>ERZ1032022.40-NODE-40-length-33118-cov-9.752926_pt1 | contig 33118 bp, 26 predicted proteins | sample MGYA00516699_ERZ1032022 | MGnify/ENA primary metagenome ERZ1032022 (study PRJEB33719, sample SAMN04261294) | wastewater metagenome | biome: rural village; feature: human; material: feces | host: Homo sapiens | place: El Salvador | collected 2013-01-07 ... | reverse complement strand
GACAGAGGATGCACAGGGAAAGACAGCGAGAGAGTATGCGGATGATTTTTATGACACGACAGCAACAGGCGATGATGGCGTGGTGTTCCTCATTGACATGGATAACAGAGAGGTTACGATATCGACTGCGGGAGAAGCCATTTACTATCTGAATGACGACAGGATCGATGATATTCTGGATAACTGTTATGATTATGTTGTGGATGGGGAATATGCTTCCTGCTTTTCTTCCATGTTAAGTGATGCAGAGTACTATTATGAGGTGGGAGTCCCATCTGACGCATATACCTATGATGAAGAAACAGGCGAGATCCATTATTACCATGTACTCACGTTGGGTGAAATTCTGTTTGCAGTTGTACTTGCAGCAGCTGTGTTTGCCGCTGTATTTTTTGGAATTACCGGAAAATACCGTCTGAAATTTGGCGGTGGATACCAGTATGATTACCATGCGTTCGGAAAAGTTAACCTGACCGGTCAGGAAGACCGTTTTGTCAACCAGATGGTGACGCATCGGAGAATCCAGACTGATAGTGGAAGCAGTGGGGGTGGCAGCAGCCATTCCGGCAGATCGACGGTACATACCAGCAGTTCTGGCAGAAGTCATGGAGGCGGAAGCCGCAAGTTCTAAATATCAGAAATTTGGTGAACAAGAAACAAAAATATAGAAATGTTCTGGAAAAGAGGTTGCCTTGGCAGCCTCTTTGTGTTATTATCTTCCTCATGAGGACAGATGTAAGTCCCAAACAAACAGAATAGATTCTATATACAAAAGAGAATCTGTTGAATCTGGCAACTAAGAGGTATTCATTTCCATGAAAGACAAAATGCAATATTATGTTTTGAAAGAGAAGGCAGTGCCGGAAGTACTGCTGAAAGTAGTGGAGGCAAAAAGGCTGATCGATTCCGGTAAGATCGCATCGGTGCAGGAGGCGACAGAGAGCGTTGGAATCAGCCGCAGTTCTTTTTACAAGTATAAAGATGATATTTTTCCTTTTCACGAGACAACAAAGGGAAAGACCATTACGATGGTCATTCAGATGGATGATGAGCCGGGACTTTTGTCCGGGGTATTGAAAACGATTGCTGATTTTCATGCCAATATCCTTACCATTCATCAGAGTATACCGGTCAATGGAATCGCAACGCTGACGCTCAGTATTGATATTTTACCGCAGACGGGGGATGTTGCAGAGATGGTCACAAAGATTGAGAGTGTGGGCGGCATTCAGTATGTGAAAATTCTGGCGAGAGAATAAAAACAGACTGGCAGAACAGAATAGTTTACATAATACAAAAACAGAAAGGCAGAATAAAAATGATAAAAGTAGCAATTATGGGTTTTGGAACGATCGGTTCCGGTGTGGCAGAGGTTTTAGACATCAATAAGAAGAGCATTGCAGCCCGCGTCGGCGATGAAGTGGAATTAAAGTATGTTCTGGATTTAAGAGATTTTGAGGGAGATCCGATCCAGGAGAAAATCGTACATGATTATAAAGTGATCGCAGAAGATCCGGAAGTAGCGATTGTAGTTGAGACAATGGGTGGCGTGGAGCCAGCGTATACTTTTGCAAAAACAATGTTAGAGGCCGGAAAACATGTGACAACTTCCAATAAGGCACTGGTGGCTGCAAAAGGTGCAGAGCTGATCGCACTTGCAAAAGAAAAAAATGTGAATTTCATGTTTGAGGCGAGTGTCGGCGGTGGTATTCCGATCATCCGTCCGTTAAATTCCTGTCTTACTGCAGATGAGATCGAAGAGATCACTGGTATCGTAAACGGTACAACGAACTATATGATGACTGAGATGACAGAAAAGGGTGCTGATTTTAATGAAGTTTTAAAGGATGCGCAGGCAAAGGGGTATGCAGAGAAAGATCCTACTGCCGATGTGGAAGGTTATGATGCATGCCGTAAGATTGCTATTTTAACATCTTTAGTATGCGGACAGCAGGTTGATTTTGAGGACATCCACACAGAGGGAATCACAAAAATCACACCGACGGATATCAAATACGCACAGGCGATGGGAAGAGCGATCAAACTGCTCGCTACCAGCAAAAAAGGTCCAAAAGGCTATACAGCGATCGTTGCTCCATTTTTACTTCCGGCATCTCATCCGCTCTATGCTGTAAATGGTGTGTTCAATGCAATTTTCGTACATGGCAATGTGTTAGGTGACGCAATGTTTTACGGCAGCGGCGCAGGAAAATTACCAACAGCAAGTGCCGTTGTAGCAGATGTCGTTGAGATGGCAAAGAATCTGGACAAAAATATTCCAATCGAGTGGAGTTCAAAGAAACTGGAACTCGTAGATTACAGGGAATGGGAGAATCGGTTCTTCATCCGCACAACAGCAGACAAAGCAGCTGTAGAAAGAGTATTTGGAACTGTTACGTATGTACAGGCAGAAGGCGTGACCGGAGAGCTTGGCTTTGTGACAGAAAAGATTTCCGAGGGCGACTGCGAGAAGAAGGAAGCAGAACTTGGAAATATTTTACAGAAGATCCGTGTGGCGTAAAGATATAGAAATACAAATTTATTTGCATTTGGTGAACTGCAAGTGAATAAAAAGAGAAATACAAATGGAAATTTCGCAAAAATAAAGCGAAATTTCCATTTTTATGTTAGAATATCAACAGTATGAAAAAAAGAATGGAGCAGAAACAGATGAAAAAAATCGGAATTATCGGAGCCATGGAGCTTGAAGTAGAAACTTTAAAATCGAAAATGAATGTTGTAAAAACAACAAAAAAAGCAAATATGGAATTTTTCGAGGGAACATTAAATGGTGTCGAGGTTGTCATCGTGCGCAGTGGTATTGGAAAAGTAAATGCTGGTATTTGCACACAGATCCTTGCAGACTTATTTGACGTGACACATATCATCAATACCGGTATCGCAGGTTCTCTGGACGCACAGATCGATATCGGGGATATCGTTGTTTCCACAGATGTCCTTCAGCATGACATGGATGTGCGTGTATTTGGTTATCCATTAGGCGAGATCCCACAGCTTGGAACTTTAAGTTTTCCGGCGGACGAGAGAATGGCATCCCTTGCCAAGAGCGTGTGCGAGAAAGTCAACGCAGAAGTGAAAGTGTTCTCCGGCAGGATCGTAAGCGGCGACCAGTTTATCTGTGACAAAGAGGTAAAAGACAAACTTGTAGAGAACTTTCACCCACTCTGCACTGAGATGGAGGGGGCTGCGATCGGACAGGCAGCATACTTAAATGAAATCCCATTCGTGATCCTCCGTGCGATCTCTGACAAGGCAGATAACTCTGCGGAGATGGATTATCCTACTTTTGAGAAAAAAGCGGCGGAGCATTGTGCGAAACTTGTGGAAGAGTTTATTGTAGAATTGTAGGATACGTACAATATGTATAGGTGCAGAACAGGACAAATTTGGAGCTGCACAATCGATATTGGCAAAAACAAATAGGTTCATATAACTATAAAAGAAAAGGACATGGATTTATGAGGTTATCTCATTTTCCATGTCCTTTTACTTTATAGAAAATTCTGTGCCTGCAAAGTAAAAAAGTATTTTATCTGTTCTGATAATACCAGAATAATATGAAAAATACTCGGAATAATATCGAAAAATATACGGAATAATTCCAATAAATGTTGCGGAAATAAGTACATATGGATATACTATATGTAAATAAGGTGGAGGATGTGTACAATGGTAAAAATGATTTCAGTAAAAGAAGCTGCAAGACGATGGAACATCACAGAGCGAAGAGTAGCGGAACTTTGCAGAAGTGGAAGAATCGAGGGAGTCGTGAGGCAGGGACGCAGCTGGCAGCTTCCTGCAGATTCATTAAAACCAGCTGATAAAAGAATACGCTCTGGTTCTTACCGGAAAAATCAGAGATCATCCTGCCGACCTCTTCCAATCGGTGTGTCAGATTTCCGGCTGGCACAGGCGGAATATTACTATGTTGATAAGACGATGCTGATAAAAGATTTCATTGATGAACGTCCGATGGTAACACTTTTTACACGACCACGCAGATTTGGAAAAACGCTGAATATGGATATGCTGCGGACTTTTTTTGAAAAAACAGAGCAGGATACATCGGTATATTTTCAGGATAAGAAAATTTGGGCATGTGGTCAGAAATACCGGGCGTATCAAGGCAAATATCCGGTTATTTTCCTGACGTTTAAAGATGTGAAATTTAATACCTGGGAGGAGACATTTTCTGCAGTCAGGGATATTTTTGCAAAAGAGACGCAGAGACACGAAGAACTTCGGACGAGTGACCGGTGTGATGAATATGATGAACGGAAATATGCAAGGCTAGCGGAGGGAAATGTGACGGAAGTAGAACTCTCAAGTGCATTGGCGGATCTTTCGGCAATGCTTCATAAACATTATGGAATCGCTCCGGTCATTATTATTGATGAGTATGATACGCCTATCCAACAGGGATATATGAAAGGGTATTATGAAGAGATTATTCTTTTTATGAGAAATCTGTTCTCCGGAGGGTTTAAGGATAACAGACATCTGGCATTTGGTTTTCTTACCGGAATTTTGAGGGTGGCAAAAGAAAGCATTTTCAGTGGAATGAACAATCTGTCCATCAATTCGGTTTTGGATCATAAATATAGTGCTTATTTTGGCTTCACACCGGATGAAGTGAGAGAGATGGCTGCATATTATGGAGCATCCGATCATTATGATGAAATTTGTGAATGGTATGATGGCTATCGTTTTGGAAAAACAGAAATTTTTAATCCGTGGTCAGTTGTGAACTATTTCAGTAATGAATGTGAACCGCGGGCATTCTGGGTATCTACCGGAAGCAATGATGTGATCGGTGAGGTTCTGGCGGAGGCAGATGAGGAAATCTATCATCGTCTGGCATCCTTGGTAAATGGGGAAACGATTATGACTTATATCGATACCGGTGTCATCTATCCACAGATAAAAAAGAATCCGTCAACGATTTACAGTTTCCTTTTGGTTACAGGTTATCTGAAAGCAGTAAAAACAACATTATCCTTTAATGGGGATTTTATGTGTGAGGTTGCACTGCCAAACCGTGAGATAGCACTTGTGTATCACAAGGAAATCCTGCAGAAATTTGAAACTATGATTCCGCAGTCAACTGCAATTGCAGTGCAGGAAGCAATTTTTTCAGGAGATAACAGAAAGTTGAAGACACAGATACAGACATTGCTGATGGAATCGGCAAGCTCGTTTGATACAGCCGGAGAGAATTTTTATCATGGGTTTATGCTGGGACTTTGTGCATTGCTGGGAGGTTTTTTTGTTACATCCAACAGGGAGTCTGGCGAAGGACGCTATGATATCCAGTTGAAACCGGTAAAGAAAGGTCTTCCGGGTATTATAATTGAATTGAAAGCAGAAAAAAATGGTACAGAAGAGAGCCTGAAACAGTTGTCAGAGACTGCACTAAAACAGATTCAGGAAAAACAATATGATACAGAACTAAGGGCAGCCGGGGTAGAAGTGATTTATAAATATGGTGTGGCGTTCTGCGGAAAAAGAGTGGAAGTTGCAGTGGGGTAATATAACCAGTGAGGAAAGGAAAATGCAATCAAAGTAGTGTGAAAGATTGAGAATTCATAGAAATGTGGATATTATTATAAAAAAGCGGGGAGAGAAGAAAATGAAAAATTTTCTTTTCTCCCTGCCTTTTTATAATCAATCAAAGTGATATGGCAATATTCTGATTTGAGAAGAAAATCATTAAGACTCTCCCGGTGAAAAACGTGTCTGAAACGTAATATGCTGGTGCTGGCGCTCGTCACTAATCAGCCCAAGCAGTAAATCATAAATATAGCCTGCCATTTCATCTCGTGGCTGGATAAAAGTAGAAATGGAAGGGATGCAATAGTGCATGGAAGGCATGCCGTCAAAGCTGATAATATGAACATCTTTTCCGGGAATCTTTCCAAGATCATGGATTGCACGGATCGCGGCAGGCGTTACGATATCTGAAATACTGCAGATGGCAGTGATTTCTGGGTGCATAGTAAGAACTTCTGTCAGCTCCCGGTAAGCACGTTCGCACTGATAGCCGCTTTCTGCAAGATATTCCGTGGAAAGACCATGGGAAGACAGCGCATCTTCGTATGCCTGCCAGCGGAGGCGGTACACACTGGTATCGATCTTAGAAGAAATCAGCATACAGATATGGCTGTGGCCGTTTTTGATCAGGGATTCCATCTGCCAGTAAGCAGTCTCATAGTGGTTGACCTGGACGCTTGAGTAAGTTGTGGCGGTCATCATGTTATCTGGTGGTAGGACAGTATTGACGAAGATAACAGGGCACTTGAGTGCGGCAAAGGAATCGGCAGGGACATCTTCAAAGTTTCCACCGAAGTAAATAAGACCTGTAAGCTGGTGTCGGTCGATATAAGTTAATAATTCCTGAAATTTTTCATTTTTATTTTGTGAAAAATAATTATCCTGAAAGGATAAAACAGTATAGTCGGCGTTGTGAAAGCGCTCGGAAAGCAGGTTCTGCATTGTCTCGGAAACCCAGTTGTAAACATTTTCCGAGACAAGTCCAATACGTGGTGTAACAGCCTGTTTGAACTTTCTGCCGCCGTTTTTTGTGGTGTACTGATTCTCTTTTATGATCTGTAGTACGTGTTGTCTTGTAGCTTCGCTGATATCGGGATAATTGTTTAAAACTTTGGAAACAGTTCCCGGTGTCACGTTCGCCAATCTGGCAATATCTCTGATATTCATGAATGTTCCTCGTCGTGTGATTTTGTGCAAAGTGCAGATGGAACGTCAGATGTATCAAAGAGACTACTTATCGGATGGATTCCAAGTGCATATAAATTTTGATATGCTTTTTCAATTGCTACATCCCAGACCTGTGATGGATTGTGGCAGTCCGAACCAACAATCACGCGGGCACTGCTGCCTTTGACCATTTCCCAGAAAGCAGGGTGCGGATACTGATATCTGGTTCCGTCTGGATAAAACTTTTTTTCGCGCCGGAAGCCGTTGGCATTGTATTCTAACACTGTGCCGGTAGTGACAGCCGTATCAATGATAATGTCAGCCGCTTTTTTACAGTTGTCATCCCAGACAAAATTATCAGCCATATAAATATCAGGATGTGCGACTGCCAAAAATAGTCCGGTTTTCATTCCGTCAGCAACATTTTGTGCGTAGACAGGAAATTCGTCTGTAGAAAGTGCATCGGTATAATTCGTGGTTTTTCCAGATGCATTTTTATAGAAATGTTCTCCCATAAGCAGATAATCCATCCCGGAACGGGTGAGAAGTGCTTCATAGTAATCCCGGTATTCTGGGAGATATTCGATTTCCAATCCTTTCCATAAAATTATATCAGTCCGGTATTGTACCGTCAATGCATTTATATCCTCGATATATTCAGATAATTCACAGTAAGGCATTCTCATTCCAAAATCATAATCGGGAAATGGGGCGTGGTCGGAAAAACCGAGCTGTGTAACACCGGCAGACAGTGCAGACTGGACATAATCGGCTGCAATCCCGTCTGCGTGGCGGCAACGGTTGGTGTGTGTGTGAAAATTTATTTTTTTCATAAATATGAAAACTCCCTTCTGGCGAAACAGAGTGTTTTACAAAATGTTTCTTAAATGTTTCGCAGAAAATATCATAACATTGTACAAAGAAAAACGCAATAAGAAAAATAATATGTACAAAATGAATTATATATTGACATGATATCTCAAAAATGCTATGATTCATAGCGAAACAAAACGAAAATATTTCGGAAACGAAAAACAGGAGGAAAAGGTATGAAACGTAAAGTATTAAGTGTAATGTTATGTGCAGCTATGGTAGTATCCATGACCGCATGCGGAGGAAGTGATGCAAAAGAGAACACTGCATCAGCAAATGCATCTGTTTCTGAAACAGAACAGGGTGAAGCAACCGAGCAGGATGCACAGGAGGAAGAACCGATCACCTGTACACTGACCGTATGGTCACCGTCAGAGGATCAGGATCCGGAATATGGACAGTGGTTAAATACCATGTGTGACCAGTTTAATGAACTGCATCCAAACTGGGATATTACATTTAACTATGGTGTTTGCACAGAATCTGATGCAAAGAAATTAGTTCCACAGGATATTGATGCGGCAGCAGATGTATTCATTTATTCTTCTACCGGTCTGGAAAATCTCTGTCAGGCAAACAGTCTGACCGAGTTTGGCGGAAAGTATCTTGATACGATTCGTGAGAACTACTCCAGCGTCTTAGCAGACAGCTTAACTTATGATGACGGTGTTTACGGCGTGCCAATGACAACAAACACTTACTTTATGTATTACGATAAGAGTGTATTTTCAGAAGATGATATCAAATCTTTAGATACAATGTTAGAAAAAGGAAAAGTAGCGATTCCACTGAACAATGGTTTCTATCTGGCTTCCTTCTATCTTGGAGCAGGAGCAACTTTCTTCGGAGAAGAAGGTAACGAGCGTGAAGCAGGAATTGTACTTGATAACGATGAAACGCTTGCAATGACCAATGCACTGATCGATATGGTACAGAATGAGAATTTAGTTGTTTCTTCCCCGGAAGATGCGATTGCCATGATGCGTGAGGGGAATGTCAATGCATATTTCTGCGGAACCTGGCAGGCAGCACAGACAGAAGAAATCTTAGGCGATAACTTTGGCGTTGCTCCGCTTCCTTCCATGACAGTTGACGGAGAAGAAGTACAGTTAAAACCGTTTACTTCATCCAAAGCAATCGGTGTTAAATCCACAACTGCTTATCCGCAGGTTGCGATTGAGCTTGCAATGTACCTTGGTGGCTATGACAGCCAGAAATTACATTATGAAACCCGTGGATATGTTCCATGCTATAAAGGGCTTGTAAACGATACAGAGATCCAGAAAGATGCCGTTGTAGCAGTAGATTCCTGGACAGTCGAAAACATTGCCGTGCCACGTGCGAACTACACAGAGATGTCTTATTTCTGGACAGCGGCAGAAAGCTTTGGTAATGAATTAAGAGACGGCATTATGACACATGAAAATGCAGCGGAGAAATTAAAAACATTAGAGGAAAGCTCCAATACATCCGGTGTAAATTAATGTTCCGAAATATATCTATGAAATAAGAGCGGGGTTGCAAAAGGATGAAAAGCAGAAAAAAGAAAAAAGAGTTTTATACAGAATATACTGCCCGGAACGCATTAAAGAACGGTTCTTTCATCGTGCGTCTTTCGGCTATTGTTTTTGGGCTGGGCTGTCTGGTACACAAACAGATCGCAAAAGGGATTCTCTATCTGACATCGGAAATTTTACTGATCGTTTATATGGTGCAGACAGGATTTTACAATTTAAGTAAATTCAGGACGTTGGGAGATGTAGAACAGCAGAAAGTATGGAATGAAGCGAAAAGTTTATATGAATATGTGGATGGAGATCGTTCCCTTATCATTTTATTGTATGGTATCGTCACACTATCCCTGATTCTGGTATTTTTCCTGATAGCCAAAAGTTCTTTAAAACAGGCATATCGTCTGGAATGTCAGTCGAAAAAGGGAGAACAGATCCTGACGTTAAAGCAGGAGTTAAAAGAATTATTAAATGGTAATCTGCATATCACACTACTGGCTTTTCCAGTACTTGGCGTACTGATGTTTACAATCCTGCCACTTGTCTTTATGATTAGTATGGCATTTACGAATTACAGTGTGGAAGGAAATAAGCTGGTTTTATTTGACTGGGTCGGACTTGAAAACTTCCGAAAAATATTTGATTTTGGTGGCAGCCTTGGACAATCATTCTGGTCAGTTTTTGGATGGACAATGGTGTGGGCAGTCGTTGCGACTTTTTCTAATTATATTCTGGGAATGCTCCTGGCACTGTTTATCAACTGGAAAGAGATTCGTGCAAAGAAAATGTGGAGGTTCTGCTTTGCCCTTACGGTTGCAATCCCGCATTTTGTCACATTGCTGATCATTAAGTCCATGCTTCAGCCGGAAGGCGCTGTGAATATCTTGCTTCGTAATCTCGGACTGATCGGAGCAACACAGTCACTGCCGTTCTTTACGGACGCAACTTGGGCGAGAGTCGTTGTCATTTTAATCAATATCTGGGTTGGTGTTCCGTATACACTGCTTCAGGTGACGGGTATTCTGCAGAATATCCCGACAGAATTGTATGAAGCTGCCAGAGTGGACGGGGCAGGTCCTATTGTGACTTTTATGAAAATAACACTGCCATACATGCTCTTTGTCACAACACCATATCTGATTACGACCTTTACGGGAAATGTAAATAACTTCAACGTTATTTTCCTGACGACAGAAGGTCTGCCAAGATCGGTAGGTTCTACGGCAGGAAAGACGGATCTGTTGATCACATGGCTGTATAAACTGACAATCGAAAATCAGTATTTTGATGTAGGGGCAGTCGTTGGTATTATGACATTTGTAACATTGACGATTGTGTCGCTTGTAACATTTACATTTAGCGGTTCAAACAGGAATGAGGAGGCGTTTCGATGAAAGGGACATTTCACAGATATTCAACTGGCAAGAAAATAAAAGTCATTTTAGCCCATGCATTTCTTACTGTTCTAGCAGTCGTCTGGCTTTTGCCTGTATTATGGGTTATTTTGACAAGTTTTCGCGGAACAAAGGGATCTTACAGTTCCACCTTTTTCCCGACGCGTTATACACTGGATAACTATATAAAATTATTTACCGATTTTTCCGTATTTAATTTTCCCAAGATGGTATGGAATACATTTATCATAGCATCGGTAAGCTGTATCATATCCACATTTTTTGTGATTTCGGTGGCATATACTCTTTCAAGACTGCGGTTCCGTGCAAGGAAACCGTTAATGAATGCAGCTATGATTATCCATCTGTTTCCTGGATTCATGTCGATGATCGCGGTATATTACATTATAAAAATGCTTGGCTGGAGTGACGGACCAATGTTGCGTGTGGCAATGATTGCAGTGTATGCGGGAGGCGCAGGCTGCGGTTATCATATAGCAAAAGGATTTTTTGATACGATATCCATGTCGCTTGATGAGGCGGCACTATTAGACGGAGCAAGCAAATGGCAGGTTCTGACACAGATTATTATGCCTTTGAGTAAACCAGTTGTTGTATACACGATGTTGACTTCTTTTGCAGGACCATTCAAAGACTTTATGCTCGCAAAGGTATTGTGTGGTGCAAATCAGGAGTATTACACAGTTGCAGTCGGCTTGTACCAGATGTTAGATGTGGAATATATTGATCAGTGGTTCTGTAGCTTTGCAGCAGGTGCGGTTATTATCTCCATACCGGTAGCAATTTTATTCTTATGTACGCAGAAGTATTATGTAGAAGGTGTCAGCGGAGCAGTAAAAGGCTGATGTCAGACAGAAAGGAATGACCGGCATTGGAAAATCTGACAATCACGGAAATACTTATCCGCATGATTCTTGGGATGCTGTTTTCTGGAATCCTTGGATATGAGAGGGAGCAAAAAGGGCGTCCAGCAGGATTTCGTACTTATATTGTAGTATGTATGGGAGCGGAGATTGCAATGATGACCGGAATTTACCTCAAAATATATATGGGAGATCCAGATTCAAGTAGAATTGCAGCGCAGGTCATCAGTGGTATCAGTTTTCTTGGTGCAGGAACTATTCTAGTGACAAAGCAGAATCAGGTAAAAGGACTGACGACTGCAGCTGGACTTTGGGCAGGTGCTTGTCTGGGACTTGCGTTGGGAGCCGGATTTTATTCTGGAGCAATAGTGGGCTTTTTCACACTCTGGTGTGCAATGCGCATTCTGCATTCAGTGGATAAATTGCTGAGCCGGACAGTGAAAGTGTTTTCTATTTATGTAGAATTTGCGGGAATTCGGGAATTAAGCAAATTTTTATCTTATGGAAGAGAAGTTTCATGTATCATAGATGAGATTCAGGTAACAAAGCAGAAAGACTCAGATGGTGAAAAGGTAGTGGCGGCAACCATGACGTTACACTTTGCCAGAGCGGTTTCACATGAACAGATCATTGAGGAGTTTGGAAAACAGGAGGGAGTTCTGTTTATTCTAGAAGTATAAAAAGATAGTTCACTGCCCCGGGCTGAAATCAGTTACAAGGTATCTGATTTCAGCCCGGGGTGTTGCGTGTTCTCAACGTTTATGTGTTAGGGTGTACTCAAAATAAAATACTTGTTATAATCGAGCTAGAAAACTTATCAAAGATGGCAGTTATGGAATAGAAAACATAGCTGCAAAATCTCTGGAAAGGAACAGAATAAAATTTGCAAAATTACGATAATTTAGGGCAGGTATTTAAAAATCTGCGTACCAACAGACACATCTCCCTCAAACAGATTTCAAATGAGCGGGTTTCCGCAGCTCAGATTTCGCGATTTGAGCGCGGGGAATCCGATATCTCACTGGAAAAATTCCTGATCGCACTTTCAAACATGCATATTGAAGTCAGCGAATTTATGGATGCGGTGAACAACTATCAGCGCACGGAACAGATCCGTTTTATGAGTGCCTTAATTCCACTGGAATATGAGCGGAATATTGCGGGATTCCAGAAAATGCAGGCGGAAGAGGCGTGGGAGTTTTCAGAACATCCGGATATTTACCGCCATCACCTAAATGTGATCCTGCTTCAGAGCTTTATCTGCAAATGCGATGCAACGGTTCCATTTCCGGAAGAGTACATTGACGAGGTGACCGATTATCTGTTTACGACGGAAGAATGGAATATGTATGAATTAATTTTAATCGGTAATCTATATCTGTTCATTGATATTCCACTGCTACACAGAATGGGGCAGGAGATTTTGAAAAGAAAAGATTATTATTGGGAGATTGGTTCACACAAAAATCTTGTCACGATCACACTTTTAAATATCTGGGAAACCTGTCTGCACAGGGATGCGCTTACAGTTGCTTTATTTTACATGGAAAAAATAGAGCCTTTATTAAATGATGAAACGGATCTTTATAAGAGGACGATCTACCTTTTTTTGTCAGGACTTCTACACTACAAGCAAGGAGAAAAACAATCTGGAATTGAGGAAATGAAAAACGCGATCCAGATCTTTGAATGGGTTGGAAGTGAAAATCTGGCAAATAATTATAAAAAAGATTTTGAGCGTTTTGTTCGTTAAAAATTGCATATATGCAAAAAATGAAAAGCCTCTGCCTGAAATTAGTTACAATGTATCTAAATTCAGATGGAGGTTTTATTTATGAAGAAAAATGAGACAAAGTTATTGGCGAGCAGGGCAGTAAACAAGATTGGAAATGTCATGTATGACTATGGAAACAGTACATGGATTGCAGGATTGGGAAGTATCGGACAAAAATACATGGGATACTATCAATTAGCTGAAAACGTGATTTCCTTATTTTTAAATCCAATCGGAGGGGCGGTTGCAGACCGTTTTAAGCGAAGACAAATACTGCTTGTAACGGATTTTATCGGTGGACTCATGTGTGCCGTACTTGCGTTTATCGGAAACGACAATATCATGCTTTATGGATTGATCGCTGTGAATGCGGCACTTGCGATCATGAGCGCATTTTCAGGAACATCGTTTCGTTCCTACGTGGTGACGGTCGTAGCGGAGGACCGGCTGGTAGCTTTTAATTCACGGCTGGAAGTGATCTCTCAGATTGTGAGCATTTCTTCCCCGCTGTTTGCATTTTTATTTGTGGATAGATTTGGCTTAAAACCGACGTTAATTCTTGACAGTGTGACATTTTTCCTTTCTTTTCTGCTTCTTTTTTCGATTCGGGAGGAAGAAAAACATATTACAACAGAAAAAAGGAACACAAGCATCAAAAGTATTTTGCGGGACATCAAAGAGGGAATGATTTTTATTGTAAAGGAAAAGGAGATTTTCTTTCTGCTGGTCATCGCTTCAATGGTAAACTTTTTCATCGCGGCGTTTAACTATCTGGCGCCATTTTCGAATCAGCTGTTCGTGCATCCATCCAGTTATGCGACACTTTTGACGATGGGAGCGGCTGGCTCAATCGCAGGCGCAGTTCTGGCAAACAAATTATTTAAAAATTCATACAACAGTATCCTGATCGCACTGGCACTCTGCGGTGTGGGACTGGCTGCGATCACAATTTTTGCAGTGCTTGGACTTCCGGCAGAGGTCATAGTAACCGGAAATCTGATTTTTGAGTTTTTCCTGACGATTTTTAATATTCATTTTTTTTCAATGGTGCAGAAAAAAGTACCAAAACACATGCTGGGAAGAGTGTTCAGCTCGATTTTTACGGTTGCGGTGATCTTCATGCCGATTTCAACTGCGATCATGACAGCACTTCCGTTTTCCATCAGCATCTATGCGTTTGCGGTGATCGGGGCGGGCATTCTGCTTGTGTCTGGAGGTGGATTTCTCTATAGTAAAAAAGTGCTAGACTAATGAAAAAATACAAGATGAGAAAAATCGATTAGTTTACCAATTAGAATCGATTTTACCAGGTATGGGAAGAATAGAACTGTACTTCAAAGTAAAATGAAATTTAATTGAAGTGACTTTGAAGTTGACTTTGAAGTGACATTGAAGTGACTTTGAAGAGGTGTTGGAGAACCTGGCAGAAAATCAGTATCTGCACAATAAAAATATATAAAAATTCTCAGTAAAACATTGCTTTTTTATGCATATATGCTATAATGATTCCATCAATGGAAGCAAAAGTTCAGACATAATTGAATAAATGAGTAGAAATCAGAGAGTGGAGATGATTCAAAGGAATACTGCTGTGGGGTGCAGCAGTATATTTTCGATGTGTCATCTCCAATTTTTATGTCTGATTTATGGTGCAGTCAAATGGTAAAAGTTCAAAAGAACAGGGGAGCATTTTGCAGCAGAATTGAAAGGAGAAACAGGCATGGCAAAATATGTAATGGCATTAGATGCGGGAACAACAAGTAACCGTTGTATTTTATTCAATGAAAAAGGAGAGATCTGCTCGATGGCGCAGAAAGAGTTCCGTCAGTTTTTCCCGAATCCGGGCTGGGTGGAACATGACGCAAATGAAATATGGTCATCGATGCTTGGCGTTTCGGTGGAGGCGATGAACATGATCGGAGCTACGGCTTCCGATATTGCAGCGATCGGTATCACAAACCAGCGTGAGACTTCCATCGTGTGGAATAAAGAGACGGGAGAACCGATCTACAATGCGATCGTATGGCAGTGCCGCAGAACATCTGATATTGCGGATGGACTGAAGAAAAAAGGACTGGAAGAAGTTTACCGGAAAAAGACAGGACTGATCATTGATGCATATTTTTCTGCGACGAAGATCAAATGGATTTTAGACAATGTAAAAGGTGCAAGAGAACTTGCAAATGAGGGCAAATTATTATTCGGTACAGTAGAGACATGGCTGATCTGGAAGTTTACGAAGGGTGCAGTGCATGTGACGGATTATTCCAATGCTTCGAGAACCATGCTTTTTAACATCAATGACTTGTGCTGGGATAAGGAGATTTTAGAGGAACTGGATATTCCTGAGAGCATGCTTCCGACACCGGTGCCGTCCAGCCAGATTTATGGTTACACCGATCCATCCTTCTTAGGGGATGAGATACCGATCGCAGGAGCGGCAGGTGACCAGCAGGCGGCACTTTTTGGTCAGACTTGTTTCCATGCAGGAGAGGCAAAAAATACATACGGAACCGGATGTTTCCTTTTAATGAATACGGGAGAAAAACCGGTATTTTCAAAAAATGGCCTTGTGACGACCATTGCATGGGGACTGGACGGAAAAGTAAACTATGCGCTAGAAGGTTCGATTTTCGTTGCAGGAGCGGCAATCCAGTGGCTTCGCGACAATATGAGGCTGATCGATTCCTCCGCGGACTCTGAGTACATGGCAAAAAAAGTACACGGAACCCACGGCTGTTATGTCGTTCCGGCATTTACCGGACTGGGCGCACCACATTGGGATCAGTATGCGAGAGGTACGATCGTTGGCATCACAAGAGGCACCAACAAAAACCATATCATCCGCGCCACGCTGGAATCCATCGATCTTCAGGTGTGTGATGTCATCGATGCAATGCGTGCAGACGCGGGCGTCGAGTTGAAATCTTTGAAAGTGGACGGTGGAGCAAGCGCCAACAACTTCTTAATGCAGTTTCAGGCAGACATGATCAATGCACCGGTCAAACGTCCAAGCTGTATAGAGACGACTGCGATGGGCGCTGCTTATCTTGCCGGACTTGCCGTTGGTTACTGGAAGAGCAAGGAAGATGTCATCAAAAATCAGAGTATCGATCAGATATTCTCTCCACAGATGAGCGAGGAGGATCGTCAGGCAAAACGGAAAGGCTGGAACAAAGCGGTCAAATACGCTTACGGCTGGGCGAAAGACGAACCGGAAGAGGAAGAAGAATAGATTATTATAGCTTGTGATAATGAAAAACATTAGTCCCGCTTATGGATACAAAAAAAATCAATCTGTTTCCATGAAAAAGGTTGAAAATTACAACTACATATGATAAACTCATTACAATTTAAGCAAGGGAATGCTCCAAAGGTCATTCCCTTGTTGACAATAAAGGTATGTTTCGGAGCGGATAGCAATATCCGGTTTGACTGCCCGTATATAGTTCATATAGAGCAAAAGGAAAAAACGGAAACGTTTTTTTTTTTGGGAAAAAAAGATGAAAGGACAGGGAAACAAATGAAAGCTTTTTTGATACTCGAAGATGGGAATGTATTTACAGGAACAAGCATTGGTTCCACCAGAGAAGTCATCAGTGAGATCGTTTTTAACACTTCAATGACTGGTTATCTGGAGGTATTGACTGATCCTTCCTATGCAGGACAGGCAGTGGTTATGACATATCCATTAATTGGTAACTATGGTATCACACCGGATATGGAGTCAAAGAAACCATGGCCGGATGGATACATTGTAAGGGAGTTATCCAGAATGCCAAGCAACTTCCGTTGTGAGGGAACGATCCAGGATTTCCTGACAAAAAATGATATTCCTGGAATCGCAGGAATCGATACACGTGCACTTACCAAGATCTTACGTGAAAAAGGTACGATGAACGGTATGATCACAACAAACGAGAACTATAATATAGAAGAAATTATTCCTAAATTAAAAGCTTACACAACAGGAAATGTCGTAGACAAAGTAACCTGTGAAGAAAAACGAGTATTAAGCGGCGCAGGAAAACGTGTTGCACTCATGGATTTCGGCGCAAAAAATAATATTGCCCAGTCTTTAAATAATCGTGGCTGTGAAGTGACCATTTATCCGGCTCACACAACCGCAGAAGAAATCTTAAGCACAAATCCGGACGGAATTATGTTAAGCAATGGCCCTGGAGATCCAAAGGAATGTACCGATATTATCAAAGAGATCAGGAAACTGTACGATTCCGATACTCCTATTTTTGCGATTTGCTTAGGTCATCAGTTAATGGCGCTTGCAACCGGTGCCGACACCCACAAAATGAAATATGGACACCGTGGCGGTAACCATCCGGTCAAAGATTTGAAAACAAACCGTGTATACATTTCATCCCAGAATCATGGATATGTTGTTGATACAGATACTTTGGATCCGAATATTGCAAAACCGGCATTTGTAAACGTCAACGACGGCACGAACGAAGGACTTGAGTATGTTGGAAAGAACATCTTCACTGTGCAGTTCCACCCGGAAGCATGCCCTGGACCACAGGACTCCGGTTATCTGTTTGATAGATTTTTGGATATGATGAGTAAATAAAGGAGAATGAGAGTATGCCAAGAAATAAAGACATTAAAAAAGTATTAGTAATTGGTTCCGGTCCGATCGTCATTGGACAGGCGGCAGAGTTCGACTATGCAGGTACACAGGCATGCCGTTCTTTGAAAGAGGAAGGGGTAGAGGTAGTACTTGTAAACTCCAACCCGGCAACCATTATGACCGATAAAGAAATCGCAGATGAAGTATATATCGAGCCATTGACCGTCGATGTGTTAGAAAAGATCATTGCAAAAGAGAAACCGGACAGTGTTCTCCCAACCTTAGGTGGACAGGCAGGATTAAACCTTGGTATGGAGCTTGCTGAGCAGGGAGTTCTTGACAAATACGGTGTAAAGCTGATCGGAACAACGGCTGAGACAATTTTTAAGGCAGAGGACCGTCAGGCATTCAAAGATACCATGGAGAAAATCGGCGAGCCATGTGCAGCTTCACAGGTTGTAAATAACGTGCAGGATGGTATCAAATTCACGAACACCATCGGTTATCCGGTCGTTCTGCGTCCGGCATTTACCCTCGGTGGAAGCGGCGGTGGTATTGCCCACAATGAGCAGGAATTAGTAGATATTTTAACAAACGGTCTGCGTTTAAGCCGTGTCGGCGAAGTTTTAGTTGAGCGCTGCATCGCCGGATGGAAAGAAATTGAGTACGAAGTAATGCGTGATGCAAACGGAAACTGTATTACCGTATGTAATATGGAAAATATTGACCCGGTTGGTGTGCATACCGGTGACTCCATCGTAGTTGCACCATCCCAGACATTAGGGGATAAAGAGTATCAGATGCTTCGTACTTCTGCACTCAATATCATTTCCGAGTTAAACATCACAGGTGGATGTAACGTACAGTACGCACTGAACCCGGATTCTTTCGAGTACTGTGTAATCGAGGTAAACCCTCGTGTATCCCGTTCTTCTGCACTGGCATCCAAAGCGACCGGATACCCGATCGCAAAAGTTGCAGCAAAGATCGCATTAGGTTACACCTTAGACGAGATTAAAAACGCAATTACAGGAAAAACATACGCAAGTTTTGAGCCAATGCTTGACTACTGCGTTGTAAAGATCCCAAGACTGCCATTCGATAAATTTATTACGGCAAAGAGAACCCTTACCACCCAGATGAAGGCAACCGGAGAGGTTATGAGTATCTGCAATAACTTCGAAGGCGCTCTGATGAAGGCAATCCGTTCCTTAGAGCAGCATGTAGACAGTCTGATGTCTTATGATTTTACAGGACTTAACGATGCAGAATTAAGAGAACAGTTAAATGTGGTAGACGACAGAAGGATCTGGGTGATCGCAGAGGCACTGCGCCGTCACTTCAGTTATGATGAGATCCATGCCATCACCAAGATTGATAAATGGTTTATTGACAAGCTCGCCATCATTGTTGAAATGGAAGAGACTTTAAAGACACAGCCATTGACGGTTGAATTATTAAAAGAAGCAAAACGTATCGAGTTCCCGGACAATGTGATCGCAAAACTGACTGGTAAAACAGAAGCAGAAATTCACGACATGCGTTATGAGAACGGAATCGTTGCAGCATACAAGATGGTAGATACCTGTGCAGCAGAGTTCGAAGCAGCTACTCCATATTACTATTCCGTATTTGGAAGTGAGAATGAGGCAGAGGAAACCAATCCACAGAAAAAAGTATTAGTATTAGGTTCCGGCCCGATCCGTATCGGACAGGGTATCGAGTTCGATTACTGTTCTGTTCACAGCACATGGGCATTTGCAAAAGAAGGATGGGAGACAGTCATTGTCAACAACAATCCGGAAACTGTATCTACAGACTTTGATATCGCAGATAAACTTTACTTTGAACCGTTAACTACGGAAGATGTGGAAGCAATCGTTAAGATCGAGAAACCGGACGGAGCAGTTGTACAGTTCGGTGGACAGACAGCCATCAAGTTGACCGAGAGCCTGATGAAAATGGGTGTAAAAATCCTCGGAACAAAGGCAGAAGACGTTGACGCCGCAGAGGACCGTGAGTTATTTGACGAGATTCTGGAGAAAACACAGATCCCGAGAGCAGCAGGTGGAACCGTATTTACTGCCGAGGAAGCAAAAGAAGTTGCAAACCGTCTTGGCTATCCTGTATTAGTCCGTCCTTCCTACGTTTTAGGCGGACAGGGCATGAAGATCGCATTCAATGATGAAGAGATCGAAGAATTCATCGGAATCATCAACCGTATTGCACAGGATCACCCAATCCTCGTAGATAAATATTTGCAGGGAAAAGAGATCGAAGTCGATGCCGTATGCGATGGAACCGATATTTTAATCCCTGGTATTATGGAGCATATTGAGCGTACCGGTATCCATTCCGGAGACAGTATTTCCGTATATCCGGCTCCAACGATCAGTGAACCGGTCAAAGAGATGATCGTGGAATACACAAAACGTCTTGCACAGGCATTACATGTTATTGGTCTGATCAACATCCAGTTCATCGTTATGGACGAGCAGGTTTACGTGATCGAGGTTAACCCACGTTCTTCCAGAACTGTGCCATATATCAGCAAAGTGACAGGTATTCCGATTGTTGACCTGGCAACAAAAGTAATCATCGGCGAGACCATCCGCGGTATGGGTTATGAACCGGGACTTGCTCCGACCGCAGATTACATCGCAATTAAAATGCCGGTATTCTCATTTGAAAAACTCCGTGGTGCTGAGATTTCCTTAGGACCTGAGATGAAATCCACCGGTGAGTGTCTTGGTATCGCCAAGACCTTCAACGAAGCTTTATACAAAGCATTCTTGGGAGCTGGTGTAAAACTTCCAAAATATAAACAGATGATCATGACAGTAAAAGATGCAGACAAGCCGGAAGCTGTTGGTGTTGCCAAGAGATTTGAAGCATTAGGCTACAAGATTTATGCGACAAGAAGCACAGCAAAATATCTGCAGGAGCACGGCGTAAATGCACTCCGCATCAATAAGATATCTCAGGAATCACCGAATGTTATGGACTTAATTCTTGGACATAAGATTGACCTTGTAATCGATACACCTACACAGGGTAACGGTGATAAGAACCGTGACGGATTCCTGATCCGCCGTAATGCGATCGAGACAGGTGTGTACTGTATCACAGCAATGGATACGGCAAATGCACTGGCACAAAGCCTTGAGACTGCAACCAATGATCTCACTCCGATCGATATCGCAACTGTGAAGAATCTGTAAACCAGAGTTTAACTGGCGTAGTGTCGCAGATTTTGTGGTGCTTTTATAGGCTGTGAGGGGCAGCTATAAGAGTCCTCTCACAAGGCAAATTTATATGTAATGAAAAAGAAAAACGGTATAAACGAAATATTATGTTTCTGTTCGCTGGACATTCCGATGGGCTTCTGAACAACAATCATGTTCAGCAAAGGCTTCCATGATTGTTAGAATCCCATCTTCATAGCTCACAAAGAAAATAATATTTGTTTATACCGTTTTTCTTTTATTTACATTACGAATGCCTTGTGAGAGTATTCTTATACATGCCCAATCAACGTTATGAACCGCACCACAAAATCTGCAATTTACGTTATGGAACTCCAGATACTTTGCTTCCTCTCCAAGTTCAATCTGTAGCGCTGCGTCAAACGCCGGGAACCATTGGATTTTCTCATCGTTTGTGTTCAGTCATGTTCTCACTTTATGATAATAAAATGTCTAGTATTTTTCAATGCATACAAATGATTTTTACTGTTGAAAATACAAGGTTGGAAATTGTACTCATGAACATTCATATGTATTGAATTTTTCAGCAAAATGGAATCTCGTGCCGAATCGGCTGTGAAAGTTGAGATTATTTCGTGATTTCATAACTCAATCATTTTGCCGTTCGTCAAATACAAATGAATTTGTATTTTCCTCACTTGCGCTCATTATATTCTATATCTGAAAAACAGGTTTGGGATTTGCAGACAGAAACGAAATAAGACCAATCGTAATTATGAAAAAAATCGGTAGAAAATTTTACATCTATGTGCTAGACTTTATAATCATACAAATAAGTAATTGCAAAAATAATAGAAGAAGTACAGGGGCATTTATGAAGCAGGATATCATTGCAAATTGCAGAAATGCTCTGTATCAGATTTTATTTTATGGAGTTATGATTATTTATTTTATACTCTTATTTTTTCTTCTTTTCAGAAAAAAAGCAGCAGGATCTTTTCAATCGGTAAATTTGATACCATTTCATTCCATTAGTGCCTATTTATTCAGTGATGACATGGTTTCGCGTGCTTTTGCGCTGAGTAATTTATTGGGCAATATTGCTATTTTTATTCCGATGGGAGTTTACCTTCCGTTGCTGATAAGAAGAAAATCCATCTTCGTCAATACCGTATGTGTTGCATTGATAAGCGCGGTTGTTGAGGTCTTACAATACATTTTTGCAGTGGGATCAGCAGATATTGATGATGTGATCTTAAATACCGTTGGTGGTCTGATCGGTGTAAGTTTATTCAGAGTCATGGAATTATTATTGAAAGATCAGACAAAAAAAGCAGTTACAGTACTTGCGCCTGTGGGAGGAATTTTTTCATTTCTCATACTTTTCTTGGTAAACAGGTAACGGTAGTTCCATTTGCACAGATGTGTTAAACTTAATTCGGAGATAGATTGAAACGATAGATAGGTAATTGCGAAACTCATGAAAACCTAAATCGAATTGTGAAAAAATGACAAAAGCCTGAGAAAACACTGGGGAGCAGAAATCGAACAAGTTCGATTGGCACTTAGAAGGCAGGTGCGGCGTAAGTCGTGACTGGCTTCTTAGTACCGTTACCAGCGACACGTAGCGGAAGCGTGTTTTCGAAAATTTTGTTAATTTTTCACAATGTGAAGTAGATTATGATGAGTTTCGCAAATATCTGTTAAACGATAGAACAACAAAGGAGAGAAAAAGCATGAAGAAATTTGATGACGATCTTGAGTTTGAATCATTGAATGACGAACCACGGGATACCCGCTTTATATTACCAATTATCGTTGTGGCGGTTTTGCTTGTCATTGTGATCGTGGCATTGGTTTTATTAGGAAAAAATAAAGACACAAGTGCTGACTTAATGTCTACAGAGCAGAGTGAGACAACAGAGACAGAAACACAGACCACCGAAGTAATGGGGAATATTGCCACAACCGAGAGCACTGAAGAAGTGGAGGCAGACGATCCACAGAATGGTAATATGGGAACTGACACGGGAGCGAGCGTTGATGTGACTGCACTGTTATCGGCAGGAAATGTGACGGAATCGGGTGAGACAACGTTTGGTATAGATGTGGCCAGATATCAGGGAACCATCGACTGGAGTCAGGTGGCGGCTTCCGGGGTACAGTTTGCCATGATACGTGTCGGATATCGCACGCAGAAGACTGGCGAGATCGTTGCGGATACCAATGCAAAATACAACATGCAGGAAGCGCAGGCAAATGGGATAAAAATAGGGGCATACTTCTTTTCGACAGCCGTCACAACGGATGAAGCGGTGCAGGAGGCAGACTGGGTGGCAGATTATATTTCCCAGTATCAGATCACCTATCCGGTTGCATTTAACTGTGAAGGATTTGAAAATGCAGACAGCAGACAGTATGCTATGACACAGTCGGAGAGAACTGACATGGCGATCGCATTTTTAAATGAGATCTATAACCGCGGCTACACGCCAATGTTTTATGCGGCAAAAAATGAGATGCTTAGCGATGCAAAATGGGATACTTCAAGAATTGAAAAAACTTATAAAATCTGGGTGTCCCAATATCCATCTGTACCGTATCCACAGACCGCACAGTCCGATTACACTGGAACACATGCAATGTGGCAGTACACCAATCAGGGAACGGTAGCCGGAATCAGTAAGCCGGTCGATGTCGATATTGCCTATTTCGGTTATGCAGGAACTGCAGATGCGAAAAGTGATGTGACACCGGAAACAGTCGGTGCAGATGCGGAGGCGTTGATGAATTTCTCTGATGTAAATGAGACGGTTACAGCAAAACAGTCCACAAATCTCAGAAACATTCCAAGTCAGGGTTCTGATGCAACAGTTGTGGCAACCTTGCAGAATGGTGAGACAGCGACAAGAACCGGCGTGAGCAGCAGTGGATGGTCGCGGGTAAGCTACAATGGACAGACTTTGTATGCAGTGTCCAGCTATCTGACGACAGATCTTGGGTATACAGCACCAGCAGCCAATACGGCTGCAGAGACAACAACGGACGGCTCAGGCTCAGGAGATGGATTGAAAACAAAATTTACTGCATGCAATGATGTGGTGACAGCGAAGATCGAAGTGAATTTAAGAACACTTCCGAGTGTCACAAACCCGGATGCAGCAGTTGTTGCGGTTTTAAAAAATGGCGAGACCGTGACGAGAACCGGCGTGAGCAGCAGTGGATGGTCGCGGGTAAGCTACAATGGACAGACTTTGTATGCAGTGTCCAGCTATCTGACGACAGATCTTGGGTATACAGCACCAGCAGCCAATACGGCTGCAGAGACAACAACGGACGGCTCAGGCTCAGGAGATGGATTGAAAACAAAATTTACTGCATGCAATGATGTGGTGACAGCGAAGATCGAAGTGAATTTAAGAACACTTCCGAGTGTCACAAACCCGGATGCAGCAGTTGTTGCGGTTTTAAAAAATGGCGAGACCGTGACGAGAACCGGAATCAATACAGACTATGGATGGTCAAGAGTTGACTATAATGGACAGACATTATATTGTGTATCGAGTTATTTGACAAGTGCACAGTAAAAAAGAAGCTGATGCATTCAGACGGAAAAGATGAAACGTCTGAAGGTATCAGCTTTCTTTCTATTATGCAGATTAAATTAATTTTTTTCGCTTTGCCGGACGTTGTTTCTTTACAGGAGGTGTCACCTCATTTCTGGCAGCAATGGATACGGCTGAAACTGGTGACGCAGGCGGGACAGGTTTGTCCATAACTGGCTGTTTTGTGGGAAGAACGGCAGATGCTGCATTCCTGCGCTGGTTTATTTTTTCTTTTTGCGCACGGAAGCGGTCAGCGGTCGCCTTAATATATGGATCTGCAACAAACTGCTTAAGCGTATCGCTGTCGATGGCGATACGGTTGTCCATTGTCTTCATAATATCTACAATCTGTAACTGATCCGAGGTTTCCGGATTGCTCAGATCATAAATCTGGTTATCCTTGAAATTCAGGATCATAGGATGCAGAAAATCAGCCGGATTGTCAGCAAGCACCAGACCTTTTTCTCCGTTTGCAAAATCGAGACATGCACCTGTAGGAAGAATCTGGATGCTGTCCGCCAGAGCGGCAATCACAGAACGGTTATATTCTGAGATGTGGCTGTAAAAAAATGTCATGGCAGCCAGCTCTGACATTGGTGCATGGTTAATGTTCATGGCAGTCAGGCGGTCAAATTTGTCCGCAGCCTTCAATATATCGATCAGAAGCTGAACCGGTGGTTTTGGAAGTCTTGGGCTGATCGTTGCATGATCTTCAAATATAATGTTCTGGATGATCTCAAGACTTGTGTCATTTAAGCCGAGTTCTGCAAAATGCGGACGGATGATCTCATACCCATGTTCTGATTTTAACTGGATGAGATCCCGGTCGGAAGCAGAGAGATCTTCATTCTTATCTAAAATACTCTTTGGAACGGAGAGATAACCAAAATCATATAATAAGGAAGCTGCGATCAGCGACTGGGAGTCTTCCGGCTCAATATGCATCTCATTTGCGATCATCGCAGAGAGGATCGCAACACTGATCGAATGCTTGTATACAAAATCAGCAGAACTTCTGAGGTTCTGTGTGAAATTAAGTTTGTGGTCTAATGCACCATAATGTGTGTATATATTCTGTGCGAGTTCCGTGATTGCCGGAATATTTTTCTGTGCGAGAAGCTTATCCATGCAGTCTTTCAATTTGAACATATAGATAGTCTGGAACTGCTCAAATTCAAGGTCTTCTTTGGAAAGAGGAGGAACAGGCTCCGCCGGTTCCAGAATAAATATGCCGATCAGACCGAAATTATCAATACTGTTTATACTCTGAAGTGTTAATTTTGTGTTGCGCTCATATAATAAAACCCCCATTTTATTGTAAATGGGTTTTGCCAGCCGCATTCCCGGCTTTAAATCCTGTGATCTTACAAACTGCATATACCCCCATACCTTTCCTGATGCAAATATGATAAAATAAAAACAAGCTGATACATACCAAATATAGCATATTGAAAGGTTAAATACAATCTGCTATCATGGTTCTTGAAAGAAATTTTTTAAGAGCAGATACAGGAATATTTCAACAGAATGAGGTACCTATGAAAAAAATCCCCTTAAAAAGAATATTTGCAGCGGCAGCATTAGTGTGCTGTCTTACCGTGACAACAGCTTATGCAGATGTCACGCAGGAAGATATTGACAATGCAAAAAATCAGATCAACAATCTGAAAAACCAGCAGAAAGATGCACAGGATGCGGTCGATGATATCAATGGAAAAAAAGGCGAGCTAGAGAGTGACCTGAACAATTTGAATGGACAGATGACCAACATTGTTTCGTCCATGAATGCCCTTGAGTCACAGATCAATGATAAGAAAAAAGAACTGTCAGATCTCGAGGATGAGATCGAGCAGACGCAGGATGATCTGGAAGCTGCAAAGCAGCAGTCAGCCAGCCAGTATGAGGATATGAAGATACGTATCCGTTATATGTATGAGAATGGAAATACACCGATGCTTGAGATGCTGTTATCGGCATCGTCCTTTTCTGATTTTCTGAACCGGACGGAGTATATTTCGGAGATCAATTCGTATGACAGACAGAAATTAGAGGAGTTTATCCAGGTGCAGGAACAGATTGCGGCAGAAGAAGCTTCTCTTGAAGAACAGCAGAAAGATCTCGAGAGTGAGCAGCAGGAACTGCTTGCCATGCAGGATGACATGAAGGTGAAACAGAATTCTGTAAACAGCCTTATCAGTTCAACTCAGGCGAATATCAGCCAGACCAACTCTGAATTGAGCAGCGCGCAGGGAAAAGTCAATGATATCAACAGTCAGATCGCACGGATGGAAGAACTGGAAAAACAGTTAGAGATCCAGAAAGCAAAAGAAGACGCTGCGAGAATGGCAGAGATCAAGCGTCAGGAGGCTGAAAACAACGGCGAATTTTCTTATGTCCCAAGTGACAGTGATCTTTACCTGTTAGGAGCGATCATCCAGTGTGAGGCAGACGGTGAACCATATGAGGGAAAGCTTGCAGTCGGAAGTGTTGTCATGAACCGTGTGCGAAGCTCTTATTTCCCGAATACCGTATCCGGTGTGATTTATCAGAGCGGACAGTTTTCTCCGGTAGCCAGTGGACGATATGCGCTCCGCCTCGAGCAGGGAGTCAATAATACCTGTATGCAGGCGGCACAGGAGGTGCTTAACGGGAACATCACAAACAGCTGTCTCTATTTCAGAACTGTGATCGACGGATTGGAAGGAACGATCATCGGACATCACATATTCTACTAATACGGCTGTCAATGCGCAAATTACATAAAAATCATTTTTGAAACCAAATGGAAAAAGAGACGTTTTTGTGAGAAATATACAAAAAACGTCTCTTTTTTGTGGAATTGAGTGGAAGCGCATGATAATTTTTTAACGAAAAACTGTATGTGAAATAGGTAAAAACCAAATTTAAATACTGAAAAAAGTGTGAAAAAAAAAGAAAGCTATTGCATTTGAAAATAAAATATGGTAGCATGAGAAAGTACTGAAAAGCCAATAAAAAAGCCGAATACATAAAAACGTAGAAAATCAGGAACAAGAAAATTTAAATTTAAAAGAAGAGATTTTAAATTTATTTTTTTTACCAAAAGATTGTTAAAAAAATAACAACGTTTTTCGGCAGATTTATTATGAAGGAAACAAAATATACTGCATATTAAGAGCGGTGTTTTGTACCACAAAACCGAAGGGAGAATTCAAAATGGCAAGAAAAGTAGTTTTAGCAGGCGCATGCCGTACAGCAATTGGTAAAATGGGTGGAGCATTAAGCAATACTCCAGCAGCAGACTTAGGTGCAATCGTTATCAAAGAGGCATTAAGAAGAGCAGGTGTTAAACCAGAGATGGTTGACGAAGTTAAGATGGGTTGTGTAATCCAGGCAGCTCAGGGACAGAACGTTGCACGTCAGGCTTCTATCAAAGCAGGACTCCCAATCGAAGTTCCAGCAATCACGATCAACGTTGTATGTGGTTCTGGTTTGAAATGTGTCAATGATGCAGCTACCATGATCATGGCAGGAGAAGCTGATATCGTTGTTGCAGGTGGTATGGAAAATATGTCAATGGCACCATACGCTATGACAAAAGCCCGTTTCGGATATCGTATGAACAATGCAACGATCATCGATACAATGGTTAACGATGCATTGACAGATGCATTCAATCATTATCATATGATGATCACAGCAGAGAACGTATGTGATAAATATGGAATCACAAGAGAAGAATTAGACGAGTTCTCAGCAAACAGCCAGCAGAAATGTGAAAAAGCGATCGCTGAAGGTAAATTTGCAGATGAGATCGTTCCGGTTCCGGTTAAAGTGAAAAAAGAGATCGTAGATTTCGTGACAGATGAAGGACCTCGTGCAGGTACAACAGCAGAGTCTTTAGCAAAATTAAAATGCTGCTCTGGCAAAGAGGGTGGACTTGTTACAGCAGGTAACGCTTCCGGTATTAATGATGGTGCAGCAGCAATCGTTGTTATGAGCGAAGAGAAAGCAAAAGAACTTGGTGTTACACCAATGGCTACATGGGTAGCCGGAGCACTTGGCGGTGTTGAACCAGAAATCATGGGTGTTGGACCTGTTGCTTCCACTAAGAAAGTATTAGCTAAGACAGGACTTACAATTGATGATATGGATCTGATCGAAGCAAACGAAGCTTTCGCAGCTCAGTCTATCGCAGTTGCAAGAGATTTACATTTCGATATGTCCAAAGTTAACGTTAACGGTGGTGCAATCGCACTTGGACATCCAGTAGGAGCTTCCGGATGCCGTATCCTTGTAACATTATTACATGAGATGCAGAAGAGAGATTCCCACAGAGGTCTTGCTACATTATGTATCGGTGGCGGAATGGGATGCTCTACAATCGTTGAGAGATAATTAATTCAGATAAAACTGTCCGGAAAGCGGGTGACTGCTTTTCCGGGCGTTTCCATTACATATTAAAAATTCAGAATAAATTCAGGAGGTACTAACATGAAAGTTGGTGTTATTGGTGCAGGAACCATGGGACAGGGTATTGCAAAAGCATTTGCCCAGGTAGAAGGATATGAGGTAGCTCTCTGCGATATCAAGCAGGAATGGGCTGACGGTGGAAAAGCCAAAATCCAGAAAGGCTATGCAAGACTTGTAGAAAAAGGAAAAATGACACAGGAAGCTGTTGATGCTATCCTTGCTAAAATCACTCCGGGATTAAAAGAAAACCTTTGCGCAGACTGCGATCTGATCGTAGAAGCAGCATTCGAAGATATGGGAGTAAAGAAAACTACATTCCAGGAATTAGATAAGATCGCAAAACCAGAGTGTATCTTTGCTTCAAATACATCCAGCCTTTCCATCACAGAGATTGGAAATGGTCTTACACGTCCAATGGTTGGTATGCATTTCTTCAACCCTGCAGACCGTATGAAATTGATCGAAGTTATCGCTGGTGTAAATACACCGGATGAGACTGTTGAAGCTATTAAGAAAATCTCTGTTGAGATCGGAAAAACACCTGTACAGGTAAATGAAGCAGCAGGATTCGTTGTAAACCGTATTTTAATCCCAATGATCAACGAAGCAGCATTCATCAAAATGGAAGGTGTATCTGATATCGCAGGTATCGATGCAGCTATGAAACTTGGTGCAAACCATCCAATGGGACCATTAGAGTTAGGAGATTTCATCGGTCTTGATATCTGCCTTGCTATTATGGACGTTCTTTACAAAGAGACTGGCGACAGCAAATACCGTGCATGCCCATTGATCCGTAAAATGGTTCGTGGTGGTAACCTTGGTGCTAAGAGCGGAAAAGGATTCTATGTATACAATGCTGACCGCACAAAAACACCAGTTGACGCTCAGTAATTAACAGATATTAAGGTTTAGGAGGATTTGAAATCATGGATTTCACTTTAGACAAGAAACATGAAATGGCGCGTTCCCTGTTCAGAGAATTCGCTGAAAACGAAGTAAAACCTCTTGCACAGGAAACTGATGAGACAGAACAGTTCCCGGCAGAGACAGTTAAGAAAATGGCAAAATATGGATTCATGGGAATTCCGGTACCAAAGGAGTACGGCGGACAGGGATGTGATCCATTAACATATGTTATGTGTGTAGAAGAGTTATCAAAAGTTTGCGCTACAACAGGTGTTGTTGTTTCCGCACATACTTCTCTCTGCATCGATCCAATTATGACTTACGGTACAGAAGAACAGAAACAGAAATATGTCAGACCACTTGCTACAGGCGAGAAACTTGGTGCTTTCGCATTGACAGAACCAGGTGCTGGTACAGATGCTCAGGGTGCTCAGACAAAAGCTGTTTTAGACGGTGACGAATGGGTATTAAACGGATCAAAATGCTTCATTACCAATGGTAAAGTTGCAGATGTTTATATTGTAATCGCTATCACAAGCATCACAGAGGACAAGAGAGGAAGAAAGAAAAAGAACTTCTCCGCATTTATCGTAGAAAAAGGTGCTCCAGGATTCTCCTTCGGAACAAAAGAGAAGAAGATGGGTATCCGTGGATCTTCTACCTATGAATTAATTTTTGAAGACTGCAGAATTCCAAAGGATGCGTTACTTGGACCTGAAGGAAAAGGATTCCCAATCGCTATGCATACATTAGATGGTGGACGTATTGGTATCGCTTCCCAGGCACTTGGTATCGCAGAAGGTGCATTAGATCGCGCAATCGCTTATACAAAAGAAAGAAAACAGTTTGGTCGTTCTATCGCACAGCAGCAGAATACACAGTTCAAGTTAGCTGATATGGCAACAAGAATTGAAGCCGCTCAGATGTTAGTTTATAAAGCAGCAATGGCAAAAGCAAACCAGAAAGTTTACTCTGTAGAAGCTGCAAAAGCAAAATTATTCGCAGCAGAGACAGCAATGGCTGTTACAACAGAAGTTGTTCAGTTATTCGGTGGATATGGATACATCAGAGAGTACGATGTAGAGCGTATGATGCGTGATGCTAAGATCACAGAGATCTATGAGGGAACAAGCGAAGTACAGAGAATGGTAATTTCAGGTGCTTTACTTAAGTAATTATCTAACAATATAACATAAGGAGTGGAAAATACATGAATATCGTAGTATGTATTAAACAGGTTCCTGATACAAAGGGTGGAGTAAAATTCAATCCAGATGGAACACTTGATAGAGCAGCAATGCTTGCTATCATGAACCCAGATGACAAAGCAGGTCTTGAAGCAGCATTAAGAATCAAAGATGAGACAGGAGCAAAAGTTACAGTTCTTACCATGGGACTTCCAAAGGCTGATGCAGTTCTTCGTGAAGCAATGGCAATGGGAGCAGATGATGCAATCCTTGTAACAGACAGAGTATTAGGTGGAGCAGATACATGGGCAACATCTACTACGATCGCTGGTGCTCTTCGTAACTTAGATTATGATCTTATCATCACAGGACGTCAGGCTATCGATGGAGATACCGCACAGGTAGGACCACAGATCGCTGAACATCTTGGTTTACCAGTTATCTCTTACGCAGCAGACATTAAAGTTGATGGAGATTCTGTTATCGTTAAGAGACAGTATGAAGACAGATATCATGAATTAAAAGCAAAAATGCCATGTCTGATCACAGCACTTTCTGAGCTGAACGAGCCACGTTACATGACTCCGGGTGGAATCTTTGATGCGTGTGACAAAGAAGTGACTGTTTGGGGAAGAGCAGACTTAAAGGATGTTGATGATTCTGACCTTGGATTAAAAGGATCACCAACAAAGATCGCAAAAGCATCTGATAAAGTAGCAAAAGGAGCTGGTGAGAAAGTAAATCTTGATCCGGCAGAATCCGTAGCATACTTGATCGGTAAATTCAAAGAGAAACACATTATCTAAAAAAATAAGGAAAAGTGGTGAATAAGATGTCATTAGAAGAATATAAGGGAGTATTTGTCTTTGCACAGCAGGTAGATAACGTATTAGATGGCGTTGCATTTGAATTGCTTGGCAAAGGTAAAGATTTAGCAAAAGACTTAAATACAGAAGTTACAGCAGTATTGATCGGCTCTGGCGTCAAAGGATTAGCAGATCAGTTAGCAGAGTATGGTGCAGACCGTGTTATCGTTGTAGACGATCCTGAATTAAAAGAATACAGAACAGAGCCATATGCACATGCACTGGCATCTGTAATCAATGAGTACAAACCAGAGATCATGTTAGTTGGTGCAACAGCTATCGGACGTGATCTTGGTCCTACTGTATCAGCAAGAGTTAAAACAGGTCTTACAGCAGACTGTACTTCTCTTGAAATCGGAGATTTCCCATTGGTTGCTGCTCCAGGAAAAGAATCTGAGCAGAAACACAATCAGTTGTTAATGACTCGTCCAGCATTTGGTGGTAACACAATCGCTACAATCGCTTGCCCGGATAACCGCCCACAGATGGCAACCGTTCGTCCAGGTGTTATGCAGAAGATTGCTCCAATCGCTGGTGCAAAAGCAAACGTTGTTGAATTCAATCCAGGATTCACACCTAACAACAGATATGTTGAAATCCTCAATGTTGTAAAAGCTGTAAAATCTACAGCAAACATCATGGAAGCTAAGATTTTAGTATCTGGTGGACGTGGAGTAGGTTCTAAAGAGAACTTCAAACTGTTAGAGGACTTAGCAGAAGTTCTTGGCGGTACTGTAAGCTGCTCTCGTGCCGTTGTAGAGAATGGCTGGTTACCAGTAGACCTTCAGGTTGGACAGACAGGTAAAACAGTTCGTCCACAGATTTACTTCGCAATCGGTATTTCCGGAGCAATCCAGCACGTAGCAGGTATGGAAGATTCTGATCTTATCATTGCAATCAACAAAGATGAAGATGCTCCAATCTTCGATGTAGCTGATTATGGTCTTGTTGGAGACTTAAATAAGATCGTTCCAGCATTGACAGCAGCTTTAAAGGCTGAACTTGGTAAATAAACCGGAGTTTAACTTGTGAACTGCCGCTTATAGGTGGTGTTACGGATTTCCTAATGTTATGTCGTATTGCATGCCAACAAAGTGTATAGAAATATAAAAAATAGAACTGTTTGTTTTC
>ERZ1032022.35-NODE-35-length-35135-cov-6.287030_pt1 | contig 35135 bp, 19 predicted proteins | sample MGYA00516699_ERZ1032022 | MGnify/ENA primary metagenome ERZ1032022 (study PRJEB33719, sample SAMN04261294) | wastewater metagenome | biome: rural village; feature: human; material: feces | host: Homo sapiens | place: El Salvador | collected 2013-01-07 ... | reverse complement strand
TCAGGCGGTAACCGCCGATTTTTTCTTCAAAGAGATAGCGGTCTGCACTCCGGCAGATCTCCGCAGTCTGCTCGGCGGTCGTTGTACCGTACATGATGCCGAATACCTGACTGGGCAGCATCATACGCGGTAAATCGTTGACAACACCCTCCACCGGTTGACCGTGATTGTCGTAGTAGCCGTTGAGCCAGCCGCTTTTGCCGTCCGTGACCCACTCGGTTTCGCGGATATGGCACTGCATCCAGTTGGCTTTGGCGGTCAGATCGGTCATCAGCGATGCCGTGTCCAATTCCACTGTGCGTCCGCTGTTTGCGTGCGCACAGGTCGCCTCGTACCGGCTCAGGATGTCATTTTTAGCTGTAGGATCGTCAAAGATATCCTCGTGTCCCAGCAGCGCGGTAAGTTCCTGCGCCACTGTGATCTTCTCCGCACCGAGCTTTTGCAGGATCTTGACCAGCCCATGCAGATTGCCTGCGTAGGCGTTTGTGAATGCCACACTCTCGCCTTTGTCGGCAGCCATATCCAGCGCGTCATTCCAGTCGGCGTTATGCAGGCGAAGCTCATTGTGCGCACCCACATCGTAGAAAGCGCACAGGTTTTCCAGCAGAATGTGTTCCAGCACCGTACCCTCATAGACGGTTCCGTCGGCGGTACGCTGACGGCTGCCGTCCGCGGGCTGCCACATGTCATCGTGAGCCATGCCCCGGCGGATCTGACGATCCTTGAAGTACGGCGCTTTTTCCAACAGCACCGAGAAATCACCGGTCTGGTTCAGATAGAACTCTGTCGTGACGAGCGGCCAGAACGCATGATCCATCCAGACGCGGGTAATGTTGTTGCGGTCTGCAACGAATTCGCCCTGCTTTTCCCCGATGATGGTCGCATTCGTGCCGTCCATCCGGACACCGCCGTAGTTGTCCACGATCATACCGCGCACATCGCCGGGGTCCATGATGAGCAGCGCCAGACAGTCCTGCCACAGGTCGCGCCAGCCGCGCCCGCCCTTGCCGTAGTCGTGGTACGGCAGGAACGAGCAGCCGAAGATGCGACGCAGAATCGGCTGGAAGCAGACCCACTTCAGATAGTTGTCCCTGACGCTGTCGCCGGTAGCGAACTCCACATTGACGAGCTTCTGCCAGTGCTGCCGGACCTCCTCCAGTGCGGCTGCCGCCTTGACCGGAGTGTCCAATACGTTCATCAGAGCGGGCAGGGTACCCGCCTCCTGTGTCAGACCAAAGCGAACAACATACTGTGTGCTTTCGCCGGGAGCCAGCGTGACGGCATCAAATGCCATTGCCCCCATCGCCTCGCGCCCTTCGATCAGCGTTCCCGCCGGGGTGCCGGGCTTATCGGAGCGCACGGCCTCCGGGTTCAGGAAGGTGCCGCCCTCGCCCAAAAACATCTCCGCTGTCGGATAGATGGCTATGGGCAGTGCGCCGTCCGGTCCGTTGGCGGCAGCAAAATAGAGCATCTCGTTTTCGCGGTGACCACGCTCATCAAAAGAGAGACTCGGCTTTACGATCACGCCGTTGGAGGTCACACGGATACGGTGCAGAAGGGACATCACATGGCGGTGATCGCGCAGATTATCCGCACTGCGCCCGTACAGCGGCACGGCCGCCACCGGGGTAAAGGTCAGCGGCGCGGCGGCGCGGTTTACCAGCGTGACAAGCATAGCTTCCTGTTCACCGCGCACTGTCACGAAGCTCTCTGTCTTAGCGTACAACCCCTGCGCGCCCTCCCGCTCCAATGCCTGCCAAAGAAACCCGCCTGTAACGCGGCTTTTTTCCTGCTTTGGACCGAATTTCTCGGCCTCCTGCGCAGCGGACGCACCGCAGACAGACCAGATCGCGCCGTCCGCCATACGGCACCAAAAGTTGCGGGTGCCGCGGTTGCTGTGCAGATTTTCTATACTGACGGGTTCCAGCAAAAATGTGTTCTGGTCGCTTTTGCTGTCCCCGCCCAGATTGGGCGTCACGGCGCTTTTCAGCCCCCGTTCGCCTGCCAAAGGCAGATACAGCCCGGTGATGTTCTCAGCATTTTCCAGCGTGAATATACCGTCACGCCCGGCAAGCCCGATGTTGGTCATGGCAGACACTCCTTACATTGTCAGAATGATCTCGTTTTCCGCTGCCAGCTTGTCGGCGGGAATATAGTTATCCGCCATCGCCGCGCCGTTCAGCATAAGACTGGTGAACCCGCTCTCTTTATGGGCTGGATTCTGCACGGTTATATGCAGCTTTTTGCCGCGGAAGCTCTTCTCCATCGTGAATCCGTCCCATGCGGCGGGAATGGACGGTGACAGCCGCAGACCGTGCAGGTCGGGGCGCACGCCAAGGATGCCCTCGACGGCACCCACCATCATGGTGGAGGCTGTACCGGTCAGCCAATGCACATGGCTGCGCCCAAAGTGGGGGCTGTCTTTTCCCTCGGTGAACTGCCCATAGCAGTAGGGTTCCAGCTTGCGGATCTCTGCGCAGCCGTTCTGCTCCGCAGGGGAGTTCGCTTTATAATAGGAAAATGCCCGGTTTCCGTGACCGCAAAGAGCCTCGGCCAGAATGATCCACCCCTGACTTTGCGAGAAGATCCCTGCGTTTTCCTTCACCCCGGCGTTATAAATGACCGCCAGCGCACCGTCAAATGCGTGTGCATGGTAAGGCGGCTGCATCAACATAACACCGTACTCCGTGTTCAGCCCCTCATGCACGGTGTGCAGGATCGTTTCGGCTTTTTCGCTGTCAGCCAGTCCGCTGATGACAGCCCAGCTCTGGGGATTCAGCCAAAGATTGGCCTCGGGGTCGGTGCGCCGTCCGATGACCTCGCCCTTCTCGGTAAAGCCGCGGATATAACGGTCCTCATTCCAGCAGAGTTTTTCCACCAGTGCCGAGAAATCCGCCAACTGCTTTGCGAGTTTTTCAGCTGCGGCGGCATCGCCCTTTTCCTCGGCCAGCTGTTTCTGGATGCGCAGCGCCAGCACAAGCTGGAATGCCACAAAGCTGGATTCGCCCTCAGCACCCAGACGCAGGCAGTCGTTCCAGTCGGCATACAGTCCGGCAGGCATCCCGTGAGGACCGAGGTGTTCCAGCGAAAAGTCGATGGCCCGCTGCAGATGCTCATAGACTGTGGCCGTGCCCTTGTTGGCGTAGGGGATCACTTCGTCCAAAAAGGCGAGATTTCCCGTTTCTGCCAGATACTTGTAGACAGTCGGGAACAGCCAAAGTGCATCATCGGCGCGGTAGGCTGGGTGACCTGTTTCCTGCACATAGCTGGGGTCATCGGGGGTGTCCTCATGACCGGGATTGTGTGTAAACTTGACCAACGGCAGACCTCCGCCGTTGTCCACCTGTGCGGAGAGCATAAAACGAATCTTTTCCGCCGCCTGTTCCGGGGCAAGATGAATCACACCCTGGATGTCCTGTACGGTATCGCGGTAACCGTAGCCGTTACGCAGACCGCAGTAAATAAAGGACGCTGCGCGCGACCATGTAAAGGTCATGAAGCAGTTGTAGGCATTCCATGTGTTGATCATGCTGTTCATTTCTGCGCTGGTGGTATGGATTTGGAAATTTTCCAGTCTGGTGTGCCAGTGTGCCTTCAGCGCAGCCAGCTCCTCCGGGCAGACCGCAGCAGGGTCTGCATAGCGTGCCATGAGCGCGCGGGATTCCTCACGATTTTTGGCACCCACGATAAACGCCAGATGTGCCGTTTCTCCGGGGTTAAGCACCAGTACGGCGGACAGTGCGCCGCAGGCGTTTTCGTTGTAGTTCATGCTGCCGTCCAGCTTGCCGGTGGTCACGCCCTGGGGGTCACCGTAGCCGTGATAGCGGCCAAGAAAGTTCTCCTTGTTGCCGCAATACCCGGAAACGCGCTGACCCGCCAGACCAAACAGACGGTAGCCTACATCCTTGTTGTCTACCTCTTTGCCGTCTGCGGAAACCGCATCCAGATTGCCGTGGATGAGCTGCAGAATGTGGTCATTCTCAAACTCGGTGCGTGTAATGAACTGGGAATACTGCAGATTGACCTGATCCTGCTCATAGTTCGGATTATTCGTAAATTCGGCATAGCCGGTCACAGTCAGTTCCCGCACAACGTCCGAGTCGTTGCGTACAGCCACGGCCCAGACCTCATGGGCGGCATCCAGCGGCACATAGTAGAGCACTTCCGAGGATATCCCCGCGTAGAGGGCGCGCATTTTTGTGTAGGCCATGCCGTGTCGGCATTCGCTTTTGTAGCGGGTCAGATTCTTGCCGACCGGCTGCCACGAGGCTGACCAGTAGTCCTTGGAGAGATTATCGCGGATATAGATATACCGACCCGGTTCGTCGAATTGGTTGAATACATACCGCAGAATGCGCCCGTTTGCACCGCTCTTTGCAAAGCTGTAGCCGCCGGCATTGTTTGAAATGATCGCACCGTACTCCGGGCTGCCAAGATAGTTGACCCACGGGGCCGGGGTGTCCGGGCAGGTAATGACGTATTCCCGCTCTTTGTCGTCAAAATAACCATACTGCATATCCGTTGCCGCCTTTCTTCTGTCAGAACCATTCTGCATCATCATTGTCTGTGTCCTCTTCCTGCCGGGGCAGTGTGTATTCGCCGGGAGCTGTAGTTTATTCTCTTCATAAGCGTTTCTCCTTCGTATGCGTGTTTTGTTGTCTTGCCCGGTTTTTTTAAGTAAAGGGCAGACTTTTCAGCAATTCTGTACTAAGCATACAGGAAACCGCTGCGAGAGGATACAAAAACGCCCCCTTTTTTATCGAATCCATGACATGGATAAAAAGATTCCTGATTTTCATGCTATAATGTGGGGAACATTTCTTCCGGTTCCGCTAAGATTTGTTCCCTGCGCCAATACAAGAACCCGCCCATTCCCACCAAACAGGAACAGATCGTCGTGCCAAACAACAGCGTGCTGGTACTCGTCAAAGCAGGTTGACCTCTCCTATTTTTACCTGCTAACTCCGCAAAATTTATCCACAAAAAGCGCCCGGGCGGTTGAAAATCTCAACCGTCCGGGCGCAGTCATTTTGCCGTTTTGGGGTCATTTTGGGGTCAAAGTGACCAGATTGTTACCACTTTTGCCATAAGGTAGAAAAAAGCTCGTTGAAACTTGTCGTTTCAACGAGCTTTTGTTGGTTGCGGAGACAGGACTTGAACCTGCGACCTCCGGGTTATGAGAAATCCAAAGTCAGTGCGTCACCGTGCTTTTTTGTGTGGTATGGTGGTATTCCATCCCACATCTCCGCATGGATTTTGTCCTATGTGTACTAATAATTCCTCACCGTATCCTCCTGTCCCAAATGCTTTTGGGGGCAGTTTTGGGGGCAAAATCAGGCTGTTATTCAAGGGAAGTATTTTCCCCCAGCGCTCATTTATCTGCGCAGCTTTGGTCTCATTGTGAGCACAAATTTCTTTGGGTTCATACAAGGGGGCAGAGCCTCGCGATATAAGTAACAACTTCTATTTTCCAGTATCAAGTTGTATGCCGTGAACATTTCAACCAGCTTTTGCAGCGGTGCCATTGTCTGCCTGCACCATTGCCCATCACAGCCCATGTTGCCGCGAGAAACGCCCCTGTTTGGGCGATTTCCAGCCTCATCGGCACCATGCCCATCCCATCACTATAACGCCTGAAATTCCCCGTTTTGCGGGGATTTTATTATTCCATAACAGGGTTTGCCTGTGTGGGATTTTCCTGTGCAGGTAAACCCCGCACAACTAAATAACTAATAGAACTAAATAAAGACTAAACAATCTTATCCTATCCGCAAAAAGGATTTTTGCCCTTTAATCTGCTACGAATTTGATAGGGCATGAGTACAAAACGATACTGGACAGCACACTCTACTATTGCATCTGTGTTCACAAAGGCGGTATAATCATTTTATGCCGACAGCATCCATCTTTTCTCTCAATACTACTCTTCCGTTCAAGCCCGATTGTGAGTGCGGCTTTTGTGCAATCATCTTCTGATATCCAGATAAAAGCGGGTACATTTTGCGTTCCAACGTAGTGGCCACTTCAATGGCAAGCTGATTATCATGCGGTTTCACTTTGCCAGACAAGTCGTATCGGAAAGGCGGGATTAACTGCAGTCCCTGGCTTTCTCCATTCAGGAACACCTCAACACATTCCCCTGCATCTTCAATATCCAGTACGCAGGAAGTATTGTCCCACTCAAATACGGTCTCGTACCGCACAAAGCCAGAAAATTTCGGCCGTTCTTCCGCCAGCCTATCGGGCAACTGAATTTCTTCAGCACACGAAAAGTTCGGGTATTCAATAGCGCTGCAGGTCTTTCTGGTCCAGTCCCTCAGTTCTGTATATGATTTTGACAAAGTGGTCGCTTTTTTCAATTTCTCATTCGAGTTGCCACACACAATTGCAAGACTATGCAGTGGTTCCAGCGTCAATTTCACACGGGTGTTTATTTCTGTGGTCTGTGCCAATTCCATACATTGATTTTGCAACGCATCATAACCGAAGAACTTCCTGTTTTCCGGTAAGGTCAGGAAGCCGTCATACGTTCCTGCTCCTTCATTTGTCACAAAATAGAATTTTGCCGGTTCACCAACTTGCAAAATACGGATTCTGTTATCGGCAGGCATAAGTTTGGGATGCGAAATCCTATATTCCAACACTTTAGGAAGCAATTCATCCAAACTGACTGTTGGGCAGCTGTTCCATGTTACACTTGTTTGTTTCTCGGTTTCAGCAATCCACCGGGGCTTTTTCCCAACAAATAAAACCGTTACGCCCCTCTTTACAAGCTCATCTATTCCTTTTGCTGCAGCTTCAGATATAAATGTCGATCCCGGAACAATAAAGAGCGTGTATGTATGGCCGTTAACCTCCAATTTGTCGGTGATTCTCGTATGATAACGCTCTGTTTCTGAGAACACATCTGCAGGCAAAATATGGCAGTCAATCTGCGCATCGTAAAGTTTATGCAACGGTTTTTCTATTGGCATAGCCGAGCAATCCGCCCATTCCTGTTCACCATGATAGAGTATAGCAACATGGGCAATGTGTAAATCAGCGGATGTAATCGTTGCAACACGGTTCATGTAAGCCATTAATTTTCCAAACCATCTGTACTGCGGGTTATGGCCGTGTGCATAGAAATGCGGCGGGCAGTCCGGATCCGGGAAAGGGGCCGCACTGAATGCATGTGGGACAAACTGCGTGATGCCCCTGACCAACAAATGATCCGCCAGATATTTTTCCAGTCTGATTCCTTCTGCCCAACCATAGTTTCCAAAGACCTCACACATAGCATTTCCATGCTTTTGAGGCTCAATCTGTGCCGCCGACTCTGCCAGCTTGGCAAGTCCGTAATGATAAAATTCTCCGTTGCGCGGACTGCCAAGAGAATTTTGTTTCGGTTCTTCCTCGCCTTGCGGCAGAATCTGCCCGCCAATATCATCAACGCCGGACATATCCTGTCCCTGTAGGCCTCGGAAATAGTGACCCAGACCAGAGCCAGTCCGGCAATGCTGACCTTCATCCTCAATCATATGACCGATATACTGTACGCCGTGTTCTCTGCACCAGCCGCCAATTTGTTCGCTGAATGCGTTTCTGACACGCTTTGTCAAAACATCCATATACACGGTGCGCACCATAGCAGCGTTTTTTCGGACAGTGAGACTGTCCGGCAGGAGTTCGTCCCACAACATTGGCAGCATCATTTTCCATTCTTTGCCCAATCTTGCTGACAAATCTGCTTCCACACAGTCACTCCACGGGAGATCCTGATCACAGCCCATCACATTTCCTTTAATGTACAGTTCTGCATTTCCCAGTTCCGGCTCATCAGAGAAGAAACCTGCGATGGTTTTCCCAAATTCCTCGGAATAGTGTTTCCAGTGTGGCTCATACACAGTTTCCAGAAGAATCTTACAGCTTTCCGGGCTTGTCATGTTAATATAGTCACGGTGCGGACCTGCATTTCTTGTTTTACCGCAGACACACAGCGTCCACTCACCGGCAGGCTTTTCCCAGCGCAAAACTGTTCCGTCAACACAGTCTGTCACATCAACGGATTTTCCCCCGCGTTCCTGTAATGTTATTCCGATGATACTGTCATCATCAAATGTACGCGCAGGCTGTAAGTTGAGAAATGCCGCCATTCCGGTCGGTTTCTTTTCTTTCATGGACAGCAGCTTTTTCTCAGCAAGATTCAGCGTTCCGCTATAATCCTTTCCCAGCGGATACTTTCTTACATAAATACTTTGTCTACAGAGCGAATCTGGCTTTTCTTTCAGCGCACCATTGGCATATCCGGTAGGGAAATGACTGTCATCCAGTATCCAAACCTTCATACCGCGTTTTTTGGCTTCGTCCAGAATGATGTCCATATCCTGCCACCATTTCGGGCCGCAGAAATCGGGGTGAGGGCGGCTTTCTACGCAAACAGCTCCACAGTTCGCGTTTTGTATCGCCCCCATATATTCACGCAGGGTGGCCTCATCCTCGCCATGCTGCCAGAAGAACGGCATCATGTGATTTTCTTCTTTATTTTCAAGCAACGTCTGAATCAGCTCGTTATTTGTACGCATCGCATTTCACTCCAAAATGTTACCCGCGAAGGTTTGCAGAAAAGGCTTCTGCTTTTTGCTTTCCGTAAACAGCATAGTTCCCATTTATAAAGTTTGGCAATGCCGTTTCTGCAAATTCCTGCCAGCTTTCGGCTTCATGTCTGACAAGAATCGGGTAGAACTGCACCCCGTTCACTGCACTTGCATCACGGTCGCCGGGGGCATCGCCCACCATAAGGATATGGTCTTTAGCATATCCTTTGCGGGACAATTCCTCAATGCAGTGCGCTTTGCTGCCAACATCCTGACAGCAAAGTACGTCTACGCTCTCCAGCAGGCAGCAACGCTGCCATTCTTCTATTACGGCTTCAATATTTGCGCTAGAAACCACTGCGACATCGGCCACACCATGTGCGGCCATAAGTCCTTCTTTTGCGTAAACAAACGGCTTCTTCTGCCCAAGTGGCAACGCCGTTATAGCTGCATTTACCTTCTGCGACCAAGAGAACGCTTTCTCCAAACAAGGACCTGCTGCCGTTGCTGCGACAATTTTAACAGCCTTGTTGGAAAGTTCCGGACTTTTATTCACCCATTCGATTAGTTCATCAATACCATCAATCGGGCAGTATTTTTCATTGATTTCTTGCAGTGCAATCGCAAGACCTTTAAATCTGTTGATTCCACGCGTCTCTGTGAAAAGATTAATTTCGTTCCACCGTTCAAGGATTTCTTTTTCCCAGCGCTGCAAACCCCATTCTTCCACCATACAGGGGCCGAAGCATTTTATATGCTTAATGTTCATGGTATCCATTGCGCAGCCATCCGAGTCAACACAAATCAGATAGTCCTTTTTCTTTTGGAATCCCTGTAAGCTTACCGGCATCTTAGTGCCTCCTTTACAATTTTGTATCCCAGCGGCCGCAGAAAACAAGTTCGTTGGCCTTTCCTTTAAATGCGCTTTTCCCTGTCATTTTTTCAATTGCCGCACGGATATGCATCCGTTCCGGGGCATACGCATTGATGAAAGTATGTAGCTGGGGCACATCAATCAAATGATTCGTATAGTTCAGGCTCATGCCAATGGTAGGGACTTCCTCATTATACCACGGCAGCTCACAGCTGTGGTTGATGCTCCAGCGTACCCGCACGTTGTTTTCCTGTGCGTAGCCCTTTACATTAATAACAAGCAGGGCAAAATCATGATTGGTTACAAATTCTGCCCGCGTACCCTGATGAAGCATCCTGATGAAATTCATCGGACTCACACCGTTTTCCACTTCCAGATCATGATAGTTCGGGCAGACATCTACTTCAAATCCAGCCCTCTGAAGTTCTTCTATCACAACCTGTTTAGTGGGATCTCCGCTATAGCCTTTGCTGGTGGGCGTCGACCCGACATATACCAGAAAAACCCGCTTCTGCTTTTCCGGGTCAATCGGCAGATATTTCCGCGTATCCTTTACCAGTGTGATACAACTGTCTGCCGCTTGAACAGTAAAGGCATGATGTTCTTCACAACCGATTACCTTCAGATTTTCTTCTTCCGGGCAGCGAATTGCTTCATCGTACAGCTTCAGATGTGCTTTCAGCCCCAACACACGGTGCAGCGCGTCCGACAAGCGTTCCTCGGTAAGCAGTCCCTTATCATAGGCTGCTTTCATAAAACCGATGTCCTCTTCAATATCATTTGCGAAGAGGAACATATCGCAGCCTGCAATAATCGCCCCAGGTACTGCATCGCAGCGTTTGCTCATCGCTGTCATCCCAATCATGTGGGAGGCATCTGTAATAATAACACCATTAAAGTCCATGCTCTCGCGAAGAAGCCCCGTCAACAGCTCCGGCGCAAGGGTGGCGGGCATAATCTCGCTGTCCTTGATGCCCGGTCGCAGCTTTCGGCTCATCTCCGGCAGGGCAATATGCCCTACCATAACAGCCTCCAGCCCCTCATCAATCAGAGTGCGGTAAATTCTGCCGTAACTTGTCTCCCATTCCTCAACAGGAAGATTGTTGACACCAAGCGCCAGATGCTGGTCCAATTCCTCAACGCCGTCACCGGGAAAATGCTTTGCGGTGCAGGCCATATTCGGATTTGCATCCTTAACACCCTTGATGTATGCACGGACATTGGCAAGAACCGCATCCGTATCATCGCCGAAGCTGCGTGTATTTACGATGGTATTACGCCAATTTTTGTAAATATCCGCCACCGGATTGAACATCCAGTTGCACCCCAGTGCACTCGCTTCACGGCCGGCCACATAACCGAGATGATAGGCGTTGTCGGTGCCTTCTCCGGAACCGCATTCAGCAGCAGTAGCAACGAACGTTCCTTCCGGGCAACAGCCGTTTCCACCGTCATCGCAGTTGGCTGCAATCAGCAACGGAACCTTGCTGTTTTTCTGATAGGTCATATTTTGCTTATAGACGGTTTCCTTGTTCCCACCCTGCCAACGCAGCCCCCCCTGATGGCTCTGTGCAAGCGTTTTTTGAATGGCTTTTTCGTCCACACCAGGGGTGGCTTTTAAAAGAACAAACAGTTGACCGAATTTTTCTTCGAGCGTCATATCGCGGATTGTATTTTCAACCCACGCAATTTGTTCATCGTTCAGATAAAAAGGCTTTTTTCTGAGATTTACCATTTAGCCCATCTCCTCTGTCTTTAGATACTTAAAATAAGGGCGCAGACATATTGGTCTGTGCCCTTTGCAGGAAACGGTTTTAACCTACGCAGTGTGCCTGCTTGTACGCCCTTGCTTCCGCAATACGAGCCTTATCCGACTTGTACTGATCCACGCGATAGGCATTTGCCTGATACACAAGGAAGGCAATAAATAGCAGCATATTGATGCAGCCACTCATGGCATCGGACACATGGAAGCAAGTCAACCCCATGCTAAAAATTTTCAGTGCAACTGCAGCGGAAACAATACCCACAGACTGGTTTACATACTTAGACAGGAGCGTACCACCAATCATCATGGCAAACATATTGCTCATAATGCTGTTGTTGCTCGTCAGGCCCATTGCCGCTGCAATAGAACCGGAAAATGCTGCATCCAGCACTCCGGAAACTGCCACCAAGGCGCCTGCCAATGTGTAGCAGATTGCAACATTGACAAAGACATTGATGCCTGCATTTCTTGCTATCTGCTGGTTTCCCTGCACTGCCCGGAATTTGTAGCTGAATTTCGTGTAGGTCATCAGAATGAACATCAGAACCACAATAATTGCCACTACAACGATTGTAAAGTTCACATCCGCCAGCATTGCTGCGCCGTCTGTACCAACCAGCCGCAAACCAACGCCATCTGTGACTGCAAAGCCGATACACTCATAAATGCAGGCAATACCAAGGCCCAGTACCATTGGCGGAATGCGCAGGGTAACATACAGGAAACCTACGACAAAGCCCAAGCCCAGTCCAAAAACGACTGCAAATATCATAATCCAGATACCGCCCAGACCAAGCTGCGCAGCCAACACGCCGCCCAGAATCGTTCCTGTAATTCTCTGTGAGCCCAAAGAAAGGTCCATTCTTCCGCTTGTCATGTTCATTGACAGAGCAAACGCAATCGCAGCCGAAATACCTGCACCCCGAATTAGATTCTTTACATCGAGCCCTGAACTGATTACATGAGTTCCCTGCGTTGTAAAAACAAGCAGTTCCATTACAATCAAAACCACTGCAGGCAGCGCCAATGCAACGCCGATTCCCTTTAGCAGCCTGATTGCCTTACTGTTACTTTTCATACCTGTCCTCCATTTTCTTATGGAAGTATCAGCCAAACTTTTTCAAAATGTTCTCAGTAGTCAAGGAAGCACCCAGTTCATCGATAGAATGGAAAGTAGCATCAGCATTGCACTGGCCAACAACTTCATCAACCGTCACAAAAGAGAACGGCATATCATCACCGGACAGAGCGTTATATTCCTCGGCAGTGGTAACAACCAGAGGAATCTGACCGGGCACACGGCTGCAATGGTCGCCATCACGCATGGCATCTGCATGACCGTCAAATGCGTTGCGCAGCATCATGACTGCTGCCAGATGCTCATAGGTACCATTCAGAACGATGGCATCAATAACCTGGCTTCCCTGAGAATCGGTGGAATTGAATGCTGCTTTGGTGGAATCAGAGAACATACTTCTGGTAATAAACTTGATGTCCTTGCCCAACGCCTTTTCTACTTCATCCACGGCAACACCAAGAGAATCGTAAATGTTGGAGGTGCCAACCAGCACATCGTAATCGCCACTCTGCAGCAGCGGAGAAACAGTAGTTGCAATATCCTGCATACCGGGGCAGACCGTAATTTTAATGCCCTTATCGTTTTCGGCGTCAACCTGCGTGCTGGAAGTTGCCAGCGCGTTAACATCCTCGGTGTAGGTCAGGCCGTAAATATCCTGCAGAGCCCGGAGAGAGCCTGCAGTAGCCTCGATGAAGGACGTTGCCCCGTAGCAGGCAGCACCGGACAGAATCAGGATGCTGTGCTCTGCACCGTCACCGATAACTGCATTCAGTGCGTTGGCATACGCCTCGCCGTAGCCCTCTGCAGAGGCACCGGCTACGCCGACATAATAGGGCATCTCCATGTTCTCCTCTGCACCGGCGGAAGAAATACCCACGAAATACATTCCCAGATCATTGCAGACGGCAGCAGCCTGATCAATGCCGCCGGTAACGTTCGTATACACTGCGTCGCAGCCGGAAGCATACGCATTCTCGATGAAGGTATTCAGTGCACCGTTATCACTGATCGCCTCAGAGAACATGAATTCAATGTTCAAAGCGGGTCCAATTTCGTTTTCCAGTGCATTTTTCGCCTCGACGAAGGTTTCGTCAACTGCCTGTGCTGCAAAAGCAATTTTCATCGGCTTGTAGCCTTCGCTGCTCTCTGCTTCGGTAGTTGCCGCCTCCGATGCGGTATTGTCATAGGTACTTGCTGCAGAGGAAGCAGCCCCACCACAGGCAGTCAGAGTCATAGAGGCAGCCATCGCAACTGCCACAGCGGATATGAGTTTCTTTTTCATTGTTTTTTCTCCTTTTTTATAGTTATTTCTTGTGGAAAAATCACTTAGCCATCACGGCTCGGTAAGCCCTGCGGGCGCTTCTGGCTCGCGCATACCAGCACAATAAAAACAATACCTCGGATTGCCTGAATTACTGTGCTGGAAACGCCGACCATAAGCAAACCATTATTCAGTACCGTAACAATCAAAGCTCCTACAATACCAGAATAGGTATTGGAACGGCTTCCGCCAAAGCAGGACATACCGCCCAGCACGATGGCCAGCATACAATCCATATTTAAGGTTGCGCAGGTATCGGTTGTAATGGAGCCGCTGCGTATAATTGTCATAATCGCGCCCAAACCCACGCCGATGCCCGCGATTGCAAAAGCGATAAACAAGTATCGACTTTGCTTAAACCCGGTAAGTTCCGCGCAAATTTCGTTGATACCAATGTATCTGAGCTTTCTGCCAAGTGCCGTAAAGTGGAACAACACCGTGCAGAACAGAAAGAACAGCACAAAAATAATTAGCGGAGCATTGGCATCATTCAGTGCGCTTGTCACTTCATAAGGGATTTTCAATGTGTTGCTACCAAGAATTGCTTTCTGAATCGAGGCCAGCAAGGTCATCATAACAACTGTAACAAAAAGAACCCGGACATTCAAAACTGTACTCAGCAGTGCGGTCAGAGAAAGAACAACCACACCCGCTATCACCGCCACCGCAAACATAACCGGTAGTGAACCGGTTGCCAGATAGGCATTCGCTGCAATCGTTGCGACCAGTGCGGTTGCTGCACCCATTGAAATGTTGACATTTCCTGTTGAGAAGATAAACACTGCTCCCGTCGCAACAGTTCCAACAATAAGTGCCTGCTGCAGAACAATCGACAGGTTTCTGGCGTTGCTGAATCTTCCGCCGGTAATAATCGAAAAGACTACAATCAAAAGCACGAGGATTGCCGGAGAAAGCAACCTTGTTGTCCACCGGCTCTCCTTGATTTTCAGTGCAATGGTCTTCACAGCTTTCACCTCCTCAAATCATATAATTAATCAGGTCATGCTCTGTCGGATGTTCGCTGCGAAGAACCTCATGCGCCACATGACCGTCTTTCATAATCAGGATTCTGTCTGACATACCAATCAGTTCCGGCAACTCCTCGCTGATAAGTACAATCGAACGTCCTTCTTTTTTCATCTTGTAAATCAGCTTATACATGGCCGACTTGACACCGATGTCAATTCCTCGCGTAGGGCAGTCCAGAATCAGAATATCTGCGTCTCCGCCAATCCATTTTCCGAACACCACTTTCTGCTTATTGCCGCCGGACAGTGTACTAACTGCGTGGTATTGCGATGCGCATTTCAGGGACAATCCATCAATCTGATTTTCAACATATTTCTTTTCCTTGCGGAAAGAAATAATCGGGCCAAACAGACAATTTTTCAGATAACCTGTGGAGGCGATATTGTCCCGAATGGTGCCGGAAAGGCCAACCGATTCATGATCGCGGTCCTTCGATGTGTAGGCCATGCCGTGCGCGATAGCAGTTTCCGGATCCTTCACAACCACCTGCTCAGAACCCACCAGCACTTTTCCGTCCAAGATTTTTTCATATCCAAATAGAGCTTTTCCTAAGGTGTGCATACCGCACTCCGAAAGTCCGCCAATTCCCAGAACCTCGCCTTTATGCAATTCAAGGTCAAAGCAGAGTAAATCTTTGCGTGTGGTAATGCAATCGGCTTTCAGAACAACTTCATCACTGTAGGGGTCATTGTCATTGCGGTAATAGTCACCTTTTACCTCGCGGCCGACCATCATCTTTTTCATTAGCTCACCGTCAAATTCATCTTTGTTCAGCGAACCGATAATGTTTCCGTCACGCAGGACTGTAACCGCATCACATTGAAGCATCAATTCCTCAAGGTCGTGGCTGATGAACATAACGCTGCTGCCTTCGTCTGCCAGCTTCCGCATCAATTTGTACAGAAGCTCACGGCCTGTTTGAGAAAGCGCCGTAGTCGTTTCATCCACAATCAGAATTTTGGGGTTCCAGTATATCGCTTTCGCGATTTCAATCAGTTTACATTGCTGCAAATCCAGTTTTTCTGTGCGCATCGAAGCATCTATTTCGATTCCAAGGCTGTCGAACAATTCCTGTGCGCGTTTCACCATTTTAGAGTGATCCACAAAAGGGCCTTTTGCAAACAATTCCTCATGCCCAAGAAAAACGTTGTCCGCCACCGGAATTGTTGGAATTGTTCCAGCCTCCTGCACAATCATACAAATTCCATTGGTTTGTGCTTCCAGCGTATTGGAAGGGTTCCAAGGTTTGCCATCGTACACCATTTCGCCGCTGGTTGCTTTTTGCATACCGGCAACAATAGACGATACCGTAGACTTTCCGGAACCATTCTCGCCGATTAACCCTCGGATTTCTCCGCTTTTCAACGTGAGATTCACATGATTCAATGCAACGGTGACGCCGAAATTTTTACACATATCCTTGACTTCAAGGATTGGAGTGTCTGCTGACGTCATTCTTTTTTCCTCCTTCTTGTATAAGAGCAGCGCCTTTCCTTCGTTGACCTCATTATAGTATTTCTCAATCCGTAGTTATAGAAAAATACTGCACAAAATTAGAAATTATGGTATAATCTAATGAAAAGAAAGGCACTTTATGAAACCGCTATAGGCAATCTGTACAAGTAATTTCAGGGATGTTTGTGAAAAATGACAAATAATGACTCTTTCACTCTTCTCAAGAGTGTTCTGCTTGACGTTGAAAAGCTTCAACTCATATATTTTGAGGACTGGAATCAGGATATTTCTCAAATCGACCTGCATTTGCGCGCTAAAATGGATAACAATGGTGTCTTGTACGACCATTTTCGTTCTGTCATAAAAAAGATTCCTTTTGGTGTCATTTTTACCGTACACGACCTTTTTTTGTTGAACTACACCCTTATCCGCGGCAATAACAGCAGGGATTTCTATGTAATTGGTCCCTATCGGTCCCTCATATATGATGAGAAAGACTTTGCTGTGCTGAGCCAGAAGAATCATCTGACGACCGCTCAAACGGAGGAGTTGCGCCTTCTTTTACAGGATATTCCCTGCACCATCACAAATTCTTCCGCACAGTTGATTGCGAAAAGTATCCTTTCCCATTTTTTTGGAATTGATAATCCTGCCACGCAGGAAGTCAATCTCGAGCACACTTTGGCGCATACTCCTTCCGTGGCCTCTTTACAAGACTTGAATCAACATGCCCGCTGGATTGAAGAAGTCTATCACCATCAGCATTTATTGGCTCTCTACATATCGCAAGGAAACTTTGAACGAGCTTATGCCGAATCCCGCTTTTTTTCAACGGCCACTTTGAATCGTGGTACACTGGATTCCCGCACATCCCATCGCTCCTATCTGTACGCTGCCAACACTTCTTTTCGAATTGTTGCTCAGCAAGTTGGAGTTCATCCAGTTTATCTTGACGATATATCCAATCTTTATGTTCAAAAGCTCGCCAACTGTATCAGCCACAATCAGCTCGATAAAGTATACCAAGAAATGATAGAAGCATATTGCAGCCTATGCCGCGAATATCCCAACCGAAAGTACAGCCAAAATGTCCAGACAATCATTAACTATATTCTTATAAACCTGTCAAATGATTTAACCCCGCAAAGCATTGCTGCTGCCGTAAATTTTTCCCCAGGCTATATTTCCCATAAGTTCAAAGAAGAAACCGGTATGACGCTTGTCAACTACATCACACAGCAGCGCATTCGTATAGCCAAGCAGATGCTTGCGGATACTGATATGTTAATACGAGATATTTCCAGTTATATAGGAATCCCGGATTCAAATTACTTTGTTAAAATCTTCAAAAAAGAGGTTGGTTTAACACCAAACGCATACCGGAAAAAGCATACTGCGCAACATACAACCGGTAAGCCATCTAAAAATCCATCATTACAGTAAGCCTACCGCTTTATTTCCAGAAAGTGAATCAACGTCTGATTCACTTTTTCGAGTCAAGATTTTTGAGTGAATCTGTGTGAGATTCACTCTGATTAGCCGAACGGCCTTCTGGGATTTACAGGCTGGAACGGTTTCTGTGCTGGAATAGGTCGCGAAAGTGTACTGCTAGCATAGCATGTGGTCATCCACATGCACATTTCTGGGGTGTACCCCAAACCTCCGCGCTGTTCTTGCGTGACGATAGTGACGCTGATGACGCTTGTGACGCTAATGACGCTGTTTTGAGGATATCCCTATACCATATCCCAGATTCAGCGTCATTAGCGTCATCTGCGTCATTCTGATTTTGTGTTTCTCGTAGTATCATTGTTTTCGTTTCGAGCAGTAGTAAACTGCAAGCGTCATTTCACTATAAGCGTGACGGTAGTGACGATGGTGACGGTGTTCGTGGGATAGGGTAAAGGGGTATATCAAAAACATCGTCATCATCGTCAGCATCGTCATTCTACAGGCAAGCCGTTTTAATCTGCGGCTTGCCTGTTTTATTTTGAGTAATGTGGCAGGGTTTTTGCCCCATTGCTTGTTAAAATGGATTTAGATATTTTGTAAAAGTGCAAGGGTTTTTAGCACAATGGGTGATATGCTGTTTTTGAAGTGCATTCGGGCATTTAGTCAGATGCGAAATCTTTTAAATATTTTTTCTTTGCGACATATTTGACCGTTTCTCAGCGGCTATATAGTAGAGGTGCTTTTTCAAAAATTTTGAGGACGGTTGCAAAAATTGCAACTTCTTATCTGTATGATATGATTTGGTATCTTTCTAAAAATTTGAACTTTTTCTAAACAGTTTAAAAAACCTCGTAATTTTCGCCGTTCTCAGCGGCTATATAGTGAAAACCTTTTTATTTTATCTACATAGGAGGAACCCATGAACACGGAATTTCAAGATTTACCCAATGTTGTAAGTCCCAAGGAAGTGCAAACTTACTTCGGCATTTCGCGCTCGACCACCTACCGCATATTCCATGACGCGACTTTTCCTGCGTTCCACATTGGAAACCGACTGCTGGTGCGGCGGGATGAGTTACTGGACTGGCTGGAACGGCAAAAGGTCAATAAAGCCCAAAACGAGAACCCGAAGATTGTCGGGTCTGATGAATAGCTTTGTGGTCGTACCTGTGATATTCTTTGTGTCACGAAAGGAGACGATGCATCGTGAAAGACACATCCAAAAAAGCCCTGCGCCGCGGACATAACGAGGGCAATATTCGTCAGCGAACAGACGGGCGGTGGGAGGTGCGGCTATCTGCCGGAATCGACTACAAAACCGGTAAGCCCAGACGCACATCCACCTGCTGCAACACGCGGCAGGAAGCCATTGCCATTTTACAGCAGCAAGCCCACGAAGTCCGCACACAGGGCTGGCGCGATCCTATGTCCGTGACACTTGGCGAATGGTATGAATACTGGCTGGACACCTATATTAAGGACACCGTCAAGCAATCTACTTACGCCAGCTACCGCAGCTACTTGAACAAGCATTTTTGTGTGCTGGGGAAAATCCTGCTGAAAAAGTTAGAGACACACACCTTGCAGGAGTTTTACAACTACAAATTCCGCGAAGAAGGGCTGTTGCCCAAGACGCTTCGCAACTACCACATGGCATTGCATAAGTGCTTACAGCAAGCTGTAAAAGAGCATCTACTGGTCTATAATCCCTGCGATGCCGTGACCCTGCCCAGCGGCGAGAAGCCCGAAATCGTAGTCTTTACCAACGACCAGCAGCGGGCGTTGGTGCAAGCCAGCTACCGCCACCGCTATGGCGTGTTTATCCGTTTAGACCTGTGTACCGGGCTGCGGATGGGGGAGTTGTTGGCACTGAAGTGGGAAGATATTGATTTCAGCGCTGCACAACTTCATGTCCGCCGCACTATCAACCGCCTTGCCAAGTACGAAGCCCACGACGGCGAGAAGAAAACCGAAATCGTATTCGGCACACCCAAAACGAAAAACTCTCGCCGCACGATTCCGCTGACCCGCACAATGGCAGACGAGCTTACCCGCTGGAAACAACAGCAAGCGCAGGATAAAATTCGGGCAGGGGATAAGTACACCGACGATGGCTTCATCGTCACCAACGAGTTTGGACACTACTTTGAGCAAAAAACTTTCAAGGATTACTACGACCGATTGTTGAAGGATGCCGACATCGGGCACTTTACCTTCCACGCCCTGCGCCACACGTTCGCCACCCGTGCGCTGGAGCGCGGCATGGACTACAAGACCCTGTCAGCCATCCTCGGTCACTACTCGGTGGCGTTCACAATGGACACCTACGTTCACAGCATGGACGAACACAAGCGGCGCGAGATGGACAAGATGAACGATATGTTCGGGATGCAGTACAGTATCTCTGTTGAAAACCAACCGTATCCTGTACTCTGCACCTTATCCCCGGACGGCTGCACCGCCCATGTTCCTGACTTTCCCAAGGTTACCGCACAAGCCCCCACGCTGGACGCCGCCCTGCTCGAAGTCAAGCAGCAAATCGAAAAAGCCCTGCGCCAATACAAGAACCCGCCCATTCCCACAAAACAAGAACAAATTGTCGTACCGCAGAACAGCGTGCTGGTACTCGTCAAAGCAGGCTGACCGCTCCTAATTTTACCTGCTAACTCCGCAAAATTTATCCACAAAAAGCGCCCGGATGGTTGAAGATTTCAGCCGTCCGGGCGCAGTCGTTTTGCCGTTTTGGGGTCATTTTGGGGTCAAAGTGACCGAAAAGTGACCACTTTTGCCCCAGACAAAGAAAAAGCTCGTTGAAACTTGTCGTTTCAACGAGCTTTTGTTGGTTGCGGAGACAGGACTTGAACCTGCGACCTCCGGGTTATGAGAAATTCAAAGTTTGTGCGTTACAATGCTGTTTTGTTGGGTTTGGTGGTATTGCGTACCAAGGCTCAGAACGGTTTTTGTCCCATGTGTACAAAAGGGTGCTATACGGTGCTGACCCATTCCAAACCCTTTTGGGGGCAGTTTTGGGGGCAAATCTGCGAGACAAAATCTTATACGCACCGCTCAAATAAATGCGCAGCTTTGGTTCCATTGAGAAATGCGGGTATCTACATCACAGGGTTTACACAAGTGAAAAGCCCAACGAACCAGTATATAAGTTTTACTCTCCGACAAGAAGTTGTACGCAAGCACTACTCCACAGCAGCCCCACACACCACACCTGTCACCGCGAGAAACGCCCCTGTTTGGGCGCGTTCGCACCGCATCGGCGCGGTACTCATCCAGCCAAATATCGCCCAAAATCCCCGCTTTCCAGAGATTTTTTTGTTTCACCACAAAGGCATTTACCTAGACGGGATTTTCCTGTACAGGTAAATCCAACACAAATAAATACTAAATAAATAAAATACTAAGGTACTATCGTATCCTATCCGTAAAACCGCAAAAAGTTGGATTTCTCCCACTTTGGTTTTGCTGCTATGCGTACAACTTAACACTAGAGAGTACAACTTACGATTGCATTGTTCTGATTAGGCGTAGTATAATTTATACATACTCACTGCTTATCCACTTGGTTCATGGCTGCCAGTACCTGTTCAAACAGTGGGCGCATGGATTCTCCGTAAGCAAGCAGGGCTGTGATGGGTTCATCTCTCACATACTCCAACATCGGATTTTCAAGAAATTCCGGCGCATACTGCTGGAAAATTGCCCGCGCCACAGGGTGTTCCATAATCGTATGCATCGGTGTTTCCATCGTGTAGCGGTCGATTTCAAGGCTGGTTTCCGTCGGGTATTCGTAGTGATAGCTACCGCTGCCAAGGGTCAGCGTTTCGTCCGATTCGGGCAGGGTCAGCACCGCCGTCGTGTTGGCGGGCACGGTCACATCCACGGTGATTTTGCCACCCTCGCACCTCCACGCAATCGCAATTTTGCCGTAGACGCTTTCATATTCCAGTTCCGCGTGGGTGATGCCCTTGATGAACTGCGGGCGCAGGGCAAATTTTTTGTAGCCGGGTTCCAGAATTTCAAGCCCGCACAGCTTCGTGTATAGCCAGTTTCCGATAGACCCATAGGAATAGTGGTTCAGGCTGTTCATGTTGGCGGGATTGAAGCTGCCATCCGGCTGGATGGAGTTCCACCGCTCCCAGATGGTGGTGGCGCCCATCTTGACCTCATACAGCCAGCCGGGGTTATCCTCCTGCAAAAGCAGCCTTCCCGCAAGGTCGTGCTTGCCGTTTTCGGACAGGGTCAGGCAGGCAAACGGCGTGCCGATGAACCCGGTCAGCAGGTGCGTTTTGTGCGCACCGATGTTCTTTTCCAGCGCAGCCAAAAGACGCGGCCGGAACTCATCCGGCACCATGTCAAAGTGCAGCGCCAGAATCAGGGCGGTTTGCGTTTCGCTGACAAGACGCCCGGTGGGGGTCACATACTCGGCGCGGAACGCCGTCACCAGCGCGTCCTTGCGTTGCCGCCAGCGGCGCTCGTCCTCGGTGTACTGCAAAACGGCGGCGGTGTCGGCCAGAATTTGCAGACTCCACGCAAAACAGACGTTGGCGGTAAAGTAGTCGTCCGTCGCGCCCTTGCGCTCGTCCCCCAAGGCGTTTGCCTCGGCGTCCAGCCCCAGCCAGTCGCCGTACTGGAAGCCGGTCTGCCACAGTCCGTTTTCGTCGCACTGACTCTCAATAAATTCGATCCAATGCTTCATGCTGTCGTAGCTGTGCTGCAAAATGCGCTTGTCGCCGTAGGCGCGGTAGAGCGTCCACGGCAGCACCGTCACCACATCGCCCCAGAACGCCGCACCGTCCTGCTGGTTGCCCAAGATGTTCGGCACGACCTGCGGCATACTGACATCGGGGCCCAGCTCGCTTGCCAGATCGCGCAGCCACTTGGTCATAAAGGGCATAATGTTCTCATTGAACGCCGCCGTGGGGCAGAACGCGGTCACGTCGCCGGTCCAGCCCAGACGCTCGCTGCGCTGGGGGCAGTCGGTGGGGATGTCCAAGAAGTTATCCCGCTGGCTCCACTGGATGTTCTGCTGCAGGCGGTTCACCCGCTTGTCGGAGCAGGAAAAACTGCCTGTTTGCTGCAAATCGGTGGAGAGATGGCACGCCGTAAACTGCACGTTCTGCCCGTATTGCAGCCCCTCAACGCAGAGGTAGCGGAAGCCGTGCCATGTAAAATGCGGGTGCAGAATCTGCTTGCCGCCGCTTAGAATATAGGTGTCCGTCGCCTTGGCCCAGCTGAGATTTTCGGTGTAAAAGTTGCCGTTTTCGTCAAGGGATTCTGCGTGCCGCAGCGTCAGCTTCTGCCCCTTGTCGCCGTAGATTTCTACCTCGACCCAGCCTGTCAGGTTCTGCCCAAAATCAAAGAGATGCTCGCCGTTGGGGGCGGTAAATTCCCTGACAACGGGCAGCCTTTGCAGGCAGCGGACCGGCTCGTTTTCCTGCCCGATGATCGTGTCAAAGCCGTAGTCAAACAGCCTGGCGGGCTGCAGTTCGGCGGGGGCGGCGGTAAAATCCTGCGTTTCACCGTCGTAAATTTCCGCAAACTGCACCTCGCCGGTCGTGCAGAGCCAGCTTTCGTCGGTGCCGAGCCATTCCTCGCGCCCATCCTCATAGGTAATGCAGAGCGCAGCCAGCGCGGCGGTGGTGTCGCCGTAGTGGTTGGGTTCCGGCATAAAGCCCAGCGTGCCTTTATACCAGCCGTTTGCCAGCGTCAGCGCCACGCGGTTTTTGCCGCTGTGCAGCGTTACGGCGTAGGTCTGGTATTGCAGGCGCTTGCGGTAGTTCGTCCAGCCGGGGTGGAAATAGCTGTCGTCCACCGCCTCGCCGTTGACCTGCGCCTCGTACATACCCAAGGCGGTGGCGTAAAGGCGCGCTTTTTTGACGGTGCCTGTCACGACAAAGTCCTTGTACAGCACGGGGCTGACGGGGCTGGTTTTGTCCAGCGTGTGGGTGATCCACTGCGCCTTGCCCTCAAACGCGCTGCCGCTCAAAAGACCTGTTTCAAAGCGGCTTGCGGCTTCGGCGGTTTCGCCGTGGTTGTCCCACACGGTGACGGTCCATGTGTACCCGGTGCGCGGTGTCAGATTTGGACCGAGATACTCGTTCAGAATACTCTGCTCGCTCTCGACCCGGTCGGAATCCCACACGGTTTTGCCGCCGCAGTTCAGGGCAAGCCGATACGCCGCCTGCACAGTGTCCTGTTTGTCGCTTTCCAGCTTCCAGCTGAAGCGCGGCTGCACCTCATCCAAGCCTAGCGGCTCATTCTTATATTCAATCGTCAAATCGTACAATTTTAACACAAAATCACTCTTTTCTTACTGTACCGCCAATTCTACGCATTGCGGTTCGTATCCTGCGGCCGTAACCGTAACACACACCCTGCCCGGTTCGGTTCCGACGCGGACGACGGCCAACGCACGGCCAAGCCATGTGGCGTGAGTGTCGTTCAGATAATTTTCCTCCGTCTGCGTTGCAGCACTGCCGAGGGCCTGCAAGGTGGCCGGGCCGTCGATTTCCACATGAACCTTTGCGTTGGCGCACGGCTTCCAGATACCCACCGCATCGGTCAGCGTGATGGGAATAAAGCAGAGCGACTGCCCATCTGCGCACAGGGTCTTTTTCTCCGGGGTGAGATGCAGCCGGGTTTCCTGCCCCGCCGTTTGCAGCATGGTTTCGCCTATGGCATTTCCGTTTTTATCCAGCGCCACAGCCTTGAGTGTACCGGGCTGATAGGGCAGTTTGAACATGGCTCGGAACTTCTTCGGGCGCTTTTTGCCAATCAGCTTATCGTTGCAGTACAACACCACAACTTCCGCATCACTGTACACTTCCACTGTTGCTTTCTGCCCTTCGCAGCCGGGCCACGTCCAGCTTTCCACGGCGTCAGTCATGCGCCACGCACTGCCGGTCATCTTTTTCCCATTCCAGTTGACCGGGCGCACCCCCAGATAGGGTGCTTTGCGCAAGCCCCATACAGTCTGCTGGAAATAGCTTTCTGCCGTGATGTTCCCTGTCAAATCGATCGCGCCGCTGCCCGCCGCAATCGGCAGACCCGGCGTATCCTGCGGGATCATCTGACCGATACCCGCCTCACCCAGATAGTCGATGGCCGCCCACGCGAAATCGCCAATCAGCGCTGTATGCTTTTGCACCTGCGCCCAGTTGTACGGTAATTCACCGATAATCGTCTCGCTGCCCACCATCAGGCGGTCGGGGTAGTTTTTACAGTCATCCTCATAGCGGGAGGCTGCATAATTCAAGCCGAGAACATCCAGCTTTTCCGCCACATCGCGGCAGGCGGCATCGCCGTTTTTGCCCTTGCTCATGTAGAACATCAGCGGACCGAGATTCTGCGTGATCATATTAAAGAACGCAGAACCCGACTCTTTCTTTTTCTTCTCCGTCTGTTTGGGCGGCAGTGGCTCCGGCTTGTAGGGGCCGCTTTCTTTATACACACCGATGCCTTTCTGTGCGTAGACATTCAGCAGCACATTGATGCCCGCTGTCACGGGGCGGGTGTCGTCCAGCGTGTGTACGAATCGGGTCAGCTTGTCGGCAGTCCCCACACCCTGCGGGAAGGCCGTTTCGGACACCTCATTGCCGATGGAGTACAGAATCACACTGGGGTGGCTGTAATCCTTGGCAATCATCGTTGTCAAATCCTTCTGCCAGTTTTCCTCAAAGATACGGGAATAGTCGTGGTAGGTCTTGGGGGTGTACCAGCCGTCGAACGCCTCATCCATCACATACATACCAAGGCGGTCGCAGGCATCCAGCAGGGCACGGCTCGCGGGGTTATGGGCACAGCGCACGGCGTTGTAGCCCGCCTCCTTCATAATGCGGATGCGGCGTTCCTCTGCATCGTCAAAGCCGCATGCCCCCAGAATGCCGTTGTCGTGGTGGATGCAACCGCCGCGCAGCTTGACCTCCTTGCCGTTGACGCACAGGCCCGTCTTGGCGCTCCATGTCAATGTGCGGATGCCGAACGGTATCTTTTCCTCGTCGTTTTCGGTTTTGACAACGCAGGTATACAGGTTCGGGTGTTCGGCATCCCACAGTTTGGCGGCAGGAATCTCGATTTTCCCCGGCACACCCTTTGCCACGCACTGCGCGCCATCCCAAATTTCTACCGCCGCGTGTTCGGTCTCGGTCTGCACCTCGATTACTGCGGGGTCAATCGACACCGTGCGAATCTTTACCGGGCGCACACCATCCTTTGGCTTTATTACCAGATGCACAGGGCGGTAGATGCCGCTGCCCGTGTACCAGCGGCAGTTGGGTTCCAGACTGTTATCCACCGTGACGCGCAGGGTGTTTTCCCCGGCACGCACTTTTCCGGTGGCATCGGCGGTGAATTCCGTATAGCCGTAACGGTGTTCGGCAATTTTTTCGCCGTTCAGATAAACGACCGCATTCTGATACACGCCCTCAAACAAAAATGTCAGTGCCTCATTCAGGTGCTCCCCCGGCAGAGAGAACGTCTTTTCATAGGCATATTTCCCGCCCGGAAAATAGCCGCAGTCTTTGCCGTTGTGGCAGTTTTCCTGCCGGGGTTCCTCCAGCATAGCGTCGTGGGGCAGCTGCACCGTGCGGCAGGTGCCATCCGCCTTGTAAAAACGCCAGTCGGCGTTGAAATCTAAAATCATGGTAACTCCCTCTTACACAAAACGGGGTGCATCCGTCTGATGCACCCCATCGTTTTATTTTTCGATGCGGATAAAGACCAAATCATTTGTGCCAAGCTCTGTCTTGACGGTGAGTTTTCCGTCCGCATACTCATACGGTACCGGGGCGTAGTCCACTGCGCTCTCTGCAATGACCTGCTGCACCTGCGCCGGGGTCATGTCCTCCGGTTCGCCCATTGCCTGCCAGCATTTCAGCGGATTGCCGTGGTCTTCATCAATGCGGCAAAGCTGTACACACTGCGGCTTTGCAGCCAGTTCGACCTCGATTTCCACCGGGGTGGTCGGGGTGTTCTGCCCTGCAAAGTGGTGCAGGTTCTGCTTGGTGGCCAGCACGGTCAGCCGGGTGTCGGCGGCATCGCGGAATGCCGCCACGCTCACCTCACCATCCAGCGCACCGGGCAGTTCCAGCCGTTCGTCACCGGCCTGCCCCAGCAGACGCAGTGCGTGGAAGATGGGCTTGGGGATGCCGTGCTGCGTCATCATGCCGAAGCCGCCGTGAAATTCCTCTGGGAAGGGATGGATTTCCTCAAAAATGTCACTGAAGCACCAGATGCTGGACCCGTCGATGACATCCTCCGAACTAAGCGCCGCGCGCACATCGTAGGCAGCCGTCTTGCGGGTATCGTTGCCGGGTGCGCCGAAGGTCGCGCAGGAGCTCCACTCCGTATAGTAAACCGGCAGCCCCTCGGCCTGCTTGCGCACCATCATAGCACTGTCGCGCAGCAGATCACGGTTAAGGTCGTCCGTTTCGGTGTTGTCGGGCATCGTGCGGCGGAACATCGGCAGCAAGCCGTCTTCCGGCTTTAAGCCTGCAAACAGCTGCGCCAAATCGACCTTGTATTCCTCTTGGATTTCCTCGGTATTCTTAACATGGTCGTCATCGCCTTGGTCGCACATTTCGCTGATGGGGTCACCCGCATACTGGTGGGTCGTGATGAAGTCCACCAGCACATTATGAGCCTTGCAGTAATCTAAAAAGGCTGCGACCCATTTGCTGTTGCTGGTGGCGGGGCCGCCCACTTTCAGCTTATCGTCCACGGCCTTGACGGCTTTGGCTGTAATCTCATACAGGCGGAAATATTCCTCCTGCGTGCCGTCAAAGAACGGCGTTTTCAAATCCGGCTCGTTCCAGACCTCAAAGAACCATGTTTCCACTTCCTCCTTGCCGTAGCGGTTCAGCAGGAAGCGAACAAATTTCTGAATGTACGCCTGCCACTGGGCCTCGTCCTTCGGCGGGGCGATGCAGGGCTTCCAGTAGAAGCTGCCGCGAGTCGGGCGCTTGGCAAGCTGGCTGGGCATAAAGCTCAGTTCCACAAAGGGCTTCATGCCGGCTTTCAGCACATTGTCATAGACCAGTCCCGGCAGGCGGAAGCTGTTCTCATAAAACGGCACCTGTTCGGAGCCGGGCATCGGCATAACGGTGGTCATTGTATCATAGGTGTGCATATCATCGCTGAAAATGCCGTGAAAACGCACACGCTCAATACCCAGTTCGTCATGGATCTGCTTGAGCTGTTCGCAGTAATCGGTGCGCATCGCCATGCCTGCATGGGCGCTGCCAACGCAGAACTGCCAGTGCTTACGGAACGGTTTTGCAGGCACATTGGCGGGAATTGTGAACTTCATCGTCTTATTCCTCCGTTTTCTGTGTGTGGCGCTTTGCAACCTCTGCGCGCATGGCGGGGAGCTTTTCTTCCAGATCAAAGCCGCGGAAAATCAAGAACATCCCCACATTCAGCACGATGGGCAGATAGTTGGAGAAAGCGTAAATAGCGGTACGCATGGAGCCTGTTGCCTCGGTCAGTGTAGCATCATAAGAGCCGAGTACGAGGAATCCGGCCAGAATCAGCGCCCCCAGACCGTTGCCGACCTTGCTGCCGAAGCCAATCGCGCCGGAGGACACGGCCACCAGTTTCTTGTCATATTTGTACTCGTTGTAATCGACTGCCATAGCCAGCAGCACGCCGTACAGGCACATCAGCGGAATCTGCAAAAAGCTGCCGACCAAACCGCTGCCAATGTATGCGACCAGATTGGTGGGAAGGACGCAGCGAACCACACAGGTTGCTGCATATCCCAGCAGACCCAGATTGATGGTACCCTTGATGCCCAGCTTTTTGATGATGGGGCTGGACAGCGCAAAGCCCAGAATCGTGGAGAGCAACCCGACCGAACCGGCAATGGCTACAAGGTTATCATTGCCGAAAATCCATTTGCAGTAGTATGCACCCGATGCCGAAGCAATAGCAGTGGAAACCGCCGTGATAAGGTTGAACAGCAGTACGATGACCCAGTATTTGTTGCCGAACAGGCACTTGACTGCCGTGAGGAATTCAACAGGTTCTTCCTCCGGCTCTGCCGCTGCGGCGTCTTCCTCAACCGCCTTGCGCATAGCCTTGCTGCCGTTGGCGTAGCAAATCAGCAGGCTCAGCAGTACGACCAGCGCGATAACTGTGCCGTATTTGATCCACGCCTCCTGCGTGCCGCCCAGCATATTGGTGACGGGAATCGTGGCGATTGCAATGACCATGCCGGAAGCATAATTGCCGACCGCACGCAGGATGCCCATGTTGCCGCGCTCCTGCTGGCTCTTGGTGCGCACGATCATTGTTGCGGCAAAGGGCGTAGCAATCATCGTGTAAATGACAGCCGTAATCAGCAGGTTCGTTACCAAGGCGTAAGCAATGGCCGGAATCTGCCCGGCACTGATGGGAACCGTGAACATCAGCACCGTGATAGCCGCTGCGGGTACGGCCATGCGAAGCATCCACTTGTAATACTTCATATTGCCGCCCTTGGAGTGGTCGATGATGTTGCCGAACCAGATATCCGTCAGCGCATCCACGACTTTTGCAATGGCCATGACAACGCCAACAGAGCCGACTGCAATCCCGACTTTGTCGGTGTAGAAGTATTGCAGTTGCCCCACTAGGTTTGCCATAAGGCCCAGACCCAGCTGACCGGAGAAGTCCGCAAGATAGTCGCGCTTGCGCATTACGAGCGCCGCGCCGTCCTTATCAACGGTGGGGCGGTCTTTTTTACCGAATGCCATATTGTTTTCCTCCTGTTTTTTCGGGAATCATTCCCTTGTTTCTGTATTCAGTATAACATCTGCTGTTTTCTGTATATTGCATTATTTGATTTGATATTGTAAAATAAAGCTATCAATCTGTGGGAGGTCTGCCGCATGGAAACCGAGCGCTATATCCGCATTACCAATCTCTGTATGTTGTTTTTCCGGGCTGAGGGAATCGCGTTTTCTCTGTATGACGAACAGGATGCCTGTCAGCTGCAGTACCCGGAGGAACCGCAGCGCGACCCGGCCCCGCTGTTTGCACAGCGCGATGCCGCGCGGACGCTGGACATCTGCACCTCACCCAGCCATGCAAGCTATGCCTCCATCCGGGTCAAGGGCGGCTGGCGGATCGTTATCGGCCCCGTCTATAACGCACGGCTCAATGAAAGCCTTGTGGATGCCTTTATGGCGGAAAATCAAATTCCGGCTGCGCAGCGCCGTGCGGCCGGTACAATTCTGGAAGCCGCACCCAATCTGAGCCTGCTGGAATTTTTCGACAAGGCCGCGTATCTCTACTACTGCATGGACGGCGAGATTCTGGACCCTGCTGTTTATTTTGATTTGACGACCGACCGTGACAGCTTTACTGTTGGCCGCGATGCTGCCGAGAGTCTGCTGGAACGCAAGGAGAACGAGAAATTTCACAACACCTACCAGTGGGAGCTGATGTTTTACGACTTGATCCGACAGGGCGACCCGGAGCGGCTGATGGCTTTCCTGATGCAGGATGGTTCAACCCGGCTGAGCCGCGGTACAATGGCCGAAACCCCGCTGCGGCAGGCAAAGAATATTTTCATCGGCGGCATTACAAAAATCGGAATGCTGGCGGCCGTTCCTGCCGGACTTGACCCCGAACTGATCTACCAGCTGATTGACAGCTATGTGCTGGATTGTGAGCGCGCCGCGACCGTGCCGGAAATTGATCGTCTGCAGGTAAGTGCCGCACTGGATTTCTGCCGCCGCATCGGGGAACTGCGTCTGCCTGCGGGCATCAGCCGCGAGGTTTATACCTGTATGTCCTATGTCCGCAACCATGTAAACACGCCGTTGAGCCTTGACGATGTGGCCGCTGTCATTGGGCGCAGTGTGTCCTACACCGGGAATCTTTTTAAGAAAGAGACCGGGAAAACGCTGGGCAATTACATTACGGAATGTCGGCTGGAGGAAGCCAAAAGTCTTTTGCATTACACTGATATGACGCTGGCGGAAATCAGCTGTTACCTCTGCTTTTCCAGCCAAAGCTACTTCCAGAATGTGTTCAAAAAAGAATATGGTGTCACCCCGATGCAATATCGCAGGCAACACCATACCGAATCATAATATTCCGTTGTTTTTGATTACATCCGCATACCAGTAGAACGAGTCTTTCGGAATGCGCTGCTGGGTCTGATAGTCCACATACACCAAGCCGAACCGCTTGTCGTACCCTTCTGCCCACTCAAAGTTGTCCATGATGGACCAGTAGAGATACCCCGCCACCGGGATATTTTCATCTACGGCACGCTGCAGACCCGTCAGGTAGCGTTTAATGAAGTCGATGCGCTGGGGGTCATGCACCGCGCCGTCGCTCATGACAAAGTCAGTGTTGGCCATGCCGTTTTCGGTGACGATAACGGGCAGATGGTAACGCTCTGTCAGAAAACGCGCCGCCCAGTACAGGGCATCCGGCGTGATGGGCCAGTCCATCGCCGTGCGGGGCATACCCGGCGTGACGGCGGGGTTGGGACCCATATACTCCTCATAATTGGAGGCATTGTAGCAGTTGAAGCCGAAGAAATCCAGCGGCTGGCAGATGACTTTCAGTTCCTCCGCCGTAAAGAACGGCTGCAAGCCGGCCGGAACAAAGCCGAGAACGGCCGGGTCTGCCCACCAGTTGAAATGCGAGAAGAATGCCTGCTCCGGGAACATCTGGGTGCGGGCTTTTTCTATGCCCGCCGCCGACTCGTCCTCCGGCAGGTAGACACTGCCGTTCAGCGCCATGCCGATTTTCGGAGCCAGCTTGGCGCGGCTGCGCAGCACGCGAACCGCCTTGCCGTGGGCCAGCAGCACATTTTTTGTCAGTGCCGCCAGCTTGTTCATCATCACGGCGGGCTGCTCCTGCATCAGGCTTTCAAAAGGCGCGTGCGCCCCCGTAAAGTAGCCGTTGCCGATGAAGGTGGTCGGCTCATTGACGGTGAACCAGAACCGCACCCGGTCGGACAAGGCATCCGCCACTACACGGGCGTAGTTGGCGAAATCATCGCTGATTTCCGCATTGTACCAGCCGCCTTTTTCGTGCGCCCACATGGGCAGATTCCAGTGGAAAATCGTCACCATCGGCTCAATGCCCGCTGCTTTCAGTTCGTCCACCAAGTCGCTGTAAAAGGCAAGACCCTTGGGGTTGACCGTGTCGGGACCGGACATCACACGCGGCCAGCTGACGGAAAAGCGGTACGCCTTGACGCCCAGCTTTTTCAGCAGCGCCACATCCTCCTTGTAGCGGTGGTAGTGGTCACAGGCGATATTGCCGTTTTCCCCATGTTTGATGTGACCCTCGCTCAAGGCATCCCAGATACCGGGAACCTTGCCGTCCTCATTGTAGGCACCCTCAATCTGGTAAGCAGCACTGGCCGCGCCCCAGAGAAAATTCTTCGGAAAGCTCATCTTGTTTCCTCCTTTACAGTTCTGCAAGCCGGTCATACAGCCCCTGCAGAATTGCGCTCAGTTTTACTGTGTCGGGGATGACTTGAATCATGCCGACCGACAGAATGTCATTCAGCTTGCGGTACACCATGAAGTCCAGTGTTTCTTTCGGTGTCATGTCGAACATACCGCCCGTAAATTGGTTCACAATTTCTTTAGCACGCGGATTTTCAAGGATTTCCCCAATCGTGCTTTCACCGCTCAAGGGGTAGGGGTTCTTGCCCTCAATCATCAGCGGGGCTTCTGCCAGAATGTTCTCTGCCGACAACGCTAGATACAGCGTGTGTGCCCCGATGGGCTGCACCCATTTGTCCTGCATCGCGTCATAGCAGCGCAGTGCCTTTTTGCCGACGGTCACATTTACAACAGTTTCCTCGCCGGGGGCAAGGTGTACTTTTCCATAGCCGACCAGTGTGCGGTCGGGGCGCAGCATATGGGGCTTTTCCTCGCGGGCGTAAAGCTGCACGACCTCGCTGCCAGGGCGGCTGCCGATGTTTTTCACCCGCACAGGTACATTCAGCGTCTCCTGCGTGCGCATATCCCAGCGGAACTCATTCTCGCACAGCTCCACGGCAAAATCCGTGTAGCCCAAGCCGTATCCGAACGGATACTGCACGGCCAACTTGCGCTTTGCATAGCTGCGGTAGCCGACAAACACGCCCTCACCGTAGTAGGCGTCATTGCCCTCGCCGGGGAAGTTTGGGTAGGCTGGCGTGTCCTCGTAGCGAACCGGGAACGTCACAGGTAAGCGGCCGCCCGGCTCAGCCAGCCCGGCCAGCAGACGCGCCGCTGCCACGCCACCCATGCAGCCGGGAATGAAGATGCAAAGCACCGCGTCCGCGTAGGGCAGCCAGTCAGCCATCTCCACAGGGCCGGAAATATTCAGCAGCACGACGGTTTTCATGCCTTTCTGCTTTGCCTGCTTCAGCACCTCGGTCATGCGGGTGCGGTCTTGTTCCTCTACCGCCATGCTTTCGCGGTCCACATTTTCCCCAGCCGGGGCAGCTGCCGTGTACACCAGCGTGTCGGCATCCGTCCATTCCTCAAAGGCTGCCGCGCCGCGCAGCTTGCGGTATTCGTCCAGCACATTGCTGTGCAAGGCTGTCTCCACCGCCGTGGAGCCGCTGCCATACTCCAGCATATCGCGGCTGCGCGCACCCCAGAACACAACCTGCTCGCTCTCGGCCAGCGGCAGGGCGGTGTTCTCATTTTTCAACAACACTGCGCCATCTTCAATGGTTTTGCAGGCGGTTTGCAGCAGCGCATCGGCATCATACTGCGCGGGGATGCGGCGCTGATTTTCTTTGATTTCCACGATAAGCTGCAAGATGTGCGCCACGCGGTCATTCAGGACTTTCTCGGAAAGGCGTCCTTCCTGCACCGCCTGCTTGCAGGCGGTCATATCGTTGGGACCGGGCTGAATCAAATCCATACCCGCCGCCAGCGTACCTTCCTTGTTCTGTCCGGCTGCGCCCCAGTCGCTGACAATGGCGCCGTCGAAGTGTAGTTCCCCGCGCAGCAAATCTGTCAGCAGCTTTTTGCTATACGAGGTGAACTCTCCGTTCACGGCGTTGTAGGCGCTCATGATACACAGGACGTGACCATCCTCGATGGCTGCCTCAAACCCACGGGCATACAGTTCCATCATAACCCGTTTTGAAAGGTTAGAGCTTGTTGTGTTGCGGTTCGATTCCTGGTTGTTTGCAAGGAAATGCTTGGCGCAGGCCGCGATACCGGCGCTCTGCATACCGCGCACAAAGGCTGCCGATGTCTGCGCCACCAGCTCCGGGTCCTCGCCGTACATTTCATAATTGCGGCCGCCCAGCGGGTCGCGGGCAATGTCCACGTTGGGACCAAAGCAGACATCCACACCTGCGTCTCGCAGTTCCTGCCCGACTGCACGGCCGATGGTTTCCGCTGCAGTTGGGTCAAACGCCGCGCCAATGTTGATGCCCGATGGGAAGCTGATATGTTGCCGCCCGCCCGGACGGTATTTCGCCGCCTGCTCCACAAGGCCGTGGATAAGAGCATCATCCTTGTATTTTGCCGCAGCTTCGTCAAGGTCAACACAGTTCAGCGCCACCATATCCGGCGTGGCATACGCCGTGCGCGGATCATCGGCACGGCAAGGATCTGTCAGATAATCCAGCACCACATGAGTGCCATTCAGCCCGGTCGCACCGTCCATCAGATAGATGGCAGGCACATCCATATCCGGGATGGGCTGCGTGTGGCAGGCTCGATAGCACCCCACCATATCCAGTTTTTCGTCCAGCGTCATCTCCTCAACCACCTGCGGGATGCTTTGTAAATCGCTCAATTTTGCACGCATACAGTTTTCCTCCCTCTCGTGAATGAATTCTGTATCCAGTATAGCGTACCGTGGAATCTGCGTATTGTAATTTTCGTGATGCGATTGTAATTTTTGGCTGGTTACCGCAGGGAATGAATCAGAACTGATTCACTCTGAGGTTTTGGGTTTGATTTAAGGATTTTTTCGCTTTTATGGACAGCGTGAATCAAGCGTCGATTCACTTTGGGGAATATACGGATTTGTATGGGTATCGGGTTTATTTGACATCGTCTTGGGAGTAGATGTGTTTTGCAAGCATAGCGTTTGGATATCCACAAACGCATTTCTGGGGTGTACCCCAGACCCCCGGCAGCATCCTTGCGTGACGATAGTGACGCTTGTGACGCTAATGACGCTGTTTTGGGGATATCCCTATACCATATCCCAGATTCAGCGTCATTAGCGTCATCTGCGTCATTCTGATTTTGTGTTTCTCGTAGTATCATTGTTTTCGTTTCGAGCAGTAGTAAACTGCAAGCGTCATTTCACTATAAGCGTGACGGTAGTGACGATGGTGACGGTGTTCGTGGGATAGGGTAAAGGGGTATATCAAAAACATCGTCATCATCGTCAGCATCGTCATTCTACAGGCAAGCCGTTTTAATCTGCGGCTTGCCTGTTTTAATTTTGATGAAAACTTTTATAGCAGGTAAGATTTTGATTTTTCCCAATGGCTATATAATGCCGGCATTTTATTACAAATTATTACATTTCAAAAGTATGCGATACTTTTTGCCCTTTCCCAGTGGCTATATAGTGAAAGCGTTTTTTCACTA
>ERZ1032022.34-NODE-34-length-35283-cov-16.698365_pt1 | contig 35283 bp, 52 predicted proteins | sample MGYA00516699_ERZ1032022 | MGnify/ENA primary metagenome ERZ1032022 (study PRJEB33719, sample SAMN04261294) | wastewater metagenome | biome: rural village; feature: human; material: feces | host: Homo sapiens | place: El Salvador | collected 2013-01-07 ... | reverse complement strand
GTGTATATTCAAAAAGCCCTATAATTCCACAGTGGAGTTACCCACTACAGAAATTGTAGAGCTCTTTTTTTATGTCAAAATGGTGGCGAGGGGCACAGAAGGGGCAAATATTATCATTTTTTATTCTTTTATCTAGATAAAACAAGGCTAATTTACTTACTTTGTGTCAAAAGTCACACGCCTACTTTTTTTATGTTCAGAAACATGATATAATAGAACAAAGAATAGGAGAAATTATGGTTAAGCGCGATTTTATTCGAAACATTATTTTAGTCTTAATTGCTATTTTAGCGATATTCTTGTTGAGGATTTTTGTCTTTTCAACATTTAAAGTGCATGAGGATGCCGCTAATTCATACCTATCAAATGGTGATGTCGTAGTTGTTAATCGAAATCGAGAACCACGCTATAAAGATTTCATCGTTTACAAGAAAGATGGTATTTTTTACATTAGTCGTGTTGTCGCAACAGCTGGACAAAGTGTGACTGTAATGGATGATATTCTTTATGTTAACAACAAAGTAAAAAAAGAACCGTACATTAGCAAGATAAAATCCGAATATTTGTCAACTTCGGATACCCAACAGCCATTTACTTCTGATTTTTCTGTTAATACTGTTTCTAATGGTAAATACAACGAAGTGCCAAAAGGGTATTATCTAGTCTTAAATGATGATCGTCAGAATACTAATGACAGTCGTAGTTTTGGACTAATCAAGGAAAGTCAAATTCGTGGTGTTGTTACTTTCAAAGTTTTACCACTTAATCAATTTGGATTTATTACAGCAGAGTAGTTTAGCTACTCTGTTTTTTTGTTGGTTTCATTTTTCTTTTATACTAAAAAAGAATTGGTATAGTATATTTTATACCAATCTTTCTGTTGACAAGGTAAAATTAAAGTTATATACTGTTGCTGTAGGGTTTTGGTAGGTTTTTATTAGACTATACCAATTCAAAAAAAAAGAAAGAGATAATAGGTTTTTCCTATTAAAGGTAAAAAAATATGTGTGGTATTGTTGGTGTTGTTGGAAACAAAAACGCAACAGACATCTTAATGCAAGGTCTTGAAAAATTGGAGTACCGTGGTTACGATTCTGCAGGAATTTACGTTACTAATGGTGTTAATCAAGGTCGCTTGATTAAATCAGTTGGACGTATTGCTGATCTTCGTGCGAAAATCGGAATTGATATGGCTGGTTACACTGGTATTGGTCACACCCGTTGGGCAACTCACGGTCAACCAACTGAATTGAATGCTCACCCACATACATCTAAAACTGGACGTTTCGTCTTGGTTCACAATGGTGTTATTGAAAACTATCTACAAATTAAAGAAACATATCTTTCAAATCACCATCTTAAAGGTGAAACTGATACTGAAATCGCTGTTCATTTAGTTGGTGAATTTGTTGAACAAGGTTTGTCAGTTCTTGAAGCTTTTAAAAAAGCTTTGAAAATCATTGAAGGTTCATATGCGTTTGCTTTGGTTGATGTTGAAGATCCTGATACTATTTATGTGGCTAAAAATAAATCACCTCTTTTGATTGGCTTGGGTGACGGATACAACATGGTATGTTCAGATGCTATGGCTATGATTTGCGAAACTAGCGAATTTATGGAAATCCATGACAAGGAATTGGTTGTTTTGACAAAAGATTCTATTTCAGTTATGGATTATGATGGCAATGCTATCGAACGCGCTTCTTACACAGCTGAACTTGACTTATCTGATATTGGTAAAGGAACTTATCCTTACTATATGTTAAAAGAAATTGATGAACAACCAACAGTTATGCGCAAGTTAATCACTGCTTACACAGATGACAATAATCAAGTCACTGTTGATCCTGAAATTATCAAAGCTATTCAAGAAGCAGATCGTATTTACATTTTGGCTGCCGGAACATCTTACCATGCTGGTTTTGCTTCAAAATCATTCCTTGAACAAATGACTGACACACCAGTTGAACTTGGTATTGCATCTGAATGGGGCTATAACATGCCTTTATTGAGCAAAAAACCACTTTTCATCATGATTTCACAATCAGGTGAAACTGCTGATAGTCGTCAAGTTTTGGTTAAAGCAAATCAAATGGGCATTCCTAGCTTGACTATTACAAACGTTCCAGGTTCAACATTGTCACGTGAAGCAACATACACTATGCTTTTGCATGCAGGACCTGAAATTGCAGTTGCTTCAACAAAAGCTTACACAGCTCAAGTTGCTACATTGGCAATTCTTGCTAAAGCAGTTGGTGATGCTAATGGCAACAAAGTAGCAGCTGATTTTGATGTTGTTCACGAATTGGCTATTGTTGCACAATCTATCGAAGCAACACTTTCTGAAAAAGATACGATTGCCGAAAAAGCAGAAGTACTTCTTAAAGAAACTCGCAATGCCTTTTACATCGGTCGTGGTTCAGACTACTATGTTGCCATGGAAGCTAGCTTGAAATTAAAAGAAATTTCATACATTCAATGTGAAGGATTTGCAGCTGGAGAATTGAAACACGGTACAATTTCATTGATTGAAGAAGGTGTGCCTGTTATTGCACTTATCTCAAGCAACCCTGTTCTTGCATCACATACACGTGGTAATATCCAAGAAGTTGAAGCACGCGGAGCAAGCGTTCTTACAATTGTTGATGAAAGCCAAGCTCGTGAAGGAGATGATATCATCGTAACAACTGTACACCCATTCTTGTCAGCTATTGCAATGGTCGTACCAGCACAATTGATTGCTTACTACGCAACACTTCAACGTGGTTTGGACGTTGATAAACCTCGTAACCTTGCGAAATCGGTTACTGTGGAATAATACTTGCCAAAATTTACTTTTTAAGGTAGAATGGATAATGTAACTTTTAACTTTATGATAGTAATAATGTTATAGCTATTTTTTGATAAGGAGAAATGATGTCTTTACCAAATTGTCCAAAATGTAACTCTGAGTATGTTTACGAAGATGGATTAATGTTAGTTTGCCCAGAGTGCGCTTATGAATGGAACCCAGCTGATTCAGTTGAAGAAGATGGCTTGGTTGTTCTTGATAGCAACGGAACTTGTCTTGCTGACGGTGACAGTGTTACTATCGTTAAAAACTTGAAAGTAAAAGGTGCACCAAAAGATCTTAAACAAGGAACTCGTGTTAAAAACATTCGTCTTGTTGAAGGTGACCACAATATTGATTGTAAAATTGATGGTTTCGGTGCTATGAAATTAAAATCAGAGTTTGTTAAAAAATTATAATGACATTAACGCTATGAGCTTTGCTCGTAGCTTTTTTTATATTTAAAGATAAAGTTTACATAAATATAGTTATGTCATATCGTCTTATTTTTATAAGATCAAATGATAAAATATTCTTCTTTGCTCCCCAATTGTTTGAAAATTTGATATAATACTATAATAGTAACAAATTCTTTTTAGGAGATAACATGTCATATATTTCACAAGTTCTGCCTAGCTTGTTAGATGGCGCTGCGGTAACTTTGCAAGTTTTCTGTATTGTTATTGTGCTTTCCATTCCGATTGGCGCTATCCTTGCTTTTTTGATGCAGATTAAATTTAAACCTTTGCAATGGTTGTTGACATTATATGTATGGATTATGCGTGGAACACCATTGCTATTGCAACTTATTTTCTTCTACTATGTTTTACCAAGTGTAGGAGTGGTTATGGACCGTATGCCAGCAGCTATTTTGGCATTTACCTTGAATTATGCAGCTTATTTTGCTGAAATTTTCCGTGGTGGGATTGCTGCTATTCCTAAAGGTCAATACGAAGCTGCAAAAGTCTTAAAATTAAATCAGTTGCAAACTATTCATTATATTATTTTGCCACAGGTTTTCAAGATTGTTTTACCAAGTGTTTTCAATGAAATTATCAACCTTGTCAAAGATTCTTCACTCGTTTATGTTCTTGGGGTTGGTGATTTGTTGCTTGCAAGTAAGACAGCTGCTAACCGTGATGCGACACTTACACCGATGTTTGTGGCAGGGGCTATTTACTTGCTTATGATTGGTATTGTTACCTTGATTTCTAAACAAACTGAGAAAAAATTTGATTATTATAAATAAGAGGTGACCAGATGTTAGAATTAAAAAATATTTCCAAACAATTTGGTCAAAAGAAGATTTTTGATCATTTTAATTTAACAATTGAAGATGGTAAAATTTTGTCTCTTGTAGGGCCTTCAGGTGGTGGTAAAACCACTTTGCTACGTATGCTTGCTGGTCTTGAAAAAATTGATTCGGGTGAAATCATCTATAATGGTGAAGTTGTTCCAATCGATCACTTAGAGACACTTAACTTGCTTGGTTTTGTTTTCCAAGATTTTCAATTGTTCCCACATTTGTCTGTTTTAGATAATTTGATTTTGTCACCTGTTAAAACAATGGGAATGACAAAAGAAGCGGCAAAAGAAAAAGCACTTGGTCTTCTTAAACGTCTTGGTTTGGGAGAACATGCGGATGCTTATCCTTACTCATTATCAGGTGGGCAAAAGCAACGTGTCGCTCTTGCTCGTGCGATGATGATTGACCCTCAAATTATTGGTTATGATGAACCAACTTCAGCGCTTGACCCTGAATTGCGTCAAGAAGTTGAAAAATTGATTTTACAAAACCGTGAAGCTGGAATGACTCAGATTGTGGTTACCCATGATTTACAATTTGCAGAAACGATTTCAGATTACATTTTAAAAATTAATCCAAAATAACAGAAAGTCTCATTAGGTGTCTTTATGAAATTGAAAAAACTTCTTTTAAGTGCTATGGCGCTTGTTGCGACAGTTAGTTTAGCTGCTTGTGGGTCATCGTCATCAAAAAAAGTTGCTAAGACAGACCAATGGAAAACTTATCAAAAAGATGGTAAGATTACGATTGGTTTTGATAACACTTTTGTACCAATGGGGTACGAAGATGAAGATGGCAAAAATGTTGGTTTTGACATCGATCTTGCCAATGCCGTCTTTGAACAGTATGGTATTAAAGTGAAATGGCAATCAATCAACTGGGATATGAAAGAAACTGAATTGAATAACGGTACGATTGATTTGATTTGGAATGGTTATTCTATTAGTGATGAACGTGCCGAAAAAGTTCTCTTTACAAATCCTTACATGGTTAATGAACAAGTGCTAGTCACTAAAAAATCTTCAGGAATTACAAGCTTTGCAGGGATGAAAGATAAAGTTCTTGGTGCACAATCTGGCTCATCTGGTTATGATGCTTTCAATGCAAAACCAAAAGTCCTGAAAGATATTGTATCTGGTGATGATGCGACACAGTATGAAACTTTCACACAAGCCCTTATTGACCTTAAAAACGATCGTATCGATGGTCTCTTGATCGATAAAGTTTACGCTAATTATTACCTTGAACAAGAAGGTGAATTAGATAACTACAATATCATTGCTAGTGAGTTTGACGGTGAAGATTTTGCTGTAGGGGCTAGAAAAGCTGATAAAACACTGGTTAAGAAAATCAATCAGGCTTTCCAAAAACTTTATCAAGAAGGTAAGTTCCAAGAAATTTCAAACAAATGGTTTGGTGATGATGTAGCAACTGATGCTGTTAAAAAATAAATTAAAAGAGTTCTAAGTAGTGATACTTAGAACTCTTTTTAGTTTTCATCTTTTTTCTTGATTATCAATATAGTCGTGCTATATTATAAAATAATTAACCAGTTAATTAAAATAACTGATTAATTCTAAGCATCTAAAAAGCCAGGAGTATTAATCCTTGTTTTGCGGTTAATCTTGAGAATTTGTTGCTTGTGGAGTGATTTGGTGGAAGACAAGGAACCAGTTTTCCTTGTGGCGCCAGATACTTGTATGAGTCATATTATCGAGCTTGTAAGTGATAAGCTTTGTTTTTTGACTGATAGATGTCATTTCAAAATCTTCGATCTTACTCATGTAGTGTCTTTTTCGGGCAGTCATTTCAGATTTGTTATAGGAATGACCGTCAACATCGATAAGGTAGAAGTCATCTGAGATAAGGTTTTCGTAATCTGGAATCTTAGCGAGAATGGTTTTTTCGGCTTTATAAAGCTTTTTATAGACATTATCCCAAATCTCATCTTCAGGGATTGCTCCTGGTTCAACGTGAACATCAGTATCGTAAACAGAGAATTCTTTACGAAGGATTTCTTCGATTTGTTCAGTGACTTCGTGGCTTTCGTAAACTGAGAGGTCAGGATTCATCTCAACAACGATATCAAGGTAAATATTGCTTCCATACGAGCGACCACGTTGTGATTTGACATTTGAAACTTTTGGTAATTTGAGGATAGCTTCTTTGTATTTTTGGAGTTCTTTTTGATCAAAGCCATCTGAAAGGCTAAAGGCACTCTCGATAAAGATATCGTAGGCTGTTTTCAAAATGAAGTAAGTAATAACGATGGCAGCCAATCTATCAATGATGACTAAGTTAAATGAAGCTGCGAGGATGGCTACAGAAGTACCGATAGAAGTGACAGCATCAGAAAGGTTATCTTTTGATGCAGCTAAGAGTGCGCTTGATTTGACACGTTGTGAAAGGCGTTTATTGTGAAGGTAAACACCGTACATTATCGCTGCAGAGATGACTCCGACAACGGCGCCTTCAGGATCAAGAGGTGTCATGCTACCTGAGATGATTTTTTCAATGGTTTGAAAGAGAACTTTAAAGCCAATGTAGAACATGATGAAAGAAGTAATCAAGCTTGATAAATCTTCCATTTTCCAGTGACCAAAGCGGTGATCTTCATCAGCTGGTTTGCTCGCCAAATGCAGTCCAATTAAAAGCACAACATTTCCGAGAATATCAGACAAGTTGTTAAAACCATCAGCGATTAATGACGATGAATTCAAAAAATAACCAGTGATTAGTTTTAATAAGGTGATGACCATGTAGGCAACAATACTAACAATTGGCCCTCGTTTTGCTAAGCGTAGGTTTTCTTCTGGTGTTGACATAAGAAATGCCTCCTTTGTTCAAATGAGGTTATAAATGTATCAGTAGATTATGTTAAATTTGAGCTACCTTTTATTATATCACTAAAACGCCTTTTTTGGCACAGAAATCCTGTTAATAAGCGATTTCTTTAAGGGTAAAAACAAGAGATTAGGATAATCCCTAATCTCTTGTTTTTTAATGTGTATCGAAATAGCGTTTTGTTTCTTTGATAATAATTGGTGAAAGGGCTAGTAAGGCAATCAAGTTTGGAATTGCCATCAAACCGTTAACGATATCAGCGATAACCCAGATAGTTTCAAGGCTAATGTAACCGCCAAGAGCGACCATAGCGATAAAAATGATACGGTAAACTGGAATAGCTTTGACACCAAATAGGAATTCAAAACAACGTTCTCCGTAATATCCCCAACCAAGAATTGTGGTAAAGGCAAAGAGAATTAAACTGAATGTCAAGGCATAGACACCAAAGTTTCCAAAGACAGTTGAGAATGCTGATTGTGTCAGAGTTGCACCGTTAAGATTGCTTGACCAACCACCAGTAACAATAATTGAAAGTCCTGTTAGGGTACAAATAATGATGGTATCGATGAACGTACCGGTCATAGAAACAAGACCTTGTTCAACAGGTTCATCAGTTTTCGCAGCAGCAGCAGCGATTGGTGCAGAACCAAGCCCAGATTCATTTGAGAAGATACCACGTGCAACACCAGCTTGGATAGCTGTGATAACAGTTGCTCCAGCAAAACCACCAGTTGCTGCTTTTCCAGTAAAGGCTGATTTAATAACCAAAGCAATACTTGGAAGAATTTGGTTACAGTGGAAAGCAAGAATTGCAATTGTTGCTAGAATGTAAATGATTGCCATAAATGGAACAATTTTTTCAGCAACTTTTGAAATTGATTGAATACCACCGAAGATGATAATGCTGACAAGGACAGCCAAGACAATACTGATGATTTTTGGTGACCAGCCAACAGTGTTGCTAAGTGAATCAGTGATTGAGTTAACTTGTGTGAAAGTCCCCGAACCAAACAAGGCAACCGTTACCCCAAAAATTGAGAAGGCAACGGCCAAAGGTTTCCAACGTTTTCCCATCCCATTAACAATGTAGTGCATTGGACCACCAGAAATTTCACCATTTGCATCTGTTGTACGGTATTTGATGGCTAAAACACCTTCAGCATATTTTGTAGCCATTCCAAAGAATGCGGCCATCCACATCCAAAGAAGTGCCCCTGGACCACCAAGTTTGATGGCAGTTGCGACACCGACAATATTACCAGTACCAACAGTTGCTGCAAGAGCAGTAGCTAGTGCAGCAAAACTTGAAATATCCCCTTTACCTTTTGCTTCAGATTTAAAGATTAGTTTTAAGGCCTTTGGGAGGCGAAAAACTTGCAATAATCCTAAGCGAGAAGACAAATAAATTCCTGTTCCAACAAGAAGAACAAGAAGAGGTGGTCCCCAGACTAGACTGTCTAAAGACGATAGAAAATTATACATAATTAAACTCCTAAATCAGTCATAGTACTGTAATCATTGGTTAAAGGGTAAATCATCAAGCGACTCTTTATCTTTTAGCCATTAAATCAGTACTACTTATTAAAATATATTTCCCATTTTCAGAAAAAATAGAATAATTTCAACTAATTAATTATATAGAGAGAAAGGGCTTTTGTCAAATTTTCTTCTATAGAATGAATGAAAAATGAGTAGTTTTCATAGTTGATTTCATTTTTTTGAAAAGATTTTTCCTCTAAGGTGAGGAAATAGTTTTATTATCTTGTGATAGTACTATTTTAAGATGATAGCAATAGAAAACACTTACATTTCAAGATATAATACAAGAGCAAACTAAAGTATGAGGTGAGAAAATATGACAAAACATTTTCCAAAAGATTTTTTATGGGGTGGTGCAACAGCTGCCAATCAATTTGAAGGGGCGTGAAATGTTGATGGATGCGGACCTGCTACCTCAGATACGTCACGTGCAGTAGCACTAGAAGAGAGAAAATCAATGGGAAGGAATTTAATAGCCCCAATGACTCGTGCTAAATTGGATGCCGCTTTAAATGACACAGAAGGTTTATATCCGAAACGTTGGGGATCAGATTTTTATCACTGTTACAAAGAAAATATTGCTCTTTATGCGGAAATGGGCTTTAAGACTTTCCGTATGTCAATTGCCTGGTCACGTATTTTTTCAAATGGTGATGATGCCACTCCAAATGAAGCAGGGCTAGTCTTTTATGACAAAGTTTTTGATGAGCTTAATAAATATGGCATCAAACCACTTGTGACATTGTCACATTGTGAATTTCCAATTCATTTAATCACAGAATATGGTGGCTGGAAAAATTGCAAAGTGATTGATTGCTTTGTGCGTTATGCTGAAACAGTCTTTAATCGCTACAAAGATAAAGTCAAATACTGGTTGACTTTTACGAAATCAATATCATTGGTATGACAGGCTATTTGTCTGGTGGACTCTTATTTGAAGATGGAAAATTGAATTTGCAAGAGATGTATCAAGCAGTGCCCTACCAATTTGTGGCATCAAGCTTAGCCACAAAAGTTAGCCATGAAATCAATCCTGACTTTAAAATTAGTTGTATGTTAGCGCGTATGCAAGCTTATCCATCTACATATAATCCAGATGATGTCATGGAAGAGATTAAAAAAGACCATGAAAATCTTTTTTTCTCTGATGTCCAAGTGTGTGGTAAATACCCTTCATACGCGAAACGCTTCTTCAAAGAAAACAACATTGAGTTAGAAATTGCTGATGGCGATCTTGAAATTCTTGAAAAATACCCTGTTGATTTCATGTCATTCTCATATTACATGAGCTCTATTGCACATAAGCAAAAATCTGGTGAAGAGACAGCTGGGAACCTTATTCTAAGCGAACCTAATCCATATCTGGAAGCATCTGACTGGGGCAGGCAAATTGACCCTGTTGGACTTCGTATCACTTTAAATAAGCTTTATGACCGTTACCAAGTACCGATTATGGTTGTTGAAAATGGTCATGGCGCTCTTGATAAGGTGGAAGAAGATGGTTCTATCCATGACCAATACCATATTGATTATCTGGAATCTCATGTCAAACAAATGTATGAAGCCATTGAAGATGGTGTTGACTTGAAGGGATATACTTGGTGGGGTCGTACTGACCTTGTGTCAGCTTCAACGTCTGAGATGTCTAAACGCTACGGTTTTGTTTACGTTGATACCGATGGCCAAGGCAATGATAGCTTTGACCGCTCACGTAAGGATTCATTCTTCTACTACAAAGATTTGATTGCAACACGTGGTGCTAATATTTTAAACGATTAATGAGCTAAACTCGGTTGATAGTTTTGAACTGAGTTGCTTTGCTTCTATAAGATGGTGGAGGAGAAAATGATTAAAACTTTTTATCTAATGCGACATGGGCAAACTCGCTTTAATGTTCAAGGGAGAATTCAAGGAATGTGTGATTCTCCATTGACAGAGGAAAGGATTGAACAAGCTAAGGCAGCAAGACGGTATTTTGAGCAAGAAGGGATTACTTTCACGCGTGTCTATTCGTCAACGCAAGAGAGAGCTTGTGACACTGCTGAACTAGCGACTGGGCGAGTTGACTACATTCGCTTGAAAGGAATCAAGGAAATGGATTTTGGGGCTTATGAAGCGCATCAAGAGTATTTGAATCCGCCAGTTCATCATGAAGATGGTTCTGATTACCGTGATTTCTTTGTGCGTTATGGTGGTGAATCTACCGCTCAGGTTTATGAGTGTATGGAGCAGACTATTCGTGAAGTTTTAGAAGACAGCAAAGAAGATGAGACTTTGTTATTTGTTAGTCACGGTGGAGCTATTATGCGATTTTATTTGCATGCTACAAAAAATCCGCCAATTCCTAAAAAACGTCCAGCTAACTGTGCGATTTTCAAAATAACTTATGATTGAAAAGAAATGTGTGTTCAATCGATTTATAATTCAAGCGCGCAAGAATATATCTTTGAGCGGGATTGAAATGATAAAAGTAGGCAAAACAGCAGACTTTTCGACATTTTAATAAAATTTGCTATAATGGGAATAACTTTATTAAGGAGAATTTATTTCCCATGAAATTTGAGAAAAAACAGGTCTATTATATAGTTCTTGCATTTGTGATATGTTACGCGATTAAGGCATATTGGGATACGGGAACATCACTTGTGGCGACGGTGATTAAAGCTAGTCAGCCATTTCTGATTGGAGCTGGTATTGCTTATATCGTAAATATTGTTATGAGTCTTTATGAGATGATTTTCACACGTCTGATTAAAAATAAATACTTTTTGAAGGTAAAACGGGCTGTCTCAATGATTTTAGCTTATTTAACCTTTATCTTTTTGATTAGTTGGCTCTTTTCAATTGTTCTACCAGATTTGATTGCTAGTATCAATTCACTGTTGAAGATTGATACAAGTGGTATTGCAAACTTTATCAAAGAAGTTAATGACAATAAAGTTGTCAAAGATATTTTGGCATACTTTGGGACATCATCAGATGTGATGACGACATTATCAGACTACAGTCAACAGATTTTGAATCAAGTGTTATCAGTTTTGACAAGCATTTTAACGTCAGTAAGTACCATTGCCTCAACACTTCTGAATGTCTTTATTAGTTTGATCTTTTCAATTTACGTGCTAGCTAGTAAAGAACAACTAGCTCGTCAATTTAATCTGTTAATTGATTCTTATCTTGGAAAATACGCTAAGACGGTCCACTATGTTTTAGATATTTTACATCAGAGATTCCATGGTTTCTTTGTCGGACAAACCTTGGAAGCAATGATTCTTGGGAGTTTAACAGCTGGAGGTATGCTTTTGTCGCATTTGCCTTATGCAGCAACAATCGGGATTCTGGTGGCCTTCACAGCTTTAATCCCAGTGGTGGGAGCTTACATTGGTTTGACGATTGGATTTATTCTGATCGCAACTCAGTCAGTCTCTCAAGCTATTTTCTTTGTAATTTACCTTGTCGTTCTTCAGCAATTTGAAGGAAATCTTATCTACCCGCGCGTGGTTGGTGGTTCAATCGGCTTACCTGGTATGTGGGTATTGATGGCTATTACCATTGGCGCAGCGCTTTGGGGCATTTTAGGAATGCTAGTAGCTGTACCTTTAGCAGCTAGTCTTTATCAGATTATCAAGGATAGTGTCGCTAAACGCCAAGAAAATCGTTTAGAATAGTGAAATAAAGAAAAAAATACCTCTAACTTACGAATAAATAAGTGGAGGTATTTTTATGTATGCAATAGAAATGAAAGCAGATGCTATGTTGCCACGCGAACGTTTGAGAGATTTAGGTGCCGAGCAATTAAGCAATCAAGAATTATTGTCCATTTTATTACGAACAGGTACCAAGACAAGACCAGTTTTAGAAGTAGCTAATGATATTTTAAAACACATCGATACACTTGCTGACTTTCAGCATTTATCCTTACAAGAATTGCAAAAAATTAAAGGAGTTGGCTATGTCAAATCTATTGAAATCAAAGCAATGATTGAACTGGCAAAGCGCATTAGCAAAGCAGAATATGTCCAAAAAGAACGCATCATGAGTAGTGAACGCTTGGCTAGAAAGATGATGTTAGAGTTGAGCGACCAAAAGCAGGAGCATTTGGTGGCAATTTATTTGGATACTCAAAATCGAATTATCGAACAACGGACGATTTTTATTGGTTCGGTTCGTCGGTCAATCGCAGAGCCTCGTGAGATTTTGTATTATGCTTGTAAAACTATGGCAACTTCATTGATTATTGTTCACAATCACCCGTCAGGTTTACCAGCCCCAAGTGAAAATGATTTTCTTTTTACCGAGAAAATGAAACGAGCTTGTGATGATATTGGCATCGTTTGTCTCGATCATATCATAGTAGGCAAATACCAATATTATAGTTTTAGGGAAGAAACAGATGTACTGTAAAACTAAAAAAGCCTGAAAGGAAGACTTTCAGGCAAGAAAAAGTATTCTAATACTAAATAAACTCAGCTAAGCAAAAAACAGTTGGATTTTAATTGATTATTGGTTTGATTGACTCATGAAATAAAGAAGTGTCTGTAATTCACTCGTTAAGTCAACGTATTGGACAATGACACCTTTTGGAACATTTAAATGAACGGGAGAGAAACTTAAAATACCACGGATACCAGCTTCAACCAAGATATCAGCAACTTCTTGAGCTTTTGTACTTGGAACCGTTAAGATAGCAGTTTCAATACCAGCTTCTTGTGCGTGCTCCTTAAGTGATGAGATACCATAAACTGGAATACCATCTGATGTTTGATATCCAACAATTTCATTATCGTCTGTATCAAAAGCCATAGCAATTTGCATTTTGTTACGATCATGGAAACGGTAGTGAAGTAATGCTCGACCGATATTACCACATCCGACCAATAAAACATTTGTTGTTGAATGGTCATTTAGAATATCAGCAAAGAAATTCATTAATTTTTTGACGTCATAGCCGATACCACGTCTTCCTAGCTCACCAAAATAGGAAAAATCTCGGCGAACAGTTGCAGAATCGATTCCTATAGCATCTGCAATTTGTTTTGAACTTGCTTTTTCGACATTATCTGTATTAAAACGTTTAAAAATGCGATAATACAGCGAAAGTCGCTTAGCCGTTGCTTTAGGAATAGATTTCTCAGTAGTCACAATACCATCTCCCTTTTACTTGTTACATCTATTGTAACAAAAACTTTGTGAAAACAAAAACAAATTTTACAAAATAGAGTAAAAAAACAACTCCAAAGCTAATAAGAAGTAGCTTTGGAGTTGTTTTTATTGATTAAGCTTTTTTTTAGTGAAAATATCACGTTCAACGAGGCTGTCCATCAAGAAATAGAATTTTTCTTGGAGGATTTTATTATCTTCAGATTTGAAGATATTAACGAAACGAAGCCCTGATCTGTCAGTGATACTTAATTTGAAACCTGTCAAATCTTTGTTGATAGTGATTTTTAGTGGGAATCCATCACCTGAATTAGGGACGTTTTCCAATAAACGCGTTAATTCGTAATTACCGATACGGTTTTGCGTAAAGGTTGTGTCACGAAGTGTATATTTTTTAATATTATCGCTAATAGCATAGCTGTAAAGACAGTCTTTTAAAGTGATTTCTTTTTCAAATGCCATCCTATTTTCCTACAATTTCTATTAATTTTTTAGCGAGTTCTTGAACTTCTTCGATAGTGTTAAGTTCTGAGAAGCTAACGCGGATTGATTCTGCCAAACGTGGTGAATCTTCACCATATAGACTTGCCAAGACGTGACTTGGATCAACAGTACCGGCGGTACATGCAGAACCAGTTGAAACAGCGATACCAGCTAAATCAAGATGAGTTAGGAGAATGCCGTTATTTTGATTTGGAAAACCAATGTTGAGCACGTGAGGCATTTTGTTTTGGCTACCGTTGATGTAATAGTCTAAGCCAGAAATAGCATCAAGGAAGGATTGACGTAATTCTTTGACGTGTTTGTAATTAACATCTTTGTTAGTAACAGTGTCTGATAAGGCTTTTGCCATACCAGCAATACCAATCATATTTTCAGTGCTAGCTCTGCGTTTTTCTTCTTGTTCCCCACCATGGAGCAAATTGTCAAAGTGTTGTGGTGTTGAGTAAAGGATACCAACACCTTTTGGTCCATGGAATTTATGAGCAGAAGCTGAAAGAAAGTCAGCTTTAATCTCTTCAGGATAAACATCAATTTTTCCGATTGCTTGAACAGCATCAACGTGGAAAGCAGCTTGATGGTTTGAAAGAAGTTCGCCAATTTCTTTAACAGGAAGAAGGTCACCTGTTTCGTTGTTTGCAAACATTGTGCTGACTAAAATCGTATCATCACGAAGAGCGTCAGCTACTTGTTTAGCAGAAATATGACCATCTTCAGGTTTTAGGTAAGTGACTTCAAAACCAAAACGTTTTTCCAAATACTCCATTGTATGAAGAACAGAGTGGTGTTCGATAGAAGTGGTAATGATGTGTTTACCTTTTTCTTGGTTAGCAAGAGCATAGCCTTTGATGGCAGTGTTGTTGCTTTCAGTAGCACCAGATGTAAAGATAATGCGGCGTGGGTCAGTTTTTAAAGCTGAGGCAATGGTCTGGCGGTAAGAACGCAAACGCTGGTTAGCGTGACGTCCAATCCCATGAATACTTGATGGGTTACCAAAATCGTTAACCATGATTTCTGTCATTGCATCAATAACAGATGGTGTGAGAGGGGTAGTTGCAGCATTATCGAGATAGATCATATAGTAAATTAATCCTTTTTAGCGTTATATGAGAATAATGGGCTGAGCGGAGTTTTTTCGTGGATACGAATAATCGCGTCAGCAATCAATTTGCTTGCTGAAAGGTATTTGATATTCTTAGGCAAGCGTTCATGAGTAGCAACTGAGTCTGTTACTAAGATTTCTTTAATAGGAGCAGCATCAAGGCTTTCTGCAGCAGCTCCAGCAAATAGACCGTGGCTAGCAACGGCATAAATTTCAGTAGCACCATCGCGCTCAACGATTTTAGCTGCTTCAGCAAATGTTTTACCAGTGTTCAAAATGTCATCGATAAGGATTGCTTTTTTACCAGCAACATCACCGATAATGTAGCCTTCTTCACGTTGTGCATCATCTTCAGCGTAGTCGATGATAGCGATTGGTGAATCAAGAGTTTGAGCCAAGCTACGAGCACGTTTGATACCAGAGTTTTTAGGGCTGACAACAACAACGTCTTCACCTTTCAAACCAAGGTCGCAGTAGTATTTAGCAAACAATGGAACAGTAAAGAGGTTATCAACTGGTACATCAAAGAAACCTTGTACTTGAACAGCGTGAAGGTCAAGAGTCAAAAGACGGTCAACTCCAGCTTTAACAAGCATGTTTGCTACAAGTTTAGCTGTGATTGGTTCACGTGATGCAGCGATACGGTCTTGACGTGAGTATCCGAAGTAAGGGATAACGACATTGACAGTATTGGCGCTGGCACGTTTACAAGCGTCTACCATAATCAAGAGTTCCCAAAGGTTGTCATTAACAGGGTAGCTAGTTGATTGGATGATGTAGATATCATTACCACGAACTGTTTCTTCGATGTTAATCATGATTTCGCCGTCTGAAAACTTGCGTGTTGACACTTTTCCAAGAGGGACTCCAACTTCGTCCGCAATTTTTTGTGCAATCTCTACGTTAGAAGAAAGAGAAAAAAGCTTGAATTGTTTGTCGGCGTAATGTTCTGCCATGATATAAATAAACTCCTTTAAAATTAATACTTATATTTTACCAAAAAAACTGAAATAATTCAGCATTTTCTAAGGAAAAAGCGTCTTTAATTTCGCTTAAGGGTTGCGCTAAAGCGAGCAACTTTGCTTTTAGCATACTTGAAGTCAATGTCATGCTGAGCTAAGAAGTTGTCAAAATCTTTTTTGCCTTTTTCAGCATTTTCAACTTCTAATTCAAGTTCATAGTCTTTAATATCAGCATATTGATTGCTATCAAGAGCCATAAGACCGATATCAGTCATCGTTTCGCGTCGTGTTGTTGTCAGACTACCAAAATTTTTAAGGCTTGATAGTTTAACACCATTTTCTTCGATAAGTTTCAAAAAATCAACTTCTGGAAATTGACCTGATTTGATGATTTCTTTGGCATCAGCCACACTCAAATCATAGTTGTATTCCAAATTACCAACTTCTTTTGGAATTTTTAATGTGATTTCTGCGCGATTTGGCAATGTCCGAATGCGAAGAGACATGCGATGCGCTTTCATGTCAAAATTATCTGAATCAAAGTAGTAATTCGTTTGCGTTACTGGTGTAACGTGTGAAAGTTGACTGTTAAGACGATTGAATTCGTCTTTAGTGAGTAATGTTTTGTACTCAATTTCAAGGTGTGTCATAAAATAATTTTCCTTTTTTCCTCAATTAGAAATATGGTATAATAAATCTTAGGTTATCAAACCTAATTATACAGAATTTTAAAGGCGGTTTAAAGGCTTTTTGCAAAAATGCGAGAGCTTTTTTTGTGTTATTATTTGTTGTCGGCGGGTAGACAGGCGGGGACAAAGGCGGGGAATTTTTACTTGATAGCACGCAAGAACGAATCGGTCACTTCACTTGCCACCTCGTCTTTGATATGTGTGTATTTTTGGGTCATATACGACGTTGAATGACCGAGAGCAGCTGCCATATGTTCGACTGGAACACCAGCTATTTGCCCCTGTGTAGCAAAGAAGTGTCTCATCATATGCGGTGTCACATGTTTTCCGTTCACTTCACTGACATTCCTAAAAAGGTTGGCAATACGAACATAAGCAATCGGTTTCCCGATGTTTTTTCTAATATTTGAACCGCTGTCCAAAAACAAAAAGTCATCTTTGTTGAGGATGCGCCCGGCTTCTTTTGCGATTTTTTTTGATTTTTTAATTGCGTATTTCAATAACTCAGTCGTTTCTTCGTCAACAACTACGTAACGTTCTGATTGTTTTGTTTTCATACCAGACCCGTTCGGACGTCTGTAAGTTCGGCTTTCGTCTAAATGAATTCGAAAACGCCCGTTGACTAGTTTTAAGGAGCTGAATTTAATCCCCATTATTTCGCTACGACGAACGCCAAAATAGGAAATCCTAACCATCGCATAATCATATTTTCTTAAAGTCTTCTTAGCGCAAGCGTCCCAACTCTGAAACTCCTCTAAAGAAAGTCGTTTATCTTTTGGTTTGATGGGGCTATCCCCAATAAAAATCTTCAAAATTGGGTTTCTATCTAGATAGCCATTTACTACAGCGTCGTTCATCATTGCTTCAAAGATTGCATTGTTTTGGATGACGGTCATTCTCGCATAATCATCGAGCAATCCATTAATATAGTTTTCGTATTCGAGACGATTAACATCCTTCAAACGCTTTTTACCAAACAAAGACGCAAAGTGCCGCTTGAAATTTATGTCTTTAATATACGCCGTGTCTGGCGCCCAACGCCCTGTTTTGATGCGGTTCTCGCTATATATTTGCCAATAGTCGTTGACAGTGATATTTTTCTTTTGATCATAATCACCGCTTGCAATTTTGTTTTCTATTTCTGCAAGCGCGTGTCTAGCCTCGGCAAGTGTCTTTAAATTGCTAGCAGTAGCTTCTTTCTTTTTGCCGTTTAATTTAAAATTACGGCGAACGTAGTAGCGTTTGCCTTTTTTAGTTTCATATGTGTATATATTTGGATATTTTGTCTTATTGTATTTCATTTTTTTCTCTCCTTGTTAAAAATTTAGCTTCTGGACAAGGCTTCTTAACTTAGAGAAATTCTTGACATCACCACCTTTTTTGATAAAATAAAATAAGCGGAAAGCAACGAACTTGGATTTTTCCATTTTCAATTTTTTAAGTAGTCAGTTAAGTTGTTTTTTCGTGTTTATTATCTATCCCTTACACTCAAATTTTGGCGAAGGAGAGTGTGAGGGATTTTTTTGTTTTACTTAAGACCAGTACCGGTTTTGTAATCAACTACATAAGTTCCGTTTTTTTGAACAAAGTGAATTGAAACACTAGCATAGTATGAACCATCGTCTAAATCCCAATCGCAATCCATAGATGGAACTTCCGAATCAGTATCAATATCGTAGTCAGTATCTGTCTCAGTTGTATTTGGTTCACCGACAGTTGCTACAATCTCGTCATAAGTAGTAGTGCCATCTACAATGCTATCAAAATAAGCATCAGTCCACTTAAATGCGTCATCAGCTGCTTTTTCAGCAGCAATAGACGAGCTTTCCTCTGCTATAGATGATTCGCTATATTCTTTATCGATTGATTTTGAAGTCTTATCATAAGCCTTGCTCGCTTCGTCGAGAGCATTGCTATATATTGATTGCGTAGCCAAAACAATTACTAACGAAGCCAATGCTAATAGAGTTCCAATCAAAGCAAGCACCTTCTTGTTTTTGCGATTGACAATCAAAGCTATTACGCCTAAAACCAGCGCGAAAAGCCCGACTATAAAAGAGCCGTTATTTAGAAATGGCACCCAAGAACCAACTAGAGCAATCGCTCCAAAAACAATCGCCAAAATACCTAAGACTTTCTTTTCGTCTTTCATAATATGAATCCTCCTATCCAGCTTTTAACGTGGTTCAGTCTTTTGCACGTAGTTTTTTTGAAAATTAATCTATCAAATTAAAAAATTCTTCTTTTACCATGATTTCGTCAGCAAGTGATGTCAATTCGTACTTTTCCATGAATTGAGCGTAATTAAAGTCTTCGATATTATCCCAATAAGACAATTCATCTTTTAGCAGATGATGAATCATACACCTATCAGCTTGCAATTCAGCTTTTTCTTTATTGAATTTATAATAACTTGCTGTATGTTCTTTATGACCGAATTCATGATAAATAACTTTATCTTTATGAATTCCTTCGAGTTTTGAATTAATAGCGATAGCATTAAAGAGTGGATTATAAAAACCATCCCTCTCAATCACATCCCCCTCAAAATAGCATATTGGTATTCCGTGTGATTTACACAATTCCTCTGCTGACATAATATTATCCTACTTTTTCATTTTTAATTGAGCTTCAAAGACGTCTGCTAGATAATTAATTTCATCTTCTGTCAATGGTTTACCATCAAAAGCCATAGAGCCAGCAACGGCTTTTTTTAAATCAACGGTAGCATCATCGTTGTCAGAAGCTATTCTGGGATTATCCGTACGCCCCAATAAATAATCAGTGGATACATTAAAGTAGTCAGCAATTTCTTGCAGGCGGTCAGATTTTGGGTTCCCTTTTTTAAGGCTATACAGATAATTTGTACTATATCCCAATCGTTCTTCAAGAGTATTTAAAGATATACCTTGTTTATCAGCTAATTCTTTGATTTTGTCAAATGCTAAAATCATTGTTATATCAACCTTTCTAGCATTACAAAAAATATTTTTAAAATTAATTCTAAAAAATACTTGACTTTTTCTAAAACTAGTTTTAAAATATAATTTGTAAAGCGAATAAATAAGCGAAACAAAAAACGAAGATAAAACTAAAAAAATAAGTTTGGCGACTTTGATTATCAGTATTTATCAAGTATTTTGTTAGTGATTTTCTTATACATTGATTTTAAAACTAATTTTAATTATTGTCAATATATTTTATAAATTTTTCGCAAAAAAATTCGCTTTACCATTTTAAAGAAAGGAAATATATAAAAATGAGTCAGCAACATCAAAAGTGGATTGCTTTAGTTGAACAGCGATTGAAAGAGAAGAATTGGTCGAAAGCAGATTTAACACAAGCGGTTGGTTTACGAAGTCAAGGTACCATTACCGATTTGCTCAAAACTGGTAAAGGTAGTGTTGATTTAAAACTACGTGTTTCTAAAATTCTTAGCATTCGTGAACCGTGGGAGGAATTTGAAGAAAACTAGAAAGGAGCGAGCATGAACGAAATAGCATTATCAGACAATCTTGCGCAGATTGAACTTGAAATCAATCATCATAAGCAGATTGCAGGTCAGTCTATTTGGGAAATTGGCAGACGGCTAAATCATGTTAAAGAGCACGATTTAGCGCATGGGCAGTTTATTGATTGGCTCAATAAAATTGAAATCGACCACACAGCTGCTAAAAGAATGATGAAAGTAGCTCATGAACTTCCAAATAGTGCAACGTTGCACCATTTAGGTTCATCAGCTCTCTACCTAATCGCCACTCTTCCAGACGAAGCTAAGCAAGAACAGCTTGACCGTATTGAAAACGGCGATAATCCAACAGTTCGTGAACTCCAAGAGGTCAAACGTCAACTTAAATTATCACAAGCAGACAATGAACGTTTGAAAGTTCAAAACGAAAATTTGGCAGAGCAGGCGCTCTCTCAAACGGAAAGAGTCGTCGAAAAAGAAGTCGTTAGAGAGGTAGTGCCAGACGATTATCAATTCTTCAAATCTAACTATGAAGCTTCTGAACGCAATAACGAATTTTACAAGCAACAAAATTCAGAGCTTCGAGAAGAAATGAAAGAGCTTGAACGTATCATCAAAGAACAACAGCAGAACAAGGCTTCTAGAGAAGAATTATCTGAATTAGAAGAACGCAAACAAGCCATTTCTTTTGAATTGGATTCTCTTAAAAAAATTGTTGCGCTTAATGAAGCTGTTGAAAGTTTCTTGACAACACACGCTTCTTTGCAATATTCGTCAGATTTTTCAAATCTTTATAACAACAGAGATTTAACACTCTCTCTATTAGATACTATCAATCGTCTAGAAAAATGGATTGATGACATTAAATCAGAATTACCAAAATCAGAAATTATCGAAGGAGAATAACTATGCGTACTTACAGTCATTTTGCACAAGGAAATATTTTTAACGATGGACGACAAGCGAACGTTGTCTATGTGACAAAAAACTATCAAATGTTTAACTTTAGTAAATTTAATCGAAACGTCTTCTTGTCGCCAGAATTTTTGAAACAAGCAGAAATTGGTTTTGTTTCACCAATTATCGTAAACGAAAACATGACAGTTATTGACGGTCAACACCGTTTATCGGCTTGTCAACAGCTTGGTTTACCTGTTGAATACGTTATTAAGGAAGGTCTAAACGAAGATGATATTGTTCGTATGAACACCGTTCAACGTCCATGGAAGTTGATTAATTATATCGAAGCTTACGCTAACGAAGGTAAAGAAGAATACGTTAAGCTTCTAAATTTAATTAACACTAAAGATTACTATCAAAGCGTAGCTATCATTTCTCAAATCGCTTTCAACTCAAATACTCCAAGAGGAATGATTGAGGCTATTTAAAAAGGTACGTTCAAATTTCATAATTACAATAAGACCGTTGAATTTTTGGCTTATTTGAAATTATTCAAAGAAAAGACACGTATTCCTTACCGTTCAAATCTTTCTCGAGCATTGTATATGTTGTTTACATACAAAAAAATCAACATGGATACATTGATTAAAAAAGTTGTTTCTACAGGTTTGAATGAAGAATTGATCGTTAAATCACCTAACTACTCAGAATGCATCAAAGAGTTGCTAACAGCTTATAATTATCGAACTTCTGTAAATTATGTTGACTTTGCAATCAATGCGAAAGGAAACGTCATCATTAATAGCGAGAAACACGACTGGGCCCTTGACGAATACGAAAAAGAGTAAAGAAAAAAGGAGTACATGCGTACATACTCCTCAGTCATTTTGCTAACACTATTATAACACATTTCCAGCTAGGTTGCTACGGTTCTAGCAGACAACCTCCGAAATATAAATAATTGACATGATGAAACGAACTCCATTAAGTCTGCTAGGACTATACCAGCCTAGCTGGAAGACAAAAAAAGAAAGGATATGACATGAAAATCCAAAGTACTATCGTTTTTTACAAAGATGGCGACAAAAACATATACCTTTTTGAAGCAAACGACATCGATGATATATTCCAAGCCCTTGAATATGATGCGTTCAAAGATAAGAAAGACAGAGCATATTTTTTGGCTGATGGTGTTGAGATTAAATTAACAGAATAGGGGGATAAATATGGCTACAAAAGAAAGAATCACTGAATTCACAGAAGTGTCATTCACGTACTTAAAAGAAGTCATTCAGGAATCTGATAAAAAAGACCCAGAAACTATCAAAGCAGTTTCTGAGTTGATTAAAACAGTAAATGATTTTATTAAGATTTACTGACTTTCGAGATGATTGTACCAAAAAAGCCACTGAAAAATCAGTGACTTACACAAAAAAAACTTACTTACATTATACCAGAAAAGGAGCGCTTATGGATAGTGTAATGCAAAATTTCGTTGATTGGCTGAAAGGCATAATCAAAGAAACATTAAGCAAGCTTCTGGAAATCGAACAGGATGACGGGTTTCCGGAATTGATGGATATGAAAACAACTTATAAATTTTTAGGTATTTCATATGACACATTCCAGATTTACCGTAATTATGATGGTTTCCCAAAAGAATTGCCAGCCAAGCGCTGGTCAAAACGAGCTATTAAGAAATGGCTTGAAAATCAAATTTAAAAGCTTCTGGACAAGGCTTAGAAAGAGGAAAAAACATGGACTTATTTATTATCTGCTTTAGTTTAGCAGCCCTGCTATACGTGCTAACGTTGCCATTTGTCGGCAAGAGAGCACATAAGGAAGAAGAACCAAAGCGTGGGTATTCAAAACATTTTCCGCACGAAGAGAGTCAAATTGCGTACAATCGCATGCACGGTTTACCAGATGATGCAATTTAAGAGGTGCTAAATGGAAAATGAGTATTTTGACATAGACGAAATCATGGTGATTGATTTTGATAAAAATGGCTGGCACGGCTACTTTGGTGAAAGGGAGGAAGAAGATTAATGCATATTAACGAAGTAAAGAATAATGCTTTCTACCAATTCCCACAGTGGCTCTTAAAAGAAGAACCTTATAAAAATTTGGGTGATAAAGCAAAGCTAATGTATATGCTGCTTTTTGACCGCAGAACGTTATCAATTAAAAATAAATGGTATGACGATGACGGTCAGATTTACCTATATTTTACAAATGAGCAGTTTATGAAAGAGCTTAATTGCTCAGAAAAAACAATTATAAAAGCAAAAAAAGAACTTTCTCAAATAGGATTATTGAAAGAGGTTAGACAAGGAATTAATAGACCTAATCGCTTGTATATCAACGGAACTGTAGAAAGTACAGGTCAAGACCTGAAAAAAGTACAGCACGGAACTGTAGAAAGTACAGGTCAAGACCTGAAAAAAGTACAGGGAATCAATACTAATAATATCAATACTAATATATCAAATAATATATATACAGATAACAAGCCAATCAATTTCGGACAGTTCGTAAAGGCGGAAGGTCTAAAGGTCAATGACAGACACATGACACGTCTGTTAGAGTATATCGGCTTGGACGGTATGGATATGGAGCTGGTTAAAGAGGCAGTTAGACGAACTACTGATGGCGGTATTGATAATCCTAATTACACTTTTACGATTTTGGATAGTTGGAAAGCAAAAGGGATTACAACGGTAGAGCAAGCTAACGAAGAGAAAGAAAATTTTCAAAGTCAAAAACAGCGACGTAGCTATCCTAACCAGCAACAATCATCCAAAAGCAACGTCCCTGAATGGGTAGGAGAAGAATACAAACACGAAGCAACAGTAGACGAGCAAGCTAAGCTTGACGCGCTGAAAGCAGCATTTTTAGAGGAGTAAACATAAACATGAACGTAAAACAAACAATTTTAGAACAACACAAAACACTTGAACGAGTTAGACAATTGCAAAAGGAAATGCATGAAATCTGTATGTTTTCAGCAGGACTTGAAGCACTTGAAAACAGTGAAACTAATCAAGACAAAGAGAAAATGCAAGAGGAGAACGAAATGATTGAAACATATGAGCTAGTTATCAATGGTGAAATAGTATTTTTTGATAAAGAAAACTCAGCGCTTGACTTACTTAAGAAAATCAAAGAGCAAACAAATATCGAAGTCGAAGTATTTGAAACAATTAAAGAGCAATTAATTTAAGGAGCAGATTATGACAACAACAGAATTAACGCAAAGACAAATTACGTCAAGTGTGGCTAACCGAATTGAAGAAATGAAAGGCGAAGGCTTGCTAGTAGCGCCAAATTACAGTGTAAGTAATGCTCTAAGCTCTGCCTATTACGCTTTGACGAATTCAAATAGCGGCAATTTGCTAGGAAAATGTACGCAAGACAGCATTTACAACGCCTTGCTTGATATGGTTACACAAGGTTTAAGTCCAGCTAAAACCCAATGCTATTTCATTCCTTACGGGAACAAAGTCAAATTAACACGTTCGTATTTTGGAACGATGAAAGTCGTTAAACAGTTGCCAGAAGTCAAAGATATTTACGCTCAAGTGATTTATGAAGGTGATGACGTTGAAATTAAGAACGTCGAGGGTCACAAGGTGCTAGTCAAACACGATACTAATTGGCTAAATCAGGATAATCCAATCATCGGTGCTTACTGTATCATCGAAAAAAACGATGGTGAGAAAGTTTTGACAATCATGACCAAGAAAGAAATTGATAAAGCTTGGGCCCAATCGAAAAACAAGTCAATTCAAAACAACTTCCCGCAAGAAATGGCAAAACGTACGGTAATCAATCGTGCTGCTAAACAGTTCTTTAACACAAGCGACGACAATGACTTGTTCATTGACGCGGTCAATCGAACGACAGCGAACGAATATGATGACGAACGAAATGTCAAAGACATAACGCCAGAACAAGACGACAGTGAAAGCATTGATAGTTTCCTTGGTGAACCATTGCCAGAAGCTGCTGACGAAGAAACAAAACAACCTAAAGATGTGACACCAATCGAAGACACCCCTCAGGAGCTCACGGAAGCCCCAGAATCGACTGAAATGTCTGAACCTGATAATAATTTACATGAACCAGAGCAAACAGAGCTATTTGAGCAGCTAGGAGACCTATATGACTAAACTAACAGATGAGAATTATTATCAAGACAAAACTTACTTGTCTAATTCACGATTTAAGCAATACATGCAATGTCAAGCTAAGGCTTACGCCGTTGATAATGGCGAATGGGTAGAAGACCGAGACGAGACCGCTCTTTTGGTCGGCAACTACGTACATAGCTACTTTGAATCCGAAAAGGTTCACGACGCTTTTGTTGAAGAAAACAAAGAAAAAATCATTGCCAAGACAGGTAAGAATAAAGGAAATCTTAAAGCTGATTTCGTTGTCGGCGAAAAAATGATTAACGCTTTGAAAGATGACGATAATTTTAACCGTTTATATCACGGCTATCCAAGTGATGATGTCAAAAAAGAAATGATTGTTATTGGTGAAATCGAAGGAGTGCCGATAAAAGGCAAGCTTGACAGTATCAACCTATCTCGCGGATACTTTGTTGACCTGAAGACAATGAGGTCAATCTATAACGAAGAATGGAACGCAGACTTACGCAAGAAAGTGCCAGTGGCAGTTAACAATATCTTGGATTTCGGTTATAACGGACAGCTTGCTCTCTATCGTGAGCTACTGAAACAGATGACAGGCCAAGAGTTTAGGCCACTTATCGTTGCTGTTTCAAAAGAGAACGTTCCTGATAAGGAATTTATCAAAGTTGATGAAAATTGGCTTGAAGAGGGTCTTGACTATATAAAAGACAATGTCAAAGAAGTCTGGGACGTCATTCAAGGTAAGCAAAAACCTAAAAAATGCGGTCATTGCGACTATTGCAAAGCTCAAAAGAAACTTTCTAAACTTATTAGCTTAAATGACATGATAGGAGATTAAAAATATGCAAATGGAACACGTTACAGATAGCGTCACTATCTATTCGGACGGAACTAACTTGCAGGTCATTCATGACCTTGGTCAGGAATTCGTCTTAGATCTCGAACTCGAAAAAGAACCAGCTTTCAATATTGATGATTTAGGCAAGACAGGTTACAGCTATCACCTAAGACCATTCTTTAGTGTTTCTGGGTTCTGCTCAAAGGGCGAAGCTGACCTTCATCGATTGCGTTGGGCAATCTTACAATTTCAGGAATTTGAGCAATATTTAGCAGATAATCAAGCAGAAATGCTTGAATGGTATTTCAATCCGAAGGGAGAAACAGAATGATTGAGTTTGTTAAAGAAGCAGGAATGGCGTTTGTTTGGTTGTTCTTAGGTTATCTATTGGGTGAACGCCAAAGTAAAAAATAAGCCTCGGAATCGGCTCAAAAAGTGACCTAGAAAGTACGTGTCGGTTAACAGGACGACATGTAAAGAATTTCAGCGGGCGCAAGTCCTACTCACACAATTTAAAACGTGCCCGCTTTTGTTTTTGAGGAGAAAAAAATGAAAGAAGAACTTATCAAAATGACGCAAGAAGATTTTGAGGGATACGCTAAACATCAAATCTCAGAGCACCTTGAAATTAAATCGTATGAAGTTTATATGGTTTGGTTTAATTACACGCTTAGCAATATGAAAGGGTTGTTTAGCTTTGACAGTAAGAAAGCTTATCCGATGAGCAATCCAAACGCTAAACTCCCTGACTATGTTGAAGTGACATACGACAGCGAAAAGCATGAATTTTATTTCGATTGGTACACGAAAGAACGACAAGAAGTCACTCACGTCGCTTTTGAGATTCCGGGGCTTACTGATGGAATTTGAGTTTATTTTATCGAATACCAAGAAGCAAAAACAGATGTTAAACGCCAATGACCGCCCACATTGGACGCAAAAGGCCAAAATCACCGCATATTTACGTGCCACAGCCGCTAAAGAGGGTCAAAGGTATAAAATTGTACCCCCTTATTCAAAAAAGCGCCCTTGTGGGCTCGTAGTGACGATTTACGCCCCTACAAAAAGACGGCTTGACCCACCAAATTTTTATCCGACAATAAAAGCGCTCGTTGATGGACTGACAGACGCTGGAATCTGGACGGACGATAACTCGGAAGTCATTAAATTTATGACTTTTAAACGAGGTGGACCAAGCGAAATACCCGGAAAATATAGGGTTAGATTGGAAATAAAGGAATTATGACAAGAAAATTTATTGTTAGAGAATACAGCCCAAAGCTTAGAACAGCGACTTGGTTCGCTACGGACAAAGATTTTAAAGAAACAGAGTTTAAAACAAGAAAACAAGCTCTAAAATACCTAGAAAAAGCTCGTAAAGAGCCCGGACAGACAGAATACTATGAGGTGGTAAGTTGAAAGCTGAAAGATACATGTTTTTAAGTATGTTGTTATCGTTTACAACCATCGTTATAGTCGTCTTCTTCACGATTGAGCTAGGAATGCAAAAAACTGTTTATAACAATAAAATTACCGAGTTAAAACTTGAAAATACTAAGCAGAAATACGAAATCAAGCGATTAAAGGATAATCAAAGAATTATCTATCACGCTGACAATTACGGGGGAGAGTACGATTATGAAGGTACGGTTCACACTAACAAACAGTGAAATTGAGGAAATCGAGGTATTAGAGAATGAAGAATAAAAAAATCGCAGCTTTGGCAGGTGCAGCGCTCATGACAATTGGTTTAGCTACGTTGTCAGGTTGCTCTACAGAATCAGATAAAGTCTCTTATAACATTAGCAAAGAAGCTGATAATTTCAACGTTCGCAGACGTGTAGCAGTTATCAACACACGTACAGACAAGATTGAATTCAAAGTGGAAGGTCTTATCTCAGTTGATACGTCAAACAGCAAGAAGTTAGTCGTTATTGCTGAAGTATCAAAAGGAAAATACAGAAAGCACTTAATCAACATGACTAAAAATAACATGTACGTCGTCGAAGATTTAACAGACGGAACGAAAGTCAATAAATACAAGTACGAAGTTGAGTACATGCCTGAAAGCATTCTTCCTGTAACGATTACAGATAACGAGTGAGGTGCTGACAAATGAAGAATAAAGCGCTAATAATGCTAGTCGGTCTAGTGTTGACCGTAATTGGGCTTGTTGGGTGTTCAGAAAGCGGAAACGCGGCAAGTCATGGCACGTACGCTTACATACCAACCGATAAGCAGAATTGTGGTTGGGAGCGTGTGAAAATAAAAAATTATTATTTCGGCCAGAAAAGAATTGAAATCGAAACAACAGACGGACGAACCATTGAAGGGTACAATATTACAATTGTGAAGGAGTAGAAATGAACATTAAACAGACGATGATTAAAGCTTTGAGACATACTAAATGGGCGCCACCACAAAGTGTTGATGAAGAAAAATGGTATGAAGCTTGCGATAAAGCAATCGAGCTTGTCGAGCAACTCAAAGAGCCTGATGAAACCAAGATGAGCCTGAAAGATTTGGAGCGAGCGAATACACTTGTCGAAAACGTCAAAATTTTAGAAACATTGTCTAAAAGTGAAATTTATCACATTGCTGTAAAATATCCTGACGGAAGAGATGACTGTTTATTTATGGAAGACGAAATCAAAGAAAAAATTCAGAAGGTGTTTGAAGATTACGCTGATGAATTAAAAGCAGAATTGAAAGATTTGGGGGTTGAATATGAATAAACAAGAATTAATTGACAAACTGAAAAAACGATTAAAAGCACCATCAGAAATTGATGACGCCGACTTTAATAAATTCTATAATCTTGCCATTAATTACGCTATTTATTTTGCCGAGCAACTAGATGAACCAAAAAGACCTGCAGTTCCAAGATACGTAGCAGACTTCTACGAGTCTATCAAAGATGATTTTGAAGGTGGAGTGTATGAGCTTTGTACGCAATTTTATGAAGACGAAAGCCAATTAAGCGATGAATTGTACTGGTGGTTTAAGTCCTCTGAAAATAAACCAATCGAGACACTAGTAATGATGCATAAATTTGGCTATGAAGTTAAGAAAGAGAAGCTATATACAGTTAAATTCTCAAACGAAGATTTTGGCAAAATTTACATTGGAATTTTTAAGAAATTTAACAAGCTTGGAATAAGCTCATTGCCTTTAAATGATGACGAGATAAAATCATGGTTCACGGAAGACGAACTCAAGAGATTCAAGTTCTGGGATAATCCGGCTTTTGAAGTTAGGGAGGTGGAGGAGGAATAATGACTAGCTTTGAAACTACAATTCTTAATTTATTAGCACACTTTCTTTTATGGCTTTGCATGCTCATACTCTTCTGTGGAGCTTTATTTCTATTAGCCCTTGTGATTGTTGCAGCATGGAATTTAATTGAAACTGGCTACAAAGATTTTAAGGAATGGAGAGCTGGACGGAATGATTAAAAAGTATATTAAAACAACACCTGTTGAAGCTGTTCAGGTAACTGGGGATAATCGTGAGGAAGTAAGAGAGTTTGCTTTTTTGCAAAGAATCGTTTTTTGCTATGGGCCTATAAGACATTCAATTGACACACTTGAGGGTAAAATGCGTTTCTCAGATGGTGACTATCTCATTAAGAACCAGACTGGTGAATGTTATGTGTGTCGAAAAGATATTTTTGAGAAAACATATGAAGAGGTGGAAGAATGATATTTGTGACTTGGATCCTGCTGGGATTCCCAATGTTTGTAGTATACGATGAAAAAAAGCGACCGAGATTAGTGGCGTGCGGGTTGATTTATCACATTATCGATGTATTTCTTAAGAATAGAGGAGACAATTAAATGACACCAAAATTTAGAGCATGGACAGAAGAAGGCAAAGTGATGTATTACGATGTCTATCCTTTCAAAGATGATACCTTATTGCTAAGTTATGACGAAATTGCTTTTGATGAAGTGCCAGCAAGCGATTTCATCCTCATGCAATCAACAGGACTTAAAGATAAAAGCGGCAAGGAAATTTTTGAGGGAGACGTTGTTAGGTATGAATGTTGTTTTGAAAGCTATGTAGAAGAGGTTATTTATGATGATAAGCACTGCAATTTTGGGACGATTGATAAGGATGAAAAAACATTCTCATTTGATGCTTTAATTAGCGATTTCGACGTGGATTGTTTTGAAGTCGTTGGCAACAAATATGAAAATCTAGAATTATTAGGAGAATAAAATGAGATATGAAAATACACATGCTGAACTTTTAGAAGTGCAGCTCGTAATTGGTAAAACAGTTATTGAAAGTATGCTAGAACTTATTCCTAAGAAAGGTACAGAAAAGGCAATCATTCCTGTGACTCTTGAAGATAATGAGTTTGAAGTTGAGGTGAGAATGAAATGAATAAAGTTACAGTTTACAAAATAACTAAAGGAGACCATAATTATCTGATTGCTGACCCTAATGTTATGAGAGATGCAATAGTACAGTTTCTTGAAGATGAAAATGTTGATGAAGTTGTGATTAGGAAAGGGGAGTAAATGAAAGAACTAAAAGAAATTATTGATGGAGTAGCTCACTCGCTGAATATGACAGTTGATGGCTTAGTTAAAGTTTATCCACAGATAAGAACAGAGTACAGCTGGTATTACATTTGTAACACGTTCCAAGTTATTTTTGCATTACTTTTTTTGCTAAGCATAGGTATTAGCGCGGTTACTTTGGCTATTTGGGTGTTTTCGGTTAACAACTACCGCAGCACAGAAAAGCGTTGTAATGATAATTTAAAAGCATTTAAAGCGAGTTTAACTATCACCTTGGGGTTATTCGTTATAGTTTTATTAATAATTGTTCTAAAAAGCTTTATGTGTCCTGACGTGCTAATAATCAATAGATTAATATCGGCAACTAATTAATCACCCACAATGGTATCTAGCGCCGTTCGATTCGGCGCACGGGTATAAGGCTAGGAAGAAAAAAATTAAAATAGAAAGTTGGCCTATGATGAGTGTTACCTAGTCGGCACTCTAGGACTCTAAATCATTCTAGATCCATGGAAAATGGCTCATTACTAAGGTATTCTCTAAAGCCTTAGATTTTCCAGAAGATTCGCGGGTAAGCTATTGGGAACAGCGTATTCCGCAAAAGGGCTATGCGAGGTTCGAATCCTCGTGTGGTCGTTAAACCAGAAAAAATAAAAATGGAATAGAGGTGGTTAAAGCACTCCTTCTTACAACTTTAATCATCACAAAGATTAGTACAAATGCTAGCTGAGTTTATCTGGTTTCTCACTGGCAAACATAGCGAAGTTAGAATTAGAAACGAGGTACTTAATACTATTTTTCTTTAAAATCTAACGGGCTTATCGCTAGGCTGCATTAGACAAAAAGAAAAAGCTCGCTTGCGCAAGCTCTCCTTTAATATGAATTCTTCATTAATATTATATCATATTAAAGGAGTAGCAAGATGAGAACTTGTGAACGTTTACGGAAAATTCAATGGTTAGATGATTATATTGAAAGTCAAATGAATCAATTGCAAAAGCTAGAATCTCAAGCTCTTAAAATCAATGCTAGTCCATTACAAGCTGATAAAGTTCAAAACGGAAATCGCAAAAAAAGAGATGATCTATATGTTGAACTAATTTCAACGAAAGAAGAAATTAAAGAGTATACAGCTGAAGCGATGAAACAGAAACGTGCTTTTAGAAAACAGATTGCAGAAATTCCAGATTTGGAAGCTAGAGGTCTATTGCAGATGGTTTATATTGATCGTTTGTCTATCGATGAAATATGTGAACGCAGAGGCTGGACGACACGTAAGACGTATTATATCTGGCTTAAACGTGCAGAAGCTTTTTTAGAAGATTGAGAAATCAATCTTCTTTTTTTATGTGGTCGCTTTAACCGACCACGTCCGTTTTAATTTTCGGATTTCAAATCCGTAAAGTCATGTAGGGTTACTAATAGTAATGTCGCATATAGTTTTGTCATTTGAAATGACAAAACCTAGTGTCCTACAGCACGGACGGTACCTAAGGTGACAAAATGTAACTATATTTACTGATAAGAAATAAATATAGAATAAATGTAATTAAATATACAACAACTGTAAGTGCAGGTAACTTTTAAAGTGCTAATATAGTAGTATCGAATGATAAGGATAAGGCAGTAGCAATAGCTATTGTCTTTTATTTATGCAAAGAAAGGAGTGGTAAGGTTGCCGATGGTTCGAAGGTGTAAATATACAGGATGTCACGCGCTGGTAGAAAGACCTGCATATTATTGTGACAAGCACAAGCAATATGAGGCTGAATATGCTAAGCAGCGTGAGGTTTACAGTCGTACGTATTACAATAAGCGAGTTCGCAACAGAGATGAAGCGAATAGAGAACGTAATAAGTTTTATCATTCGTTAACATGGACATCGCTTCGCGAGCAAGCTTTAAAACGTGATTGTTATCTTTGTCAGTATTGTTTGGCAAATGGTATCAAAAGACCTAACTCGAGAGTTGGCGACCACATCACGCCAGCGGAAATAGCTCCAGAAATACGCACGGATTTATCAAACATCGCAACAGCGTGCAGAGACTGCGATAACGTCAAACGTAAGCTAGAGCAGGATATTTATGGGACAGGGCAAGGGAACACGCATAAAAACACGAAATTAAGGCTCTCAGTGAGCCAGTGGGCTGGATTGATAGCCCGCAAAAAGAAAGACGTCCGAGAAGGTCTCTAAAACGCCCTGTATCGAGTTTTAACATTCGGGAATATAATTATATTCGAGACGTTTTAAAATGACCCCCGCCCCCTATCTCGTACCAAGGAGAGCCACCACAAGGTGTTCGCTTGTATCACACGCCATTTTTCAGATTTTTAAGGGGTGTCATAAAGAGTTTTGAAAGGAGAAATGATGAGTGGTTAAAAATCCGTATTATCAGCAGAACGATGGGCGTTTACCCAGCGACCCGCCAAACCACTTGGGGACGGTGGCAAGGGAAGTTTGGCGCAAAATCGTTCCGTTTTTAGAAAGCACAAATAAGGTTCAACGCATTGATACGTTTTTGGTTGAAACTTACTGCACGAATTATGAAATTTACAAAATAGCGTACAAGGACATTAAACAAAATGGGATTCAACAGGAAATGAAAAAGCCGATTCAAGCTCAAGGCTCTGGTGAGATTCTCGGTGAGCAGTCGCTTGGTTTTAAAAAGAATCCAGCAGTTGCCACGATGAAAGATGCCGTTGACGCTTTAAATAAAATCGGCGTTCAGCTCGGCTTAACACCCAAAGGCCGCCAGGAACTTATGGAAATTGCGAGCGAACAGGCGGATAACCGCGAAGTTAAAGATAAGATGAAAGAATTTTTTGGATAGAAAGAGGTGAGGAAACATAGTCAACATTGATTTAACAAAAACAAAAGATGTAATCGGTGCTTATCAAAGTATCGATTTTTCTTTTGTCCGCAAAAAATACACGGACGCTGGCACACAGTACTGTTTTAACGTGCTAGACGAAAAGATAATCACTGGTTACAAAATTAAGTTAGCTTGTTTCCGTCACCTGCGAGACTTGCAAAGACAGGGCCAAGAAGACTTCCCTTATGTATATTCGGTTGATGTGTTTAATCGCTTTTTGAAATTCTTGTCGTTAGTGCCAAACGTTGATGACTTGTCTCAAAAACTTGAGCCAATGGACTGGCAGCTGTTCATTTTCAGCCAAATGTATGCATGGCTTGATTTAGACGGTCTACCACGGTTTTCAAACATTGTCTTATCAATGGCCCGTGCGCAAGGGAAAACGATGATTGCTGGTATTTGTCTTAATTATTCGTTTTTAATTGAAACCATCGGTCTAAGTAACAAAGACTTTCTTGTTAGCTCGCTGAACTTTGAGCAAACAATGAAACTCTATGGATACGTTAGTTCTATGATGGAACGAATCGTCGAGAATGAGCCGTTTAAGTCTCTGGCGTCAGAGATTGGTTTGAATTTGTACGCACGAGAGATTAAAGCGTCCGTCGACAATAATAGCATTAAAACCATTTCATTTGAATCTGGTAAGTTCGATGGTAAGCACTTCAAGATGGCAGTGGCCGATGAGGTTGGTGAGCTAAAAACAGATGAAGGAATTTCAAAAATCACATCTGGTCAGGTCAATACTGAAGGCTCTCGCTTCATTGAGATTTCAACGTCTTATCAAACACCTGACGTTCCGTTTCATAGAGAGCAAAAGAAACTCATTGAGATCATGGAACGTGATTTTGACCGTTCTGGTGATGATCAGCTTTGTTTGATTTGGTCGCAAGACAATCTGGAAGAAACATTCCAGCCAGAAACTTGGGCTAAAAGTAATCCGCTGTTGAATCATCCAGATTTAAAGAGCAGCCTCATGAAAGGTTTGATTTCTGAGCGTGATAAAAACATGCTCATGGGCAAACTTGGGGACTTCCAAGTTAAAAACATGAATTGTTGGTTGCTTGCTGACAGTAACAGCTTTCTTGATTTAAAAGATATCGAAAAAGCGGTCATTCCTGAGTTTGATATACGAGGTAAGCGCGTGTACGTCGGCCTTGATGCGTCAATGTTTAGCGATAACACAGCGATTGGCTTTGTATACCCGTATTTAGGCGAAGATGGTAGCCAAAAATGGCACGTTGAGCAACACAGCTTTATCCCTTGGCAACAAGCAGGTTCGCTTGAGGCAAAAATGGAACAGGACGGCGTTAATTATCGTGATTTAGAACAGAAAGGTTACTGTACTATCACAAGCCACCCGCAAGGCCTTATCAACCCAGAGGAGGTTTACCGCTGGTTCTTAGATTATGTCGAAGACAACGCACTTGACGTTGTCTTTTTTGGTTATGACGCAATGGGCGTGTCTAAGATCATTAAGGCGTTAGAGGCTAACACAAGTTTCCCTTTGATGCCAATCAGGCAGCGCACAAGCGAGTTAAAAGACCCGACTAAGTTCTTACAAACCTTGTTTATTGAAGGTAA
>ERZ1032022.22-NODE-22-length-42625-cov-17.784191_pt1 | contig 42625 bp, 49 predicted proteins | sample MGYA00516699_ERZ1032022 | MGnify/ENA primary metagenome ERZ1032022 (study PRJEB33719, sample SAMN04261294) | wastewater metagenome | biome: rural village; feature: human; material: feces | host: Homo sapiens | place: El Salvador | collected 2013-01-07 ... | reverse complement strand
TTTCGTCTCCTCTCGTGCTTAGCTATAAGTCACCCACTACAGTTGACAATGAGTCCAGACCTAAATCCATTGCTTTTTGTGTTGGCATGTTCCAACTATGGCCTTTGCGACTAATTAAATAGCCATTTTCTCGCAACCATGCAAACATGCGATTTTGACCGAAATTCAAACCGTTTTGACGCATGAGCTTAGCAAAATCACCGACTAAAATAGACGTATGACTTGCGCTGACTGCATTAGCAAAAATAACTTTAGGTCTTTGCTCTTCAATTGTTGCTTCAAGTTTAATAATTTTACGGTCAGCAATTTTAAGAGCTCGTGCCATGATTTTCTCTGGACTATTGAAGTCTTTTTCAACTTGGATGAAATATTGGCGGGCCTCTTTACCTTTGTCAGTACGCTGAATCATTGCGATTTCTTTAGCCATGTCCAATTTAAGGACGTGGTCAATTTTGTTATGTCCGCCTCGTCCTATTTGCTTCACAAAATTGTTAAGCAAAAAATCTTGATTTTCTGTAAAGCCATATTCAACCATTCGGTCAAACCACATTGAATATGGTGTCTTAACTCCTAAGACTTGATAAAGTTGACGACCTGAAACGACAGGCTCTTGGTTTTCATTTAAACTTACATTGATTAAATTATTCATGTATTATCCTTTCTAATACGAATTTTCGTATATTATCTTACAGATAATTCTTTACGTTCTTGAAAAATATAGACAATATCAAATTCTGGGAAGAAAGTCTGTTGAACTTTCAACGCTTCTCCGAATTTAAAATCAGAATCTCCACTGATTTTTTCGCGAACTGTTTGAGATTTTAAATGTAAACAATCTGCAATATCGACAAGTGAAATGCCTTTTTCTTTTCGAATGTATTCAATGTTTTTCATTGCGCTTCCTTTCTAATACGAATTTTCGTATGTTGTTTTATTTTAAAAAGCTGTCGTTTCCTTAAGCTTGATTTTATCATATATGAATTTTCGTACCTTGTCAACACATTTTTTGTTTTTTGTTTTTTTGTTTTTTTTTCACTTGAAGTATGATTTTTCGTATGTTATTCTATAGTAGAAAAAATTAAAAAAAGGAATTTTAAAAAATGGATGAAAAAGATTTAAAGCGAATTATTGAAAGTAGGTATAATAGTGTCAGGGCTTTTGCCCTTGAAAATGATATACCGTACACAACAATGCGTTCTATTTTAGAACGTGGTGTAATGAATGCGAAAGCAGAAACTATTTTTAAAATCTGCGATATTCTAGGAATTAATCCAGAAAGTTTTGCTGACAAAAAGCCAGATTGGCAGCCATCAATTGACCTTTCGAATTTGCGTGAAAAAGTCGTGATGTTTGACGGAAAGCCATTATCTGATGATGACGTTGAAAAAATAGAACAAATTATTAGACTTTCAATTGAGGTAATGGGAGATGAAGATTGATGAGCTTTTAAAAGAATATAGAATATCATTATTCGTTTTTCCTGCAGGCATGTGGGAAAGGTCTGGGTTCTACTTCCCAGACCTAAGACGAATATGTGTTAACGAATCATTGTCTAAACAAGAACGTGAAAAAGTCATCTTGCACGAACTTGGGCATATCAACCACAACCCAAAGCATTACAAGAGATTACTTTTACAATATGAAAATCAAGCTGATAGATTTATGATTCATGAGTTATTAGTTGATTATTTGAAAACGACCGATATTTACGATTTCAATTGGGTTCGCTTTGCTACACAATATGATATTTCTACGATTTGGGGCGAAGCGATGATACAAGACGAATTTAGGAAAATTCAGCAAAGTGTTATTTAAAAATAAGGAGAAAAAATGCAAAAAGATAACCTTCCATTCTATTATAAAAATTGGTTTTTGATTATATTATTTTTAATAGGTCCAGCTACATTTTTTATCACTAGCATTGCAGCGATTGTTTTGATGTTATCCAGAGATGAAGCGTTGCTAACTGTAACAAAAGAAGAACATGCAAAGTATCAAGAAATTCTAGCGCAACAACATGAAGCTGATTCTATAGTTATAAACGCTAAAAGTGATGCTAAACAAATCATAAACGATGCTAAAAAAGATGCTGAAAATATTATAACAGAAGCGAATAACAAAAAAGAAAAAATCAATGATGAAGTTTTAACGTTAGAAAAAGAAAAAGAAAGATTTGATTTGATTTTATCAGAACATGCAGACGAGGTTTTATTTAAAGAAACTACAGTTGATTTTGCTGATAATATCTCTGCTAACGAAATTAAAAATGAGTTGTCGCTAGAAAAATTAAAAGAAAAAGAGTTGATTAAGAATGATGAAGCAGTTTTAAAATTTGATCAGTCCAGCACTAAATCAATATTGAATAAACAAGCCAAACAACTATTACGCGCTTTTAATGCAGAAGCTGATTACTACATTTCAAATATAACAATGAGAAATGTCGACAATTATAGGAATAAATTGGCAAAATCGTTTGAAACCTTGAACAGTCTGTTTGCGATTGATGGCGTACAACTAAATCAAAAATTACTTACTTATAAATTAAAACAATTGGATATAGTTTATAAGTTCCAAAAACAACTCGATATTGAGAGAGAGCTTTTAAAAGCTCAAAAAGAAGAAATTCGCGAACAACAAAAAGTTGAAAAGGAACTTCAAAATGCTAAGCGTAAACTCGAGAAAGAAGAAAAACAATTTAACAACGAACTTTCTAAACTAATGAAATATCTGAATTCAGCTCAAAATGAAGTTGAAAAAAATATTTATGCGGATAAAATCAAAGAACTTGAAGAAAAAATTAAAGTCCTTGAAAAAGATAAACAGAACGTTCTAGAAAGAGAAACTAATACTCGAGCAGGCTATGTCTACATCATTTCAAATATTGGTTCATTTGGTAAAGATGTTTACAAAATTGGTATGACTCGCCGTTTAGAGCCTATGGATAGAATTTCAGAACTATCTAGTGCTTCTGTGCCATTCCCATTCGATGTTCACGCTCTTATTTTTAGCGAAGATGCACCAGCATTAGAAAACACTCTGCACAAATATTTCAAAAAACAAGAAGTTAATAAAGTAAATCAACGAAAAGAGTTCTTTAAGGTTAATCTCGAAGAAATTAAAGAATTAGTTCATAAAGAATATAACAATACTGCTCACTTTACAGATTTAGCCGCTGCCGAACAATATTTTGAAAGTTTAAAAATAGAACAGCAAGAAACAGCAAGCTAATTAAAACTACGTGCAAAACTGAATCACGTTAAAAGCTGGAGAATGGAGAAAAAATAATGAAAAAGAGCGGAGCAGGAAAAGTCATTATGATTATCCTGGTAGTTGCTTTAGTCGTTGCTATTGCTGCAATCTTAATGCCAGTAGTCCTTGTTGGTGGAGTTGGTGCAGTTTGGTACTTCGCTAAAAAGAAACCTGATATTAAAAAGAGAAATATCTCTATTGCAGTTGCTGCAGTTGGTTTGTTAGGAACTATCTTTATTACACCAGCTGTTTTTAAAGATAATAGAAATGCATCTACAACTACTGCATCAACAACTATAGCTACATCTTCTAGTTCTTCAAAAACTAAAGAAAGCTCATCGTCTTCAAGTAGCGAAGTTAAAACAACAGCTGAAAGTTCTTCTGAAACAAAACAATCAACTGAACCAACTACTAAAAACGATGGTCCGGAATACACTGAAGAATCAAATGCAGCTTTTGCTACTGCTTTCATGAACACTTTGAATCAGTCTCTTGCTGATGGCGGTGTCAATGTCAGCGTGAGCGTGCAATACATGGGTAAAAATCTTATTTATGTTATTGTTCCTCAAGATTTCAAATATGAACCTACTTCAAGCATTCAAAAGTTAGCTGATACTGTCTACCAAGCAAAAGAAAATTACTTCAACGAGTGGGCTATTGATAACGGATATGATTTAAGCTCCACTAATGCACCACACCTTTATATCAAATCCGACGGAGATCAAACTACTCTAGCTGAAGAAAGCGGTATTCTCAACAAAACAATGAAAGTAAAAGTTAAAAACTAATCATTCATATAAGGAGAAGAAAAATGGGATTATTTAGCAATGCAAAAGAAGAAAGCACATTTTCAACTGCTTCAGGACTTGATAACTTGCATTATGTAGTTCTTCAAGTCACTTTGAAAGAAAAATTTATCGGAACTGGTTCAGGAAACTTGACTGAATTAGAGAATGTTATCAATAAACAAGTTAAAAAGGGTTATCGCCTACACACAATCACTACTACTAACGGTGGTAGCAAAGGTTTTGGCAGCGGTGACCGAATCCAAGCTACAATGGTATTTGAAAAAATTGTTTAAACGTAAATAAAAAAATCCCTACACTCGCCATCGCCAAACTTTGAGTGTAAGGAATAATTAGTAGTATAGTAAAAACCTGCATGTAGTAGGCCTCTTTACTGTACCCATTTTAACATAGAAATGAGGTAAAAACAAATGTGGTCAGAAAATCATAAAAGTGGAAAAATTAATTTTGTCGAAAGATACAGAGATCCATATACAGGCAAGTGGAAGAAAGCGTCTGTATTGATGGAAAAAGATACTCCTCGCATAAGAAAACAAGCTCAAAAAATACTTGATGAAAAAATTGCTGCAATCTTACAAGAGCTAAATTCAAGCGAAGTTTTATACACTGATGTCTTAAACAACTGGTGGAAATTCCACCAAAAAGAACTTAGGCGCACTTCTATAAGCTCGCTAAAAAGTAATGTTCAGTATGTGAGAGAAAATTTTGGTATTGATGTTAAAATATCTAAAATAGATACTTATTATGTTCAACAATTTATAAACGGTCTTGAATTATCAAGACCAAGGATTGAACGTGTTAAATCAATATTAAATCAATCATTTGATTATGCCGTTTCTCTTAATCACATTAAAACCAACCCAGCAAGACAAGCTAAACTTCCTAAAAAGGTGCTAACCATTGAAGATTACGAAAAAATCAAGAACAAGTATTTGGAAATTGAAACAGAACTTATTCCATTAATTAATGAATTACGACGCACGAAACGGACTTACTTGAATTCACTGATTGTCGAATTTCTATTTTTAGATGGTGCACGTATTGGTGAAGTCGTTGCATTAGAAGATATTAACTACCGTAAAGACGATAATTTTGTAGATATTTTTGGCACTTTAGACAGTGTCCAAGGGTACAAGAAAGCAAAAAAAGAACCACCCAAAACACCTGCTGGCTATCGTAGCAATAAGTTATCAAAACGTGAATCAGAAATATTAGATGAAGCTATTAAGATTCGTGACTTAAATAAAAGCTTAAATCCTAACTGGATAACCATGGACCGTAGCTACATCTTCGTAACAAATCGTGGTGTACCTATCCAACGTAATTCGTTCAATGAATCTATTAAAGCAGCAAACCAACGTCTTGAACATCCTATTAATAAACCAATAAGTTCACACATTTTTAGACACACACTTGTCAGTTATTTAGCCGAAAAAGGTGTACCGCTAAAAGCAATTATGGATAGAGTCGGTCACGAAGATAGCGAAACTACAATGAAGATTTATACCCATGTCACAAATAGAATGAAGGATAAAGTTGTTGATGTAATAGATGAATTAAGTCTATAGCATGCCCCAAAAATGCCCCACAGCATAAAAAAAGCCCTATCACACAGGCCGTAAAGCTTGATATGATAGGCTTTTTATTATTTAGGTTATTTTACAGTGCGGATACGCATTGTGTTTGTACCACCTGAACCGACAGGAACACCAGCGACGATAACGATGTTATCACCTGATTGAACCAATCCTGATTCAAGAGCAGCTTTTTCAGCAACTTCAAACATGTCATCAGTTGATGCAGGTTTTTCAGTTACGACTGGAATAACACCCCAGTTAATCATCAATGATTTTTGAGTTTTTTCGTCGAATGTTACAGCCAAAATGTCAGCATCTGGACGGTATTTAGAGATAAGACGAGCAGTGTTACCAGATTCAGTAAGAGCAACTACAAGTTTGATATCCATTGAGCTTGTTGCATCTTTAACTGCAGAAGCAACAACTTCTGTTTTAGAAGTACGAGCGAATGATGATGAATCAAGACGTCCGTATTCGTTAAGAAGAGCTTGAGCGTTTTTATCGATTGTAGCCATTGCACGAACTGCTTCAACTGGGTATTTACCGTTTGCAGATTCACCTGAAAGCATTGTTGCGTCAGTACCATCAATAACAGCGTTGAACACGTCAGATACTTCTGAACGAGTTGCACGTGGTTTTTCAGTCATAGATTCAAGCATGTTTGTTGCTGTGATAACTGCTTTACCAGCTGCGTTAACTTTAGTGATGATCATTTTTTGGTAAACTGGAACCATTTCAAATGGAACTTCGATACCCATGTCACCACGAGCGATCATGATACCATCAGCAGCTTCGATGATTTCGTCGATGTTTTCGATACCTTGTTGGTTTTCGATTTTAGCGAACAAACGAACGTGCCCGTTACCAGTTTCTTCACAGATTGTACGAACTTCTTCAACGTCTTTTGCAGTACGTACGAATGAAATAGCGATGAAGTTAAGACCTTGTTCAAGACCAAAACGAATATCAGCGTTATCACGTTCAGCAAGAGCTGGGAATGGGATTTTAGTGTAAGGAATGTTTACACCTTTTTGTTTAGCGATAATGCCATCGTTTTCAACTTCAACAACAAATTCACGAGTTGCATCGTCTTTAGCGACAACACGAAGACCAAGTTTACCATCGTCAACAAGAACTTGTTTACCAACTTCAACGTCATCGTAGATGTCAAGGGAACCGGCAACGTTCAAAGCGATAACTTCGCGAGTTGATTTGATACCTTGTTTAGTAGCAACACGGATTTGTTCACCCGTTTTGTATGAATATTCTTTAGCTTCGCCTTCAAAAAGTTCAGTACGGATTTCAGGACCTTTAGTGTCAAGAAGGAAACCAACTTTTTGTCCAGCAATTTCTTCGGCACGACGTACAGTTGCCATACGTTCACCTTGTTCTGCATGGTCACCGTGTGAGAAGTTGAAACGGAAGACGTTTGCACCTTCTTTAATTAATTGAGCGATTTTTTGTGCTGATGCTTCAACATCAAGGCTTTCACCCCAATATCCATCTTCACCGAATTTTTTACCGCCACGGATTTCAACCGCAGGACCAAGTGTTGCAACGATTTTTACGCGTTTATTCATGATAATATGAAACTCCCTTTATTTTTAAGCCGAATGAACGACTATTAATAACAATAATTTTTAATCTAATAATATACTATATTACAAATGAGCAATGTCTCGATTTAATTGAGCAAAGTCAAGACGTGCTTTGTGTGGCATGTTGACGATAATGCTACCATCTTCTGCCAATGAGAATAGAGCACCTTCTTCTTTAGTACCAAGAATTGGGCTTTCTACTAATTCTTCGTTGTGGATACCAATGGCAAGTCCACCACGACCTTGTTGAAGCAATTCAACAGCGTGAGCACCCATCCAAGAAGCAAGAACACGATCACGAGGTGATGGGGCACCACCACGAAGGATGTGACCAAGGTTAGTTGCACGAAGGTCGCTAGTATCACCAGCTTCTTTCATCAACTCTGCAAATTTTTCAGCATGCATTACACCTTCAGCAAGAACGATAAGGTGACGTTCTTTACCTTTGTTTTCGTAACCATCTTTAACTTTTGCAACAACTTCGTTGATGTCATATTCTTCTTCAGGAATAATGATTTGGTCAGCACCTGCAGCAATACCTGCCCAAAGAGCGATATCACCAGCGTTACGTCCCATTACTTCAACAACAAATGTACGTTTGTGACTGTAAGATGTATCACGGATTTTGTCAAGAGCTTCCATAGCTGTGTTTACAGCTGTATCAAACCCAATAGTGTAATCTGTACCAGCGATATCGTTATCGATTGTACCTGGGATACCAACTGCTGGGAATCCGTGTTCTGTCAAGCGCATAGCACCGTGATAAGAACCGTCACCACCGATAACAACGACACCTTCGATATCGTGTTTTTTAAGTTGTTCGATACCAGCAAGTTGTCCTTCAAGAGTTGCAAACTCAGGGTAACGAGCTGATTGAAGGAAAGTACCACCATGTGACAAAATGTTTGAAACACTTTGAGCATCCAATGGGAAAATGTCGCCATCGACCATACCAGCATAACCACGGTTGATTCCGAAGACTTCCATTCCTTCTTTAATTGCTTTACGAACAACCGCACGAACAGCAGCATTCATACCAGGAGCGTCGCCGCCACTAGTCAAAACAGCAATACGTTTCATTTTGCTAATACTCCTTTTATTAATCTAACGGTCTTATTATAGCACATTACTTTGTAAAAAGCTTTACTTTATTTTATTTTTACTAAATTTTTATTGATAAATCGCTTTCACTGTATATGGAGTTAAAGCTTGTAAAAGCTCTTCGTCCTTTTTAACCAAATGTCTCTGACTTTGCAAGGTTTGCTTACTATCTTGATAATGCAAAATCACGGGAATATTTCCTGGATATTGTGCCAAGATTTTTGAAACTTCTCTATCATGTAAATGATTTGGAAGTAATAACCACAAGCGTTCACTACTTGTTTCTTGAACATGATTTAACACCATCTGCAAACGATTGTTGCGATTCTGAATCTTACCAGTTAAATAATAAAATCTCCCTTCTTGCAATTCGTCTTTATAACGTGTGAAGACTTCTGGAAAGAGAGTGACGTCAAATTTTTTCTGTGTGTCTGTCACATTCAGAAAAGCCATCTGCTCACCCTTGGTTTTTGTTCGAATCACACGAATCTTACTTAATTCAACAAGAATAGTCGCTTCAGTATTTTCATGCAAATCGGCTAAAGCCGTAAAAGCAACAGATGAGTTCTTGGCAATTTCAAGAAGTGGGTGTGGACTGATTCCTACTCCAAGTAATCCCTGTTCCTGACGATATTTTTCAGTATTTGGAAAGTCTTCTACTTCAATCCAATTATAAGAATTTTCGGCAAAAAGGCTACCTAGTTCATTAACGAATATGAAAAGAGGTTCCAGATTTTCAATAATCTTGCGGCGATTTTTTTCAAAATTATCAAAAGCACCGACTTCAACCAATGGTGTGATAAGTTCCTTCTTCTGGTAATTTTCAGGCAACTTGGTCAAGAAGTCCTCAATACTTGAAAATGGTCGATGATCAATAATCCAGTAACATAAATCACGTGGAAGTGCGCGTAGATTTTTCAAGCCAAGATAAATTTGTCCATCAGCTATCTTATCGTTATAAGGCACTGTATTGATGTCGATTTTCTTGATGCGAAACTCTGATTCCATAGCATCCGTAATATAATCAACACTTGAATAATTCAGCATGATATCATAAAAAACTGCAGGATAGTGTGCCTTAAAGTAAGCTAGTTGAAAAGCTAATGCTGAGTAAGCAAAGGCGTGACTTCTATTAAAACCGTAGCCAGCAAATTTAGCCATGCGAGAAAATAAATCTTTAGCCGTTTCAAGCGGTCGATCAAGAGCCTGTGCACCTTTTAAGAACTCGCTTTCCATTTTTTGCATGTCTTCTGCCTTTTTCTTAGACATGGCACGACGCAACAAATCCGCTTTCCCCAGAGTGAATCCTGCATAGACCTGTGCAATCTGCATCACTTGCTCTTGATAAAGCATGATGCCATAGGTTGGTTCCAATATTTTTGCCACCAGAGGGTCAATCAAGTCAATCGCTTCTTGTCCAAAACGACGTCTAATAAAGTTTTCGGTGTAATCACTAGCCCCTGGACGGTTCAAACTCGTTGTTGCCACAATATCTTCAAATTTTTGTGGTTTAATACGTTTTAACAGATTAATGGCGCCAGCTTGTTCAAATTGAAAAATTCCTTTTGTCTTTCCTGCAGCAAATAAAGCTAGGGTTTGCTGATCTTCTAAATCAATCGATTTGATGTCAATTGTGATACCACATTCTTTAGCAACCTTTTCTTGCATGCGTTGCACAAAAGTAAGGTTACGAAGCCCAAGAAAGTCCATTTTAAGAAGACCATTAGCCTCAACCGCAGCCGCATCATATTGTGTAATCATCATATCTTCGCCAGCTTTTAATGGAATATGCTCGGTCAGATTGTCATCGCTCATAACGACACCAGCGGCGTGAATTGAAGTCTGCCGAGGATTTCCTTCGATACGTTTGGCAATCGCAAAGGCTTTTTGATACTCGATTTTAGAATTAATAATTTGACGGAAAGATAAGTTCTTTTCATAAACTGTAGTCAAATTATCTCTAAAACTGATTTTTTTAGTGATATTAGTCAATTCATGCTCTGGTGCACCGAATCGTTTAAAAACATCACGAATAGCTTGTTTAGCACCAAAAGTTGAAAAAGTCACAATTTGAGCCGAATGAAGACTACCGTAACGATTACGAACATAATGAAGAAACTCACTACGATAAACATCTGGTAGGTCAATATCAATATCAGGCATGCTATACCGTTCTTCATTTAGAAAACGTTCAAAGAGCAGATTGTTCTTCACTGGGTCAATACCAGTAATATCAAGAGCATAGGAAACTAAACTTCCCGCAGCAGAACCGCGTCCCATTCCCATGTAATAGCCTCGACTGCGACCAAAACGCAACAAATCCCAAACGATAAGGAAGTAATCATCAAATTCCATCTTGTGAATGACTGAAAGTTCTTTTCTTAATCGTTCTTGGTACTCTGGCAACCAAAGATTTTTAGCCTTAAGCCCTGCTTCAGTTAATTCTATCAATTCCTCCTGCGCAGGTTTTTGACGATTAAAGCGTGGTAATTTTAGTTCGCTATTAAAGTCATAGTGAATATCAGCGACTAATTTTTCTAAGTTTTCTAGAGCTTGTGGAAATTTTTGCTCAAAAGCTTGTGTTAAGATATCACAAGCCATCAACTGCTGTCCTTGCGGTGCAGCCGGCGCATCCTTCAAGCTAATATTATCTCGAATAGCATGAAGCATGTGAAGCGTTTCGACTTCGTTAGTATTAAAATACCGTACTGTATGAAGTGGGATTAAAGGCTTGTCATAATCCTTTTCTTCTGAGCGAACATTTACTCCGATATAATACTCAAAAGGAAGCAACAGGCTCTCTAAACCATCAAAATACGGGATAATAACTACTAAGCCTGACAAGTAATCCTTTAAATCCTCTAGCTGAATCCCAGAGGTCATCTGACAGCTAGACACTTTCATCAAGTTTTTGTAACCTGTCGTATCACGCGCAATTAGGTACACACTTAAGGAAAGATTTTCCTGTAAATTAAGCGTCAACTCAAGACCTAAAACAGGGCGTAAGCCTTCGCTTTTAGCTTTTGTAATAAAATGAAAGGCGGCATAGAGATTATCTTTGTCCATAATCCCAATGGTTTGGTAGCCTAATACTTTTGCTTCTTTGACATAGCCCTCTAAGTCAATTAAGCTATCCATAAAAGAATAAACAGTCTTGGTATCTAATTGGGCAAACATAAAAGCACTCCTTTCTCCGATTGATTTCTGTATCTATTATACACTAAAAATGGTGGTCATTTGACTTTAACCCGAAATTAGATGTCTCAATGATTGATTTCTTGACATTTCAAACTTATTTTTGTACCATTTATTTAGTACAAGGCTTCTTTCAAGACTTCTTCTAATTAAGACAATTAAGACTTCTTTAAATTTTAATAGAAAGGGGTTATCGTATGTCCTGGAAATTTGATGAAAAATCACCTATTTATGTCCAAATTGCACAACATATTAAGATGCAAATCATCAGTCAAGAAATCAAAAGCGGTGATCAACTCCCAACCGTTCGCGAATTAGCTGAAGAAGCTGGTGTCAATCCCAACACAATGCAACGCGCTTTTTCAGAACTAGAACGCGAAGGCATGGTTTACTCTCAACGAACTTCTGGCCGCTTTGTTACAGATGACACTGACCTCATCATGCAAAAACGTCGCGAAGTTGCTGAGGCAGAATTGCAATCATTTGTTAATAACATGCAAAAAATAGGATTTGAAATCGACGATATTGTGACTACACTAGAATCGTATATTAAGGAGAAAAAATAGGATGAGTCAATTACTCCAACTACATCACGTTACCAAAAAATACAAAAAACATGTAGCTGTTGACGATGTGACACTTAGTTTACCTGCCGGTAAGATTATTGGCTTACTAGGCCCAAATGGAAGCGGAAAAACGACACTAATTAAACTAATCAATGGACTTCTTCACCCAACAACTGGAGAAATCGTCATTGATGGTTACCGTCCTTCAGTTGACACTAAAAAAATCATTTCATATCTTCCAGATACTTCTTACCTCAGAGAAGATATGAAAATCAAGGATGCCCTTGCTTTCTTCGAAGATTTTTACGAAGACTTCTCTCGTGAAAAAGCTGAACACCTTTTAGAAGATTTAGAGCTTAATCCAAATGACATCCTCAAAAATCTATCAAAAGGGAATAAAGAAAAAGTGCAGCTAATCTTGGTCATGAGCCGACAAGCGAAACTTTATATTCTTGATGAACCAATCGGGGGTGTTGACCCAGCCGCGCGTGACTACATTTTACGCACTATCATCAATAATTACTGTGAAGAGGCTTCTGTTGTTATCTCAACGCACTTAATTTCAGAAATCGAACCAATCCTTGATGAAATCATTTTCCTTAAGGACGGAAAAATTATTTTGCAAGGCAATACGGATGATATTCGTGAAGAGCACGGTCAATCCATTGATTCACTCTTCCGTGAGACTTACAAAGCTTAGGGAGGAATTATGTTTTCAAAACTTTTAAAATACGAACTAAAATCTGTCGGTAAATGGTACTTCGCACTTAATGCATCAATTATCGCTATTTCCATCTTCCTTGGCTTTAGCATCAAGACACTTACAGACTATGCTGAAAACTATACAACAAGTAATGCTAATCATTACACACAACTGATTCCAATCATCTTATCAATCATGTTTGGTGTTGTGGTTGCCAGTGCTTGGATTGCTACACTAGCTATCATCGTGCGACGTTTTTATAAAAATATCTTTGGTCGCGAAGGTTACCTTACTTTAACCTTGCCAGTATCTACTCACCAAATCATTTTATCTAAATTAATTGCTTCACTGATTTGGACAGCCTTTAACGCAATCGTGGTTACCATTGGAGTGACCTTACTTGTCATACCGATTTTTGGCCTAGGTCATTTCTTAGCCTTCCTACCACAATTCGATAAAGTACTCACTCTTTCTGAATGGGGAATTGGTTTTCTTTGGTTAGCAATCTCTTCTATTTCAGGAATTTTGCTCATCTACTTAGCTATTACAATCGGGCAATTATTTGCTAATAGACGTGCTCTTATGGCATTCGTTGCCTACTTCGTCGTTTCATTCATTGTTTTATTAGTGTCTGAAATTCTCGGAAGCCACGAACTAAATAGTGACCTTACTATCCATTTCTTTATCTATTCTTGTATTGAGTGCTTTATCGAAGGTACCATCTTCTACTTAGCAACACATTACTTGCTTAAAAACAAAATTAATATTCAATAAATATTATAGCCACCAAATTCTGGTGGCTATTTTTATATCTGGAATTGTGTCTGGGTGAAAGGCAAAACGTAAAAATAAAAAAACGTTGATATATCAACGTTTTGCGTAACTTTGCTAAACTATGAAAAGCTTTTATGGAGCCGGTGGGAGTTAAAAGAGTGCTTTTATACCGGTACTTACACAACTTTGTGTTTCTTTTTGTGTTTCTTCTTAAAAAAGATATCTTATCCAGAAAAAAACAACTTTTTTCTATTATATATACTGAAATCCGACTTCCATTATAACGGACATTTTTAAAAGTTTCCATTACAATGGAACTATGCAAAAAAAGGGAGTAACTTTAAGTTACTCCCTTTCCTCGCAAATCTAAAACAACCAACTAAATGAGCCTTCACTCTGCTTCAGATATATGCAACTTATTAGCCGATAGTCGTCTTAGGTCTGAGCTATGAGGAGCTACCTCACAACTTCCTAAGAGGTTTAATGACTAGGCAGGACTGGTTACCTCCAACTTTCACCCGACATTCAGAATTATTAAGCAATGTGACAATATTCCAATTTATCACTTGCGCCTTTGAGCTACTTGTACAATCTTTTAGTGTAAGCAACGAGCTTTTCACTCGTCAATGCGCACAATGGCTTATTTTGACAGTTTCCTACTTACTTCAAGTGGTCAAGCTTGGGCTTGTAGGATTATTCTCCACTGGAGCGTCTATTGTCGCCACCACTGTTTAGATTTAGCCTAATTACACATACCCTCCACGTTATACGCACTCTTGCTATTCTTTCACTTCGCAACAATCTAAGATTGATTACTTATCTAGTAGCGGTATCCCACCACTAGCGTAACGAGTTATTAAGCATATAACTTTAGCATGCTGTCAAACAATCTGCACTAAATTATTTAGTTAGTTGTTTTAAACTTGCGATATATTCATTATAACATAAGAAATAGTCAAGACATAACTCTGAGCAACATTTGAAGGCAAAAACAAAGAGACCAGCCTTGCTAGTCCCCGTTCAGTTCAGCCGTATATTTGTTTTAACGTGTGCTTGTCAGCCCACTATCGCCAGATATGTAAGACCTCTCAATTCCTTACATTATCTATTGTAGCAAAAAAATCCCTAGTCAGCAAAGACTAGGGAATGTTAGAGAGATTTTTATCCGAGTAAATCGTTTTTATCCCACGTAGACAACCACGCTTCTCCACCTTCTGCAAAAGTAAAGTTTCTCCAATAGTAACCACCAGTACCGTAGGCTCCACCGTTGTCTGACAGAATCTTGTTAGGGTTAAATACAAAGTAAGACCCCACTCTACATTCCTGGTCAGCGATAAGATTTCCGTTCTTATCAACAATATCAATATCACCTACACAAATCCCATTGTCGTTCCAATTGAACTCAACAGGACATAGATAATCACATTTCACTTGCCAAATACCATTAACAAATTCCATTGCATTAACTTGGTAAACTTTTCTACCGCTTGGTTTTGGTTCTTGGTTGATAGCATCAGCATTCTCACGGAAAACTGTTTCGCGAGGGCGCCCATTGATTTGCCATAGATAGTTATAGTCATTAACCGTGATACCATCTGAACCATAGTTGCAGTGAATAACATTTGAACCATCCACAAAAATCATAACATGACCAAATGCACCAAGCGAGCTTGACCCATCACGAGGACCCCAAATAACGACATCCCCACGAATAGCATCAAACGAACCATCTACACCATCATAAAAACAATTATACCCAATTTTAGGCAAGTTGCTCTTAAGTGACTCTGTGTTATTGCTTAAACTAATTCCTAAAGCTTTACTAACTGCTGATGAACAATCATACTCAATCAATCCATCTCGGTCAGCATCGTTCCCATAACGGTCACCCATATCATAATGTACAGGAATACGTTGTAAGTTATACATTTCAGCAATGCTAGTTTCAATTCTACTCATTTCTTTTCTCCTTTCCAGTTATTATTCATCTCTTTGACTGCTGCCTCGATGAACATTTCAATCTGTCCATCTGTCAAATAGATATCATAATTTTCTAAACCTCTTTTTACTTTAGCCTTAGCGACTTCAAGCTTCTTAGCACCGTCTTCATCCTCACGGGCAATCTGTTCAACTGCATGAACAGCATTTTTTGCCACGATTTCAACAATGCGCAAAGCTTTTTCTCCACCCTCTTTAAAGAGGTAGTCCTTTACTGTTTTCACGATAAAACCAGCAAAGCCAGTTAAAATAAGCATAATGCCTTGTAAAATTACATCATTCATTTTCTTACTCCTTTAAAACATCTGTGTATTTCTAACAACATCTTCTAAATCGTCCACTTTCTCTTGCAAAACTGATATGTCTTTGCGAGTTTCTAGTGAGAGATTATTAACAGCTTCTGTCAATCTAGCCATTTGCTGTTGGTTTTCAGTAGCAATCCGATTATTAGAAGCTAACAGTTCCTTATTCGTCTCCTGAAAGCCAGTCACTAACTTCTTGATGACCCAAATCATACCGCTGATTAAAAGCAAGATGACTAGGATAATAGCTATAGCTAAAACTCCGCCAACTTTATCAATCGTCCAAGTTGCTCTCATGGCTTCATGAATAATATCTTGTCCAACCATAAGCCCCTCTGCTTTCTAAGCTTATTCAGCAGTATTTTCCTTAGTTAGCTCTGCCAAAAGCTCATCATCTTCGACCATGAGAGCGATTTGTGCTTTGACTTTTGGTTTAAGCACTTTTGGGATTTTGGCATATTGGTAGTTTCCTGAAATAACGTTAATTGCATAAAGTTTAATCATCATATCTATTCCTCTTTCTATTTTGTCTTTAATTTTCTTCAATAATTTCATCAGTCAGCACTCCTTTATCATAAAGTTGAGTGACAACATCTAATAAAGTAACTTGTGCTATTTCAGAATTTTCCTTGTGTTTTGCAAGCTCTTTCGTGATTTCATTGAATTTCTCGTTTTCGTACTTATCACGGAAATTCTCTTGATAAATAACATCTTTAGCCAAATTTTCCAGCTCATCATTCGATAAGCTGATTTTATCAGCTGGTAACAAAACAGGGTAAATTGCACCCTCGTCATTCGTCAAGATTACTTTCGTGCCTGTCACTGTGCCGTCAACCGCAAATTCTTGCGATTTTGAACCAAATTTTAATTTCATGTTTTCTCCTTTCTAACTTGGGAATGGGTCTGTCGTTATCCACGTAATAGACCCCATCATACCCAATGGTTGGGCTTTGGTTATAATCGTAAAATTGATACCGCCATCTGTTTCGTAATGTAAATCTGCAAAACTATCAGTCCAGTTCTGTGTACCCGTTCCGCCACCAGCATGTCCTGTAAGTGTAATAATTTGAGCGGTTGTTGGTCTCCAACCGACTGGGATAGTTTCAGCAGCTTTACCGCTAACTTTATGAGCTTTCGTATATACCAGATTAATTGACAGGTTAACAATATTGCCACAGCGAGTCGCATTCGCGTTTAAACCATACGGGCCGCTTATAGTAGTCTTATACACCTTAGTCTGGTTAACGGCAGTAAATTCAGCTACTTTATTTTGAACAGCGTAATACTGCCAATCTTGCCAACTTCCACCAATTCGCACACGATAAGCTGACAACTTTCCGTTGAAATCAATAGCTTCTTGTAATACCCAAGTACTATTAGTATCAAATCGCTGCACTCTAAAATACGTATGAGATTGCATTCCTGTTGCAGTTGGTCTATGCAATAATTCTTCACCGCAATAGAAACCAGTTTCAACAATCGTATTCATGTCAGTATTTCTAGCAACTTGAATTATCTGTCCGTTGTTGTTAGTTAGTTTGTGGTGTTGAATGTCTTTGTTTTTGTACTTGTAGACCCAATCACTGTCAACAGCATTTGCATTTTCTGGTGTTTTGCCAAAACCTACCCTGTCTGGTCTAATTGCAATAGGAAACTTCTCTGTACCAACAGTTGCTAAGAACTCATAGCTTGTAAATGCATCTTCGATTTTACCGATAATGTCATAAGTCTTTAGTGTGCTAAAAGTAGCTGCTAAATTAGCCCTAGAGTTTGTTAAATTATCAATAGTCGTCCATGTTCCACCAGCGCTTCCTGTGTCAGTTGTGTAGTTAGCAGCCGAATGCTCCTTGTACTTAAAAGAAATAATCATTTTGTTCTTTTGCTTTCCACCGACTGTTAAAGGAGCTATTCTGGCATTTCTTGTGACGGTTAAGGTCGTGCTAGAAGAACCGCTACGCTGCAATGTAAACGAAATTTGTGGAGTAAAATAATTGATAACAGTAACTTTAACATCAACTGCGTTTGACGTTCGTCCTCGACTGTCTGTTACTGTCGCTCGAATAGTCACCGTGCCATTAAAGTTCATCATGCCAAGAAAGCCATTATTTGAATTCGTGCTTTGATTCTTGCCAACAATTTCAGCACGATAGCTTGAAATCGTTGAACCATAAGCGCCACTAGCGTTGTTGAAAGTTACTTGTATATTTGACATCACTTGGGCGAATGTATTAGCTGTATTTAACAAGTTCTTAACTGTTGCATTGCTATCCGTCAGCGTTATACTGCCGAGCGTTGGCTTAACGCTGTCTGGCACGTTCAAAGTAAGACGACACGTTGCTGAACCAATCTTACTAGAGCCACTATAAGTCTCTACGGTAATATTGCCCCAATCGCTTGTTTTGTTTGGCATAGCTGTAGCGAGATTAAGCGGCGGTGTCCAACTAACAGACGTATCAACATTCGTTGCGATTGTGCCAGAGAGTGAGCCAAAATTATATTTAACAGTATGTTTGAAAGCGCTGTTCTTGCGATTGATATTAATAGTCATTGCACTTCCAAGCGTACCAGTCACATCATTAACTGTACTAGCTCTAGCAATTGTTGGCAGGGGCAAATCGAAAGCAACCATCGAACTTCCGTATCCGCCTGCATTTAAACCTACAGAGATTTTAATACCAACTGTTTTCGTCCCGTCGCCGTTGTGAGGTACAACGAAGTCTTTACCGTAAAAAAGCAAAGATGAGTTCGTACCAATATTGACAGTAGCATTCGATGACTCACTCTTACCATCTACTGTAACTGTTACAGGCGCTGTCACTCCCCACATGCTCGCATAGCCATTGGTTCGAAGTCGTGCTTGGACGTTAACTATAGACCTATTATTAGCTGTATCCGGCCTATTCCAACCAGACCACACTTCGAGCGTCATATTATGACCATATTGACCACTAAATGTAGCTGTTGCCATTTATCAACCTCCTAAATACCTTAATACCAGCATGTCTGCATCGGCTGGGTGCGTTTCAAAGCGAAAACGACCGATTTGAATTGTTTTCGTGAAAATACCATTAGCAATATTTAACGTACCTTGAGAAATGTACATCACTTCGCTGCTTCCAGAAAATAAGCTAATCCTGTCATCACTAAATTTAGCGTAAGCTGAACCATCTTTTTTACCGATAATCAAGCCTTCATTTTGAAAGCTCATGAATCTATCGATTGCATCCCATGCGAACTTTAAGTCGTTAACTTCGTATCTCATTCCCAAGATACGTTCTGACGCTTCTTTTAAAGCTTGTTCCGATTTAGCTTTATCTGCATCATTTGCTTTAACATAGTTTTCGTAAGCTGTTATCCATTTATCGACAGTATCAATGCTCGCTTTTGCTTCCATTTCGGCTTTGATAAGATTATTCTTCTCTGCCAACGCATTCAGTTGCTCTTGCGTGAGCGTCTGGTCTGCTTTGCTGTCAATGTCAGCTTGTATGTCCTCTGGTGCCCATACATGACCAGTAGCCACATTTCCAAACTGCACCATGACACCAGTCACCCAAGCCGTACCGCTTTTAGCCCATTCGAGGTTGAAACGAATAGTAGATTTAAGCTGGTCGTATGACTTGATAGCTGCATAGTCGTATGTGTACGTTATATACTTCCAGTCTGACGTCCCAACAAAACCTCCTAACGTTAGATAGTTAGCAGTCGAAGTCGCGCCTGTCGAGCTGTTTTTTAGGTATAGTGAGTGTTTAAAGCAGTTAAATACATTCCAGCCGTTCGTGCCTTGAACGACATTCTCGTATTTCACCCAAGCGCTAAAAGTGACTTTACGATAAAGTCTAGAACTGAAATCTGGTTCTATATTAAAACTTAGCTCCTTATTGTTTGGAATACGATAGCACTTCTTCTGACCCGTAATATGGTTGTCTGGTAGCGTTTCTTCTACGAAACCACCAGTAGCTTTCGATTGAATCCAAAGATTTCGTCCACTAACTTCAACACCAGCACGTCTATCCATCCAAGCGTATTTTGTTGGGTCTGTACTGTTTGCTTGTACGAAGTCTGTGTAATAGCCTTGATACTGCTGACCAGACTCTTTAAAACTAAAACCAGTTCTGCCATCTGCGGAATCTGCATAGGCCATGTGGAAATAGGACGTTTTCCCGTCAGCACCTGGTTTTCCTGGCAAGCCTTGGTCGCCTTTCCACTTGCTCCACCTATACTTAGTCGGGTCTGTACTTGCCGCTTCGTTAAAATCAGCGTACCAACCCATGTAAGCTTTTGGTGTAGTTAAGCTAAATCCGCCACCAGTTGCGTTGTCGGCGAAGGCAAAGTGTACGTGCGAGGTTTGACCGTTCGCCCCTGTATTACCCTTCTCGCCAACACCGTTATATTCCCAGACAGTATCATTTGTACCGTCTGTGTAATACGTGATAGTTCGTTTCCAGATGTACGTGCCGTCAGGAGCGGCCATAGGGCTTGTTAAAGCACCAAAATTATTCTGATCAGTAACGAGAGATTGACCGTTTTCGTCAAAAACTTGTCCATCATATATACGCCAAGCAGTTGAATACCCACCTCCAGCAGTCTGTTCAAGCTGAATGAATATTTTTCCTTTAGTCTTCCCGCTAGCAACAACAACCTTTCTCTCATACACGCCCAATCCGTCTTCACTTAGTTCTCCCACGAGTGTGAAAGCCCCGTATGTGTCGAATGGATGACCAGATGTCATAGCTGTATACCAGATTCCTCCAGCGAGGCGAACAGAACCTTTAGTCTGTTTGGCAATAACTCGAACCGTGTACGTTTTACCACTTGTTACATTGAACTCATTCCCAAAAGCATGGTCACGGCTACCGCAATCATAAACACCTAGCGGATGCTTGACTGCGGATAAGCCGTGCCAAAATGAAATACCAGTTCGCTCAATCGCCTTTTCCTTTAGATTTGTTAGCGTCATCTGATTTGATGCTATTAGTTTCATCGTTCACCTCTCTAAGACTGATAATGTAAGTCATAAGGCCATATGTTCTCCAGATTTCTTCGATTGCCTCAGACTTATCTTTAGCTTTGATGTCAATTACTTCAAGTTGCCCGCCTAATTCGATTTCAGCTCTAATCATACTTGTACCTCCTTATTCAAATACTTCGCAGAAAAATGTAGCTTTATCGCTAACGTTGCTCGCTGAAACTGTAATGGACTTACCAGTCTTGTATTGATTGCCAGTTCCGCCAAAATTAGCGTCTAAAGTACCGTTTTTATCACGTCTAGACCATTTGTACGTGTAAGTTTTGCTTGTACCGTCCGCATCCAGCTCCTCACCTTTTCGGTAAAGACGAGCTTTAAGAGTTGTTGAACCAGATGAGTTTTTAAATGTACTACCTGCAGTTGATTCGACGACAACCACGATTGGGTCTGAGAAATCAAGGATTGTCGCAATACCAATAGCTTTTTGACCATCGGTACCGCCCGCTTTATCAATGCAGACGACTTTGAATGTTTGTGAATTAGTTACTACGTTAGGTGTTACGGTAAGCACGCCTTGACCAGTCGTATTAGCTGATGGTTCTGAATTCGGTGTTTGACCAGTAGTCGTTGATGAACACAAATGCCAGCCAATTCCACCATCAGCATCGTAGCCAGTTGAATTTGTAGCTGAGACTGCGCTATCAGCATAAAAGAATTTGAATTGTTTGTTACCGCCTGAAAGTGCGTTGCCTTTGTAAAGGTCAGCATTGATAGTCAAGTTAGCTGGTTGATTGTTGTAAAACGTGTTCCCTTTACCTGTATATACGTTAAGCACAAGTGATTGTTTACCAAGTTGAACAGCCAACAAGTCGATAGTCGCATGAAAATCAACTTTCAATCCAGTAACTGGGTCTGTCCATGTTCCGACAGCTTCGTAACGTTTAGCTCCTGCGCTAGCTGGCACATTCACTTTCGTGTGCAATACTTCATTATGTGTTCCAGACAAGTATTGATTATCTGTGTTAGTAGTGCTTGTAACAGCTGTTTTGGTTGAGCCGTTGTATTCGTACCAGCTTACCTTACCAACTTGCCCTAAAATCGAAGTCGATTGACCAGCTTTAGTCAAATTAAGTGTCAACGTTTGAGGTGTGCTTGTGTATGACGGATTGTAAGTATTGGCTGTTTGGTCAAATACTTGCGTTGTTGTTTGGCTTGCGGTGATAAATGCGCTTAATACGGGCGCATCTGACAAGTCTGTGATTGTAATCTGTCCACTTGAAATAATACCCATTTTTGATTTCTCCTTTTTAACCTAGAGGCTCAACATTACATTCAAATTGAGCTCTTCTAAATACATCTCTTTGTGTAATTTCAATTGTTTTTTGCGAATAGCTATGGTCTTGATTCCAGATTTCATCAGGATTCCCCTCGTCATCTGTCTTCGTCCAAATATAGCTATAATCTTTACCTTCTTTATCAATCTCTTTCCCACCACGCCAGAGCGTAGCAGTCAGTTTTGTATTGATAAGATTGTTTTTAAAAATGTTTCCGCTCGATGTCTTGATAATTAGATTTGTTGGCTCAACGATGTTCGTCAGCGTGATTTCCGTAGTGGCCACTTCGAGATTTCCAACATATGCCGCGACTGTTAACACGGCTGTGTCAGTAATGTCTTTCGCTTGAATACGGTACTGCATTCCAACTGTGACCACGCCGTCCAAAGCCCAGCGCCAAGAGACGTCCCGACTGACAACTTTGCCACCTTTCCAAAGTGTGGCTTTTACTAAGCTTTCACCTTCATTGTTTTTAAACGTTGTCCCGTTGTCTGTCGATATTTTGATAGTATACGGCTTAGCCTCTTCTACCATTTCAGCCAAGCGAACCTGAATATCAACCGAAAGATTATTACTTAACGATTTAAAATTATCATAAGTTGTGCGACTATTTTCCGGTCTTGTAAAACAGAGTTCTTGTTTTGTAACTCTGGCTTCGATAATCAAAATAGGGCTGAACTCATCGTCTTGAATTAGCACTCTATCACCAATATCAAGGTCAGTCCATCCCTCAATTTCATATGTAATAGCTGGATAAGCATGAAGTTTTAAATCCTTAAACGCCATCTGCTCCAACTCCTCAGAAGTTTTAGCATCATAGCTGATATCTTTACGAATCCATTGGTCCGACTGAGTCGCTGTTGTGAAAGTAGACGGGTATAGTTTTGCAGCTATTGGAGCATATAGTGAAGCTCCTCGTTTATAAAACTCAACCTCTCCATCACTGTTTTTCACTTCCCAGTCAGGCATTGAGCCTAGGTCAATAAGTTCTTTTTCACCAGTATCTTTATTGCTAGTTGGCGGTTTCAATACTTTAGTTGTAGAGTTCGCATTCCCCTTTGAAGTACGTATAGTTGTTGTTTCAATGATAGAACCATTAGCTTTCTCGGTGCGTTTGACAGTTGTTGTACTGCCATCAGCATTCTTGGTAACTTTTGTATGGATAACTGTCTTACTTTGTGAACCATCTGAGTTTTTCCAAACTGTTGTTCGTGTAGTCGAACCATCTGGATTTTTCACCGTAGTTACCGTTTGACCATGTTCGTCAGCCTTTTCATCAGATACACTCTGTGAGCTTGTAGGAACAAGCATTGTAAACAAGCCATCATAATCAACTGTACGTGTAATATCAGTTAGGTGACGTTCTCCTAGCAAAATGATATTTTTTTGCTTTTTACCAACACCATAGTTGTCACCATCATATTCTTTATAGACATTTATCTTAAACTCTTTCAGTGTTCCGTCCGAGTTCAAGAAAGTCTTAAACTCATGTTCAGCATTAAACTTAGAAAGCAAAGCTAACAGCCTTGCTAACTTAGTTTCAGAACTTGTGAACTCAAGTGTCCGTGTATAAGACTCAACCTCATTAATCCCAATGCTTAATTTTGTAAAATTAAGTAAGTCCATCTTCTCAGCATACTGTTTAAACGTTAACGGCTGGTCAGATTTAAACGGGAGAGCCTCCTCATTAATAAGCTCCAAATTAAGATTACGGCACTCTAATTCAAGCATTATGCGAGTTTCTTTAATCTTATAGATGGTAAAAAGAAAAGTTTCATCCTTATAGTTGAATGAAACAAAATTACGCTTTCTTAACACCTCTGTCGGATTTTGTTGAAGCTCATTATTTGCTGTAAATTTTTTATAAACCGAAAAAGAAAAGACGCTAGCACCAGTTGCTAGGTCTCTTTCCCATTTATCATCAAAGAAATGAATACTATTCGGCTTATTATTATCAATAACCCCCACAATCCGAAGCGAAGGGTCATGAATTGTTATTGTTGGAACCTGAAAAAATGTTTTCAATTATAACCACCTTTCTTCAAATTCGACCGTTACTGTAGGAGGTTTTTTACACCAATCAGACGTATAAACCTCCAAAGTAGACCTACCAGGAGGAATTTCAACGAATTTTGAACCATATACAAAATCCATCTCCCTATCTAATCCATCAACATTGATACTGACATCCTCGCTAGATAACACAACATTTGACCCCATTGGGTATCTATTGGGTACATCTTTCCAATAATCAACGTGTAGTTTTTCGATTTGGAAATGGTTAAGAGAGTGCAGAGTGACCATCCTGTCGGTTGTATTACGACCTGCGTATTGACCAACGAAAAATTGAACCTTTTTCGCTTTTACATCACGAATACCAGCATCAGAATAGCGGAAGCTTGACCCATACCAATAGTACTTGATAGTATCTCCTTCTTTTAATAAGTCGAACATGTTAGCATCTTTATTTTCCTGACGACCTTCTGAACCGTAAGGATTTGGCGGGAACCATAGGCATGGTGTGAAATTGATAGTTTGCATCACTCGACTTCCACCTTTTCCGTCTCCCAAAAGAAAACGAATCTGGGCAGTATTCCCTGAAGCATCTGTCTTCTCAATCGCCATGCCAGCAATAAAGTGATCATTCTCATCAATAACACTAAGACACCAAGCACCAGTTTGTCCCATTAGTCCAGTTTCAAACCAAGCTCTCGCCCAGATATACCAGTTCTTAGCAGTTTCAGCTAATGGGAGCTCTTTTACAGCTCCATATTGTATTGCTCCCGCTGTTCCGCTTGTAGCAAAAGGATTAGGCAAAACACCCAACCTACCACCCCAAGCTTTATCTGAAGTCATATGAGTATTGATAATTTTAGTTGGGTTTTCATAGTTTTTAGTTCCATCGACCCATTCTGAAAAGTCTCCGCCAACATTACGATGGAGCAGCACATTTTTCTGTGCCATCTCTCCATCAACTTCTTGCTTATTACCAACCTCAAGAGCTCCAGTACTATTAACAACGCCAATATACCCGTTCTCAGAATTATGTTTGATTTTAATGATAGGATATGCATTTTCGCTTCCGTTATTTTCAATTTCAAACGTCATCTTATTTCCAGAAATCACTGGATTATCATAACGTTTATACGTTGTAGAGTGAGCAACACCATCCTCGACATAGAAGCTTATCGTACCAGTCGAACGCTTCAGGATATCTTCACGCATCTCAATCTTACCAGTCTTTACTGCCCAATAGTACTTGTCAGGTTCATCCGAAAAGATTAATTTTTTGGGAGAATCAACCCTGAAAATCTTAGCTAGCTGTCGTTTTACTTTATTACGGTCATCAGACCAAATAGTAAAATCAACATCAATAACCTTAGCTCCTCGAGAAATCCTTAGAAGTTGTTCACCGAGCATAGGAGTATCCTCAGTGATAAGGTTATCTTCATTCCCCGCATCACGGTGAATATCAGTGATATACTCCCAATACTCTGATAAATCAATATTGTTGTAAATTACTTTTACACCTCTATAACTCAAATAGGCACTCCTTTCATAATACTCTCAATACGTGACCTGCGATTTTGTTCTTCGGTCACCTTACGTGTAATCAATTCTCCATCCATGTATACATTAGCAACAGGAACTTTTTTATTCCCATCACGCAAAAGATTAGCAATCTCTTTTAAAATCAAAAGCATTTCCGCATTATCAATATTCACTTCTGGAGCTGGTGTTACACTAATTCTTTGCTGAACACTATCCATCGCTTTAAAAAGTGGTGAATCTGCAGAATAACCAATACCATCAGCGTATTTAGGAAGCCCGTATTTCTGCATCAAAGACTTAGTCTTACTTGCCTTCAAGACCTTAGACCCTCGTGGCAAAGGCAAAATGACATTACGCCCTTCTGGGATGAAGCTTCTACCATCTGGCAAAGTTACCATTTCTTTGTAGTTAGCATTTTTCTGGTCATTGACCATCGCAAGACCGCCAGGGTGGTAATTTGTTCCGTTCGCATGTTTTTTATACTTAACGTTAACAGTTATGGTTTTATCATGGAGTGATCCTAATTCTCCATTAATACCTCTTAAAACCCACGAAGCATTATCTGTAGCACCGATGTTTACAGTTTTGCCTTTTACACCCTTGATATTTTCTTTGGCACTTGATGTTGGTTCAGATGTCTTATCACTAGCTTTAATTGATACTGTTTTACCTTTTACGCTCTCGATATTTTCTTTGGCACTCGATGTCCCTGAGGCGGTGTTATCTCCTACATTAAGATATGGTAAAGTCTTTTGTTGTACACCGTCAATATTACTTTGAGCTAGCACAACTTGACCAGTCGTTTTATCAACTGAAAAAAGTTCTACTGTTTTTCCAGTCAAAGTATCAACGTCATTTTGTGCCTGAGTAACACCTCCCATTACCAAGTTTAATGATTGCAAATCAACTTCTTTTCCTGTCAAGGTATTGATAATTGCTTGTGCTTCTTCCGTAGGACGGCTAGCTAAGTTTTTCGCAATCAAGTTCTTAACACTAGGAGATAAATTATTCCAATTGCTCAGGATATTAGTCGCAGTTTTTGCTTTATCAGTAAAATCTTTGTTGTCAGCTAAAAGGTTTTTTACAGTTTCTGGCATGGAATCCCATTTACCCATTAGGTCGGTACTCTCTGCAATTGCCATTAAACCTTTTTTGTTATCGACTACTAGCTCTTTTTCTTCTGGTTTCAAATTAGCCCATTGCCCGTTTGCAACAAGGGCTTCTGCAATAGTTAAACGAGCATTAGTAGTCAAATTGGCGTTTTTCAGAACAAACTTCATTTGTTCCCAACCGCCCTCTGCAGCGAGAGCTTTTGCTACTTCTTCAGTTGCGTTGGTTTTTACTTTTCCTTCTTTAGAGTCAAATACAAGAGCATTCCATTGCTCATTAGCGCTCTTAGCATCCGCTGTCATATCAGCAGTGCTTTTGGCAAACATATTATTAACACCTGCTAATTTTTCTGCGCTTCCTTTGGCTTTTTTATTCAAATCTGAAAGTTTTAAACCATATTTTTTCATTTGTTCAGCCGCTTTACTCCAGACATTTCCCATACCAGAACGCCCTTCATACTTAGCAAGTTCATCAATGGTTGCAGCGTACTTCTCTCCATACGCTGACATTATCGCAGTATGCTTAGACTCAAGAGCTTGCATACGAGTGTTGTAATTTTCTTTAGTCAGATAACCATTCTTATATAGCTTTTCCGTATTCTTTTTATGCTCTTCATAACTTTTTTGTTCAGCTTTCATTGCTTTGTCTAAAGTCGTTTTCTGCTTTTTCAATTGTGTCTCATTTAATTGAGCAACATCCCCATTGATTGCAGTCATGATAGCTTTTTTCTGTTTGCCAGATAAATTCATCATATCAAGTTCTGCTTGAACCATCTGACTTTGGTTATTTAAAACAATTTGTTTTTCTTCTGCAGTTAACTGACTAACGTCATTGTTATGGCGCTGATAAATAGCGACAATTTGGTCAGTCATTGCTTGAACATTAGCCTTTTTCTGGTCAATGTAAGCTTCACCAGCCGCAACTTCTTCTGGCAACAACCCTTCTTTGTCCGCTATTTTTTTTAGCTTAGATTTTGTATCTTCAGCATATTGACCAATTGCTTCATTCATTTGTTGGAATGCCTTTATAACATTCTCAGCATTTTGAGTTGTACCACTTTCAAATTGGATAACCGCATCCTTTGTTTCGTCAACTTTTCCTTTTAATTGTGTGACATCAGAAGTAACCTGGCCACTTAATGTTGTACCCCATTCTTCAGATTTTGCTTTGTTATAATCCAAGTACGTTTGTAACGCAAACATACCTCCAGCAAGTAAAGCTAGACTCCCAACAACTAATCCTGCTGGGCTTGCTAATCCGCCTAGAGCCCCCCCTAAAGCACCAACACTTCCTTCTGTTGCCCCAGCAACTCCTCCTAAGGCTGATAATGTTTGAGTAGCGCCGCTAATTTCTTGCGCGCCAGTCAAACTCATTTTCAATAGTTTCAATTTACCAGTAAGAGTAGCAATAGTAGACAGCGTTCCACCACCAACTTTAGCAATTAACCCCAAAGCCCCAGTAAATGGACTAATTGCAGCCGTTGCCAAAGCAAATTTTACAGCCGACTCCTTCGCCTGTGGGCTTAAGTTGTGGAACCATTCCACAACTTTCTCCCCATCATCTAGCAAGTCTTTTAAGATTGGTAATAACTCATTTCCAATTTCTATTCCTAATGTTTCAAGCTGTGATAAAAACTGTTTAAATTGATTTTTTGAAGATTGCATCATTTGGTCGGACATTTTCTTAGTTGAACCTGTCGCACCTTCTGTAGCAGAAGTAAGATTACGCAAAGCATCTCCACCTTGAGCGACCAAAGCATTCATACCAGCCTGACCTGTACGCCCTACTGCTTGAGAAATGAGAGAAGCTTTTTGCGCATCCGTCATTCCTTCTGTATTTGTTTTAACTAGGTCTAGGACATCAGCTAAATCAATACTTCCTGCTAAGAACGAATCTGTAGAAACCCCTAATTGTTTCCAAGCTTTAGCATTATTTTTTGTTGGAGCAACAAGAGTTGTTAAGATTGCACGTAAGTTAGTACCTGCTTTTTCACCTTCGATACCACGTTGAGATAAAAGACCAATAGCAGAGGCAGTTTGCTCAAGAGAAATCCCAGCTGTCGCAGCCATCGGACCTACATACTCCATAGCTGTACCTAACGTTGAATAGTCTGAGGCAGTTTTATTAGCAACATAAGTTAAACTATCTGTGACTCGTTGAGTATCCTTAGCTTGAAGGTTGAATTGTTCCAGAATAGCTGTTGTAGCGTGCATAACAGTACCAAAATCTTCCCCTGAAGCCTTACTTGCTTGAAGTACATGAGGCATTGACTCCATTGTCTGATTAACGTCATAACCACGGCGAATCATCTCCTGCATCCCTTCAATAACTTCCCCAGTGCTCATACCATACGTTTTTGCATAGTTTTTTACAGCACTACTTAGCTTGTCCATAGTAGCACTCATTTTACTTTCAGGAACATCATCTGCAATTAGGGCTTTAATCGTGTTCATACCATCTTCAAATTGTACAGCACTTTTAACAGCCACCCCAAAACCAGCAGCAATCCCCATGGTCATCCCACGAGTTTTCTGACTAACTGTAGACAAACCATTACCGATAGTCGTCAAACCTTTCCCTAAACGAGCAGTTAGACTATGCTGAGAGTATTGTGTCTCAATAGTTTCTTTTAACTCTGAGCGATATTGAAAAAGTTTTTGGCGACTATTCTCATACTCTCTAGCTAGGCTCTCCGCTTGTTTGGTGCCAGACTCCATAGCCACTTTGATTTCATCTAAACGAACAGCATAAGTTTTGGCTTCTTCACTGTTTTCGCCATAAAGCCCCTTTGCTTCACGATATTGTTTATTAGTAGCTTTTAAATCATAGGCAAGCCCACGAGTCCCAGCGGCGACTCTATCATAATCGTTAATTAGTTTAGATTGATATTGCGAATGTGTAGTAATCAGTCGGTTAAGGTCTTTTACTTGATAACCGTACGCTTTAAAAGCTTCACGACCATTCAAAGCATACTTAGACATTGCTTGACTTGTTTTAAGCTGGTTTTCCATCTTTTTGATGTCATTTTTGAAGCTTTTGATACTCCCAGTTGTTTTTCTTAACCTAGTCTCAAAACCTGAGTTATCAAGACCTAGATGGACAACCATATTACCTAACGGTGTCGCCATTTTTAACCTCCTCCTACAGTTTGTACAAATTCACTTAATGGTACTACGGACTGTTCCTTCTTACTTTCTTCTGATGATTTAGCATTCAAAACATCAACCAATGTTTGAAAATCCGTTTCCATCACATCATTGACAGTAAAACCGTTCCCACTAGTTGTTAAATCTTTGACTAGACCTAAGAATCGCTCTTTTCCTTCTCTAGGGGAGATGCCAGCTCCTTTGGGTCGTCTTCATGACGTACCCCTACAGCTGTCAAGATGAGATTGTCGACAGTTCCTTCAAGCTCCCATGAGTTCAAACCATTCAAAATAGCATCTGCTGTTACAGCTTTTTGGTCAAACAGTGAAGCAACAAAGTCCACACGGTCTAAAAGATTTTGTTTAGGCGTGTAGTCTGGACTAGCACACTTCTCTTGCAAATCCCAGAAATCCAATACACGTTTACCTGGAACTTTATCTTGTTCGTAAGAAACCTTATCTCCATTTTCGTCAAATAAAGTAATTGATAGTTTAGTCATCTTTCTTTCCTTTCAAAAAAATAGGAGAGGATAAACCTCTCCACAAACTCCCTTAAATTACGCAGCAACTCTACCTTCAAATTGCATTGCTTTATTTAGCAAAGTAATTTCTTCTTCACCTGCAGCCATTGCATAGTAGTCACCTTTGCTTTCTGGTGCATCGCTACCTTCTGCAGTAAATGTTAAGTTATCGCTAGCAAGCTCCTCTTTTTCACCTTTTTTAGTATTGAGTTCAATACCATCCATGGCAAAAACACCACAATATAGACCAATACCAAACTCTGTTCCGTGTGGGTCTTCTGAGAAGAAACCAACAGAGCAAAGTGGTGGTTCAGTATCAGCTCCACCTACTGTCAAACCATTTTTCTTTTTACGTCCAAGAATGGCGTTTTGTACAGCAAATGGCACATCAACAGCTGTAATTTCAGCTTTCACGTCACCTACACCTTTACGAGAAGTGTAGTAAGCTGAGTTACTACCGTATGTTTTTACAGGTTCACTTGAAAGACCTGTAATGTTTGCTGTTTGAGTAGCACCCTCACCTTTTTTACCTTCAATCACAAAATAATTCTCACCAAGTCTAGGTTCAGAACCATCATGGATACGAATTTTCATTTTTTCAAAACCAACTAAAGTCATTATCTTCCTCCTAATAATCTAAATCATAAATATCGCTAAAACCACGATATGTTCGGGCATCAACATAACGCCCAGTTTCCTCAAAATATTCATCTAACCCGCCAGATTGTTGAAAAAAAGACAATGCAAGCATTGCCTTTTCAACCTCTCTAGCGACCAATTTTGTCTCATCGTAATCAGTCGTCTCTACATTAATCTGAAATAAAAACTTCTTACGTAGAGGCGTATCACTCCCAAAACTAGCTTGTGCAGGAGTCATTAAAGGAATAATCACGACACTTGAAGCGTCAGAATCAAGTCCTTCTGGTCTTACAAAATCCTTAATTCCTCCAAAATCATCAATAGCCTTTAGCTTGTCAGATTTCAGGAACTCTTCAAAAATTTTATCCATCATACTCATTGAGCTAACTCCTTCAATTTATCTTCCATACGTTCCACGTAAACCGTTTTTTGTTCCTCAGCAAAGACCCTAAGTTTACCAAAACCTCGGATATTGCCATTCGGTGGATATGAGCGACCATTCCGAACAAAACCAAACTCATTCAAATGTTCTAATCGCCAACGAGAACCAGGTCCCCAACCAACTTTAACTTGGTAGAACTCTCCACCAATCTTACGAGCTCTTGAATGTGTCGTCTGGTCAGTTGTTCGACCAGTATCTTGGAAAGTTCCAGTTACTTCTTTCAGGTCAACTTCGGCTAGTTCAGCAGCGTTATTAATAGCTTCTCTGGATATTCTTTCTCGCCGTGTCTTACCAAGTTTATTGTTTATCGCAAGTAAAACATCCTCAACGCCTGTAACACTGATACCTCTAAACGCCATCGTTATCACCATTCAATAGAAAAGTAATATATCCACCCTTTGGACGGATATCTTCGATTTTCCAGACAACCCCAGCATATCGTGGAGAATGAATCATGACGACATGCTTATTATCTGTCTGGTATGCGCCATATGGGTCACGGATTATGATAGTCACGGATTTCTTGACCCCACGACTCTTCAAAATCTCAATATCCTTCAAAGAGGAGTTATATATCTCCGCCCACGCTTTATATTCAACTTTGTTTGTAGTCCCGTGCTTATGCAACCCAGAAGCAACTTTAGTTGAACAAAACTCGACAGGCGTATTAAGAGTGCCGTTATGGTTAGTCTCACTCTTAATACTCTTTTTACGCATCATCGTTCTTTTCTCCTTTCAACTTATTAATAAGATACTGTAGCTCAATTTCAGAACTATAATTACGCTGAAACTCATCTAACGCATCATGATATACATACCGAGCACGCTCAAAAACAAGCTCCGTAAGCATATCCTCTACTTCAGTAGCACCGACAAGAAGCACGATGGCTACGATACTAGAGCGTAACATTCGCTTAAGATTATCATCTTCCTCATTATTACTGATACGCATACGTTCTTTAAAAGCGTCTAAATTTTCACTAGCAAATTTCTCTACATCAATAGCCATACACTACACCTCATCTAACCCCTTAAGCTTTACCTGATGCTTTACTAGAAGTAGCTCCTTTAGCCAAAGTAACTACTGCTGAAGCATGATTATCTTTAGCTTTACCGTAGTAGTAAGCTTTTGCTGTGTAGAGCATCCAATCTTCCAAAGCAAATGTTTGGTCAAATTCTTCAATTTGAGCTGTTGAAGCTGTGAAAGCATCATAACGGTCAGAAACGTACATAATTCCTTTACCTTGTTCCAAAGCTAATGTTTCAATCAATTTAACGCCATTTGGAATAGTTGTTACGTACACTCCACTATCTGTACGAGTAGTGAATTTAGCTTCAAATTCCCAACGGTCCATAGGGTTAATCAGTAAGCAAACTTTACCAGCGATTTTTTTAATATTGCCTTTATCATCAACTGAAAGGAACTTCATCACTGGAGCAAACAAGGCTGGAGCTGTTTTAGCATCAATTTCTGAAAAATCTGCGATTGGGTCTTTGTCAGTAGCAAAAGTGATTTTTGTACCATCAGTTGTGCTACTAGCAAGGTCTTTAATCAAACCAACTGGTTTATCTACACCATCACCGTTTACGATTGCAAGTTCCAAAGCAACAGCAACTGTTTCTTTAATTTGTTCAATGACAAATTGTTTCAACCAAGTGTAGCTAAATTTAAGAGCATCTTTAGGAAGAACTACAAAGGCAGTAAGTTTGTTCATGCCAAAGTTAACTTCACCAAATTTTTGTTTCAATTGACCTTTAATATCGCCATAGATTTCACCCCAAACAGCAGTTCCTTCTGTTTCAGATACAATAGCTTTTAGTTGCAAACCAGCATTTTTGAATTTGATGTTTGAAAGAAGAGGGTGTTCTACTTTCAAGTCTTCAAATACTCGAATCATAATTTCTTCTGGGATAATTTTTTCAGTTTTAACACCTGTATTATCCTCAGGTTTTGTCACTTCGTTGAAGAAATTGATTTCTTCTGCAGTAAGTGAAGCATTTGAATTGCGTTCCTCAAAAAGATTTTTCAATTGAGTTTCAGTCATGTCTTGCAGCTCTTGACCAAGAACTTCAAAAGCATTCGCAAAAAGCTCTTTTTGTTCATCAACAGTTGCCCCATTTGCCATTTTTTCAGCCAAAGTGTTCATGGCTTCCATGTATTTAGGCGTTTCTTTTAAATTAATAACCATTTATCTCTCCTTATTTTGTGTTAAAAAATTTCCCAAATGGACTATCATCCATCGGATTGTGTTGTGCTTCTTTCAAAGCTTCTACTAATTTTTTAGTATCAACAGTAACATTTACAGGCACATCTCCAACTTTTTTGCTATCAAGACGTTTTTCCATATCATCCAAACGTCCCATAATCTGTTTAAGAAGTGCATCAGTAGAACTTGTATCTTTCTCATATAGCTCAGCAATGATACTATCTGGAATAACATCCTCCATACTTGCTACATAATCCGATACCATTCCATCCTGAAACATGATTTTATCCGCAAAACCAGCCTCAACAGCTTGTTGCGCCGTGAAATATGTTGTTTGGTTCATTAAATCAAGTAACTCATCAAGTGATTTACCTGTTTTTAGAACATAGGCATTCGCAATAGACGTATTAATGTTTTTTGCCACATCTGCTTGAGCATGAAGCGCATTATAGTCGCCATTAGCTATACTTGACGCATTATGAATCATCAATTGTGCTGTAGGACTAATCTGAACCTCATCACCAGCCATTGCAATAACACTAGCCGCACTCGCTGCCATCCCAACAATCTTCACGGTTACTTTTCCAGGATATGATTTAAGCGCAGTGTAAATTTCACTACCCGCAAAAACCATTCCACCTCCAGAATTGATATGAACTTCAACATCTTCACCATTTTCTGGAAGTACTAAATCTTCTGGAGCAAAACAAGCACGATTACGAGATTTATAAACCTCTTTATAATCGTTCATCGTTATCGCTCCCTTGATTTCGATTTTCTTCATTATCCTTAGTTCCTCCTTCTACCCTCATTTCTAAATAGTTTTTAGTGATATACAAGCGTTGCCCCAAACCATTAGGGAGAGGTTCAAGACCGATTTCCTCACGTATCTCATCTGCCATTGCAAGACCCGCAGCAATCAACTTATCACCCGACACCGCAACATCAAACAAGTTATATTTATGAAGACCAGTAACCTTAACACGATTACCATCTCGGTACTGTTGCTCACTAAAAATGGCATGCTGTAACCCATCAATGAACTTCTGAATAATAGGCTCTAGGATAGTTTCTACAGCCATCTCATAGTTCTTTTGATTGTCCGCCATCTCGCCGTGAATTAAAGCAGGTGGAAGACCTATAATCTGACAGATATCATCAGTGTATTGCTTACGGAGTCCATCGATATCATCAATAAAAGTGATACGACCAGTTCCTTTATTTGTGAACTCCTCGTAACTGTTTTTATCGCCAAGAGGGATACCTACAACTGAATCTGTCTTAATTTTATGAATTACCCTATTAAAGAAACGTTGCTGATTAGACTCTTTCTTCCCTTCACCATCCACAGCTTCCTGAGTCATTTCACGGATTTTGTTCTTAGGCTGAGAGAAAGTAAAGCGAATCTGATTGGCTGTCTTTTGACGATTAATCACACGACCTAGAAGTTCACCATAATCTGACCAAAGCTTTTCAAGATAGTTATTCAAACTATCATTTTCATTCTTCAATAAGATAACTTCATCAGCGTTAAAGATTTCATCAAAGTTCATTCCCTGAATGGAAGTAACATGGTACTTATTTCCTTCTAAGCTCTCCTCCTCTTTACTGTAGCTATCTGCTATATAGAGGTTTCCCTTATAAACCACAATCATCACTTCACCTTCCTCAATCATCGTTTTCCCAATTTCACCAAGAAACTGTGAAGCCGTCTGATTAGGATTAGGTTCAACATTCAACTTATAAAGCCATTCACTAAGCTTGTCTGCATCAGGACCCTTTAAAACAAACTTTGCTTTAGAAACACCCCGACCGACATAGTTGGAAACCTTATGAAGAGCACCATATTTTAGTGAGATATTCTTGCTTAACTCGCTTGCCACACCATCGTCTGTATCAGAAAACGTTGGTGCACGTTGAAATTTAAAATAATCTAATAAACTCACATACTAAATAGCCCTGAGTTTGTCATCAGAGATACTCCTTTCTAGTGGTACTAAAAAAGGAGCGCCAACAGGCACTCCTTATCTCTCAAATTCCACGATACAATTCTCTCACGAAAGAAGCTACTTTTTTCCAGTCTTGGAAACCAAAAAAAGCACCCTCGAAAGGGTGCCAAAATGCTATAATAAAAATGTACCACCATTTTTAATAGAAAGGAGAACCTAATGGATAGAGAGCCGTTTTGTACTAGTTCACATGACCCCAAAAATAGTCAAACCTCACAATTCAAACCACAGCCCCAAAGAGTTACTCGTCCTCCAAAGAAAAATAAATAATTTTCAATTTTTTCTCGAAGTTAAGATATATCCTGGCTTCGAGTTTTTTTACCTCTAGATAATGATATAACTCCTCTTCAGTTGTTATACCAAACTCATCTTGACTTTCAAAGAATGGATAAAGTATAAGAGAAAATTCCTCGTTTTCTCCACTAATAAAAGCTTTTACACCCTTCGACAACAGATTATTGTTAAAATCAAAAATAAAACAATAATCCTTATTATCACGAAAGAATTCATCTTTCAGCTTAATCGGTCTTAACTCAGCTGAATCATCCTTTTTTCGAATAAAATTAATCCCTTTATATAACCAATTAAAAATAATAGGAAAACATAAACTAAAAATAATTGCTGTTAATACTGTCAGAATAACTCTCAGCCATTCTTCAGTAATAAAATGAGATACAACAATGTAAAAACAATAATCCGTAGAGGTCATAAGACCAACCAAATACGCCTTATCCTTTTCATTGCCAAAGTCAAAATCCTTGAGTCTAGAAATTATCCAATAATTCAGATACCCAAAACCACCAACAGCAATAATGGACTGAATAACTTCTTTCATTATCGTTCCTCCCACACCTATTCTATCAATTTTTAAGAACTAAAACAAATTTCATTTCTAATACCAATCCAACATATCTTCATAAAATTCATCATAATCAAAGTTTGACTCATTTAAGTCATCCGCACGATACATTGCATACTGGAAAGCTTTGAAACCATCAATTTTACGGCGAACATCTTCTTTTTTGATATATTCAACGTTTCCATCAGATTTTAAACGGCGAAGAACATTGTTAGTATACCAGCGCATCATATCATTATCACCAAAATTGACATGACTCTGAGCAAACGCAGTCTCGATACGAGGGGCTAACAAACTATCACTAGCCTTTGCATTACGCAAAACTTCGACCTGATAACCCGCTGGAGCCTCCTCAAATTTATTAGAGAATGATACCTCAAAATCTTCCTTCTCAAAGTACTGACGTAAAACATCAATACGAAAGTTATCTGAGATAATACGTTGCAAATCAAAGCCATGTTCATCACGCATTGACACAAACCAATCAACTATCAACTGGGGATTGATAGTTGGCTCATCAACAACAGTTAACCAGCCGTTCATCTCCCACTTACGAATAGGAGCAACCGTCTTTTGACGACCATTCGCACCTCCAGTACGCTCATCCAAACGGCTAGAATACTTGTAGTATTTATCTACAAAACCTTTACGTACAAAAGAATGACTTAACCAGACATAATCTTCCCCATCCTTGAACAATAACCCTACTGCAGCAAAGTCTCGAACAGATGCAAAGTCCAAGCCGCCCATACATGGTTTATAAGTAAGGTCAGGAAAATCACGCTTAGTAGCACGAAGCTCTTCAAAACTAGCAACACTACGCTCAACATCGACCACTGGTAAGTTCATACGTTTTGTCATGAACTCCTCACGACCAGATGGGTCTTCCTCCAACTCATCATAGTCATCAGTAACCGTTTCAAGCAAATTCTCCGCATAAGGAGACATAGGAGGGTGAAACATCGGCTGAGCTTTCTGCCATTTATCCTTTTCATCCACCTCTTTTTTATCATCTAGCTTACAAATAAACGGAAACCAGCTATTAAACTTCTTCGCCTTGCCAGTAAGGACATTCATACATTCTTCTTTTTTCTTATCTAAGAAACCTTCACGAACATAACCATCCGTTGTAATGTAAAACTCACGGGGGTTCTTTATCTTACCAAGACCAGAACGGTGAACACGTACATCCTTATCATCTTGAAACCCATGAATTTCATCGAAAACAACCGCACCATCACGCAAACCATCTTTTGTGTTCCCGTTAGAAGTACGATATTTAAGTTCACTCTTCGTCTGCTTGCTACGGATAACAGACTTAGTATTATAGAAAAGCTTCTTCAACTTTTCTTTTTCTTCAATAGTGTTATAAAGTTCCTCAAAGCTTGTTTTCGCTTGGTCCTCACTATTGGCAACGATAGATACATTATAATTACGGATACCGTGCATAGGGGTAAGCAAGTAACTAGAAAGACCAGTAATCAAACCATTCTTACCACCACGACCCATCATAATCAAGAAACGCTTGTAAACATGCAGGTCATTATGGGACCACATCAAAAAGACAAAACAGATAATAAACTTCTGGAAAGACTCAAGCTTGAAAAACCATCTCTCAATATAACCAATGCAGTCTTCAATCTGGTCATTCTGGAAATAAATCTCTCCACTCTCAATACGAGGAACAATCTCACGCTTGATATATTCAACAAGCAACACACGTTCCTTGTTAAAAATAATCTTCCCTTGCTCATATTCCTCAATATAAGCATCAACGTATGGGTGTATCATACAAAGTCATCCATATCTATATCATTTGATTTTGCCTTTTTAGTCTCATACTCCTCACGTTTCTTATCAAAAAATGAATCTAACTTAATCAGTGCAGCGTTTACTTTAACCTTCTCAGAAATAGCAGGATTTGCTTTATAAAACTCCTGACTCCCATTAACTGTTAAGACCATAGCACCTTTTTCCTTAATAGACTTATCAAGGTCATCAAAAATAGAAACCAAGTTAACGTAACGTGCTACCTTCTCAAGCTCAATAGCACTTTCAGTGTTAATCAACACCATCAAGTCCTTTTCTAAAGCCTCAAGCTTGAGCTGTTTTTTTGTCTTCCTACCCAAACTATTACCTCCTTACCATTCAAAAACTTCATCATCCCATTTACGCTTTTTAGAAGTAGCTCTACCATGTCTTTTGTTGTGGCAATCGTGACACAAAGTCCTCAAATTATCCAACTCAAGAGCTAATTCTGGGTAAAATTCCACCTCTTTAATGTGGTCTACTTCCAAATTTTCAGTCGTGAGCTTACCTTCCTCCTTGCACCAAACGCACTCAAAATGGTCTCGCTCCAATGCAAGCTTCCGAAGAGCTCTCCATTCCCTAGATTTATAGAAGGGATGCATAGTTTGCTTATTTGTTGTATCTATCTTCATGTTTACAAAATAACACTAAATAACCTACTTTTTTCCACTCTTAAAACCTTGCTATGTTCGGTTTTTTCCAAAACCCCCCCCTATTAAAAGAAAATCGGCAAAAAATTCGAGTAGACGAGGGTCCGCCGGTCCAAAATTTTTAAAAATTCCGAACGAAAATTTTTGAGGGGGGATGTAAACGTTATTTTCACGAAAATCCGAACATTTACAAAATTGACAAAGTTGTAAACTTTTTAATTTTTCTTCTATTAGAAAAGAAAAAAGTAAATAGTATGTATATGCTTATAAGACAAATTCTTTTTTCTTTTGGTGTTCGGTCGATTTGTTTCTATTTAAAAGAAAAAAGAAAGTTATTTTAGTTTTCTTCTACTAAAGGAAATAAAAAAAGCCTTGGAAAAATTCCAAGGCTAAAAAAGTTTTTTAAAAAATTTATAAAAAAGTGTTGACAAAATAAAATCCTAGGATTATAGTAGTTTTTGTAAGTTGATAAAACAACTTACGCCTCCTTTATTATCAAGGAAAGGAGGTGAAAGCTATGCAAAGTCGCAAGACAAAGCGGAAAGAAAAAACCTTGAGTAATATCAACGACGCTACTAAATTAGTGATTGCCCTCACTAATTTAATTAAAGCGATAATGAAATTGCTCAAAGTATTCTTCTAGCTTTCACGAATGACAAGCGGATAAGCTTCCGCTTGTTACCTTGATAATATTATATCATAGAAAGGCAGTAACATGCAAGAAGAAAAGAAACGTTCTCGCGGTCGTCCTGCTACTGGTTTAAAACGTAATAAGAAAATAGCTATTAACTTTACGCAAGAAGAAATAGACTACATTAAAGCTAAAGCAAAGGACAACGGTCTAAGCATTCCGAACCTTATTTTAAAAGCACTAAAAAAAATTTAAAAAAATTTTTAAAAAAGTGTTGACAAAATAAAATCCTAGGATTATAATAAGACCATAAAGAAAATTAAATAAAAACAAAAAAAGCCTTGTAAGTTCTCAAACGCCAATCCGATAACTTACAAGGCTCGCAACAACCTACTTAACTAAGTAGATATGTTATTATTATAGCATATAGTACCTAGTTAAGCAAGGCGCTTCTAGGTACTTTTTTAGTACCTCAAAAAAAGAAAGAGGTAAAAACATGAAAAAAATTCTATTCGTTAACTACGCTTCTGAAACATTTGCTTACTTAACAGCTGAAAAAGCTCTTGATATTATGATGACTGAAATGGAAGCTTATGAGGTTACCGATAACATTGCCCGCCTAAGTAATCATAGAACAATTGAATATTACACTGATTTACACGAATTCAATACTAGAATGGAAGGCTTGAAAGCATCAAATTACTATAACATGTCATCAATCTTTAACGACTAGAAAGAGGTACTAAAATGAAAAAAATTATTCTAACTATTGCAACTCTTGCCATTGTATTTCTCGGTGTCACTTCTGTTTCTTCTTCTGAGAAAGAACCCGTTATCATTGATTTTCCTGACGGTCATCAAGTAGTAGGATACGTTAAGGAATGTGAATTAGAACCATATGAATGTACTATCGCTTTAACAGATGGTTCTGTTTACACTGTTATGTATTCGCAAGTAGATGACCTATCAAAAATCATCTACAGCCCTGACGTGCTAGAATTTTTCAAACACGCCTATCCAAGAGCTTAAGAGGTGATACAATGCCATACCAAGAAATTAATTTACCGCTTCCGCTCATGCTTCTTATTCTGGTTGCTATGATAATCCTGCTTATCATAGTAGCCCGAAAAGAGGTCCCCATTACAATCGAACTACCAGAACAGGAAGAACCTGACAACGCTATCCAAGAGCGCTATGGCGCTTATATACAATCACAAGGCAAATATTACAATTAATAGAAAGAGGCTGAAAAATGAGACCATTACAAATGATAAAGGTGACCGACTATGATTATAACAATACAGGTCAATATATGACTTACTACAAACGACCAAAACCAGACGTTATGGACTTTTGGAACGGAAAAGAGTTCCATGAGTGGGAAATTGAATTACTACAGTCAGAAGGCTATAAGCTTATGATTATCAAAACAATAGAATTACACGCTGAATAAAAGAAAGGACATACAACCATGAAAAAACTTGCTCTTAGCACTAAATATATTACTGACCGTGAATTTTGGGCTTATGGAAATTGGTACGATTCAACCCATTTCCGTGGGACTGAATGCAAACAAGGTTACTTCTTGTGTTCTTCTTGGGAAGAGCTTTGGAGCTTGCTTTACTATGTAAACGGTAGTAACGACACTACCCAATATAATGAGGTAGAAGACACATATATCTACTCACAAGGCGACCGTTTTGAGGGTTTGGAATTGGATGACATTGTTGAAATGTATACAGAAGACGACTATCAAGAGCTTTGTGATGACTTTATGAGAGACGACTCTGTTAACCATCACATTTTCTTTGAGTTGACTGACGATGATTTCAGAATGCTAAAAGACGACTTAAAACGAGGTTGGGCGCCTGACCTATTACAATTCATTAACGACCACAAAGAACGCGAAAATGATATTCTTGAATGGGTTCTGTTAGATGCTGAAAACTACACTATTAATTATTCATTTGATGACGAACGTTGTAAAGATGATTTAAGCCTATTTATTTACGATTAAAGGAAAATAACCATGGCCACACGAGTACAATATTTAGAAATTAAAAATTTAAATAATGACAACCTCCCTACAATCCATAAACGTGCTCTAGAAATAGAGCATGCTTATGGGATTGGCGTTGGAATTAAGGTAGTTAAAGAGGAATGTATTAAGTTTTATATGACAATTACAACAGCTTTAACTACAACACAAGATATAAAAAAATGGTATTCAGAACGTTTCCAAGACTCTTCTGAATATGATTCAATTTCAAGAATTTGGCAAAATGGTCCTCGTGACTTAAATGACGCCCTAGACATGATTTTAATCGGTCTAAGTGATTTAACAACTGATTGGCTATTATATGGTGGTGAATAAAATGACTTTAACAAAACGACAACTTAGCAATATTGCGAATGAAATTTTTGAAAATCTAAATTGGGATGGTATGGAATACGTTATATTTGAGGATGGTGAAACTGCTATCCGTCACGAAAATTCACAAAGCTCACAAGAAAATAAAATTATCCGTAAAATCCCACTTTCTTCTTGGTATTGGGCTCCCCTTTTAGACGGCTATATTATCGAAGAAGATAAGGATTGGATAATTTGCGACCTTATCACTCCCGAATTAAACGGACTTTAATAATACATATAAGAAAGGCTTTTAAAAAAATGACATTCACAAATAAATTAGACTCACATTTTTTTGAATTTGAAACACAAATCTATAAGCATCTTACACATGTTTTCACTGTAGAGGCTTTTGAGGATTGGGCTGACGATATGGAAAGCACCGAATGGGAATACTATGGTGCTTCTCCTGACGATTGGAAAAAGACACTCTTATCAAAAGGAACTGATGACGTACTAGCTAATCTGTTAA
>ERZ1032022.17-NODE-17-length-47206-cov-24.244682_pt1 | contig 47206 bp, 55 predicted proteins | sample MGYA00516699_ERZ1032022 | MGnify/ENA primary metagenome ERZ1032022 (study PRJEB33719, sample SAMN04261294) | wastewater metagenome | biome: rural village; feature: human; material: feces | host: Homo sapiens | place: El Salvador | collected 2013-01-07 ... | reverse complement strand
ACCATATGTCAGCAACTCTATCGATATCTCCGTTCAGCAACTTTCTAATCATAACCAATATTCTCCCCAACTATATCCTTTATGCTTTTCTCTTTTTTTCATTCTATCACAAGCTCACCATTAATCATTATTTTTTTGATATTTTTTCTTTTCCCCCACTGTAAAACAGGCTCTGAGCGTTTCGTTATATAGAGGGGTACATATATAGAGCAAGATCTACCCATGTATTACCGTATCGCCATTTTATGGCTACGGCATACCTCCGGGTAAGTCTCTTGATGGGGATTCCGATTCCCCATACCCTCGTACAGACATCAAAGATATCTGTAGGCTCTCTATCAAAGATAATCGCAGCACTTTATATAACCGGAAGGGACAGCCGGTTAAAAAGTGTAATCGCACATCCAAGATGTCTTATCTAAAAGGAAGGAGGACTATGGCACCTAAGAAGAAAGAAAAGAATCTCAAGAGAAGTAACATCATCACATTAAAACTAACGGATATTGAATTTGTAGTGTTAAATGAAGCTGCTGACGTTACATGACTTTCTCGTTCTGAATGTATGAAAAAACTTCTGCTTGTGATACTCTCCACAAGTTCATGCATGGAAGAATCAACAATCTGCCACCGAAAAAGGAGAATCCAGAAGTACCAAAGAAGAGGAAATCTGTCCTTTTGCGTTTGTATAAACACCGCTGTGAGGTTGCAAAGAAACAGGGAAAGCCAATGCCGAGGCGGTATCAGGGGATGGAGATGGAGCGGAATCGTAAATAGGTAAGAAATGACAAAGGGTGTGGGAGAAATCTCATTGCCCTTTTTTGAAAAAGAATTGTGTGATATATAAAATAACCAAGTGAGAATTGTAAGTTTTGCTGAAAATATAAATGAACCGTTGAAAATATTGTGCATAAAATGATAAAATCAAAAATGTGGTGAATATAAGACATATTATTTTCGAGGAACAGAGTGATTTAGGGAATAGTATGTTTTTTAGTATGTTCAATTAGTAGATCCGATTTCGTAAGTTTAAGATCAAGATATAAATATTGAAGGAGCAATATGAAAATACGAAAATATGTGAAAAAAGATATTATAAAAGCAACCTCAATTTTAATTTTACTACTAGGATTATTGACTATTTTATATTTGTCAGAAATACAAAGTATATCAGGATATGTTGTACAAATTAATTATCCCAATAATATTGCTATAAAAGACGAATTTGAGAATGTATATTGGATAAAGCCATTTGGAGATTTTGAGGATAAATATGAGATAGGGGAGGAGGTAAAAGTATATTATTATCCGAATTCAGAAGATGGCTCCAATGAAAATACATTATCCCATTCTATTGTATTCAGTAGATGATGTTGTTATTTATGAAGGAGGCAACTAAATGAGAGCTAAACAAAAATTTAAATTGAGTGCTACTATTATAGGAATATGCTTTTTGTTACATGGAATACCTGTATTTGCAGCCGAATTAAGTGAAATGATTGAGTTTGATTTAAAGACTAATGAGATGAAGACAGTAGAAATTGAGGAACAAAATAGAAGCCTGTCTCTTAATTTTATGTTTCAATGTCCACTTATTCACGAAATCTACGAGTAATTGATATCTCCTTTTTGTATCAGCATTCTTTTCGCAATATTCTCTTGGCACTACTTCATTCGGAACATATTCTAATGGAATATCATACAAATCGAATTGGTCACTGGTCAAATCAATATAGTGGCCATTGATTTTATTGAAGTAATGTGTCCCTCCACCATTCACTTTTAATTTGTGAATCGTGCCACCAAATAGATCATAAACGAGTGTTGCAGTTATTGCACATTGTCCATATGTAGGGTCATTATCATAATCATAATCTTTTTGACAACTGGGGTAAGTCGTTTCTTTACACCAAACATTTAATAAAACATTAAATAGCTGATTAATTGTGCTAATGGTGGAATTATTTCCATCCTGCCTTTGGATATCTAATGTATGTTCTCTTCCATAGTATGAAATAAAACGTCCTGAGTTTGTTGTAAACATGTCCATACTTCCAAATTAGTAAACATAAAACTTCTTTTCAATCAATATTATTTTTCCCAATCCTATAATTTTAGTTATAAAAGCAGATTTTCCCCTAGATGCTATTAAAAGCTCCAAATCAGCTTTATTATCGATTCTAACATCACTTCTCCCAAGACGCCTACTGCTAATAGTAAGAAGCTTGTGAAGCCGATTACAGCCAGTAATCCTGTCTGAAGCCAGTCGCCATAAACAGCTATGAGAAGAATGCTAAAAATGATTACAAACAAGTATACTATTCCGTGTACAATCTCATATAGTGATACCAAAGTTTTAACAATCAGCCAAATAAAAACTAAAACCAATATAATTGGCAATACCAGTAATTTCTTTAACCCTTTAAGTATAATCATAGCTTTTCCTCCCCTTACGTCAATTTCTCTTTGCATATTGCGGCATTGCATGATTTATTTCTGCCTGGTAATATCCCTGCATGGTTGCCGGAGCATTATACAATGCAGCAAGTAAGTATTTCTTAATGTTCTTGATTTCAGTTGTATTTTTCTTCATGCTGGAAATCACATACTGGATATGCATGAAGTTTAGCTTCATGAATCGATTTTTAACAAATTCTGTTGGTAGTTCATTGCTGGCAATCACTAGCTTTTTTGTATGTGGCGTAGATTACAGAAGATGGTGAGCTTGCAGTGTTAAGCGGCAGCAACCAGTATTCCGTATCAGACAAGGTTATCTGTGGCGGTGTCAAAATCCAGAAACGTGACCTTGAAACCAAAGATACCAAAGCACAGGGCGGAGCGAGTTTAAAAGATACTGCCTTTGCAATCATTTCCTTAAATGATAATGCTGTCTTGGTTGATGGAAAGCTGTATAAGAAAAACGAAACCGTAAAAACAATCCATACAGGGGTTGACGGTATCGCTGCGACTGATACAGATACCCTGCCTTTTGGAAAATACCGTTTAGAAGAAACCAGCGCACCAGAGGGATATTTGACAGACGGTGCAAAAGCGGTTGAATTTGAAATCACGGAAAATGGGAAAATCGTTGATTTAACAGATGAAGAACATTCCGTTTACAACCAGATTAAGCGTGGAGATATTGAGGGCGTGAAAATCGCTGCTGGCACACACAAGCGTCTTGCGAATGTTCCGTTTAGGATCACAAGCAAGACGACTGGTGAAAGTCATGTTATCGTAACGGACGCAAACGGTCAGTTCTCAACTTCTGCTGACTGGGTTTCCCATACACAGAATTGAAGTTTTCGGCTCTTCGTCGTGAGGTACATATCCAGAACGAGGACGGTACGGTTTCTGAAGAAATCAAGGAGCGCACTTATGATTTGAAGTGTAAGGAACAGGGACGCATGATACAGGTAAGTATTCCTGCCACTGTTCCGTTAAAGGAATTTGACTACAACGCAGAGGTGGAAATCATAAATCCTGTGGCTGATACGGTGGCAACCGCTACCTTTCAAGGGGCAGATGTTGACTGGTACATCAAGGCAGACGATATTGTTTTGAAGAACAAAGTAACTACTTTAAATGGTTCTCAAAACAAAAATAAGTAATTTTATTTATTCCCATATGATGTTACATAAGGTATAATTATTCTATAAATCAAAAGAAAAGAGGCAATTATGTATGATTAACTATAGTATTCTTAAAATAAAGCTGTTAAGCATTATTGAAAGTATTGATGATTATACCTCTGAACCAATCATATCTGTACCTTGCGCAACTTTAAAAAATGATTTAGAAAACGATACCATGACTATTGATGTTTTAGAATACTGCTGTAATATTATTGAGGATTGGTACAAGGATAACTTATCACATATTTGTAGCAATCAATATGTGATAAGACCTGAAAACCATAAAAAGAATACACAAACCATTAAAGAGATTAATGAAGATATTCAAGTTAATCGGGAAGAATATGAAAAATATTTTTCCAATCCTTCAATTAGTCAAGCTAATCCATCAATCAACGGTGATAAAATATTTATTGTTCATGGACATGATAATGGCTTAAAAAATGAAGTTGCACGATTTTTAGAAAAATTAAAGCTAAAACCTATAATACTTCATGAGCAAGCTAGTGAGGGTGAAACAATTATTGAGAAAATTGAACGATATTCAAATGTTGGTTTCGGTATAGTATTGTATACTCCGTGTGACAAAGGAGGATTAGCTAACGATGGTGCGGAATTAAGGTGTAGAGCACGCCAAAACGTTGTCTTTGAACACGGGTATCTTATAGGGAAATTAGAAAGAAAAAATGTTTGCGCCCTTGTAAAAGATGATGTTGAAAAACCAAATGACATTTCTGGTGTAGTATATGTTTCCTATGATGAAAGTGGTGCTTGGAAGATTGAAATCGCTAAGGAACTGAAAGCGGCTGGTTATAACATCGATTTTAATAAACTGTTTTAAAATAATGTGTATACAGGCAGTGAATCTAAAAGGTTTGCTGCTTTTTTCGTGGAAAGGAGGATTTTATTTGCCACATTTTCAAAAGCGTGGAAACCGTATCAGAGCCAGCGATAAATCGCTGGTCTTTCGTTTTTCGGCTGGTTCGCTGCTCTTGCTTTTCCTTGCGGTGGTCTTGCTGCTAAACCTAAAGACAATCGCAGCAACGGACTGGAAATCGGTTCATTTCCTACAAGATGGCAGCGTCCATCTGACGGTCACGCCCTACATGATAGTTTCTGTCATTGCGGCACTTCTAATCTGTGGGGCGGCTGCCCTCTTATACCGCAGATTCCAGTATGACAGGGTAAAGCAGCTCTTTCACCGTCAAAAGTTGGCAAAGATGATTTCGTCAGAGATGAAAGAACAGCTTTTAAAGCAAACACTCAAAAAGTAATTTTTCAAATGTGTTAGCAAATTTTCAAAAATCCAGAATTTTTTCATCAAAAATAAAAAAGTGTTAGCAAACCTACTTCCTTAAAAAGTCTTTATAAAGTATCGAATTGAAGTCATAAAGAAAAATAGCTCCCCTTTTCAGCTAGGATAGAAACGCCAGAATTAAAAAAGCTGAAAACCTAGAAAAATCAAGGCTTTCAGCGTTGTTTGTGGCGTCCCAGACAGGAGTCGAACCTGCGACGTTCCGCTTAGGAGTTATACAGGGTGCTGTCAATTTTGGGTATGTTCTGTATAATAAAGCCTGATTTTTCTTATGAAAAACGGCTTTCCAATTTTTATCCAGTCAATTATTGTAATCTGCTATAAACCTTAGATAAGTATAGTTTGTTAGCAACTTCTTAGCTACAGCTAACATTTGGGTAAGTATGTAATGATACTAACTACATCAATCCTATGACTACCATTCCCTTAGAGGCGGAAATGATATCTATATTTAATTGACTAGATTTATATTTATAATATACAACGTGAGCGTGTATTTGTCTATGGAAATTTCGACTACTTTTTATTTTTGAAATTAGAGGATTTTCCAATAATGCATTTCCATTAAAACTAACGCTTCCTTATAGACGCTATATTATTTATTCTTTCCAAATAGGTGCAAAAAAAGGGAATGTTGCATATCATACGTTTTCAATGGGTAACCAGTCTGGAATTAACAAAACGAAATCTGGAAGAAATGATACATGCGGGAAGAGGCCGCTGGAAAATAGAAAATGAAGGATTTAATAACCAGAAAAATGGCCTGTACCGGATTGAACATCTTAATAGTAAAAACAGTAATGCGATGAAGAATCACTATCTGCTGACTCAGATAACAGATATCCTGATGCAGCTTTATTTAGCATGGAATCCATATATAAAAGAGCTGAAGCAGACAATAAAAAATACATCTTCAGGGTTACTGGAAAGTTTTCGCCGACTGACAGTAACGGATGAAGATGTATCCTACATTTTCAGATACACAATGGTGTATCTGAAATAACAAGGTTATTTTAACATAGGTGGTGGTCGAATGAAAGATGGAATAATAGAATAAAGCACATTTTTCTGAAATTGATTTTCCAGGCTTATCTGAAGTGAATAACCATGGGCACGAATTGCTTCCATGTGGATAAAGTTCAGAAAATGAAAAATCAGGGATTTAGTGAAGGAACAAATAAATTTATTCCTCACCGCTGCTTAACTAAACAGTGATTTTAAAAATTTGCCACCTATGATATACTGTTTTCATCAGATGAATGCTTATCTAAATGACATTGTTAAATTTCCATATTATGATAAAGAAGTTGCCGGATGCGCGGAGTTTCTGGAAGCGGCGATTCGGTGCTGGGTGGATAGAGTATAAAGCTGATCCGAATCGCACACCAAGTCTCGCGAGAGCGAGACTTGGATTTACGGAAAAAGCTTCACAATGCGCACCTTGCCTCTGATTTTGGTTGAGTTTCAAAATTTAATTTTGGCTCAAGTATTCGATAACAGTTCGCGTAATAATAAAAAGTGGAATTCTCGAAAAATCAGTTAGTCCATAGCGATCCATAATCATTTCGGAATGTCCAAGTACATATACATCTGAGTTCTTTTCCAAATCACTTCCTTCTTTACAGCAAAACGAAACTACTTTTGCACCATTTCGTTGAGCTTGTCTGGCAGAAGAATTCAGTTCGGCAGAAGAATTCCTGACAGATATAATGATTAAAAGGTCTTCTTTTTGTATAATCTTGCCTGTGTTTCTCATCCAGTTAACATCAGTTACAACAATGGTGTGGTAACCTAATAATTGTAAATGCATCTGAAAGTCTTCAGCAACAGTAGTCGTATGACCGCGCGCATATAAAAAGATACGTTTTGCAGAGTTTATATAATCAATAATCTTAAGAATGGATGATATGACAATTCCATCAATTGTTTTTGTCGCTTCCCGAAAAGTTTTATTCAAAATAGCATTAACAATATATGGCGATTCCTGCTCACTGTTAACGTTATTACGTTGGGCAATTTGGTAACGAAGCTGTGTTATTCCATTGAAGCCGCATTTTTGTATTGCACGTGTGACAGTTGCCGGAGATGTGCAGCTGTTATTTGCGATTGTTGTAATAGACATAAGAGGAATAGAATCTTCATGTTGATTAATATAATTGATCACTGATCGTTCTGCGTCTGTTAAATTATTATATAGTTCTAATTCGATATTTGTAATCATAGATCGTATCCTTTCACAAAATACTTTTTCAGGGAAACTGAAAAGCTTTTTCAGAGCCTCTCTGCTAAGAAGCTTTTCTGAAAAGCTTTTTGCTTAAAACATATTTTAATATAATTCCCGATGAGATACAATACAGATGTCAAATAAACAATGCAGAGAATTCTAATACGGCCGGAACAGAAACTGCTGAAAAAACAGTATATTTTCAATATTATAAGGAGAGGAAACATGTATACCACATTAAAAGAAGTACTTAGAACTGCAAATGAATTAAATATGGCAATCGGTGCATTTAACACCCACAATTTAGAAATGCTGCCTGCGATTATTGGTGCGGCCGAAAAGCAGGCATCACCTGTTATTATCCAGACTAGCATTGGAACTGCAAATTTCGTTGGTCATCAAAACTTGGTTAGTGTATGTAAAAATTTAGCAGAACAATTTGGAATTGATGTTGTTCTTCATTTAGATCATGCAAAGGATCACGCCGAGATTCGTAAAGCGATTGATTTGGGATATGGCTCCGTTATGTTTGATGGATCTTCACTTCCATTTAAAGAAAATATCTTACAGACTAAAAAAGTTGTAGAATATGCAAAAGAACACGGAGTCAGCGTTGAAGCAGAGCTAGGAACTGTAGGGGGAACGGAAGATGGCATTGTAGTTGCCCAGAGTGAAGTAAGATATACAGAACCCGAACAGGCAGTTGAATTTATTAAGCAGACAGGAATAGATGCACTTGCAGTAGCTATCGGAACAAATCATGGACAGTATAAATCAAAAACTAATATAAGTTTTGAACAGCTTGAAAAAATCCATGCAGCCGTGGACATTCCACTTGTAATTCATGGTGGTACGGGAGTTAAGGATGAAGATATTAAAAAGGTAATTAACCATGGAATTCGTAAGTTTAATGTAGGAACGGAGCTTTTAGTCGGATGGAATAAAAAATCGCGTGAATTGTATTCTGAGAATAAAGAAAATATTTCTAATCGGGAAAATGTAATGCCTTGCCTGGATGTCATCGATGAGATCGTGCAAAGAAAGATTTCTCTTTTTAAAAATATTGATTAAAAAAGTTAATATACGGAGGTGGCGTAAATGATTGTTTTTCAAGCAATATCAATTGCTTTACTTGCAACGCTTGGACAGTGGTGGTTTTTCGGACCGGTTACTATGACTTTAGTCAATCCATTAACTTCCGGTACGCTGGTTGGTATAATTATGGGGGATCCTATGACAGGTATGTTGGCCGGTGCAAATATACAGCTAATCTATCTGGGATATATTTCAGCTGGTGGAACAATGCCGAGTAATACAATAACGGCAGGCATTTATGGAAGTGTGTTAACTATATTATCAGGAGCAGATCCTGCAATTGCAGCTACCTTTGCAATTCCTTTTAGTATGATTGGTCTTCTGCAGAATCAGGTCTATATGACATCCAATACAGTTTGGATTCATAAAGCAGATGAATATTTGGAAAAAGGTAATATACGCGGAGTTCGATTAATGAATTTTCTTCCGTCGTTTTGTACCGCTTTTATACTTTACGGTATTCCGGGATTTGCGATTGTTTATTTTGGAAATGGTTGGGCAGAAAGTCTTATTAATGCAGTTCCTGATAGTGTAATTAATGCATTACAGGTTGTGGGTGGAATTATGCCGGCGCTTGGAATCGCTATGTTGTTAAATTATCTCGGAAAAAAGAAGTTATTTCCTTGGTTTTTTGCAGGATTTTTTGTTACAGAATATTTGAATCTTGATCTTACTGCAATCTCTATCTTTGCGGCAATTATTGCAATACTACTTTTCGTAAATGATAAAAGTAAAGCAGAAACAAAAGAAAATGGTGGTAAAAGAGTTAGGAGACTGAGTGTATCAGGAAAAACGACAACAGAACAAAATGTTGAGGAGCCGACAATTGATAAAAGTACAACAAGAATAAAACTTTCAAAAGCTACTTTGATCAAAACATGGCTGATGTCAAGTTGTTCAGAAGCGTGTTATAACTATGAGCGTCTTCAGGCGTTAGGAATAGCGAATACGATGATAACCCCGATTATGCAGCTTTATAAAGATGATGAACGTCGTGCAGAAGAATTGAAAAAATATATGGTTTTTTACAATTCAGATGTATTTACTTTAGGACCAATTATCAATGGTATTACTTGTTCCATGGAGGAAGCACGCGCAAATGGTGATAATGTAACACCTGAAGATGTAAATTCTGTTCGTACCGGTCTTATGGGACCTGTTGCAGGTATTGGTGATACATTACGACAGGGCATTTTGTTTCCGATTCTCTATGGACTAGGCTGCTCAATAGCATTAGATGGCAGCTTCGTTGGACCGATTCTTACATTCATATTGTATGAAGGTCTGGTATTCACAGTTGGATATTTTATGTTCATGACAGGCTATAGCAAAGGAAAAACAGCTTTGATGAATGTCTTGAAAAACGGATTGATCGATCGTATCATTAATGCGTTTAGTATCGTAGGACTTATGGTAGTAGGAGCTATGGCAGCCACACGAGTGGCAATCTCTACATCACTTGTATTCCATACCGGAAGCAGCGGTGCATTAGAACTTCAGACTGTACTGGATTCTTTGGCACCTGGTTTAATACCGCTCGGAATTACATTGCTGATGTCAAGATTATTAAAGAAAAAGATGAATATTCTCGCAATTATTGTAATTATTTTTATAATAGGTGTTATAGGATATTATACAGGAATTTTATCATATGTAATTTAATAATTAGAACACTAAACATGAATGTAACAGAAGGGAGAATGCAATATTATGGTTCATACATTAATTATCAGCCATGGAGAATTATGTAACGGAATGATGGATACTGTAAAAATGGTTGCCGGAGATGATTTTAATGCCAAAGCTTTACCATTGTACCCCGGGGTAACATCAGAAGAATACCGTGAGCAGTTGAAAAAGTTGGTAGAAGAAAGAGAAGACGGTTCGGGAACACTTATTTTCACAGATTTAAAAGGAGGAACTCCCTATTTAAGTGCTTCCTATTTAGCAAAAAATCACAAAATATGTGTTGTGACAGGAATGAATTTGCCTCTTATATTTGGTATTTTATCAGAAATGCGTGAAACCACCACTTTGGAGGAAATTTCAACAATGGTAAAAGATCCTTTATATCAGGGGATTACATCTGTCATATCCGGTGAAGGAGGGAAAAAACGTGAAAAACTTAGTATTGGTAAGAATTGATGACAGACTTATTCATGGACAGGTTATGACCGCATGGATAAAAAATCAGAATGCAACTCAAGTAGTTATTGTAGATGATGGGGTTGCAAATGATGAATATATGATTGATGTGTTAGAAATGGCTATTCCGGAAGAAATTGCAATTGGAATTTTCACAAAAGAGGATGGGGTTAAATTTTTCTCCCAAGGCTTAGAAGAAAGAACAATTCTTTTGGTTAAAGGACCTGCAGCGCTTTGTTATCTTGCAGATCATGGCATCGATTTAGAAGAAGTGGATGTCGGAGGTATGGGTGCAAAATCAGATAGAAAGACATTATATAAAAATATTTCTACAAGTGAGAAGGAGAATCAGGACTTCAGACATCTCTTAGATATAGGAATTTCCGTATACATTCAGGTAATGCCGCAACATAAGCCAGTGACTATTGCACAATTTTTAAATCAGTAAAAATATAATATTTATTCAACAAGGCAATTAATCGCCGGAAAGGAATTGTATGAACACAGAAAAATTTACAGGAAAAGTATTTGTTATAACCGGAGCCGGAAGCGGAATGGGTGCCGCAATGGCAAAAGAATTTGCAGCAAGAGAAGCAAAAGTAGCTTTATTTGACATTAATGATGAAGGGATGAAACAGATAGTTGATACTATTTGCAAGAATGGCGGAGTCGCAAAAGCATATCATGTAGATGTAACCAATAAAGCAGAAATTGAAAATGCTGCCGCTGATGTTGAGAATGAATTCGGTTCGATTACATCGTGGATCAACTCTGCAGGTGTATCCAGAATGGTTCCTTTTTTAGATTGTTCTGAGGAATTATGGGATCTGACTATCAACGTTAACTTAAAAGCAACATTTCTGTGCTGTCAGGTTGCTATTGCAAAAATGTTATCAAATGGTGGTGGCACAATTTTAAATATGTCATCCTTATCAGGGAAAAAAGCAAGTTCCTGGCAGACAATTTATTGTGCAAGCAAGTTTGGTGTGCAGGGCTTAACAGAATCAATTGCAAAAGAATATGCAGATAAAAACATTCGCGTTAATGCGATTTGTCCGGGAATTGTACATACAGAAATGTGGGATCGATTAAAATATGAATATGCCAAGAAGCGAGATCTTGATCCGGAAGAGGTATTACCGTATTTTGAGAAACAAATCCCTATGCACCGCCTTGCAACTTTAACAGATATCATTCAGTCAGCCGTATTTTTACTTTCAGACAGTTCATCCTATCTGACTGGACAATCAATTAAATTAACCGGAGGAGAATGGATGGATTAATGGAAAAGAAAATGATTCTGCTTGCCGGATATCCCGGTACAGGAAAATCTTATTTGGCCAATATGTTAATGAAGGAGAACCCGGATTTAAAAATATTATCACCAGATGATATTAAAGAGGAATATTGGGATGAATTTGGTTATGCTACTTTAACTGAAAAAGAAGCTCTGATTCAAAAAAGCTGGGAGGCTTACTATAAACGTATGGAAAAAATGATGACAGAGTCATACAGTTTTATTTCTGATTATCCTTTTAGCAAAAAGCAAAAAAGCAGACTAGAAGAACTAAGCATAAAGTATCAGTACAATGTTATCACAGTTCGAATGGTGGGGGATATTCAAATTTTATATGAACGCCAGAGAAAAAGAGACCTTGATCTGTCGAGGCATTTAGGACATATGATGAATCATTATCATAAAGGTGATTTTCTGGAAGATCGTACAAAAGCGGATAGTATTCTTTCCTATGAAGAGTTTTTTAATCGCTGTACAACAAGAGGCTATGATACATTTACATTAGGCAAAACATACGAAATAGATGTCAGTGATTTTGCAAGGGTCGATTACGATGATATTATAAAAAAAATAACTAGCTAGATTATGAACAAAGTGGAAGGGGGAAAGCTACACCTTTGAGTCGGATGAAACCGGAACTCAAAAGGTGTAGCTTTTTTGAATATTGTAATCATTTTGCGGTAAATTGTACTGATAAAAACAGAGTGCACTCTGGACGATTGAAGGGGCTGTTGCAAAATAGATGATTAATCATCTATGGAGCAATAGCTCCATTTTTATGCCTAAAAACAGAAAACGGACTCCGAAGAGTCCGCAATCCATGGTATAATTAAGTATGACCAAATACATAAAATACCATAAGAATTATACCGAATTTGGCGAGCCTTATCAACTGGTTTTGCCATTAAATTTGGAAGGTCTGGTTCCTAATGATGATTCTGTTCGACTGCTGAGCCACGAATTGGAGGATTTGAATTACAGCTTGCTGTATCAGGCTTACTCTGCCAAAGGCAGAAATCCGGCAGTGGACCCAAAGACCATGTTTAAGATCTTGACCTATGCTTATTCCCAAAATATCTATTCTTCCAGAAAGATTGAAACTGCTTGTAAACGTGATATTAATTTCATGTGGTTGCTTGCTGGGCAGAAAGCACCAGATCACAGTACAATTGCAAGATTCCGTACTGGATTTTTGGCTGACGCCTGCGAAGACCTGTTTTATCAGATGGTACATCGTCTGGAACAAATGGACGAACTATCAAAAGAAACCGTATTTATAGATGGTACGAAGCTAGAAGCCTGTGCCAATAAATATACGTTTGTATGGAAAAAATCGGTTGGAAAATGGGAAGAAAAGATGTTCCTAAAAACACAGGAAGCGGTCGCTCTGCTAAACCGGGAGTACCTACAGTCTTTCAGTGTATCGAAAGAAACCAGAACACACGATATTCAGGAAATATGCTGTTTTATAGAACAAGTATGCGAAGAACAACATACTGTTTTGTACATGGAAGAGGAAAACGCAAAAGCCGGAACCAGAAATATCTGGAGTTATTCCGCCGTTTTCTGGAACGCCAGACTGTTTATGACTGGCATACAGCCAGTTTCCAGGGAAGGAATAATTATTGTAAAACAGATCCAGACGCTACGTTTATGCACATGAAAGATGATCACATGAGGAATGCACAGCTAAAGCCGGGATATAACGTGCAGATTAGTGTAGATAGTGAATATATTGTTGCAGCGGATATTTTCCAGGACCGGAATGACGTCTGGACACTGATCCCTTTTCTGGAGACAATAGAGAAAAAAGTGGGATTCCGTTACCCAAGTGTGACTGCGGATTCGGGATATGAGAGCGAAGAAGCTTATACATATCTGCGGGAGCAGAAACAGAAACCGTACATCAAACCGCAGACCTATGAAAAATGGAAAAAACGCAGTTTCAAACAAGATATCAGCAAACGGGAAAATATGGGATATGATGAGATAACAGACACATATATATGCCATGCCGGAAAGGAACTAAAACCTCTTTTCATAAAAAAACAGAAAAGTAAGAGTGGCTATGAATCAGAAGTGACAGTTTATGAATGCGAAGACTGTACAGGCTGTCCGCACAAAGAAAAATGTACCCGAGCTAAAGGGAACAAACGTCTATACATCTCCAAAAGTTTCTTAGAGAAGCGTCAGGAATCATATGAAAATATTTTAAGCGAAAAGGGAATCTTATACCGGATGAATCGCTCGATACAAGTGGAGGGAGCATTCGGAGTTCTAAAAAATGACTATGAATTCCAAAGATTTCTGCTTCGAGGGAAAAACAAAGTGAAACTGGAGATTCTTTTATTGTGTATGGGATATAATCTGAATAAGTTGCATGCAAAAATACAGAATGAGCGAACAGGAAGCCACCTATTTCCAGTAAAAGAAACCGCATAAAAAAGCGAAAAACTGGTAGCTTTATTAAAGTACGCAAAAAATCGGAAAGAATCAACAGTTCAAAAGATTCTTTCCGATTTTTTACATATGATAGAGCGAGGGCATCACTCTATCATCTAATCTGATGATTTTGCGACACCCTCTTTTTACTGCCAATATTCAATTTATATCATTCGGTTTTCATAATCTTGTAACTCATGGAAAATATCATCCACATATACAACATCATTTTCTATTCTGTACAACATAAAGTATCGGTGCTGTTGAAAATTTATTCGACGATATCCAAGGCTCTGTAAATGTGGATTGTCGCATACTTTCAAACTACTCGCTATATACTTCAACTTTTTAATAGTATCCTCAAAATCATCAAGCACATTTTTGGCTGCCTGCTTATTTTTCTTGGCAAAAAGCAGATACTGTATAAAATGGTTCAAGTCTTCTTCTGCTTCAGCTGTTACAACTACTTTATAATCCATATTTTCCTCTCATATCTGAAATCACATCATCTGCATTTCGGTAATTTCCCTTTTTTGAAGATTCTCTGGATTGTTCCAGTCTTTGAAGCATCTCTTCTTCTGTCATAGATGTATAAGGATTATGCACAGTTCGTTTTATTTCAAATGGAAATCCATTATATGCAACCGCCTGCGTTAAAAACATCCTTATTGCTGATGTCGTATCAGTTCCAAGATCTTTAAAAAGCTGATCTGATTTATTTTTTAAGTCATCGTCTACCCTGATCTGAATTGTACTTGCCATTTTAGAAACCTCCTTTTTTCTTCATTATAATGCCATTTCATTGCTGATTCAATACAATTGTATTGATGTTTTGCTCGCTTTTATTGAATAATTTCTATAGGCATGATGGAGATAGACTCACTACTTTTCATTACTTCATTGTCTTAGCCAGCGAATTAAGCAACGCCCGCATTTCCGGATTCGCCAGAGCTTTCATCAATAATTCCATATCGACTTCTTCAGAAACCATATTTGGCTCAAGATTATTTTTCTTGTAAAATGCATCTTCAAATAATTCAGCGTTCTTTTTTCTGTCTTCATCAATAATATGGGAATACACATTTGTAACCATATCTGTCTGGGAATGACCAGAATCGCCCTGCACAGCTTTTATATCACCTTTATTGAGCTTTAACTTATATGTGACACTGCTATGACGCAAACTGTGAAATACAACTTTGGGGAGATGATGTTCTTCAATCAGCTTATTGAAAGATACTCGAATTGTTCCGGCTTCTAATGGAGAGCCAAATTCACTTGTCATCACTAAGTTGTAATCATTATATTCCTCTCCAAGGATTGCTTTTGTATTAAGTTGTTTCCGTTTCCATTTTTGCAGCATTTCGGCAACACTTCTTGGTAGAAAAACTTTACGTACACTACTTTCTGTTTTCGGTATTTTCAGAACAAGAAGAGTAGTATTCTTTGTATGACTTGAAGGAAAAACATACAGTATGTCTTTTGCATCCAAGGTATCCAAAGAAATTTTCTTGATTCGTTGTACTTCTTTATTTACAAATATATAGGATCTGTTTTCCTCAATTGCTTCGGGGGAAATATCTACACAATCCCAGGTTAAACCAAGCAGTTCCCCCATACGTAAAGTGCAGGAAAAGGCCAAATTTATAGCAAGCTTCAACCGTTCATCTTCACATACATCTATTGCATAGAAAATGGTTTCTGCATTCCATATTTCACGGTGCTGAGTTTTGTGTTTTGGTACAGAAGCAAGCGTACAAGGATTTTTTTCTATTAATTCCCATTTCATTGCTTGTTTGAAACAGCTTCGGAGTATTTTGTGAATGTCTTTTATTGTACTTGGCGATACATATTCATGCTTTTTCTTTCCAGTTGCCGAATTTATGACAGATGGGGTTATTAGAAGTTTTTTATAATACTGTTCAATAAATCTTGTATTAATATCTTCAAGTTTTACATTACCAATAATTGGAAGTATATAATTGTTGATTACACCCATATTTCCCTCATAAGTCGAGTAGGTCCAGTTTTCTTTTCCATATAAAGTAATATATTCACCAATCAGTTCTTCGACAGTTTTGCAGTTACGAACAACAAAGTTTCCAAGATTCTGTTTGAATTCAATTTCCTTTTTACGTCTCAATGCTTCAGCACGGGTTGGATAAGTTTCCCATTTCTGTTTCCTGTTTCCATTTTCATCGATATAGGAGTAAATTACACTGTATTTATCATTTCTCTTTCTTATAGACGCCATATTATTTAGCCCTTCCTTCCATTTCTCGGATTTTTAACCATTCTTCAAATTCCTTGCGATCAATACGGACTCGACTTCCTATCTTGATAAATGAAAACTTTTTTTCTGACATCCATTTTGATATCATGCCACGGCTGATCTTAGCTAATAGAGCAGCTTCATCCATCGTTAAATACTTCAGGTTTCCATTCACCGCACGATTATTAGTAGTTAATAATTTTGAAGTACGATAATTAGAAAGCGTCGGATTCTTTTCTTGTTTTACTTCTTTATATTCGGTAATTGGACTCAATTGATATGTGCTCTGAGCTTTCAAGAATCTTTGGAAACTATCTTTGGTTATTCGTTTTTTATCTCCAATTACTACAATTTCGAAATAGGAACAATATTGCTTATTTCTTAGCAAGGAATAGACATTGTTTCTTTTTATTCCAAGTAATCTTGCCATCTCAGGCATTGTTATGGATTCCGCTTCAATTTTGGCATCTTTTTCTTTATCTTGCTGGGTTCTGTAATGAGATTGTCCTTCATACCAGCTCCAAAAGGATTTCTTAGGAATTCGTTTCCAGTAATCTACGATAATAACTTCAAAAATATCCTTTTTCATTAAATCATATACGCAGCTTTCACAAATGCCCAATAGCTTTGAAATGTCTTTAACAGAATATGTTTTATTCTTCAGCTCTAGTCCGGGTTCTTCTCCCGTGACTTTATGATATTTTATCTGGTTGGCATACCACTTTTCAAAACTATCAATATTAATCCGTATTTTTCCAAAATATTCTTCATGCAGAAATAAATCTTTATGTAACAGCCAATAGCGGTCTGTCTTCTTAAGCCCTAATAAGTTTCCCATTTCGGAAACTGTCATCCATTTTTTCTTTCCGGCAGGCTTCTTTTTGTATGGGCTGCTACGGTTAATATCATTAATCAGAGCCTGAACAAGTTCTTCTTGATCATTTACATTCATTTTCATCACCTCATCAGTAATATACCTGTCTTAAGTAAAAATGGGTAGGATGTCAAAAACTATCCGTTTCAGATTGTCCATCCAACCATAGATCAAAACTCTTTTTGGAAATGCGATATCGACTTCCTTCTAACTGGATCCAATGAAATTCCTTTCTTTTGAGTAATGCATAAACGGCTGGACGACTGATTCCTAATATTTCTTGGATTTCCTTTACTGTGTAACATCTTTTCTGACTCATGTGATTTACCTCACTTTCTGATTTGTTATTGTCTACATATGTAGAAACGTTTTAGGAGGCTTATACAACCATTTGACTCAACTTTTTTATTTTTATTAGAAAATTACTGCTTTTAACTACAAATAGCTGCTTCCCCAAAAAGGAATGCAGCTATTTAGTAGTAATCTTTTATAATGATTTATTTTCTATTTAAAATTTTATTAAACCGACTAAAGACTCCATAGTTTGTGTGTTTGACTTACTGTTTATATCTATCTTCTCCTAAATATTTTTCTAGTCATTGCAATATAAAATTGCTTATACAGTCTCTCCCTTAAGAGTCCTGGTATTTTGGATAATATACAGAGCGACCGATATGACCATCATTATAGCGCACAAACCAATCAACAGATCTGATACCATCGGTGTAATGTGGAACCATATAATATGCACCGCTGCAGTTCCATATAATAAAAAGGTTACTATCTTTCCATGCCAGTCTGCACCATGTACTTTTCCTGTCTTTTGTATCACAAGACATCCACTGACTACCATATACAGCTCCTTACCTGCCATTATTACGATTAAAAGAAGCACATGCGGAAAACGAGTAAACAGACAGATTAACATCGCTGCCTGTGTCAGCTTATCAGCCACTGGATCAAGTATTTTTCCTAAATTACTAATCCTATGGAATCTTCTTGCGATATATCCATCAGCAAGATCCGTAAGACCAGACAGCAATAAGATTTCACCAGCTAACAGAGGATTTTTCTTTACACAATAACTCCATATAATTACCGGAATCAGACAAAGCCGAAAAAAAGAAAGAAGATTAGGAACCGTAATAATTCTATTCAAATTTTCTTCCTGATTCACTTCACTCTGCATGTACGGTCACCTCACTTTCCTTTTTTTTAGACATAAACCAATAAAATATAACACAAAATGCTAAAGCAAACACAACACCAAAAACATTTTGAATCACTCTAAGACTAACCGCTCCTTGTAGTCCATAAGTCTCTGCAGCAATGGCTAAAGCACCAAATGTGTTAAATACTGCCTGCCAGCCATATTGTGCTGAAAATCCTACACCGATTCCACCAAGAATTCCTATATATGCATAGATTGACGAAGGAAGCAGAAAATATAATACTGTAAAACATATAACACCTGCAATATTTCCGACAATCCTTTTACGGACTCTGTAGTGCATATCTTCCATAAACGGCAAAATCGCGGACATGGCCGCAATACCAGCCCACATTGCACGTGGCATATTACAAAGTTCTGCAATGCAAAGGACAATCGGTACGCATAAAATCTGACATATCTGCCATTTTGTTCTGGAAGAAGTGATATCAAATTCTTGTATCAGATCTTTCAGATTTCTTTTATAAGTTCTGTTTTTATGATTTCGATAAAATACAAAGCAGGTAAGTGCTGCACCTAAAGCCATTCCGACTAATCGCATCTGATAGCTTTTTCCCGTAACATCATAACCATATAGCAGCAGATACCCAAGAACCAATGTAGATTGATTAAACATGAATGGATTATGGCATCCGAACAGAATCAACACAGCCAGTGCCGCAATATTTAACAGCATTCCCAGTACCGGTGAAAGCTGGTTTGCTAAATGCGGACATACAGTCATAATTACAAAGAACAAAGCCAAAAGCATCGTAGATTGTCCGGTGTGGATCCCCAGATCCGCATTCCGAAATACCATAAGGCATAATAAAACTACTACACCCACAATACTATTCTCATTTCCAAATAAGATACTGAAAATAGTAACAAATGAAAAACAAAATGCCATTGTAACAGCTATCTTTACCAAATATAGCAGTATATGATATGATTTTTCTTTCACTGTTTCACTCTTTTTCAACAGATTTTTAGAACCTGCCTGATTTAACTGCAATTCCTGATAAAATGTCATGTAATTCCTCCTCTATCTGTTTTTCTTAAACTTATATGGCCTCATCTTTCTGTATTGGAAGCTCTACAACAAATCTGCATCCACCATATTCACGTTTTTCTGCTTTGATTGTTCCTCCGGCACTATCTACAATCCGTTTTACAAGTGCAAGACCTAGGCCATTTCCTTCTGCTTTATGAGATCCATCTACCTGATAGAACTTGTCAAATATTCTGGATTTTACATCATCCTCTATTCCTGGTCCTTCATCTTCCAGAATGAACTTAACAGAATCCTGTTCTTGTTTCAGAAACATCGTAATTGTCCCCTTTGAAGGGCTGAACTTAATCGCATTATCCAAAAGATTTATCCAGATATGCATAAAAAGTCCTTCATTCCCAGTATATTTAACTTCCTCCAATTCTACCTGAAAACCAATTTCTTTTTCTGTCCATTTTGTTTCCAATGAAAGAAATGCCTGGCGGATCTGTTCATCCAGACGATATTCTGTTTTTTTCATTGGTATATTCTGATTCTCTAACTTGGATAACAGCAAAATATTACCAACCAATCCGGAAAGTCTTTGGGTGTTAAATAAGATTTTTTCTACATATTCCTCTTGATCCGGAGACAGTTCTTCTCCCTGAAGCAGCATTGTATATCCTTCAATGGCATTAATCGGGGTCTTAAACTCATGAGAAACATTAGATACAAAATCCATCTGCAGCACCTCTGTTGCACGAAGTTCTTTTGTCATAACGTTAAAACTTTGATAAGATTCTCCAACTTCTGCTATACGGCTGTTCGTTTCCAAATGCTGTTCAAAATCTCCCTGAGAAACTTCCTTCATTGCTTTACTAAGTCTGGTAATTGGTTCCAGTAACTTTGCATTGATAAAGGAAGTGATCAGCCCTGCAATCAATGTATTGAAAATCAAAAGCCAGCCAAGCACAGGTATGCTGCCCGGCAGATTAAAAAAATGATTCAAAAAAGCAAATAATAAAGCAGATATGACTGTTGAAAATACAAGTGCCAGCCAGATTGCACCAGTCAGACAGGATCGGATCCGCAATCCTTTTTCTTTCTTTTGTTCCATTATTTTTTCACCACCTTGTATCCAATTCCACGCATTGTTACGATTTCAAAATCAGGGTTATCTTTAAAACGCTCTCTGATTCTTCCTATATGTACCTCTATCGTATGTGGGTCTGCCTCCGTCTCGTATCCCCATACTTCATCCATCAACTGTTGTTTTGTAAATGTTCTGCCTGGCGAAGCTGCAAGCTTATATAAAAGCAGGAATTCTTTTTTAGGCAAAACAAGACTTTCCTTATCAGTTGTAACCGTCATTGCATCATAATCAAACTCTGTTGAACCGATCACAATTTTGTGTTCATTCAGTATCTGTGCACGGCGAAGCAGTGCTCCGACTCTTAAAACCATTTCATTCACATTTACCGGTTTTACCATATAATCGTCACTTCCCGAAAGAAATCCCTGGCGCATATCATCAAAGGAACCTTTCGCAGTGATCATAAGCACTGGTATCTGATATCCTGCTGAGCGAAGTTCTGACACCAGTTCATAGCCATCCATAACCGGCATCATAATATCAGAAATGATCAGATCAATATATTCCTTATCCAATACTTCTAATGCCTGTGCTCCATCCGATGCACTTTTGACTTGATATCCATTCTTCTCAAGCACTTTTTGGAATAGCTGGCTTAATTCTTTATCATCTTCTACAATTAATATTTGAAACACGTTTTCCTTCCTCCTTATTAAAACAGATACCTTGCCCATCCAAGCAGATGCTGTACCAAAAATATTTTTCTCTGACGTTTCTTTGTTAATTCGATCGGCTCTACATGATATGGATCACGATAGGTTCCATTTTCCAATACCTGGCGGGACACTCTTTCATATTCCATCATGCCCTCTTCCAACTGTTTATTAATATCTTTACTGCGAATTACAAGCATCAGTTCCGTATCCAGATATGCACTTCTCATGTCCATATTAAAGGAACCGATTACAGACAGATCATCGTCAATCAGAATACTTTTTCCGTGGTATGAATAACCGCCTTCATATTCCCAGATATTAATTCCTGTACTTAAGATTCTATTTCTGTTTTTCGCATAATCGGCAGCCCCAAATGGATTCCCATTATTCGCAACTGAATTTGTCATGATAGAAAAATCTGAAACGTTCTCTGCAATCTCCTCCCATGTATTATACATCATATCATTACAGATAATATATGGCGTGTGGATCTTCACACGATTTTTTGCATTTTTCATCAATTCTCCCAACTGATACCACACTACTGGTTCTTTGGAACCTGTGTGAATAGGATTTGACACTAATGCAATCTTTTCTGTCTCAAAAGTTTCGTCCGTGTAATCGGTATCGCAGATTCTTTCCTTATTCTCTTCAAAATATTTCTGATAGCCGTTCTGCAGCTCTAAAACTGCGTTCTTTACAGATTTTCTATTTGCCAGTTTTTTATTGTCATGAAAATAACCACTGTCTTCTTGTTCCCATATCGTTTCAAAATACTCTAACAACTGGTTAACTGAATTTTCTTTCTCAGGTTCATCGCAAACCACTAACACGTCTCTGTCATAGTTCTTATGTCCCGGAAAATCCCCCAGGAAATAATTGTATGTATTTCTTCCCCCAAGAATATATCTCTTTCCATCTGCAATCAAATATTTATCATGCATTCTACCCATCATTTTCCACGGTTTCAACGGATTGGCCTTATTATATAGTTTAATTTCAACATTCTCATGGGAAGATAATCCATAGAAATACGGATTTCCTTCCATATCAATCCAGCTCTCCATTCCATCTACTAACAGACGAATATGTACACCTCTGTCTGCCGCATCATGCAGTGCTCCTAAGATCAATTTTCCACTTTCATCGGATTGAAATGCAAAAGTAGAAAGAATAATTTCCTTTTTTGCATTCTTAATCAAACGCACTCTTTGTAAAAGCGCTTCTGGATTCTTTTCTATGATTACTGCCCGTTCTGTATTTTCACTGCATTCGTTCCATGACCCATTTTTTGTTTCTTTTTTGGTTGTATTGGACACTTCCGGCTGCTTTTTATATGCAACGCAGATTCCGAGCAATTCATAAAAAGCCACACATAAAAAAATTGCCAGTATAACAAGAAGGATTTTACATATTTTATGCTTTTTCATTGTACATCACCTGATTCCTTTTTATTTCATACTTATACAATACAAAGTCAATCTCAATTTAACCTCAACAAAATTTATTTTTCATAAAAAATATGACCGGCTTCTTTTTAATGAAACAGTCATATTTTTATTCTAATATATGAAGGAGCTTTTCTTACTCCGTTGTATTAATCACTATTTTATTTCTTCCATAAGCTGTCGGATTTTTCTCAATGTACACCGTGTAACTGCCAGGTCATCTTCTTGTATATTCGATATGATTTTTTCATAAGCTTCTATCATTTTTTCTTTCTGACAATTACTTAATTCAATTGCCTTGTTCGTTAAAACAAGGTATGTTCTTTCTTTTTTTTCATCTAATTTCCAGATAATATATCCTTTATTTTCAAGACTTTTTACCATCTTAGATGTTTCTGGAATCGATAATTTCATGTATTCTGCCACTTCTGAAAGATATACTCCTTCATGACAGTCTGATTTTTCAACACATTCCTTTATACTATAAAGAAACAAATAATCTGTTCTTTCAACAAATTCAAATATACTTTCAACATTGATGCTCTTTAAAAAAAACTCCTCTGCACTGGTTCCTGCTCCCATATTATCGTTCCTCTCTTTCTATATATTCTTTTTTGCTGACTAGACTCTTATATGCCGGGCGAATGATCTTATCTGTAGTTATCAATTCTTCCAGGCGATGTGCACTCCAACCAGCAATTCTTGCTATCGCAAATAATGGCGTGTACAATTCTCTTGGAATATTCAACATGTCATACACAAAACCACTATAGAAATCTATATTAGGACTTACTCCTTTGAATATCTGACGCTGCTTTGCAATCAACTTAGGTGCAATCTTCTCAATATTGTTATAAAGGGTCATATCTTTCTCACGTCCTTTATCCCTTGCGAGTTGTTCTACAAAGCCTTTGAACACCCTTTCTCTCGGATCTGAAATAGAATATACAGCATGTCCCATTCCATAAATAAGTCCTTTCTGATCAAACGCCTCTTTCTTCAAAATCTTACTCAGATATGATGCAATTTCCTCTTCGTCTTCATAATCTCTCACATGACTTTTAATATCATCCATCATATTCATTACCATCAGATTTGCACCGCCATGTTTTTTTCCTTTTAAGGATGACATTGCTGCTGAAATAACAGAATAAGTATCTGAACCTGAAGATGTTACTACCCGTGTAGTGAATGTAGAATTGTTACCACCACCATGTTCCATATGTAACAATAATGCTATATCCAGTACTCTTGCTTCCAGTTCTGTGAATTTTGTATCTGGTCTTAATAGGCGCAGGAAATTTTCAGCAATAGATAAATCTTTTTCAGGTCTATGAATATACATACTTTCGTTTTTTTCATAATGACAATAAGCATGGTATGCATATACTGCTAACATAGGAAATGCTGCGATCAACTGCATACTCTGCCTTAGCACATTCGGAATTTCAAGACTTTCTTTCTTCTTATCGTAAGAGCCCAATGTAAGAATACTTCGAGTCATAGAACCCATAATATCTGATGTAGGTGCTTTCATAATGACATCTCTGGTAAAGTTAGTCGGTAGTTCCATACAATCAGATAGTCTTCCCTGAAATTCCATTAACTGTGTATCAGTTGGCAATTCTCCGAATAAAAGAAGATATGCTCCTTCTTCAAAGACAAACCTTTTTCCTTTACTTCCTGTTACTAAATCTTTTATATTATAACCACGATAAGATAACTCGCCATCACATGGACTCTTTACTCCATCACGATATTCAAAAGCTTTTATATCAGAAATATTTGTAAGCCCCGTCAACACACCTTGGCCTTTTTCATCTCGTAAGCCTCTTTTTACACCATACTCTGAATACAGATTCTTACTAATGCTATCATTTTGTTCACAAAAAATTGCTTGCTGTTTCATATAATTTTCCAAATTGCTCATTTGAATCGCTCCTTTCATTCTGTTACAAACTTACATACTATACTCAGATATTCTTGTTTCCAGAGCATTCAGCATTGTCTGTTCTTTTTCTTATTCTTATTCATTAGCAATACAATACAATGGAAAACTCAATTTAACCTCAACAACGTTTGTTTTTTCATCCATGCAAAATCTTCTTTGTACAACAGACTGTTAGATATAGCAAAAACGGCCTTTCAAAAACAGTTAACTTCTAAATCAACTGTTTTTTGAAAGGTCGTTTCATCAGATTCTTATAGCAATCCAGCAAATAATCTCATAAATAATTGTCCCAGTCGCAAATATGCACTTCGTCCGGTTTGATATTGGTCTGTCACATCACGACATTCTCCCATCGTTCTTATTAGATCATTTTTTATTTCCACAACTGCCTGACAATCTGCCATAAAACAGCCGTTTTCAAAATGGTGATATAAACTTCGATAATCCAGATTAATTGTTCCACAAGTTGCCATACAGTCATCTGCCACACTCATTTTTGCATGACAGAAACCAGGAGTCCACTCATAAACACGAACACCATGTTTAACTAATCCATGATAAAAAGAACGAGTTATATTATAAATGAATTTTTTATCAGGGATACCAGGTGTGATAATTCTTACGTCTACCCCTCGCTTAGCAGCCAGACATAACGCATGCGTCATTTCATCTGTTATGATTAGATATGGAGTCATAAACCAACAATATTTTTCAGCTTTATTTATCATACTGATATAAACTTCTTCTCCTACTTGCTCATTATCCATAGGGCTGTCTGCATAAGGTTGAACAAACCCAGTTTGCTGTGCCGCATAATCATAGTGGAAAAGGTATTTACTAAAATCAGAATCATTAGCATCCTTATCACTTACTGCATTCCACATTTCCAAAAATGTCACCGTAAGCGACTGAACAGCATCTCCTTCTAAACGAATACCTGTATCTTTCCACTGTCCATACGGGTGTGTGTAATTAAAATATTCGTTTGCTAGATTATATCCACCTGTAAATCCGACTTTTCCATCAATAACTGTTATTTTTCTATGATCACGATTGTTCAAAAACAGATTTAAACCAGGCATAAACGGATTGAATACACGGCAATGAATTCCTATTGCCTCCATCTTTTTCACAAAATCTGTGTTAATAAAGCCTATAGAACCCATATCATCGTAGAATACTCTAACTTCCACACCTGCTTTTACTCGCTCTTCCAGAACATCTTGAATCTTATGCCATGCTTCAGCGTCTTCTATCGCATGATATTCCATAAAGATAAACTTCTGTGCTTTCTCCAAATCCTTAAGCTGTGCCTCTAATCCTTTCACTGCTTCATCAAAATACACAATATCCGTATTCTGATAGATTGGATACTGCGAATTTCTTTGTATGTAACTTGCTATATTTCCTGCTTTCGGAATTGTTTCTTTTATTTTGCTCAAACACTCCTGACTGTCCGGAAGCATTGGTAACAATTTGCTATCAATTTCTGCATATCGCTCACGCATTTTATGTGTGCCACCATTCAAACCAATCAACAAATACAGGCCTACACCCATAATTGGGAAAATTAGAATTAAGATGACCCAAGGCATTTTCATAGAGGATGTCTTATTTGATGCGTACAATCCCAAAACCAAGATCCCACTCAAAATCCTTGTAAATAAATTTATGATTTCTGCATATTCATTCAAGCGTGTTACGATAGTAATAATAAAAATCACTTCCAGAAGAATGCAGATTATGGAAAAACACAGCCGTTTTACCCCATTTTTTGTTTTTGCTTTGCCCTCTAAAGTATCTTGTTTCATATATATTCCACCTTCCTACTTGCTCAGTTTTCTCCCTAAATTTCGTGGAACATACCAATTTTGTCTTTTATTCTCTGCATTTCATTATCTGCTTCAATGATAGCTCTTGCAGAATGAAGTAATTCTTCACTTATCTCATCATAGCCAGGCATTTCTTCAATTCCTTTTTTATAGCGAAGTTGATGTTCCAATGTTGCCCAGAAATCCATACCATTGGTTCGAATCTGTAATTCTACACGCATAGGTGTTTTACCCTTAGCAAAAAATACTGGTATTTCAACAATCATATGATAGCTTCGATAACCATTCGATTTTGGATTTTTTATATAATCTTTTATTTCAATAACTTTAATATCATCCTGTTGGGTAATCAAATCTGATATCATATAAATATCGTCAATAAACGCACAAACTATTCGAACGCCTGCTACATCATTGAGATATGTCTGTATATTTTCTGTTGTAAATTCATATCCCATCTTCTGCAGTTTATCGTAAATACTATTGGGCTGCTTAATTCTTGTTTTTATAAAAGAAATAGGATTTCGATTGTTCTCAACTGAAAATTCATCATCCAAAACCTCAAGTTTAGTTTGTATCTCCCGAATAGCACAACGATACATCATCATTAAATTATAAAATTTTGTAGCATTATTTAAAAACTGTAGTGATTCCGGACTGTTCATCCTGAGTTTTTTACTTCATCTTTTGTCATGGAACTTTCCTTTCTACCTCATCCCTGATTTCAAAACATTATTTATTTTGATAGTTGATTCGTTCTCCTTGAATTACTGGATAACAAATCATTTTATCACTATCCAGATTTTCTACATGCATATCTACTGCACTGATCTGATGGTTTTCATAAGTATTGTAATAATAAATACCTTTTGTAACATTACAACACGACGTATACAATGTGATTTCATATTTTCCATCCGCTACTTCGCAACATCCTCGTTGCTGATCCACAGATCCGAGAATGTGGAAGAATTGGCTAACGCTTTCTTCCTCTGATTCACCTGAAATTGCATTTACCTTTGTAAAAGCTACACGTACAAAGCGTGAGGAAGATGAGAGATCTCCCGGAAGACCTAATCCTCCCATACCTCTACTATATGCATCAAGAGCCAAATTTTCGCAGAAAGTATTTCTGGGCTGTTTAGGAGATAAATACATATAATTATTTAGTTGAAACATCTGCTGTGGAAATGGCGGATTATTCGTAAGCACTCCTATTGGATTGTCATAAATATGCAAACCATCTGACATAGATTCTACCGTAATTGACTCATTCTCATCAGAAATGATCCAGTGTAATTGTGCTAATGGTAATTGCTCGCTGAAAGGAGTATTAACAATATTAATTCGTTCAAGAAGCTCGCGAACTTCAACTAAAGAAGAACACTGACTTAAAATCCACGGAATAAATTCAAACTGTGCAATATTTTCCACATCTGGCTTAATCGCGGCATAAACAGCATTTCCGACAAAATTCAGTCCTGCCATTGCCACTCCTTTTTCATTCATAGCATCATAATACAAAGGATAATCCTCAGCAACATGAGCCATTCCAATAATTGCATAATGATTTTTCATATCGCCAACATGGCGAAAATTAAACGCATAATTACGTGGTGTAATTACTATCTGATCACCATAAGAGAATTCATAATCGAGGGTTCGTCCAAAGTAAAAATCTTTTGTTTTATAAGTTGCTGCTGTACACATGATCGTTTATCCTCCTAAATAGATTGAAATATGTCAATGAGCTTTTTCTTGAACAATATTATAGCGCAATTCTTTTACTTTGTTCCAACTTCATACATGATCATAACATGTAAACTTTAAACTATTTTCCTAGATTATTTCTCCATCAGTTTTTCAAACCAGGTATCCATAGCTAGGATGAATTGACCTACGTCTGGCAATTCTTGCAGCATTTCGTTTAGGGTTTTGTGCTTCACATATTTCTGCACATACACCCAACAGGCAACGCTACTGGCTTCTGATACAATGTCAGCTATGGTTTTGCGCATAAGCTCTTCAAATTCAGCAATTTCTTCTTTTGGGACAACATCATACAGTGTTGGTGCCTGATGACTTAATTTTACGCCATTTTCATTTGCATCTTTAAGCAAATTCTTAACTTTTTCTCTTGAATTCTCCGGTACTTTCATGTACTCCCACATAAATGCTACCACATCGGACGGTGTGTCTTTTTTAAGTGGTGGTAACTGAATATAATCATTGTTTTCGCTCATTTTCATATCCTCCTCACGATATAATAAAATCAATAATGCGTTCTCTTGTCATGTCCAGTACAGTGTCCACGAATACTCCTGCAAACAGGATCAGATACAGAATTACACTCAGCGAAAATAGAAATGCAACCTATACCCAGTCATGATAACAGTATGCAGTCGCTATAATCAGCAAAGTGAATAGAAACCCAAGGATTCCCCTGACAACCGCATAAGTCTGTACTGTCATCTTCACTGCTAGGCCGATCACAAAAAGGATCAGCCATACTGGCAGTAATAATATCTTCCCAGCAAGTTTTAAAATAAACATGTGTACCTCCTATCTTACCAGTCCTGCATATCATGGTTCACCTCTGCCTGGTAATATCCCTGCATGGTTGCCGGAGCATTATACAATGCAGCGAGTAAATATTTCTTAATGTTCTTGATTTCGGTTGTATTTTTCTTCATGCTGGAAATTACATACTGGATATGCATGAAGTTTAGTTTCATGAATCGATTTTTAACAAATTCTGTTGGTAGTTCATTACTGGCAATCACTAACTTTTTTCCAGTGTATGCTACAGTCTCAACAATCAACTCATAGATTCCCTGTACGAGTTGTACTTCGTTTGGGTAACTCTGCAAAAGAACATCATAATCGATATTTTGTTTGACTGTCTCTTCCAAGATAGAATACTGTTCCATCTCATCACATCTGATCTTATCATCTTCTGATTCTTGAGCCACAGATAGGATAAGATTAGATTCTGTATTACTCTTGTAAGTATTATTAGAATGGAAAAGACAAAGGAGCTGGTTACAATTGTATGTACTCAGCTCCTTTGTGTATAATAACACAAGGAATGATTCATCAACCGGTATCCTAAGCTAAAACAAGGAATGAATCCCTATAGGAACATAGAATATTTTGAGAAACGAAAAGAATTCATCAGGAGAAAAAGAAAAATAGCAAAGAATCGAGTTGCCGCTGCTAATCCTACTTATGTATAAAAGGATTAGTAGTCATCAAGGCTCGAGCCGTATACAGGGAAACTTGTAAAAATATAATGGATGGCTGCAACTTTTTTCATATGACTTTTGTATATAAGGTAAAGAGATGAAAAGAAGGTGGGAGGTGGAACGTATTGAGTAATTATTATGATGAGAATGAACTAATTAGACGAATCCAAAAAGGAGATGAATCAGCGTTAGCAATAATAATTTCGGAATATCATGCTTATGTCGGAAAAATTGTATACAGTATCTTAGGCAGTTACTCTCATAAAATTGATCTTCAGGGTGTGGTTAATCAGATCTTTTTTACCTTGTGGCATAAAGCTAATAAAATTGATCCATCGAAAAGCGTTACAATAAAAGGTTATTTAGGCACATTGGCCAGAAATACAGCTATAAATGAAAAGAAAAAATGCATACCAGATTACCAGATAAATGATGAGGTCATAGCAGATATTTCCGATGATTTTAACCAGGTTGAATTGAGATTACTGCTGGCGAATGCTCTGAGGAAACTGAATAAGGATGAGCAGTTAATATTAGTTCTGTTTTATTTTCAAAATGAGAAAATAGCCGATATTTCCCGCATTACAGGTATTCCGGCATCCACAGTAAAAAGCAAACTCAAACGCTGCAAAGAGAAGATGAAAAAATTTTTGGAAGAAGGAGGAAATCAGTATGAAAATTTCGTATAACGATATGTTTACTAACATTTCAGATGTTGCTTATGAAATATTAGAAGAAAATGATATGTTTAATGATGAAACCGATGATATGTTTTCTTCAGATAGAACTTGTAAAGATGTAACAGATATGATCCATGATCAGAAAATCGTGAGAAAAAGGCATTTTGCTATCAAGAGTGTTTTACTGGTTGCAGCTCTTGCTGCAATGTCGTCTATTCTTGCTATTGCTCACAACTACGGTGCAGCATTAATTGATGACAGCAACCGGCATTTAGTTGGAAAAGGACTTCATGGAGAAGGACAGATAATAGGAGCTGATGAAGAGATAGAGGTTCCGGATGAACCTTCAGATGGAATTTGGGAAACAACAGCTCGTATTAAATCATACAAAAACGTAAGCATTAGTCCAAACAGTATAACAGAATTTGCTGTATCCGGTGACGCCGGACAATATATTACTCCGGAAATTATATTTGGCAACAATGATTTAGTCATTTTTGAGCAGGAAGACGGATCAGGCTGGAAATTAAATGAGGGAGAAACCTTAATGATTCAGGCAACGGAATATGAAGCGGAAACAAACGGTGGAAATGGCCAGGGAATCATGTATTTTTATATCTGTGACGGTGAAATATTAGATGGAAAATCAGAGCCTCGTAAAGAATTAAATCAAACCTTTGAATTAACTGCAGAAAAATCCGGAGAATATTATATCTGTCTTTTAGGTGTAAGCTCAGATCCTATATCTTTAAAGGAAGGAAAAATAGTTATTAAATAGTAAAAAACGGTTATGAGAGAGAGTGCGATTACCAGGTTAGGTGATCGCACTCTCTCTCATTTTTTTATTATAGGAAACTTCAAATTTTTTTAAAATTATGCAACTTTTTTAATGTTCCATTGTATATATAGGTAACAGGAAGTGTGGGAAATAAAGGAAGTAAAGGAGGTAAATGTTTATGAAAACAATTTTAAAGCGAACGATTGGTTTTTTTCTTTCTCTTGCAATGATAATTTCTGTAGCATGTTCTACGGCGGTCGCAGCAGAGACACCAGAAGATCAAATTTACATCTCCCAATAAGGGGTGACAACAGAGCGGAACCAAAATGTTAGCTGGACTTCTTAAAACCCATGTTTGCAAACCGGTAATTTTGATTAGCTGTCAGCTAACAAAAATCGGATTGCGTTAGCTGGAAATTGATCATTTTGAATGGAATTTTATGTCACGAATGTGATTAGAAAATAACAAAAGCGTTCGTTGTCAGCTAATTCAGCTAACATTTTCGAACGCTTTGAACCGTCCCTGGGGGGATTCGAACCCCCGCAAAAACCCGCCTTAGGAGGGCGGTGCTCTATCCAGCTGAGCTACAGAGACACATGACGCAAACCCTTGATTTTACTGGGTTTCTAGGATTTTTCCCTTTGGGGAATGCCTCGGCCTTCCTTAGGAGGACCTCGTTATATCCATTTAACTAAGGGAACAATTGTATCTGTATTCCAGACACAGTTAATATCTTATCATAGAACCTACAAATTCTCAACCGTTTTTCATCTATTTGGAAATGAACCGTGTTGATGGAAATACGAGAGAAACTTGATGCAATCGGGATATCGTCTGAACAGGTAGACAAGAATCAAGTAGTTGTTAAGCATGTTAAAATAGATGGGAAACACTGTAGATGTATGACGAGACGGGACGATAGTTATATTGTTGCCGTAACAGTGGAGGATTCTGTTTATTTACAGGGAACTCTTTTAGCAATACTGATAGTGGGCACTTATCTGGTATTGGCGACATGCTGGATGATGTATATGCTCTCGAAAGTTATAAAAGAAAGGGATAGAAGAAAATAAAGCCGGTGCAGGATTCATTTCCTGTATCGGCTTTACTGCTCCTATCAAGACTCTCTATGTTTCTCAATATAATACGGAACGCAGGTTGTGAAGAAATCAAGAATCGTATCTGCATAAGAAGTATCATCTTTTGGAATCGCATGAAGTACCTGTTGAATCGCGAATCCATCAAGTGTAGCCATAAAGATAGAAGCGAATTGTTCTGCAAGCTTACGATCATCAAGTGCAAATGCAGAAGCAAAAAGCGTAGCAGCCTGATCCAGAATTGACTTCAATCCGGAGGTATATTTCTGGGAAAATTCGGAATCACATTTCATTGCATCTGATAATAGAAGTAAGTATAGTTTTTCTTCCTGAAGGCGTTTGAAACGAATCCGCGCTTCTTTTTCTACATCAGAAAAGAGAGAATCTACGGTGATTTTCTCGTTCTCATTTTCATGAAAAATACGATGTGCAAAATGAATCGAATCTGTGACGATTTCGTCAAATAAATCCTGCTTGTTCTTATAGTAATAATAAATCGCGCCGGTTGTCATATTGGCTTCGGCAGCAATCGAACGCATACTTGTCTTATCAATTCCGAACTTTTCAATCTGTCGGATCGCAGCTTGTTTGATCTGTGTTTTGGTTGTGTTTTTTTGTTCATTCATGTTCTTTACACCTCGAAATGAATTGTGTTATTACTCACAAAATCTGCATCATCCGTGTCTCTTGGCAGTGTGGTTGACACGGGAGTGAACAGTAACATGATTATAGCATAAAAAAAGATAAATGTAACATCGATATTTGTTTGACAAAGCACATAACAAATGTTATGTTGGTCTTATAGGAAATTATTATAATTTATGAAAAGATTTATGAAAAAGGAGAGGGAATATGACAGACAAATTTAAAGGCTGGTATCCGGACTATATTGAGAACGAAAAAGAACGTGAACCAATCTTAAAACTTGCCAAGATGATGACAGGTCGTGCAAAGAAAAAGCTCGGATTAGAGAAGATGACAAAGTACGATCCGGAGTATTGGGGATTAGCGCTTTTGTGTACGGACGAGCAGGCTGAGATCGCAATGAAGATGGGGGTGCGCCAGCCGAAAACATTAGACCAGATGGTGAAGGTGACGGGTAAGGATAGAGATTATCTGGAGAAGCAGTTAGAGGAAATGGCAGAGGTTGCGCTGGTGGAGTATAACTGGGAAAATCCACAGCATGAGAAGCAGTATGTACTGCCAATCTTCGTACCTGGAAGTGCAGAGTTCTCTTGTATGAATGCGAAGATGTTAGAGAAGCATCCGGAGCTTGGACTTTTCTTTGAGAGAATGAGTCGTATTGCATTGGAAGGACTTGCACCATTTATGCCGGAGGGCGGTGTTGGAATGCATGTTATTCCTGTAGAGAAGGCAATTTCAACAGAGAATCAGTCTCTGCCGATCGAGCACATTTCACATTGGCTTGAAAAGTATGAGGGAAAATATGCAGCGAGTCCATGTTCTTGTAGAAGATCACGTAAAACATTTGACGAGGGATGTGCGGATGATCCGGAAGAATGGTGTATTGCGGTGGGCGATATGGCAGATTATATCGTTGAGACAAATAAAGGCGGACACTATATTACAAAGGAACGTGCGTTAGAGATTCTGAAACAGGCAGAGGACAATGGTTTCGTACATCAGATTACAAATATTGACGGTGAAAATAAGATTTTCGCCATCTGTAACTGTAATGTAAATGTCTGTTATGCGCTTCGTACTTCACAGTTATTTAATACACCGAATATGGACAGATCTGCATATGTTGCAAAAGTTGAGACAGAGAACTGTGTGGCTTGCGGACGTTGTGTAGAGTACTGCCCGGCAGGTGCTGTTAAGCTTGGTCAGAAGCTTTGCAAGAAAGATGGTTCTCAGGTAGAGTATCCGAAGCATGTTCTTCCAACAGAGAAGAAATGGGGACCGGAGATGTGGGACGAAGACTATCGTGATAAGAACCGCATCAACTGTTATGACACAGGTACAGCTCCATGTAAGACAGCCTGTCCGGCACATATCGCTGTTCAGGGTTATATCAAGATGGCAGCGCAGGGAAGATACAGAGATGCCCTTGCACTGATCAAGAAGAACAACCCACTCCCGGCAGTCTGCGGACATATCTGTAACCGTCGCTGTGAGGATGCATGTACACGTGGAACGATCGATCAGGCAATTGCAATCGATGAAGTTAAGAAGTTTATTGCGGCTCAGGATCTGAATGCAGAGACACGTTTTATTCCGGAGAAAGTAGTTCCGGCAACAAAAGGATATTTCGATGAGAAGATTGCAATCATCGGTGGTGGACCGGCAGGTTTATCCTGTGCATTCTATCTTGCTGAAAAAGGATATAAGCCGACTATTTTCGAGAAAAATGAGCGTGCCGGCGGTATGCTCGTATACGGAATCCCATCATTCAAATTAGAGAAGGATGTCGTACAGGCAGAAATCGATATTATCAAAGAGATGGGGGTAGAGATCAAGACTGGTGTAGAAGTTGGAAAAGACATCACATTAGATGAACTTCGTGCACAGGGATACAAAGCATTTTACATTGCAATCGGATGTCAGGGCGGACGTCTTCCGGGAATCCCGAATGATACAGCAAAGGGATGTGCATCTGCGGTTGATCTCTTAAAAGAGGTGAATGCAAATGAGAAATACGACATCAAGGGTGACGTAGTTGTCATCGGTGGTGGTAACGTAGCAATCGACGTAGCAAGAGATTCTAAGAGATGTGCAAGTGACGATACAAAGGTAAATATGTTCTGTCTGGAGTCCAGAGAGACAATGCCGGCTTCCGTAGAAGAGATAGAAGAAGCTGAGTCAGAAGGAATCGTTGTAAATCCGGGCTGGGGACCGAAGGAAGTTCTCGTAGACGAGAATGGTGAGGTTCGCGGTGTTGTATTAAAGAAATGTCTTTCTGTATTTGATGCAGAAGGAAGATTCAATCCGACATATGATGAGAGTGAGCTTATGACAGTAGAATGTAAGCATGTATTCTTCTCTGTTGGTCAGTCAATCGTATGGGGTGATCTGTTAAAGGGAAGCAAGGTAGAACTTGGACGCGGCAATGGAGCAGTTGCAGATAAGCTTACTTACCAGACCGCAGAACCGGATATTTTCGTTGGTGGAGATGTTTATACAGGACCGAAGTTTGCAATCGATGCGATCGCAGCAGGAAAGCAGGGAGCAATCTCAATCCATCGTTTTGTACAGCCACAGTCCAGTCTCACAATCGGACGTAACAGAAATGATTTCATCGAATTAGATAAGAATGACATTAAGGTGGAGAATTATGATAATTCCAGCCGTCAGATTCCAGGACATAATAATGCAATTGATACAAAACATTCCTTCCGTGATGCGAAGCTTTTATTTACAGAAGAGCAGGTGAAAGCGGAGACAGCGCGCTGTCTTGGATGTGGAGCATCTGTTGTTGATCCGAATAAATGTATCGGCTGCGGACTTTGTACAACAAAATGTGAATTTGATGCGATCAAGTTACACAGAGAACTTCCGGAATGCAGCAGAATGGTTCCTTACGAGGATCGTCTGAAATTTGTTCTTCCGAACATGGTAAAACAGTCCATCAAATTAAAATTTAAGAAGAAATAAATTTGAAAGAAATTAAAGTAACTGTTCAGAGCCAACCTCCAAAATGCTACGCATTTCGTCGGTGTGGCGTATCCGCCAAATAAAATTTCAAAAACAGTCTTAAAAATGCAAGCATTTTACACCTGTTTTATGAAATTTTGCTTGGCTCTGAACAGTTACAAATTAAAATCTAAGGAAAATTTTAAAAGGAAACAGGGGGAAAAGTAAATGGGAATACTTTATAATGTACCTGATTTAAAAACCTGGGGAATTATGTTCTTTATCCTCGTAGTCCTGATCGCACTGAATGAATTAGGACGTGAAACAAAATGGGGTGGAATCTTACTGTTTGTGATTGTTCCGGTTGTGCTGACAATCTTTGTATGGCCGACAACCTGTGCGCCGGGAAATGAGTACGGAACCGGAAACTGGTTCAACTGGGCAAAGACTTACTCTGCACTTGCAGGTTGTGTTGGATTTATGCTGATGCGTTATATTCCGAATGCGACAAAGCATAAATGGGTGATCTGCTTCCCGCCACTGATTCTTGCAATCAATATTTGTGAGGCAGTTTTCCGTGATTTCGAGGCATACAGCTTCCATGCATTTGCAGGCGAGAAGATAAACAATCTCTGGGTTATGTCAGGACCTTGGAACATCATGAACGGAATCGCAGGTATTTTAAATATCCTGCTGATCTGCGGATGGACAGGTATCTACATTTCTAAAGAGAAGAGTAAAGATATGATGTGGCCGGATATGGACTGGATCTATATCCTCGGATATGATCTCTGGAACTTTGCATATACATATAACTGTATTTCAGACCATTCTGTATACTGTGGTGTGATTCTGCTGTTATCCTGTACTATCCCTGCATTCTTTATCAAGAAGGGATGCTGGTTACAGCATAGAGCACACACACTGGCACTTTGGATTATGTTTATCATGACAGTTCCACAGTTTGCAGACAGACTGGCGCCTGTTCCGACAACACATAATCCGAAAGCATTCTTTGCTGTAAGCTTTCTTTCTTTAGTTGTGAATGCGGCGGCAGTTATTTACCAGTTCAGCGTGATCCGCAAGAATAAGTTGAATCCATTTAAGGATGAGATTTATACAGACAAAGCATTTTACAAGAAAATAAATGCGGAGAATAAATAAAATCCGTGCTGGAAAAATCTAAGACAGTGAATCGATGAGAACAAGATTCACTGTCTTCTTTTTTGAATTTTCATTCCACATAAAGAAGAAAATATGATAGACTAAATGTGTATAGATTCATTCATTTACCAATGGAAATCTGATAGGATGGAAATATGAAAACGAGGGGGCGAGAAGCATATCTTATGGGGAAATGTCTTAAAAAATCAAGAAAAACATTTAATATATGATATATTTGCAGATTTTGGCTACTTTTCATCTGGATTTGGCAAGAAATGCATCTTCTTTTCGCCTATAATGCAATTGTAAACGAAAAGGAGGTGTTTAGAGATGATGAAGAGAATTAAAAGATGGCTGCATGAGATTTATGAAGAAGATATCAAGTTCTTCGGACAGATGAACGGAATGTATTTTCGATAAGCACTAGAAAAAGAAAATAAAAGAAAAAAGGAGAAAGAAAATTATGAGAAAATTAGCAAAATGGTTTGAAGAAGCACTTGAAAGTTATGTACAATTAATGGGTAATACTTACGGATGGGGCGGAAGATTGTAAGTCATGGAATATACAGAAAAATCAAATCAAATAAACAATAAAAAATAAGGGTAGATGTCTTGAGAGAAGATATCTACTCTTATTTTTTATATATAGCAATTCTTCACAAATGTGATTCTATCCGTAAATGATTGTTTTATTTTCTCAAAAAGTATATACTTGTTTCATATATATTTTACGCTATTTTGAGAAAGGAGCACCTTTTAAATGGACTCTATATTATACGAAAACTATCTGAATATCCTAAGACAGGAACTGGTACCTGCTCTTGGATGTACAGAACCGATCGCAATTGCCTATACAGCGGCAAAAGCACGTCAGATTCTTGGAGAATTTCCAGATTCTGTAGAAATGGAACTTAGTGGAAATATTATCAAGAATGTTAAGGGCGTTACAGTTCCGAATTCCGGAGGAATGAAAGGAATGGAAGTGGCAGCAGTTCTTGGTATCGTAGGGGGAAATGCGGATAAGGCACTGGAAGTGTTGAGTGAAGTGACTTGTGAAGATATTGCGAAAACGAAAGAACTGATCAATCAGAAAATCTGTTCCTGTTCTTTAGTTGAAGGAGTTGATAACCTCTATATTACAGCTAAAGTAAGAAAAGGAGAGCATTTTGCTTCTGTAACAATCGAACATCAGCATACGAATATTACAAGAATTGAAAAGGATGGTGAAGTGCTGTTGGATAATCCTTATAAATCAGAGGTTAAGACTACCGTAGATAAATCAAAACTTACGGTTAAAGATATCCTTGATTTTGCGGATCAGGTTCGTATGGAAGATGTGCAGCCGATCATTGATCGACAGATTAAACTGAATTCTGCGATTGCTCAGGAAGGACTTGATAATAACTATGGAGCGCAGATTGGTAAAACACTGATGCATGTATGGGGAAAGAGTGTTACTACGAGAGCCTGTGCAAGGGCAGCAGCCGGAAGTGATGCGCGTATGGGCGGATGTTCTATGCCGGTTGTTATCAATTCGGGAAGTGGTAATCAAGGTATGACGGTGTCGCTTCCGGTTATTGTGTTTGCAGATGAATGGGAAGTATCTCATGAGAAGCTTTGCCGTTCTCTTGTTGTCAGCAATCTGATCGCGATCCACCAGAAATATTATATTGGGAGTCTTTCGGCGTACTGTGGTGCAGTCAGCGCTGCCTGTGGTGCCGGTGCAGGTATCACCTATATGTATGGTGGAACCTATCAACAGGTTTCTCTGACGATCATCAATACACTTGGAAATATCGGAGGAATCGTTTGTGATGGAGCGAAACCATCCTGTGCAGCGAAGATAGCAACATCTGTTGATGCTGCGCTTATGGCTTTTCAGCTTAGTATTCAGAACAAAAGTTTCTTACCGGGAGAAGGTATCATCAAAGATGATATTGAAGAAACAATTAAGAGCATGGGATATATTGGAAGAGTTGGTATGCGTGCTACGGATACAGAGATTCTGAATGTAATGATTGACCGTGCAGACATCAATGAGGAGTGCTAAACATGAATAATTTTATCTATGAAACACCAACAAAAGTATACTTTGGAAAAGACGAGGAATTAAAGGTCGGTAAGATTATTGCAGAATTCCATCCAAAGAAAGTGCTGGTACATTTTGGCGGAAATTCCGCAAGAAAGAGTGGACTGCTTGATAAGGTGGAGAATTGTCTGAGGGAAGAAAACATCAGTTTTGTAGAGCTTGGCGGAGTAGTTGCGAATCCGGAACTTCCGCTTGTAAGAGAAGGGATTGAGCTTGGAAAAAAAGAAGGCGTAGACTTTGTTCTTGCAGTAGGAGGTGGATCCGTTTTGGATTCATCTAAGGCGATTGCAAATGGACTGGCGAATCCGGAAGTGGATGTCTGGGACTTTCATTGTGGTAAAGCTGTTCCACAGAAGACGCTTTCGAAGGGAGCGATTCTGACATTGGCGGCAGCAGGTTCCGAGATGAGTTCTTCCTGTGTGATCAGTAATCCGGAAACAGGAGAGAAACGTGGCTGTAACGGACTCTTTAACCGTATGAACTTTGCAATTGAGGATCCGGTTCTTACTTATACAGTAAGTCCTTATCAGACAGCATGCGGAGCAGTAGATATTGCAATGCATACGATTGAAAGATATTTCTGTCCGGGGGAGGATACCTATCTGACAGATTCGATTGCAGAGGCTGTGATTAAGAGTGTACGAAAAGCTGCAGGAGATTGTCTGAAGAATCCGGAAGATTATACTGCACGAGCAAATATGATGTGGGCATCTTCACTTGCACATAATGGACTCACACAGTGTGGAAGAGAGTTCCAGCTCGTTGTTCATCAGTTAGAGCATGAAGTATCCGGAATGTACCCGGAAGTAGCGCATGGAGCAGGACTTGCAGCGCTGTGGTGCAGTTGGGCAAGATATGTTTATAAAGCAAATATAAATCGCTGGCTGCAGTATGCATCTAATGTATGGGGGATGGATATTGATTTTGAACATCCGGAGAAGACGATTGAAACTGCAATTGATATGCAGGAGCAGTATTATGCATCGATAGGGATGCCAATCGGATTAAAAGAACTTGGTGTAAAAGAAGATGATCTTGCGAAACTGGCACTTGATTGTTCAAGAAACAAAACCCGTTCATTGATTGGATATAAGCCATTGGCATATGAGGATATTCTGGTAATTTATCAGATGGCATATGAGAGAGGTTAATAACAGTTAATATCGAAAGCGCTGCTTAATGCGGCTGCTTTCGATACTCTCTTGGTGACATATGGTATCGTTCCTGGAATACGCGGTTGAATGTCCGTTGACTGTCGAATCCTGCCCGGATGCAGATGTCGAGAATCGTATGGTCACTATGAAGCAGGAGACTACATGCATAATCCAGTCTTGCTTCATTCAGATAGCGGTTAAAATTCGTATGAAATGTGCTGGAGAAAACACGGGACAAAGAGGACTGACTGATTCCAAGATCGTGAGCCATTTTGGAAAGCGTCAGTTCTTCTGTATAATGAGCAGCAATATAAGAAACAGTCTGGTAAATAATGTCATTACTTCCCACACTGCTCTTATCTATCATTTCAAATAAGGGAAGAGTGCGTGCAAGTATAATCTGAATAAATGCCTGATGCAGAACATGCCCTTGTGAAGCGGCTGGATAGACCAGCATGCTTCGCAGGGCATAATTTACGTCTGGGTGTACTTCTTGAGCCAAAATTACCGGATTTACAGGACAAAATTGCTGTAATTCTTTTGTATAACTAGGAGCAAGAAGCGGTGAAGCAAGTGCATAAATCGCCTTACAGGATTCACTGTTGAATACCTGATAGTGGTGGATCAATTCCGGAAATACAAGTGCAAAATCGCCTTTTTCCATATGATACAATTCAGTTCCGACTCCTATTTCCAGTGTACCTTCTGTCACGGATACAAGTTCCATTGATTTGTGAAGATGTGGGGGAATATGGCAGGAAATCTGTTCAGCGATTTCCAGTGTTTCTTCATTTTCTTCGTAAATCGGTTTCATTTTTTCCTGCCTCCTAATTAATCGGTTGGAATAGTTGATCTAATAGTATCATGCGTGTATATGACATGCTTCACAGGCGGATGGCGTTGTAGCACATCCGCTTAATGCTGTCTCACGCAGTTCAACCGGAAGTCGCTTTCCGACTTTGTACATTGCCTCGAGCATTTCATCAAAAGGAATGAGCTGAGAAATGCCGGCAAGAGACATTTCAGCTGCAATTAGTGCATTGGCAACCCCGGCTGCATTACGGTTCTGGCAAGGGTATTCTACCAGACCTCCGACCGGATCACAGACGAGTCCAAGCATGTTCATAAGGACTGTTGAGGCGGCATCCAGACATTGCTTAGGAGTTCCACCCATAAGTTCAACAGCGGCAGACGCTGCCATAGCAGATGCAACACCAACTTCAGCCTGACACCCTCCGACAGCACCGGCAACAGTGGCATTTCGCATGGCGAGGTAACCGACAGCGCCCGCATTGAAGAGAACCTGCTGAATCTCTTTGTCGGACAAATGGTATACTTCCTGAAAAGCGAGAAGTAATCCCGGAACGATGCCTGCGGAACCGGCGGTAGGTGAAGCAACAATCAGTCCCATGGACGCATTTGTCTCAAGGGTTGCCATAGCATAAGTGATAGCTTTCTCAAGCAGTTCACCGCACAGTCCCTGACCACTGGCAGAATGCTGTGCAAGTTTTTGCGCCTCTCCGCCGATCAGCCCGCCCATGGAACGGATTGGTTTTTCAATCGGAGAGCGGGCAGCTTCTTTCATGATTTCAAGAACACGCGCCATTTTTTGATCCGCTTCTTTAGCAGGACATTCTCCGGTTATGATCTCTCGATTACGCATAACTTCAGAGATAGAAATATTCTGTTCCTCACATAGTGTAAGGAGTTCGTTTGCATTTTTAAAATCCATATAAAAAACCTCCTTGAACACAATCACATCTGTACGACCATAACATCCAGAACATGTTCGTTCTGGCGGATGGTGTCGGCAATTTCTTCCGGAAGTTTTCCGTCGGATTCTACAATCGTGTAAGCAGTGTGTCCTTTCGATTCACGAAACAGACGCATAAAAGCAATATTGACCCGGCGGTCGCTGAGACAGCTGGTGATCCAGGCAACAACACCCGGAACATCCTTCTGGACAACAATGATAGCACTGTATTCACCGGTGAAATCTACTTCTACATGATTGATCTGTGTGATGTGGACTTTACCGCCGCCAAGAGATTCTCCACGGATCGTCATCTCCTGACCGGCAGTATTGGTCATAATAATATCGACGGTATTCGGATGAATATCAGTTTCTTCCTCATTCGGAGTAAAAGAGTATTTCAGTCCGTTTTCTGTAGCAATCTCGAAGGAATTCCGGATTCGCATATCATCAGTGGAAAATCCCATGATTCCTCCAAGAAGTGCGCGGTCAGTACCGTGTCCGTGATAGGTTCTGGCGAAAGAGCCGTAGAGAATAAATTCTACTTTTGCAAGTGGCCCGTTGATCATCTTCTGTGCAAGGTAGGCAATGCGTGCCGCACCGGCAGTGTGAGAACTGGAAGGACCGATCATATTCGGCCCCATAACATCAAAAACACTGATAAAAGACATTTTTTAATAGCCTCCTGAGTTTGTATATATGAGTTTAGTATAGCAAGTGCGGCGGTGGATGTAAACTATGAGAAACACGATCCGCGTAAATGCTGTTAGGGGCAGTTACTGCAAACAGTAACTGCCCCTAAGTATGATACTTATGCGAATTAGTTCTGATCAAGTACGGACTGGATCTGCTTCATCAGCTGATCGTAGTTTGACTGATCATCGATACCACCCATGAAAGGTTCCCCAACGATATTTCCGTCTTTATCTACAAGAACTGTTGTAGGGAATGCCATGATGTTTCCGGCATATTTTCCAACTGTTGAATTGGAATCAAACGTCAGGTTTTTGTAAGAAGCGCCCTGTGCTTTCAGAATTTCTTTTGCTTCTTTGATTCCAGCCTCATTGTTGTCTAAAGTGTCAGTGTTGATACCTACAACTTCACCGCCCATTTCTTTGAGCTTCTCATTTAATTCATTCAGTTTGGAAAGCTCTCCGACGCACGGCTTGCATCCGCTGAACCAGAAGTTTACAACTGTAACTTTGTTTTTAGCAAAAAGGCTGTCGTCTACATCATTGCCGTCCAGATCTTTTCCTTTGAAACCTTTGAATACACCTGTGGACTCATCTGATTTAGAGGAAGCGTTGTCGGAGGATTCGGATGCAGCGCTCTCTTTCTCGAGTTTTGCAATCTCTTCTTCGATACCGCGAATTGTTTCAATGTCTTTGCTCAAAGTTTCATATTCTTCTTCAGAGAAAGAGTCTTTATTAGATTCAACTGTACTTGCAAGAAAGTCAGCATAGTTTTCGTTCATGGCATCACTGTCAGTGTTCTTGTTCATAAGACCAAAGACTTTGTCCCATGCATCTTTGTGATCAGCAAAAAGCTGGTTTTCCTGCTGGTAAAGGTCGTCCAGTTTTTTGTTCAGCTCGTCAGTGCTGCCCGTTTCTGTTGTGGAAGAAGATTCCTGTTTTGTATTGGTTGTTGAGGAAGAATTTCCGCAGCCTGTAAATGCAAAAAGTACAGAAATGGCAAGTGATGCAGCGATTACCTTTTTTAATTTCATTGCGTTTGTTTTAAGTGTTTTGTTTTTCATGATTTTAAATCTCCTTTAAATTACATTTTGTTTGTTTTAGTTTATTTATTGTCAGCCTTTTTCTTGTTTGAAAACCCATAATGATAGCAGATTGCGTCAGTCGGACAGGCTTTCATACATTCTCCGCAGCGGATACACTCCGGATGGTTTGGTGTGTCTACTACGTTGACATCCATCTTGCAGACACGGCTGCATTTCTGGCAGCCAACACATTTCTCATGATCAACCTGAATCTTAAGAAAAGATACCTTGTTAAACAGTGAGTAAATAGCGCCCAGCGGGCAGATCCATTTACAAAATGGACGGTAAAACAAGATGCTCAGGATGATGAAAAGCGCAAGGATTGTGAATTTAAATGTAAATAAATGTCCAAGCGCGGAACGGATTCCTGAGTTGGCAAGCGCCAGTGGGATTGCGCCTTCAAGTACTCCCTGCGGGCAAATGTATTTACAGAAGAAAGGATCTCCCATACCAAGTGAATTAGTTACAAATGCCGGAAGCAATATAACAAAGACAACCAGAATCACATATTTCAGATACCGCAGAGGCTTCAGCTTTGCGGTGGAAAATTTCTTACCCGGAATCTTATGCAGCAGATCCTGGAACCATCCAAACGGACAGAGAAATCCGCAGATAAATCGTCCTAACAGAACACCTAACAGGATGAAAAATCCAGTGATGTAGTAAGTGAACTTAAATTTGGAGGATCCTACTACAGCCTGAAATGCTCCGATCGGACAGGCGCCTGTGGCGGCAGGACAAGAGTAACAGTTTAGTCCCGGGACGCACATCGTCTTTACATTTCCCTGATAAATTTTCCCTTTAAACAGATTCGGGATATGAATGTTGGTCAGCAGCGTTGCAGCCGCCTGGATCCATCCGCGGAAGCGGACCAGAGGGTTTTTGTTTGATTTCATTTTCTTATCCAATTCCGACACACTCCATACATAATTTTATTGCCTTGCTAAGCACAACCGCAGCTTCTCCGCGGAAGATTCCGACAAGGAAAAATACCAGACCGGCTGCAAGTAAAAGAATCTGTGTTACTTTTTCAGATTTCATTTAGATACTCCTTTCAATGTTCAAAGTTCGTTTATTGTTACTGTTCACTCCCGTGTCAATCACTCCGCTGATTGACACGGAGGATGCATGTTTTGGCTTGAATGCATCTCGCCCCATCGCCAAAGGCGATTTAAAATGGCGAGATGCGTTGATGGTCGCACATCGTGTGAACAGTAACCGTTTATTGACCTTTCGATGTTTGCATTATACAATAGAGGGTGTAAAATTTCTGTTAAGAAAATGGAGAAAAATAAATTGAGATTATTAGTTGTTGAAGATGAGAAGAAATTATGTGATATGATTGCGAAAAGTCTGCATCAGGCAGGTTATGAGGTAGACACGTGTAATGACGGAGAGGAAGCACTGGATATGATTTATGCGGAAATGTATGATCTGATCGTGCTGGATCTTAACCTTCCGGGGATGGATGGAATGGATATTCTTCGGGAGCTTCGCAAGGAAAATGAAGAGACAAAAGTATTGATCTTATCTGCGAGAAGTCAGATTGCAGATAAGGTTGACGGTCTTGATGCGGGGGCGAATGATTATATGGAAAAACCATTTCATCTGCAAGAGCTGGAAGCCCGTGTGCGAAGCCTGACAAGAAGAAAGTTTGTACAGAAAAATGTCTGTCTTGAATGTGGCAGTCTTCGTTTTGATACAAAAGAAAGGACTGCATATGCAAAAGACAAGCCGGTCGCATTGACAAGAAAAGAGAATGGAATTCTGGAGTATCTTCTTTTGAATCAGGGAAGACCGGTCAGTCAGGAAGAGTTGATCGAGCATGTTTGGGATTCTTCTGTAGATAGTTTCAGCGGTTCGATCCGAGTGCATATGTCTTCTCTGAGAAAGAAACTGAAAGCAGGACTTGGTTATGATCCCATCATGAATAAGATTGGTGAGGGGTATAAGATAGGAGATGGAAAAGCATGAGAAAAATATCGCTCCAGTGGAGACTGACGATTCTTACAACCGTGCTGATCACAGTATTGTGTGGATGTCTGACATTTTTCCTATATAAGAATGGTGTCTATTATATCGATACGCTTCAGGAGACCGTCACAGATCAGGGCACTACGCCGGAGGCAGTCTACATTGATATTCCAGATAATGAGTGGGATGATTTTGCAGCGCAGTTTGCCACGAAGGTTTATAATTCAAAATCAGATTATAGAAATAGAAGTTTGTTGATCACTGGTGTTGTAGCGCTGATTGGCGGAGCAGTAACTTATTTTGTCAGTGGCCGCGCATTGAAACCACTCAGAGAATTCTCAGAAACAGTAGAAAAGGTTCAGGCGCAGAATCTGACAGAGTATACGATTGAGGAAAATAAAATCGCAGAGTTGGACCGACTTCGTACGTCTTATAATAAGATGCTCCTGCGACTTTCGGAATCATTCGAGACACAGCGTCAGTTTACAGGGAATGCAGCACATGAACTCCGAACCCCTTTGGCATTAATGCAGGCACAACTAGATTTCTATCATGCAGCGGAGAATGCAGAGAACGAAGCAGCTGCACAAGAGACGATCCAGATGGTAACAGAGCAAAATGAACGCCTTAGCAAGCTTGTCAGAACGCTTTTAGATATGAGTGAGCTGCAGACGGTAGCACGTAATGAAAAGATTGAAATGCAGGGGCTGATAGAGGAAGTGCTGGCAGATTTGGAACCGCTGGCGCAGGAAAAGAATATTGAACTGATACAGAAGACACAGAATTCATCGGATGGAAGAACAGATGGAACAGAAGAGTCGTTGCTGGTCGCATGTAGTGTGAACAGTAACGAAAAGCCAGAGGATGAACTGATATTGACAGGAAGTGATATTCTGATTTATCGGATGATTTATAATCTCGTTGAAAATGCAATTAAATATAATCGGGTAGATGGAACCGTTACAGTATCGGCGAAGAGAGAGAAGAATGAAGTTGTCCTGACAGTTGCGGATACTGGGAATGGAATTGATGAGACATTTCGAGAGCAGATTTTTGAACCATTCTTCCGGGTAGATAAGTCAAGAAGCCGTGAGCTTGGCGGTGTGGGACTTGGACTTGCGTTAGTGCGTGAAATTGTGCGGGTGCATGATGGGAAGATTGAGGTTCGCGGAAATGAGCAGGGTGGAACGACATTTGAAGTGAGAATGGGTATAACAGAATAATGATAGCTGAATGAAAAGAGCCACGATCATGGTAGCTTGATGCTGCGAATGATTGTGGCTCATAGTTTTATGTGGTAGTTTAACGTTATTGTTTCATCATCCGATTCCGCCCAGCACTGCGCCGGCAATCAGTGCAACAA
>ERZ1032022.2-NODE-2-length-124640-cov-19.267311_pt1 | contig 124640 bp, 119 predicted proteins | sample MGYA00516699_ERZ1032022 | MGnify/ENA primary metagenome ERZ1032022 (study PRJEB33719, sample SAMN04261294) | wastewater metagenome | biome: rural village; feature: human; material: feces | host: Homo sapiens | place: El Salvador | collected 2013-01-07 ... | reverse complement strand
GACGGTGATGAGGCCGAGCGAAGGCGAACAGTCTATCAGAATGTAGTCGTATTCTGCGTAGGAAGGTTGATATAACAATGTTCTCTACATTTGAACGAATCAAAAAATTAGCTAAATCTAGAGGAATTACACTTGGTTCTCTTGAAGAAAAACTTGGCTTAAGCCGAAACTCTATTTACACAATAAAAAACAAAAAACCATCTGCAGAACGTTTACAATTAATCGCAGACTACTTTAACGTTTCAACAGACTATCTTTTAGGGCGTACAAATAACCCTAAAATTGCTTCTGAGGAAGAAATCAATGAAATTGATTTAAAAGAAGCTGCAAAAGAAAGTTTCTTTTACGATGGACATGAGCTAAATGATGAAGATATTGAACTCATTAGTTCTATCCTCGAAACAAGAATGAAAAATCGAAAGAAAGATTAGGATATTATATGTCACCAGAATTAGCATGTGCTCAACAAGGTGTTGGTTTACACTATTTTGATGGAAGAGATGCTACATTAAAAGGAACGTACAACAAAAGAGCGAACCTTATTATTGTAGATTCTTACCTAGATGACATTGAAAAGAAAAAAGTCATCTATCATGAATTAGGTCACAAAGACCATAACCCTGCTAACTATGAACGGTGTCGGGAACAGTACGAAGCACAAGCTGATAGAAATATGATTTATCATCTTCTCAAGGAAGAACTATCACATTGGGATAAAGATGAGTTAGAAAACTTTAACTACATCAATTTTTTACAAAAATATAATCTAAAAACCACTATCAACGAATTCATGGTTAAAGAAGAATTTTTTAACCTAATTGACTAACACTACGTGCAAACCTGAACCACGTTAAAAGCTGATGGAGTTATAAATTGGAAAAGAAAAATGATAAAGTGATTGCAATTGCTATCGGCATCTGCTTACTAGTCCTTCTTCTTATAGCTAGCATAGCCACATCTAGCTCTGGTAAAAAAGAAAAAGTGAAACCGTCAGCTACATCAACAAGTCAAACTGTTTCATCATCTAGTACTAGCTCAAATGAAGATGATGACTATAGTTATAGTTCTTCAAGCTATTCAGATAGCTCCAGCTCTGAGTTAAATCCTGCTGAATACGAGACTCCTGACTTTGATACTTGGAACCACGATAAGTTAGAAAAAGACAAAAACATCCAAATTACAGGAACTGTCTTGCAAGTGCAAAAAAGTAATGACATCTACTATATTAGAGTTGCTCTAAATGACGATTACGATAAAGTTGTCATGGTTGAGATTCATGAATATATGTATGATGATGTTATTGCAGAAGATGATGACGTCACAATTTACGGAATATCTAAGGGAAGAACCTCTTATACAAGTACTCTTGGAAAAGAAGTTACTCTACCTTTAATGTATGGACATTACTATACAATTAATAATTTAGGAGAATAAAAAAATCCTCACACATTTGTGTGAGGTTAATTTTAACGCAAAAAGGTGATTTATTATGGATATAATACCATATAAGAAAAAAGATGGAAAAACCTACTACAAGTTTAGCTTTTATGTTGGGACTTTTGCAGGAAAGAAAAAATATATTAGACGATTCGGATTTAAAACCAAAGGACAGGCTAGAGCAGCACTTCTTCAACTACAAGATGAATTGGATAATCAAGATAAAAAATCAAACATGACTTTTGAAGAATTATCTAAGCAATGGTTGAAAGAATATGAAAAAGATGTTGCTGAAAGCACCTATCACAAAACTGAGCGTAACTTTAAAAATCATATTTTACCATCTATAGGACATTTCAAGATTACTGAGTTAACACCGCTTATTATTCAACAACATCAAAACGATTGGTCAGCTAAATTGAAGTACGGACGTAAATTGCTCGGTTTAGTCCGTAATACGCTTAATTTAGCCGTTAAATATGGATACTTAGAAAATAACCCTGCCATCCCTGTAACAGCTCCTAAAATCAAAAGAGAGGTTTCTACGCAAAAAGATTTTTACGACAAAGAAGAATTTAAACAATTTATGGATCTTGTAGAAAAGACAGACGATATTCGAAAAATTGCTCTATTTAGATTATTAGGCTTTACTGGTATACGAAAAGGGGAAATGCTTGCACTAGATTGGAGAGATTACAAAGATGAAACTTTATCTATCTCTAAAGCGGTCACCCGAACTCCTGCTGGTCTTGAAATATCTGTTACTAAGAATAAATCCAGCGAGCGATTAATTAGCTTAGACAGAATAACTTGTGTTATTCTTGATAAACTGCATGAAGCCTACCCTAATAACACACTGATGTTTGAATCTGAAAATGGTGGAATTATGACACCTAGTCTCCCTAGAAAATGGCTTCTTCAAATTATCTCAGGTAGCGATTTACAACCGATTAAAATTCATGGTTTCCGTCATACACACGCTAGTCTGCTATTTGATGCTGGATTAAGTTTAAAACAAGTACAGTATCGACTCGGACACTCGGATTTAAAAACAACTATGAATGTCTATACCCATATCACACAAAAAGCCATTGATGACATTGGAGAGAAATTTTCAAATTATATCGATTTCTAAGAAACACAAAATTGTGTTTCTTTTTGTGTTTCTCTAAAAGGCAAAACTAGGCAAAACTAGGCAAAACGTAAAAACAAAAAACGTTGATATATCAACGTTTTGCGTAACTTTGCTAAACTATGAAAAGCTTTTATGGAGCCGGTGGGAGTCGAACCCACGTCCAAACACCTGCCAATACATTCGTCTACAACCATAGGTTATGTCTTTGATTTAACTTAAGCTCGATACATAACTCAAACCTAGATTAAGCGAGCCTATAAATCTCTTTTTGACTAGCTAGGCAATAATCAAACGTAGCTTGCTAATCAATGAAACCTCTAGCAAAACACAAGCAATCCTGTAGAGATCACGCGAGCTGGTTTTTAGGCAGCTACAGCGTAAGAATTTGTATTTTTTGCAGTTATATTTAACTGGCATTTTTACATCTGCCGATGAGTCGCAGAATGTACCTCATAATGCCTGTCGAATCCGTAACGACCCCAGATATTATAAAGTAGTCAAAAGCTACATTTGTTATTATAGCAAATAATATTTAAAATAGCAAAAAAGAAATTCTTATGATATGATAAGAATTATGAAAATGAAGATATTCGACCACTATGCCTTTTGGCAGCGACTGATCAAGTTTCTGGGAGTATTAGCCTTGCTGGGAACGTTTGTTTTAGTCATCTGGTTCTACCATTTAGGGATTCTAAACGATAGTAATGCACTCAAAGATTTTGTTAATCAGCACAGTGTCTGTGGGCCTTTAGTTTTTATCTTAGTGCAAATCTTTCAAGTTGTCTTCCCAGTGATTCCAGGTGGTGTCACAACAGTTGCTGGGTTTTTAATTTTTGATCCAATCCTAGCCTTCTTTTATAACTATGTGGGTATTGTGATTGGTAGTATCATTCTATTTATTCTTGTTAGGCTATATGGTCGCAAGTTTATTCTACTTTTTGTCGATGAAAAGACTTTTTACAAATACGAAGCGAAGCTTAATACTCAAAATTATGAAAACCTCTTCATCATTTGCATGTTATCACCCATTTCACCAGCCGATATCGTGGTGATGATAACTGGATTATCTCATATTTCATTAAAACGTTTCACCTTCATTATCCTACTAACCAAGCCAATTTCAATTATTTCTTATAGTTATATCTGGATTTTTGGAGGAAATATCTTAAAATTACTATTAGGTCACTAAAGCCTGAGCTTAGCTCGGCTTTTTCTTTTCTCATTACAACTGTAATTTTTCAAAAAAATTTCATGTAAACATTTTCACAGTATTGAAAAATTCTTACATAGTAGTAGACTTATAACGAAGGAGTTTACTAATGAAGTTATACGTTCAATTTATGATAATTCTCATCTTTTCATTTATTGGGGAGGCAATTTCTAATTTACTCAATTTACCTGTTCCTGGTAGCATTATTGGGTTAGTGCTACTTTTTCTTGCCCTGGAATTCAAGGTAATTCGTTTGAGACACATAGATGTTGTGGGAAATTTCTTGCTCAATAATATGACCATTCTGTTCTTGCCTGCAGCTGTCGGAATCATGGATCGATTCAATGATATCAAGGATTATTTGCTCCCTATCACCATTATCATCCTTGTAGCCATCTTTTTGAATATTGCTACTATTGGTTTTGTTGTTCAATTTATCAAAACACGCTTTGAGGGAGACTATGTTGATAAAGGAGGTCATCATGACTAATATTCTTACAAACCCAATCTTTGGCATCATGCTATCAATCCTAGCATACCTTATGGGCATGCTTATTTTTAGGCGTTTTCCACACCCAATTACTACCCCTTTATTATTGGCAACCTTTTTTATTATTGTCTTTTTAAAGATTACTAAGATCTCCTACCATGATTATTACATTGGCGGAAGTTATCTTAACACATTGATTGTTCCATCAACAGTAGCGCTCGGTATTCCACTTTATCGCTCATTCCACTTGATGAAACATCACATCAGAAGTATCCTAACTGGTATTCTTGCTGCTTGTATCGTCAACACGACTTTTACCGCTCTTGTTGCGAAAACATTTGGTATTAAATATTTGCTAGCTATTTCATTATTCCCTAAATCAGTAACAACTGCAATGGCTGTTGGAATCACTGAAAAAATGGGAGGTATCACAACTGTAATACTTGTTGTCGTTGTTATTACTGGAATTTTGACAAGTGTTCTTGGACCCGTTTTTTTAAAACTCTTAAAAATCGAAGATCCTGTTGCTATCGGGCTTAGTCTTGGAGGAACAGGGCACGCAATCGGTACTGGAACAGCTCTAAAATACGGTCTCGTTGAAGGAGCGATGGGCGGACTTGCTATCGGAATTACCGGAATTGTTTACGTTATTATCAGTCCAATCGTAGCTCAAATTATTTTAAAATAAGCTTTTTTATAAGTGTCTGTGGTGAAAATCACAGGCTTTTTATTTACCCTTAAACTGCTCGTAACGCTATCCAATATTAACTTGCGGCAAGTTCCCTTAAATAGCTCTGAAGACTTCACAGAAAGGCTTTTATGAGCATATACAAAAAGAAAAAGCCAAGAACTGGCTTTTCTAATCGGTATAACACTCCACTCTAAGGGAATCGAACCCCCATTTCAAGAACCGGAATCTTGCGTGATATCCATTACACTAAGAGTGGCAACTACTATATTATACCATATCGAAACAAAAAGAAAAGACTTGGAAATCAAGTCTTTTCTCATTTATAATTACAATTCAATGTCGCCAAACAAGTCAGCCATTGAGAATCCAGTTTGAGTTTCTGGAAGTTCGTAATCACGTTTAGCTTCACGTTTTGGACGACGTGGACGTGATTGACGTTTTTCTTCATTTTCAGCTTGTGCTGGACGTTCTTCAAGAGCTTTAATTGAAAGTGATACACGTTCTGCAGCAGCGTTAACATCAAGAACTTTAACGTTAACTTCTTGACCTACTGAAAGAACATCTTTTGGATTTTCAACACGTTTGTGTGAGATTTGTGAGATGTGAACAAGTCCATCGATACCAGGCAATACTTCAACGAAAGCACCGAAGTCAGTCAAACGTTTAACTTTACCTTCAACAACATCACCAGCAGCAAGTTTTTGTTCTACACCATCCCATGGTCCAGGTGTTGTAGCTTTAAGTGAAAGTGATACACGACCTGCTTCTTCGTCGATTGAAAGAACTTTAACTTCAACTTCTTCACCAACAGAAACAACTGATTTTGGTGAAACATTGCGTTCGTGTGACAATTCAGTTACGTGAACAAGTCCGTCAACACCACCAAGATCGATGAAAGCACCGAAGCTTGTCAAGCGAGCAACTTTACCTTTAACGATTGCGCCTTCTTCAAGTTTAGAGAAGACTTCTTTACGAGCTGCAGCAGCTTTTTCTTCAACAACTTCACGACGTGAAAGGATGAAGCGGTTTTCAGCTGGAACAACTTCTTTGATTTTAGCTTCAAATTCTTGACCAACGAATTTTTCAGTGTTACGTACGAAACGTGTATCGATCATTGAAGCAGGGATGAATCCGCGAAGTCCTTCAAATTCAACTGAAAGACCACCTTTAACAGCGCGTGTACCTTTAACAGTAACAACTTCGCCTTCGCGACCAACAAGTTTATCCCAAGCTTTGCGAGCTTCCAAGCGTTTTTTAGAGACAAGGAAAGTAACTGTATCAGTATCTTTACCTACTACTTGACGAAGAACAAGTACTTCAACTGTGTCGCCAGTTTTAACGAAATCGTTAATATCAGCATCGCGATCGTTAGTCAATTCACGAAGTGTAAGAACACCTTCAACACCTGTTCCTTCGATAACAACGTTTGCTTGATCATTATCAACAGTTAAAACTTCCGCAGTGACAACATCACCAGGGTTTACTTCGCTAACACTGTTTAGCAAATCTTCAAATTCATTCATTCTAAAAAATCCTCCAACAAAAGCTAGCTTAAGCTAGCTTTTGACAACAATAATATTTCTCAAGGTAACCCGCAACGACAACAACTTTTATCTTTGACGGTGTCAAGCCGAAACTCGATACCTTTGACTGGGGTAGCTGGATTCGAACCAACGCATGAGGGAGTCAAAGTCCCTTGCCTTACCGCTTGGCTATACCCCAAAAACAAGGTTCAATTAATTCTAAGATAAGATCTTAGGAATGGAAGGGGAGGGATTCGAACCCCCGAACCCGAAGGAGCGGATTTACAGTCCGCCGCGTTTAGCCTCTTCGCTACCCTTCCGTTACGACAAAAACTATTCTAGCATAGTTTTTGTTCTCTGACAAGTACTTTTCGCTATTTTTTAGCGATTTAAGTTGTAATTTTCAATAATACTTTCAATTGCTTGCTCTAAAGTTTTGAAAAGTGCTTCCACTTCTCCATTTTTGACAACGGCAAATTTGTTATCAAGCTCAGCAATTTCACCGATAACTTTTTTTCCAGCAGTCAAATTATAACCATCGACATTAGCATTATTGATGGCAACTTTGGCGTCAGCAAGTTGAATTTCGATTTTTTTATCTTTTTTGCTCATTTTTCCACCTCACGCTATTCATTTTACCGAAAAACAAAAAAGCTTGCAAGAGCAAGCTTTAATTTATTAGTCAACTTTGTAAATCCAGCCTTCTGGAGCTTCAATGTCACCAAATTGGATACCGACAAGCTCGTCGTACAATTTACGAGTAACAGGTCCTACTTCTGTTTCACTGTAGAAGATATGGAAGTCATCACCGTGTTGAACACCACCGATTGGTGAAATAACAGCTGCTGTACCACAGGCACCTGCTTCAACGAATTTATCCAATTCATCAAGTTTAACATCACCTTGGATAGCTTTCATGCCAAAACGGTGCTCTGCCAAATAAAGAAGTGAGTATTTTGTGATAGATGGCAAGATTGATGGACTAAGTGGTGTGATAAACTCATTATCAGCTGTAATACCAAAGAAGTTTGCAGAGCCAACTTCTTCAATCTTAGTGTGTGTCGCAGGATCTAGGTAAATAACATCAGAGAACTTACGGTCGTGAGCCATTTTACCTGGAAGAAGACTTGAGGCATAGTTACCACCTACTTTTGCAGCACCTGTACCATGTGGAGCAGCACGGTCATATTCGTCTTGAATCAAGAAATTAGTTGGTACCAAACCACCTTTGAAGTAGTTACCAACAGGCATTGCGAAAATAGTGAAAATGTATTCATCTGCAGGGTGAACACCAATAATGTCACCGACACCAATCAAAAGAGGACGTAGATAAAGTGTTGCACCAGTGCCGTATGGTGGTACAAATTCTTCATTAGCACGAACGACTTGTTTTGCGGCATCAATAAATTTTTCTGTAGGCACTTGTGGCATAAGAAGACGATCTGCAGTGCGTTGCAAACGTTCAGCGTTCATATTTGGGCGGAACAATTGTACTGAACCATCTTTTGTACGATAGGCTTTCAATCCTTCAAAGGCTTGTTGACCATAGTGCAAAGCTGGTGATGCTTCAGAAATGTGGAGCATTGAATCTTCTGTTAATTTTCCTTCATCCCATTTACCATCTTTGTAGTAAGAGATGTAACGAAATGGTAATTTACGATAGGCAAAGCCTAGATTTTCCCAGTCTAAATCTACTGTCATAACTATTCCTCTTTCTTTGTTTTTATCCTATTGTACGCTTTTTAAATCTTTTTTCAAGTACTTTTTCATAAAATTCTGAAAATTTGTTTAAAAAATAAATCGGAGAAAATCTCCGATTTATTATCGCTATTTAATTCTTGCGCTAAAGATACCTTCATCTGAAATTTTATCTGAGATAAAGGAACCATTACTTGTGCGTTCTGACAAGGTCAAATCTTCAAGAATGGCTTGATAATGATTGCCTTTATTTGAATAAACTTCTAAGGTTTCGATTTTATCTGAATCTAACGTCTCAATATTGAATAAATCAATATTTTGCACGTCATTTGAGGCATGGACTGGTCCTGCCATAAAGACGCGATGTGGTTTTGATTTGAGTTCACGAAGGACTTGCAAGCCTCGATTAGCACGACTTGTTGCTGGAATTAGCTCAGTTGTCATACGTTTAAGGCTACCACGTTGTGTCAAGATAAAGAAGCTTTCTGTATTGGCGATAAAGGCTGACACGACAAAATCCTCATCCTTAAGGTTAATTGATTTAACCCCTGCCGCTTTGGCACCAACTACTGGCACTTCGCCAATATTGAAATGCAAGGCATAGCCATTATGCGTAATGACCATGACATCATCAAGTGCAATTGGCGCAATAGTCACGACCATATCATCGTCTTTTTTCAACTTAGCATACTTAACAGCTTTTGATTTGTAGGTGCGCCATGGCGTGAATTCTTTGCGTTCAAAGCGTTTGATTTGACCATATTTTGTGGCTGCAAAATAAGTTTGCGGTCCAAAGTCATCGACAATTTCAGCATACAAGACATACTCGTCTGTCGCAAAATCAGTGATGGCTTGTGATAAATGTTCCCCAATATCTTTCCAGCGAATATCTGTCAATTCATGGACTGGGCGATAGATGACATTGCCAAGATTTGTAAAAATCAACAAATGTTGAGTTGTCTTAGCTTGTGAGACGAAGACCAGTTCATCATCATCACGTTTACCAATTTCTTCAACCGTAGAAGCATTGTAAGAACGCGGACTTGTACGTTTGATGTAACCACCTTTTGTCACACTGACATAAGTATCTTCTTCGACAATCAAGCTTGCCACATCGATTTCAATCGTTTGTGCTTCGGCTTGCAATTCTGTCAAACGTGGGTTAGCGAATTTCTTCTTAACTTCACGTAGTTCACGTTTCATGACATTGTACATAGTACGTTCGTCACCGATAATAGCTTTAAGCATAGTGATGCGTTCACGAAGCTCTGCTTCTTCATTTTCAAGCGTCACAATATCAGTATTTGTCAAACGGTACAATTGCAAAGTCACAATAGCTTCAGCTTGTTCTTCTGAAAATTCATAGCTGACTTTGAGGTTTTCTTTGGCGTCAGCTTTATTTTCAGACGCACGAATAAGCGCAATAACCTCATCCAGAATTGAAATAACACGAATCAAGCCTTCCACGATGTGAAGACGTTTTTCAGCTTTTTCCTTGTCAAATTTTGAACGGGCAACGATGATTTCCTTACGGTGAGCAATGTAACTTGTCAACATCGGAATGATACCCACTTGGCGTGGTGTATAGTTGTCAATAGCAACCATGTTGAAGTTATAGTTGACTTGCAAGTCAGTGTATTTCAACAAATAGTTGAGAATCGTTTGCTCGTCTGCATCTTTTTTAAGTTCGATAGCAATACGAAGTCCATCACGGTCTGACTCATCACGAACTTCTGCAATGCCAGGGACTTTATTGTTGACACGAACATCGTCAATTTTCTTAACGAGTACGGCTTTATTGACTTCATAAGGAATTTCAGTGACGACGATTTGTTTTTTGCCACCACGAAGACTTTCAATGTCCGTTCGTGAACGAACAACAACACGTCCTTTACCAGTTTCGTAAGCCTTACGAATACCATCCTTACCTTGGATAATCGCCCCAGTAGGGAAATCAGGTCCCGGCAAGAATTCCATCAATTTATCTAATTTTGCATTTGGATGGTCGATAAGGTAAACAACTGCATCAATGACTTCAGCCAAGTTGTGTGGCGGAATATCAGTTGCATATCCAGCTGAAATACCTGTTGCACCATTCACCAAAAGGTTAGGAAAAGCAGCCGGTAAAACCGTTGGTTCTTTTTCGGTATCATCAAAGTTCCAAGCAAATGGAACAGTATCTTTATCAATATCACGAAGCAAATACCCAGCAATCTCTGACAAACGTGCTTCAGTGTAACGCATGGCTGCCGGTGGATCACCGTCCATAGAACCATTGTTACCATGCATTTCAATCAAGATTTCACGATTTTTCCAATCCTGACTCATGCGCACCATAGCGTCATAAATAGAGGAATCACCGTGTGGGTGGAAATTACCCATAACATTACCGACAGATTTTGCCGATTTACGAAAACCCTTATCAAAAGTATTGCCGTCCTTGTTCATCGAATAAAGGATACGACGTTGAACAGGCTTCAAACCATCACGAATATCTGGCAAAGCCCGCTCTTGAATAATATATTTGGAATATCGTCCGAAACGATCCCCCATAATGTCTTCAAGAGACATATTTTGAACATTTGACATAATTATTATCCTTTACTTTTCACGTCAAAAAATTTATGGATTCATCACAAGCAATTAAAACACTGTATTTTCTTCCAAGGTGAATTTAACATTGTCTTCAATCCATTTGCGGCGTGGTTCAACTTTGTCACCCATAAGGACATTGACACGGCGTTCGGCACGCGCCAAATCATCAATAGTCACACGAATAAGCGTACGTGTTTCAGGGTTCATGGTTGTTTCCCACAATTGGTCAGCGTTCATTTCACCAAGACCTTTGTAACGTTGGAGTTGAGCTCCTTTACCAAATTTTTGACGTAGTTCTTCTAACTCACCATCTGTCCAAGCATACTCAACTTGCTCTTTCTTGCCTTTACCTTTAGACATTTTGTACAAAGGTGGCAAAGCGATATAGACATGACCTGTTTCCACAAGCGGACGCATGTAACGGTAAAAGAAAGTTAGTAACAATGTCTGAATGTGAGCACCATCGGTATCCGCATCGGTCATGATAATAATCTTATCGTAGTTTGAATTTTCAACTTTAAAATCTGCACCGACGCCTGCACCAATTGTGTAAATCATGGTATTGATTTCTTCGTTTTTCACAATGTCAGACATCTTAGCTTTTGCTGTATTTAAGACTTTACCACGCAATGGCAAAATAGCTTGGAATTTACGGTCACGTCCTTGTTTAGCTGAACCGCCGGCAGAATCCCCTTCGACCAGATAAAGCTCATTTTTCTTAGGATTCTTAGACTGTGCTGGTGTCAATTTACCAGAAAGGAGTCCTTTGTCTCTCTTGTTCTTCTTACCATTACGAGATTCGTCACGCGCTTTACGAGCTGCTTCTCTGGCATCACGCGCTTTAATCGCCTTACGAACAAGGTTAGACGCCACTTCACCATTTTCCAAAAGGAAGAAAGTGAGTTTTTCAGAGACAATACTGTCTACAATCGGACGTGCTAGAGGACTACCGAGTTTATCTTTAGTTTGTCCTTCGAATTGCAAGTGTTCTTCTGGAACCAAGATTGAAAGCACTGCAGATAGCCCTTCACGGTAATCTGACCCTTCAAGGTTCTTATCTTTTTCTTTCAAAAGGCCTGACTTACGAGCGTAGTCATTCATCGCCTTAGTAATGGCAGATTTCAATCCTGTCTCGTGTGTTCCACCATCTTTAGTACGAACATTGTTAACAAAAGAAAGGATATTATCTGAGAATCCGTCATTGTATTGAAGTGCAACTTCGACTTGGAAACCTTGGTCTTCACCAGTCACCCAAATCACAGGTGTTAATGTTTCTTTGTCTTCGTTAAGGTATTCAACAAAGTCCTGCACTCCATTTTCATAATGGAATTCTAGATGTTCTGCTTCTTCTGAACGATTATCCGTCAACGTCAATGTAACATTCTTAAGCAAAAAGGCAGATTCTTTTAAGCGCTCAGCAATGGTGTTAAATTTAAAGTCAGTCGTTGAGAAAATCGTATCATCAGGCATGAATGTTACCATAGTACCTGACTTAGATTTTGGTGCTGTTCCAATCTTTTTAAGGGTTGTCACGGGTTTACCACCATTTTCAAAACGTTGTTTGTAAACCGCACCGTCACGAGTAATTTCGACTTCAAGCCATCTTGAGAGGGCATTAACAACTGAAGACCCCACACCGTGAAGCCCACCAGATGTTTTATAACCACCTTGACCGAATTTACCACCTGCGTGAAGCACAGTGAAGATAACTTCTACAGTTGGAATCCCCATAGCGTGCTTACCAGTTGGCATCCCACGTCCTTGGTCTTTTACGGTCACACTACCATCTTGATTAAGAATAACATCAATCTGAGTACCAAAGCCAGAAAGAGCTTCATCGACGGCATTGTCAACAATCTCCCAAACTAAATGATGTAGTCCTGTCGCATCTGTTGAACCGATGTACATTCCGGGGCGTTTACGTACGGCATCTAGCCCCTCTAACACTTGAATGGCATCGTCATTATAATTATTTATATTAATTTCTTTTTTAGCCAAAAGCGACCTCCAAATAATTCATCTTTTTTATCTTACAAGTTTTTTCAAATTTTTGCAAAAAAAAATCAAATCGAATAAGGATTTTACAAGGAAAATCACTAATTTTTCATGAAATAGTATAACAAATTTAAAGCGTTATCACAAATTTAACTTGATTCTTCAAGTTATTTATTTTTCAAATTTTAACTTTTCATAAAAACTGATTATGTTATAATGAAAACATGAAAATTTTAGTTATGATTGTGATTGCATACTTGTTGGGGTCAATCCCAACTGGTCTATGGATTGGAAAATTCTTCTATCATGTCAACCTCAGAGAACATGGTAGCGGTAATACTGGGACAACCAATACTTTTCGAGTTTTAGGTGTCAAAGCAGGAATTGTCACATTTGTGATTGATATGCTAAAAGGAACCCTGGCAGCACTCCTTCCTCTTATCTTTAGCGTTAATGGTGTGTCACCTGTTCTTATTGGTTTATTTGCCATTATTGGTCATACCTTCCCGCTATTTGCACAGTTTAAAGGTGGTAAGGCAGTTGCGACAAGTGCTGGTGTTCTTCTTGGATACGCACCGCTATTTCTTCTTTTCCTTGCCGTTATCTTTGTCATCACCCTTTACCTCTATAGCATGATTTCATTGTCTAGTGTTGTTGCTGCAAGCGCTGCTGTGGTTAGTGTGCTTGTCTTTCCAGCATTTGGTTTCTTGCTTAATCACTATGATTTGCTCTTTACATTATTGATTATCATTATTGCAGGCATCATCATTGTACGACACAAAGACAATATTACTCGTATTAAAAATCATGAAGAAAACCTCGTTCCTTGGGGAATGAATTTAAGTCATCAAGAACAAAAAAGAAATTAGCAAAATGCTAATTCTTTTTTTATGCTTTATAAACAATGTTACCATCACAGATAGTGTATTTGACAACACCTTGGAGTTTTTCACCGATAAATGGTGAATTTGAAGCTTTAGAAGCAAAATGGTCAGAGACAACACGTTCTTCTTTGTCAGCGAAAATCACGATGTCAGCTGGGCCATTTTCAGCCAAATAACCTGCATCGAAATCATACATAGATGACGGATTGATGGTCATCTTAGCAAGCAATTCTGAAAGCGTCAAGTCGCCTGTCGCTACCAAGTTTGTTAAACCAAGTGATAACGACGTTTCAAGCCCTGTCATGCCTGATGGGGCTTTTGTGATGTCTTCAACATTCTTTTCATCGGCGTGGTGTGGCGCGTGGTCAGTCGCAATCACAGAAATGACGCCAGATTTCAAGCCTTCAATAACCGCTAAGCGATCCTTTTCTGTACGAAGTGGTGGGTTCATCTTAGCTGCAGAACCTTTGATCAAAAGCAAATCCTCTGTTTTTGAGAAATGTTGCGGTGCTGCTTCTGCAGTGACGTTTGCCCCCAATTGTTGAGCAAATTCAACCACTTTCACTGATTCAGCTTTTGACAAGTGTTGGATATGCAAATGAGCTCCGCGGTCATAGGCAATCATAACATCACGCGCAATCATGCTGTATTCTGCCACACCTGTTGCTCCGCAGAAATGGAATTTATCACGTGCGATACCTTCGTTAAATCCAAGGATGCCGTTTAATTCTGGGTCTTCTTCGTGCACAGCCACAAATGTGTTGTTTGCTTTAGCCAAATCCAAGGCTTCTTTTAACACTTTTGTGCTTTGAAGCGGAATACCATCATCAGAAAAGCTAAGAGCACCATTTTCAAGCAAATCCTTAAAATCAGTCAAAGTCTTGCCGTCAAAGTTTTTCGTTACGGTTGCATTAGTGTAAACGTGAACGTTCTCCTTAGCTGCACTTACTAAAACTTCTTTCAAAGTCTCAACGTCAGAAATGGTAGGGTTGGTATTTGCCATCATCACAACTGATGTGAAGCCACCAGCTGCCGCTGCTAATGCACCTGTGTGAATGTCTTCTTTATGCGTTTGACCTGGTTCACGGAAGTGTACATGAATATCCACCAAACCTGGTGCCACAACAAGACCAGTAGCGTCAATCACTTCAGCACCAGCTTCTTCAATTGCATCCGCAATCTTAACAACTTTTTTACCATCAACAAGTACATCCGCTACCTGATCAAAACCAGATTTCGGATCAACAACACGACCATTTTTAATAAGTAACATGTTAAACTCCTATTATTTCAACCAATCAATTGGTTCAAGGCCATCCTCTGTCAAATATGCGTTAGCTTTTGAGAAAGGGTGGCTGCCAAAAAATCCTCGATAAGCCGAGAGTGGACTTGGGTGCGCACTTTCAATGACATGATGGATAGGATTGGTAATGAGAACTTTTTTCTTACGTGCAAAGCCACCCCACAGGATAAAGACAACAGGTGTTTCTTTTTGATTAACCACCTTGATAATCGCATCTGTGAAAGGTTCCCAGATTTGCCCCGCATGACCATTCGCACGACCAGCTGGAACTGTCAAGCAAGCATTTAAAAGAAGCACTCCTTGCTGTGCCCATGGTGTTAAATCGTGGTGATCACGTTGCTCCAAATCATCTGCCAATTCTTTCAAAATATTTTGCAAAGATGGCGGAGCTGGAATGTCTTCTGGCACTGAAAATGACAAGCCTTGTGCTTGATTAGGACCATGATAAGGATCCTGACCAATGATAACGACTTTAACATCTTCTAATGCTGTTGTCTGAATCGCGTTAAAGACTTTTTCACGTGGTGGGTAAACCAATTCTTGTTGATAGACCAAGTCCATAAACTGATTGATTTGCCCAAAATAATGCTCTGGTAATTCCTTTTTAATTAATTCATGCCAAGTTGAATGCTGCATGTTCACTCCTCGTTAGTTTTAGTATTTCCCTACTAAATCTAGCTCCTCTTTTGCCAAGACATGTCCTTTTATCGCATGTCGCAAATCATTCATGTAAAAACCATTTTCAAGTGGCAATTCACAATCCAAAGCATAGAGCGTAAGGGTATAAACATGGTCTTTATCCGGTGGATATGGTCCCATATAACCATCATAAATATCTGAGTTATCCTCATTTAAAAACTTGCTAACCAAGCTATTTTTACCATGAGTGTGCTTAGCATCCAAACGAGAGAAATCTTTAGGAACTACTGTCATATCTGCTGGCACATTAGCAACTACCCAATGAATGTAAGCAAAGCCACAAACTGGAATAGAATCATAGTCGACAAAGGTCCAAGCAAATGTCTTTGTTCCTTTGGGAGCATCCTCAATCATAAAAGGAAAAGAAATCACAGCGTTTCCTCTCACTTGAACACTAGCCCCTTTAGCGTAGGTATCTGGTAAGACATTATCTTTAAATGGTGATGATAGTTTCATTATAACCCCTTTCCATGTTTAAACCAAGAAGGCCACCAAAGTTTTTCACCTTAGTAGCCAAATACTAACTCATTTAGTCACGCCAAGTTTCTTGATTTTCTTTAAACTTGCGTAACAATGTCAAATCATCAGCAGTGATGTAACCTTGTACTTTAGCCACTTTGATAAGCTCTGTGTAGTTAGAAAGTGTTACAAGTTTTACACCTGCTTTTTCAAAGTTTTCAGTTGCTTTTGGCAATTCATAAGTGAAGATGGCTACCACACCGATAACATCAGCTCCTTCACGTTCGGCAGCTGCTACAGCTTCAAGAACTGAACCACCAGTTGAAATAAGGTCTTCAACGACAACCATTTTTTGTCCTTTTGTTACACGACCTTCGATTTGATTTCCAGCACCATGATCTTTTGGTTTACTACGAATGTAAGCAAATGGAAGATTCATTTTATCAGCGATAATGGCACCATGTGGGATACCAGCTGTTGCAGTTCCGGCAATTACTTCAACTTCTGGGAATTCTTCTTTGATTTTGTCAACAAACCCATTTTCAATCAAAGTACGTGTTTCTGGGTAAGACAAAGTTACACGATTATCTGTGTAGATTGGTGATTTAATCCCAGATGCCCAAGTAAATGGATCATTTGGTTTCAAGTAAACTGCTTGAATATCAAGCAAATCTGATGCAATTTGTGATGCTAAAGTCATTTTATTCCTCTTTTCTAAACTCAAAAATCAATTGTCGTCTTAGTATTAAAATACTAAGCGTTCCATTCGTTGTAAATGGCTTTGTAAGCTGCCACTGGATCCTTAGCTTTAGTAATTGGTCGTCCAACAACGATATAACTTGATCCGATAGCTGATGCTTGACTTGGCGTCATGACGCGTTTTTGGTCACCAACCACAGCTCCTGCTGGGCGAATACCTGGCGTCAAGCAGACAAAATCATCTGACGTTGCCTCTTTGATAACAGCAACTTCACAAGCTGAGCAGACAACGCCATCAAGACCAGCTTCTTCTGCTTTTTTCGCATAATGAAGCACAGAATCAACCAAGCTTGTTTGAATGTTTTGGTCTGCTTTCATCTGTTCATCTGATGTTGAGGTTAATTGAGTTACTGCAATCAGTTTTGGACCTTGTCCAAGCCCTTCACGCGCCGCTTTCATCATCTCAACACCACCAGCTGCGTGAACATTGGTCATGTCCACACCTAGATTTGAAAGCACATGCATTGCTGATTTAACCGTATTCGGAATGTCATGCAATTTCAAATCTAGGAAAACTGAGTGTCCAAGAGATTTCACATAACGAACAATCTCTGGTCCTTCAGCATAATAAAGTTCCATACCAATCTTGACATAGAGCTTCTCATCTGCAGGGAACAAAGCAAGAAATGATTTCACATCATCAAATGATGGAAAATCAAGAGCAATAATCGGACGACTTTCGTGCATTTTTTCTCCTTTTTCTATAAAGAAAACCCCGCCTGAGGGCGAGGTTACACGAAAAGCAGGGTAGCAAACACCCCATTATCAAAGATTATATCTTCTTTTTTTCACGAACCTTTCTCGCCTCTCTGGACTCAATTAAAGGTTATTCAGTTGTTAATATTATATCTTTTTTTACAATCAAAGTCAAAAATTTACTGACTTTTTAATCAAATAGCAGAGCTTATTTGCCACGTAAATCTTGGCGAACTTCGCGACGTAAAGTTTCAAGATCTGTGATGCCATACTGGTCCATGACTTCTGGCAAACGCTCGATGATATTTGGACAAGCGTAAGGATCTGCAAAGTTCGCTGTTCCAACACCAATAGCTGACGCACCAGCAATCATCATCTCAATAGCCGCTTCTGCCGAATCAACACCACCCATACCAATAATTGGCAAATCAGAACTTTGCGCTACTTGACGAATAAGCTTAAGAGCTACTGGAAAGACCGCTGGACCGCTCATACCTCCTGTACCATTGGCAATGATTGGTTTACGTGTTTTCAAATCAAATCGCATGCCAACCAAAGTATTAATCATGGTAAATCCTGTCGCACCGGCTTCTTCAACAGCCTTAGCAACTGTCGTAATATCAGCAACGCTTGGTGTTAGTTTGACGTAAACTGGCACATCTGAATTCTCAACACTCGCTTTAACAGCAGCATAAGCCAACTCAGGCACCTGACCAATCAAAAGACCGTGATTGCCGTGGTCAACATTCGGACATGAGATGTTAAGCTCAATTGCTTTGACGTTTGGAGCTTTTGAAATTTTTTTTGACACATAAGCGTATTCGTCATTTGAGAATCCTGCAACATTAGCAATGATTGGCAATGCTGGGAAATGCTCAGCTAACCAAGGAAGTTTTTCTGACAAGACCATGTCGACACCAGGGTTTTGCAAGCCAATAGCGTTTAACATGCCTGATGGTGTTTCTGCCACACGAGGTGTCGGATTTCCAAAACGCGCATCCTTAGTCGTTGCCTTAATCATGATTGAGCCAAGTTTATCCAAATCATAGTATTTGGCGTATTCTTGTCCAAAACCAAAGCAACCTGACGCTGGAATAATCGGATTTTTTAAATCAAGTCCTGGAAGTTTGACCGCTAAACGATTTTCTGACATGATTTTGCCTCCTTACAAAATGATTTGACCAGTTTCAAAGACTGGACCATCTTCACACACACGCTTGTTGGCTGCTTCTTTGGCATTTCGCAAATGCACCACGCAAGCGTAGCAAGCACCCATACCACAAGCCATACGTGATTCCATTGACAAATAAGCATGTGGGTGATTTTCAAATTTCTTGTCCACATATTTCAGCATGCCAGGCGCACCACATGAATAAATGGCATCAAATGACTGCTTTTCAACCAAATCATCGACAACCGTTGACACATAACCCTTAATACCATATGAGCCATCATCTGTTGTCACATAAACTTTACCGTAAGCTGATAATTCCTCTTCTAGAATCACAGCATCTTTAGTCGCAAATCCAAGCACAGAAACGACTTTAACACCTTTAGCAGCAAGCTGCTTAGCTGTTTCAACCAAAGGCGGAACACCAATACCCCCACCAATGAGAAGAGCTGTTTGACCAGCTGAGATGACTGACAAATCAAAGCTATTACCCTGAGGTCCCATGGTATCAACGCGATCACCAGCTTTTAGCTGAGATAAAATAGTCGTCCCAGCACGTTCTACTCGGTAAACAATTGTTGCCACTTTATTGACCTTATCAATCTGACAAATCGAAATCGGACGTCGTAAAAGTTTGCTAGGGTCCGGCACACGCAAGTGCAAAAATTGACCAGGTGCCATGTCCAAGACCATCTCACCAGAAAGCTTCATCTCAAAAATGCGTGGGGCAATCTCACGTTGACTAATAATCAGCAAATCTTCTTTTAACACAGAAGTTTTGTCTTTACAACTTGAATTCATAGTGTTCCTTTCACACAAAAAAACCTCGCCAGAAGGCAAGGTTACAGCAAAATAAGCAGAGCACACCAAAGTACACCCATACCCTTTATCAGAGATAACACTCTTTTTTACAGTAACCTTGAAAGTCTCTCTGGACTTAATTAAAGGTTTTCAAATTTTCACTATTATAACGCGTTTTCATTTGCTTGTCAATTCTTTTTGTAAGTTTCTGATACTTCTCTTGTCCGCAGATAATTAAATCAAACCATGACAAAAGGAGTTTAAAGTAGCTTAGAAACATGCTAAACACACTATCCTTTGATATCCTTCCTTATGACATGTTATAATATGATCAACGCTAAAGTTCGAAGATAAACTTAGCACAACGCAAGAAAGACAGTAGCTTCAACTACTGTCTTTCTTTTTTGTTTTCAGAGAAAACTCAGGTTAATGGTTGTCGCGTTTGTTTTGAATGTACTGAATCAACCACTCAGCAACTACTTCTGCAGCAACGCCAACTACAAAAGGTATCAAAACAAGTTCGAAGATAACATTCACAACGCTTACCTCCAAACTAAGTTCGTAACTTGGTTAAAGATTGTCGCGACCCTAACATTATACCGAAAATGGTTCTATTTCAAAAAAGAAAATCTAATTTAGTCCCTTAAGTAAGCCAATTTTTCTTAATTCCAAGCTCGTGAAAAACCTGTCCACTGGTCTTATTCGCTTTTCTGTTTTCAGGCTCATGAAAAAACAGTCCACTGGACTTATTCGCTTTTCCGTTTTCAGGCTCATGAAAAAACAGCCCACTGGACTGTTTTTTTAATCTAGATATGCTGCATAAGAATAGATTTGTAAATCAGAGTATCCAGTAAATGGGGCGATTTCTGACATCAAGGTTTCAAAGCGACTATCTTTTAGTAAGATATTTTGACCATAAATCAATAGATTAATTGGTTCAGTCGGTTCGCTAATCAAATTACCTTCTTCATCAAAGACTTCTTTCTTGCGGCGACGTAATTCATCTAAAACATTTTCAAGGATAACCAAGCAATCTGAGATATTATCTACTGCACCATAAAAACGATCAAACGCATTGTAGAAGTTAATCTCGCGCTTCAAATCATCTCCAGCATCCAAGACACATACCAAGCCTTTATGGTCGAAAAGGAAGTGGCGGAACTGCTTAACAGCCTCATCACGACTGATTACTGGAAAATCAGACTCTTTTAATTCTTGCTCTTCAGATTCTTCGTCAAGAAGTACTTCCTCAACCACTTCGTTATCGCTAACTTGTTTTTCATCACTCGTGGCAACTTCGTCAGCTGGTTCTTCCAACTCAACTGTCTCAGGCTCTTCTGCCTCGACAAGGTCGTCTTCAACTTCTAGTTCTGCAGTTTCTTCAATTTCTTCATTTTCATCAGAAACTTCCTCAAGCTCAGATTCTTCTATAGCTTCTTGTTCAACATCTTCTTCAAAAGATTGACTAGTTTCTTCTTGAACTTGCTCTTCATTCTCCTCGTCAGAAGTTTCCACCTCTACCTCAACAGCTGGTTCTTCATCAACTGACTCACTTACTTCTTCTGGGCTTACTTCAGTTTGAGGAGTATCTTCTTCAGCATCAGTAGTTTCAACAGTTTCTGCTTCGTCAGCATCAGTAGTTTCAACAGTTTCTGCTTCGTCAGCAACGACAGGTTCAAGGACTTCCTCAGCGTCTTCTTTGTTATCGGCTACTTCGTCATTTCCTTTAACAACTTCTTTTAATTCATCTGGTCCAAGAACTTTTTCGGACTTAGCTGCTTTTTCTTTAGCTAATTCTTTTTCTACTAATTCTGGGATAGACTCAACTTTTTCGTCTTTACTGTCATCATAAACTTCTTCAGATTTTCTTGGCGTCAAGGCATCAATCTTAGCCATTAGCTCTGCTTTTTTGACTTCTCTTTTCTTGTATTCCACAACTTGTAGCGGATCAACCAAAAGAGGGTATTCAGATTCTTCTTTGATTGATAAATTTGTCACACGAAGAGAGGTGAAGACATCAATCAAAACACCAAAAACGCGTTGACGATTATCACCCAAAATCGCATGGAAAACAGACTTAGACTCACAAATTTCCAAGACGTTATCAATCCCACGAATCCAAGTACCGACAATATCCAAAGAGTGATTCATCAATCTGAATGATGCTTCATCATACCAGAAAGTTGACTTAATCAACTTTTTTTGCTTAGAAAGCGCATCTACTGCTGACAAAATTTCACCTAACTCTGATTGCACGATATTTGGCGAAAAAGAAGCCCCCAATAAAGATGGGGTCTTCTCAACCAAAACAATTTCATCTCTGAAAAGTGTTAGGTAATGAATGCTGACAAGTAATTTTTGAATTAATAAACGATGCCCATTTGAATTTGTATCTTTCATCGCTACCACCACACTCACCTTATAACTTATATTACATTTCTATTACAGTACGTTACTACTAATATATCACATAATAGGTAAAAGGACAATGAAAAAAGATAAGAAGCCTGAAAATAAAAAGAAAAACCGAACGATATATTAATTGACAGGAAAAGATTCTTCCCATACTCTATACCTAATGAGAAGGTAGTTTTTTTAATGGCCTTTACAGTAAAACCAATAAAGCTTAATAAGAGCAAAACAATTCTAAATTGTTAACAACTGAACTATCTAACCCTTTCAAGGAAAAAAGTAACTTACATATGATGGATGATTTTGAAGGCGCAACAATCCTAAATCACGAATAGTTAACCTTTGAAAAATATAACAAAGACCTCCTCCTGAAGTACCAAAAATTAAAAGGAGGTTTCTTTTCTTAATCTACTTAAAAAGTTTCACATAATCGCTTTTTATTGAAAATAAATTTGTAACAGCTACACGTCTTTGATTATCATCAATAAAATATAAAACAATATAATCTCTTTTTAAAGTGATTCCCCTCCTTTTGTTATTGGAATCTATTACCTTTCCAAATTTCTCATCTGCATCAAAACCAGCTTCAGGAAACATTTTCAATATAGATATATTATCTCGAATTTCTTTAATTTTTTTCTTTACAGTAATCGGAGCAGAAAGCATTCTAGCTATATAGTCATATATTTCATCGAGTTTTGTAATCATATTACTTTGGAAAACAATCTCATAAACCGTATCGTTCATTTAAATCTTCCTCAGTATAATATTTTCCAGTTTTATATTCTGCTATACTTTCATTTACCTCTGTCTGAAGTTGTCTAAACAATCTTTCTTTTTCAAGCTCTTCTTCACTCATCAGGTTAATTTTTCCGGTAATAGCCTCTTGCTTAACAAATAAATCAAGTGCCTTCGACAAAGTAGTTCCCTGTTTTTTCGAATTAATCTTTGCCTGCTCTAACAATTCCTTATTAGTCAAAAACTTAAAATCTCGATTCCTTTCAATAATAGCAACCATAATTATACCATCTATTTTTTATGGCCTATTATACCACTTTTTTGTTGTACTAAAATTATTACTGCTTTTACGCGTAAAAAAACGAAGGCTTACACCCTCGTTATTAATCATCATTTTTTAACGTCTTGTTTGTAGAATTCTTGCAAAGCTTCTTGCCATGTTGGAATGACAAAACCAGTAGCTTTTGCTTTTTTAAGACTCATTGTTGAGTTAAATGGACGTTTTGCTTTTGCTGGGAATTGGCTTGAATCAACTGGTTTAACCACAACATCAGTATCTTTCAAGATTTCAACCGCGAAATCATACCAAGTTGTATCTTCATCAGCGTCATTTGACAAGTGATAGTAACCAAATTCTTTTTGGTTTTCTGTCAAGTATGTCATGAATTCAGCCAATGTACGAGTCCATGTTGGACGACCATGTTGATCATTAACAACAGTCAATGTATCATGAGTTTTGGCAAGATTTTGCATTGTGAAGACAAAGTTTTTACCGTAGTTACCAAATACCCAAGCAGTACGGATAATGTAGAAGTTTTTAGCGTATTTTTCAACTGCTTCTTCACCCAAACGTTTTGTACGACCGTATTCAGTTTGAGGATCTGGAGTATCATCAACTTCCCATTCTTGACCAACTGGTTTTTCACCATCAAAAACATAGTCAGTTGAAATGTAAACAAGAGTTGCACCATATTTTGCTGCAGCTTTAGCTATGATTTCAGTACCTGTCACGTTGATCGCATAATCAAGTTCTTTACCTTCATCTTCAGCCGCATCAACCGCAGTGTATGCCGCACAGTGGTAAACAAGTGTTGGTTTTACTTGTGCAAATACTTCATCAACTTTTTCAGCATTAGTGATGTCCATTTCTGCAACGTCAACCGCTACATACTCCTCACCACGTTCATCCAAAAGATAACGTAACTCTGTTCCTAATTGCCCATTGGCACCTGTAACTAAAATCATTTTAGCACTCCTTTTATCATATCTAAAGGCTTTCAAACCTTTTAAATTATTCCCTACTATTTTACACTATTTTTTCAGAAAAAGCAGTAATTAATGAGATTGTTCTGGTGTAGTAAATTGGTAACACTATTACTTAATGAGTTAAAATAGGAAAAGTGTCACAAAACACTATCCAAATGAAGTTCATCAAAAGATTGTTTAACTTTATATTTGATTAAACGTTAAAGAGCTTAGCTGCTAAATATGGTATATCTTCAGCCTCAATCTCGAATCAGGTACGTGCTTATCGTAAAGAATACCAGTCAAACCTAAATGGAAAAATCAAATCTTGAACTTATGAAAAAAGTTCGCAAATGACACCAGAAAAAAACTGAATCAGAAAAAGCAAATGACTTCTTAAAAAACTGTGTCATTCTTTGCAAAGAGAATCGAATAAAGACATATCATTTTATTGATAATTATAAAGAAAAATAAGTCTTGAGATGTCTATTTCTACATATGAACATTCATTCTAACGCTCATTACAATTATTTCAAAAAAGAAACAAGCGACTATCATTGATAAGAGCAAACTCTTCTTCGTCCAATTCAAATTATTTATCATGAGTACAATGAAAATATCGCTCACAGATTCATGAAAGTTTTTTCTAGAAAGACGAGATATCTATCTTTCTAAAACTCCTCAAGTAAATCTTTGTCTCAACTGAACCTAATTACATGTGATGTATAGCAGAACTATTCAATATAACTGTACAATCATTGATTTATATAATCGTAGTGTAGTTGCAAGTAAAAACGTGAAGAAAATTACGGCTGATTTAGCTATTTCCCCTTTAGCAAAACATCCTTGTGAGCAATCAAAGTTCAGATAAATATGTTCAGTTCAAAAGAATTTCTTCATCATTATGCATTTCACAAAATATGAGTCGTCAGGTACTCTAAGTGACATACCACAATAGAATGGTATTACCATTCATTAATTTAGCCAATACTGATATGATACTATCGAGGAATTGAAACAAGTTTTAAACGAATTTACCTATGTATGGTACAACCAAATCAGACAAAATTCTGATAAAATACCTAACACCTCTAGAAAAACGATTCGAATAATTCTATTTAGCTAATCACGTTATAAAAAGATTGCCCCAGGGCAGCTTATTGATATCTAAAAAATATATAATCAAATCTTTATAACATTGAAATTTAAAATAGTCTACTTTAATCGCATAAAAAAGGCTCTATAATTTCTGTAGTGGGTAATGCCACTTTGGAGATTATAGGACTTTTTTTGAGTATCAAAAAAGTCCCATAAGACTTATAATGAAAAGCGATCAAACCATTATTAGAAAGTATCTTATAGAACAGATTAATAATACCACAGAACTCATCGGAATTAAAGACAATAATATTACCATTCAAAAGGCTCTTGATGGTGGCAGCCACCGTGAAATCTACGCTAAACTAGATTATACGCCTCCCTTGTGCCCTCATTGCCAAGGCACAATGATTAAATATGATTTCCAAAAGCCTTCTAAAATCCCTATCCCAGACACTGCCTTTATGCCTACGGTACTCCTACTCAAAAAGCGGCGCTTCCAGTGCAAAGCTTGTAAACGGGTGACTGTCTCTGAAACCCCACTGGTTAAGAAAAATCATCAAATCTCTGAGCCTATTTGGAAAAAAATTACCGAGTCCCATACCAAAAGTATGACCAATTCTGCTATCGCTGATTTAGTTCATGTTTCTATCTCAACCGTGCAAAGAAAACTAGTCCAGTTCACTTTCAAAGAGAACTATAACAGCTTACCAGAAGCCTTATCTTGGGATGAATTCGCAAGAAACAAAGGGAAACTTGCCTTCATTGCTCAAGATTATCGGACTAGAAAAATCATCACAATCTTGGAAAATAATCGCCAAACGACGATCAAAAACTATTTCTACCAATACTCTAGAAAGGCGAGGGAGGCAGTCAAAGTCGTCACTTGCGATATGTCCGGAGCTTACATCCCAATTATCAAGCAACTCTTTCCAAATGCCAAGATTGTCCTTGACCGCTTTCACATTATCCAGCACCTTAATCGGGCCATGATGGCTACTAGAATCGCTATCATGAAGCAGGTTGATAAGCATGAGCTGCCCTATCGGATTATGAAGAATCACTGGAGAATCTTACATAAGGACAGTCGAAAACTTTCTGACAAGCGTTTTTACTCTAGAACGCTCAGGGAAACTAGAACTCCTAAAGAAATCATCGAGAAAGCACTGGCATTCTCAGATGAACTAAGCTACTACTACGAACTTTACCAGCTACTCTTATTTCATTTCCAAGAAAAGAATCGTGACCACTTTTTCTCACTCATACAAGAGCATAAACACTATGTCAATCCAGCGTTTAAGAAGGTTTTCCAGACCTTCATCAGATATAAAGACTACATCACCAATGCTTTAGAAATGCCTTATTCCAACGCTAGACTAGAAGCTACTAACAAACTCATTAAAGACATCAAACGACAAGCCTTTGGATTCAGAAATTTCGACAACTTCAAAACAAAAATACTTATCACTTTGAACATCAAGAAAGAGAGGACCAAAGTCCTCTCTCGCATGTGATTATAAGTCAACCCACTACAGTTGACAAAGAACCCCTTTTTATTGGGCGCTTACGATTATCGTCCTAAAGCTCTTCTTTTAATGTTTTATACAGTTCTAAAACGCTATTTAGGGTATATGTTGGTTTGATATCAGATTCCTGAATAGAGGCTATATTGGCCTCTCCAGTTAAGACGCATAGGGTTGATACACCAGCATTGTTTCCACAAGCAATGTCTGTATACAATCTATCACCAATAACTAAGGTATCTTCTGCTGTAAACCCACTATTTTGGATAGCTAACTTAACCATGGTATCTTTTGGTTTACCAATATAGGTTGCTTTTTGATTTGTAATATTTTCTAGAATCTGGCATATAGAACCACAATCTGGGATAAAACCAAACGATGTTGGACAAGATAAGTCTGGATTAGTGGCGATAAATGGCACTTTTTTAGTAAAGAGGAGTTGGCAAGCATTAGCCCACTTTTCATAAGTCAATTCTTTATCAAATCCAACTAATAGCAGTTCAGCTTGATCATGAGATGTTAATGTAATTCCTGAACGTTGTAATTCTCCTAAAAATGATTGTGTTCCTAATGCGTACACTTTTTTATTAGGATAGTTTTGTTGGAGATAAAGAATCGTTGCCTGTGAAGCTGTTAGAAAATGACTATCATCAGTAGAAATTCCTAGTTGTTCTACTTTACCAATATAGTCCTTAACAGAACTTGATGAATTATTAGTGATAAACATATATTTACCACCCATGGTATCAATATAATCTAATAATTCGATCGTTCCTTGATAAACATGCGAATCTTCATAGATTGTACCATCCATGTCAAATAGGAACAATTTTTTATTCAACAGATCGTGTAAATCTTTACCAAAGATATCCTTCATAACTTTTCCTTTCTTTACAAGTCAGCGAAAAGTTTTTCTGCTGCAGCTAAATCATCGTGATTATCAATTTCCAACCAGCGACCCTGTAGAGGGCATGATTTAAACGGAACGGTTTCTAAAATTTCGTTTAAAGCAACTTCACTCCATAATTTTAATTCACCTTTTGTCTCAATGTAATCTTGACAAACTTTGAAAAACTCTTGTCCAGCTTCTTTTGAAAACTTATAGACATCAATAGAAGCTCCCAAGGCTTCCTCTTTGGAAATTGTTTTTGAAATAGCAATTAAACGACCTTCTTGCTCTACAACTTTCATTGATTCTTCCATATAATTACCAATATCAGTCACAATTGCATTTTGATATTTACATTCTAGTAAAGATTTTATCACCGATGCGTCATAAAAAACATCCGCATTCATCATCAAAAATTCACTATCTGACATCATATCTTTAGCCAGATAGGCCGAATACATATTGTTAGTTGTTTCGTAATTAGCACTATGGATAAGTGTGATATTTGGATACTTTTCTAGGACTCTTTCTTTTAGTAATTGACCTAAATAACCTGATACGATAGTAATATCAGTAATCCCATTTTCATATAGGTTTTCAATTTGTTTAAACAAAATAGGTTGACCATTAACTGGAACCATTGACTTAGGACAAGTATCAGTAATTGGAGCCAATCTTGATCCCAAACCAGCTGCTAAAATTAAAGCTTTCATATTATAATTCCTCCACTAATTCATGATATAAGTGTTTTAATCTTTCTTCATTTAAATCGATATCATCAAGATAAGTGTATCGACCTTTTCGCATTGAAGAAGCATATTGCATGCATTTAATAAAAACATTTTCTGTAATTCCAAGATGAATAGGATTAACATTAACATCAAATTTTTTTAAATATGCCAAAACATCATCATAAGGCTCATTAATTAATTTCAACATCGATATTGTTCCCAAAGCTACTTGAATACCATGTAAATTTTTAGTATCACTGTAGAAATCTAAAGCGTGTGAAAAACAGTGCTCTGAGCCACTAACAGGTCTACTAGTACCAGCAAAATCCATAGCAATACCTGACAAAACTAAAGAGTTAACTAAAACCTCAATAAACTCTGGGCATATAGTCTGGTGAGAAGTGTTCATTAAAACATCCAAAGAATTTTTTGACATCAGATAAGCATAGGTATTCATAGAGTCTTTTCCTTTGCTAACCGCAAAATCCCAATCCTTCAATGCCATTTTGTTAGAAATGGTGTCACCAATCCCTGCTTTGATATTTTGCAAAGGTCCAGCAGCAATAATTTCAGTATCAATAATAGTCATAGTTGGTATTTTAGCTCCTAGACTCTTAGGTAGACCATCTTCTCTCTTTAAAACAGCTATAGGAGATACCAATCCATCATTAGAAGCTGTTGTTGGTATAGATAAATATGGAGTTTTAGAGATATATGATGCGTATTTGCAAACATCTAAAGTTGTTCCACCACCCAGTCCAATAATACAATCAATATCTGTAGCAATACAACGTTCAGCAATGCTCATAGCATAAGAGATTGTATTATGCTCTACAATTTCAACTTTTACTTTACCTTTATTTGTAAGTTGTTGTTTAACTAAGTCACCATATAATTTATCGACGACAGGATCAGCTACGTATAAAAATGTACCAAAAAAATTATTATGTTCTAAGGTAGTCTCAATAGTATGAATGAGGCCCTTACCTATCTTAAGATAATTACTTTTCATTTTCTTTCTTTCTTTAATGAGATTCGGTCTATTTTTGTTAAATAGATTAATATATTGCTAATTACTAGCTTTTAAAAAATAGTATAATTTAATAATTTCTCTACCTAGAGTTGTCGTTGTTAATAATTTTCTTACCTTTAATTTCCAATGTTTTTTAGAAAATTGTTCCTCTTCAGCAAGTTCTTTTTCCTTACTATGAAAAGAATTTGCTAATTTAATATTTTCCTTTGTTATTTCTTTGCTATCATCATTGTAGAAACCATGATTAGTAATCCATATGCGCTTATTAAATTGAAAATCCTGCTGAACCATATTTTTACGACGTTGAAGATGGATATAGGGATAGTCAATAGTTGCTATCTCGTGATTATCATCTATATAGACTTTTATTACTTTACCATTCTCCCAATAAAAAGCTTGGTAGTCATAATTTTTAGTTAGTGAATTAGTTTCAGCGGCATGACAAAATCGTTCTTTTCGAAAATCAATATCAGCACATACATTTTCTGTGAAAGATGATATTTTATTTTTAGCAATAATTTTATTCATTCCTTGAGTTTCATCAAATCCCCAGTTGATAGGAGACTGAAAGACTGAACGATAACCACCACAAATATCTCCTTGTTTCATAAATAGTTGATTAATCGATTCATTATTACGGTAAAGAGTTAGATGGCCACGATTCAAAAATACATCATATTGGCTGTAGTGATAATCTTCTAAGATTTTTTGTAAATTTCCCCAAATTAAATCAAAATCACAATGTCCCCAGTAACCATAACCGATTAAAATATCTGCAAATATCAATCCATAGGCAGGTCTAAAATCACATAATTTATATGGTCGCTTAATTTTGACTTTGAGATTAATTTTTTCTTGAATTCTTGCCTCAATTTCTGATAAGGTCATTGGAACATAAAAAACATTATCTGGTAATTGAGTTATACCGTTGATTTCACCTATGATGTAAAAATCAATTTTGTCATTAAAACTAGCACTTTTTAGCCAAAAATCAAAATAATCTGGATTATGATTGCCATACCATACTCCTACTATAGCAATCTTATTCTTTCTATTATTCATATTATCTCCCTTTTACATTTTTTAGATATTTATATACTATATTGTCTAATAGTTCAGTAATAATTTTCGTTTGGCTTAACTTTTCTAAAATCAAAGTAAAAATAACGAAAGATAGGAAACCAGATAAAATTTCCAATAAAATTTTAACGGTGTAAAAATTAATAGACATGGCATGTACTAGTTGTACTGTTAATAACATAAACATTCCTGCTAATAAATAGGGCCATAATGTTAATAATTGTTTCACTAATGGGAGATCTTTTCTCACTAAATACAATTGGATTAGACTCATTTCGATTTCAGCAACAGTTGTAGCAATAATAGCTCCCATCGCTCCATATTGTGGAATCAAAATACTATTAACAATAGCATTAGTGATCACCCCAGCTACAAAAACCCAAGTATACTCCTTATCTCGTCCTGTTGGAAGCAAGAATTGATTTCTAATAACTTCACCAATAGTCCAAATAGGTATACTAATGGATAAGCCTATGAGCATAGGAGAACAAGTTACGAACGATTTCCCCCAAAACCACGGAGCAAAATCTTGAGCAATTGCTGATATCCCAAACATAAATGAAAGTGCCATGATCATCGAAACCGTAAAAGAATAGGTTATTTTTTGCTTGGCGATTTCTTTTTGATTACTTGCATAAAGATTAGCAATACTTGGACACAAGACAGTTCCTAAAGCTGTTATAATATTTCTAGGAATTAAGGCTTTGCTAGCACAGTCATAGTAACCGACATGCGTTTCGTTATAGAACCAACCAATCATGATTTTATCCATAGATTGGTAAATAACAGAAGCTAATGCAGGGATCATCAATAATAACATCGGTCGATAGATGGTCATACAGACTTTAATTTCTGGTTTAATAAATGTGACAAATTTACGAGAATATAGTAATGATATTAATTTACTAATTGTTGCTGATAGAGCCATCAATGTGATATAAACCATCAAATCATCGGGACTTTTAATTAATAATATAATTAAGGCAAAAGCAATTAATTTAGTCATACCATCTCGTATAGCAATTGGTTTAATATTTTCTAAACCAATATATAAAAAAGAATTATCAATTAGATTATTAAAGATTAAAATTCCTTGAATCAGTAAAAACTTCTTATCAGATGTTTGGTAGAAACAAAATACTGAAAAGATAAATAAGGAAAGGATAACTAAGGCATTGATAATATGAGTAAAAAAGATATTAGAATAGGTCTGATTTAATTGTTTCTGATCATCACGAACTTTAGCGATTTCTCTCAATCCATATCGATAAAATCCTAATTCAGCAATAACAACAAAAAGGCTAACAATAGAATAAGTATATGAATAGATCCCTAGAGCCTTAGCCCCTAACCGTCTTGATAGTAAAGGAGAAGTTACTAAAGGTAACAATAACTCCAACATTTTATATAAAGACAGATAAATAAAATTTAATTTAACACTCTTAAGTTTCATTTACTCTCCCTTTAATAAATGATAACATAGACTATTTTTAGGATAATGCTCACATAATTTCCAACTTAATTTATGGACTTCTGAACTATCTGTTATCATACTCCAAAGATCAGAAGAATATTCTTTAGATAATGAAAAATACATGACATGAGGATTCATATTACATAGGTAAGGTATATTATCAAAGATTGTCTTAAATTTTTGATCTGTTTCATACAGGGCTGTTATCATGAGATGGAAAATAAAGTTATTGATAGGTCTATCATTTAACTCCCAATAATAAAATAAAGTATCTCTAATTTGACGAATAGCATAATTATTGCTTTCTTTGACAGAGATAAACCAACTAGAAATTTTAGTTATTGAATATTCTAACTGAGAAGCTTGGTAAAAAAAGAGATCTGAAGATAAAATGGTTTCACGGATATAACCAGTTAAAAGAACAGTCGAATCTATCCAAATTCCACCATATGTTACTAATAATTCCAATCGAATCAAGTCTGAGTAAATAGCTACTGGGATTTTTTTAGCTTTATATTTATCATTAATGTAGTCTGGTAATTGAATATAATTAGTCAGATTATCCTCACTTAGGAGAATGACCTCATAGTCACCAGCATACGTTTTGAGGCTATCGTAACATTTTTGTACAACAGGAGGCATGTTGTTTTCACCTTGCAACCATAATACCCAAATAATTTTTTTTGAAAGATTTTGTTGGATTGGTACAATATCATAGGCATGTTTTTGCTTAGCATATGATTTTAATTTTTTAACACATTTTTTTTGCCACAATAAGGTTCTGTAGCGACTATCTTTTATATCAAAAATAGGAAATGTCGAGCAAAAAAGTTTATACATTCCATTTTTCATTCCTAATATTTGAAAATATTGTTGTAATTTTTTAGAGTGCTTCAAAAATATCACCTCCAATTATATACTTGTGTGTTGAACGATATAGTCAACAATACTTTCAGTAGCATGACCAGTTTCAAAACTAGTCATGGTTTGATGGTGTTTCCGTATAGCATTGATATATTGTTCTTGGTTATAATTTGCAATATGATTCATCAACTCAGAGTTAGTAGTGGCATAAGAAAATCCCCATTCTTCAATTGGATAGTAGAAACCACGTTCACAATTTTGATAATGTTCTAAGTCAGGAACATATAAAAAAATCGGTTTATTAGTCAATGAGAAGTCCCACATACATGATGAATAATCTGTTATTAAAACATCTGCAGCACATAACAACTCCTGCATATCATTAACATTAGAAACATCCACACAGTTCTCAGTAACAAAATCAGATAATTTATTATCTGCTATGGTAGCTAGATGCCCCCTTATCCAAATTACCCACTCTCCACCAAATTTTTCTTCTAAGGCACTGATTAAAGACTTCATATTTAACTTTTCACTCATAACATTATCACCTTCTCTAAAGGTTGGAGCATATAAAATAATTTTTTTATGAAGATCCTTAGTGTATTTGTTTTTATAAAAAGTAGTCATTTCTGGAGTTAAATTGACAAGTATATCATTTCTAGGTAAACCATACTCCATAATTGAACCATTATATAAAAAAGATTCTCTATACATTAATTCGGAATTAGCCTTAGATGCAGATAAAAATAGATTGGAGATGTTATAGTAATCCATAGTCGATAGATTTTCATTAACTAAAGTTGAAGCTCTTCCTACCTTTTTGTAGACACCTCCACCATGCCAGGTATTAATGACTAATTGGTTAGGACGAGCTTTTAGTAGTATCCACTCTTCTGCATTATTAATACGAACTTTAGCTCTCACTGTGTTAATAATGTATTTAATAGATTTATATTTTACAACCTCTATTTCAGGCGGAATTTGACCAATAAACTTCTCTGGTTGCTTAAAAGCCCAAACAATCTTATAGTCAGGATAATGTTTAATTAGATATTCTGTAATATACTTTGGACTGCAACTATAAGCATCACCATGAAAAGAAACAATTGAAATTAATTTTTTATCTACTGGTAGTAAATATACTATATTAATTAATAGTCTCAAAAGATTGATAACAAACTGTTTCATAAAAAAACTCCCTTTACTACCTAAATTTTAATACTATACGTTTTTTACTAGCTAACTCTCGTTGACTTGGCAGACTATTACCTATTGTCAAGTAAAAGATAATCCAAAAAAAGGTTATGTCATAGAAGTGAGAGGTTACTAGCTCTACAAGTACAGCAGAAACAAAATAGACATTAAAGATACGATTATCAGCCATTCTATATAGACAAATGACAAAAACAGCAACTGCAATAATTCCCATTTCCATATAAAACATTGGCAAATCCATTTCAATAGAGCGTGCCTGTATATTGGCAGAACCAAAACCATAGCTAGTAAAATGGTATTGTAAGTTTTGTAAGAGCCATCCTCTCCCCATAGTAAACTGGTTCATGTCCATCCCAATATACTTCTCTAAAAAGTTATCCAAATAGCCTTCCATAACGAGCATATAGAACCAAGTACCTAAGATAAAAGCTATGCTTAGTAAACGAGCTACCCAAACTGGTATTTTACGATTATCATTAATAAAACTATTAACTATTAAAGTGAAAAACACAATAACAATCATAAAGCGTTTAAATGTAAAAAAAACAAAGAGCACAGATAATAAAATTGGCCAGATTCTTTTATTATTGTAAGTAAAGTAGAAAAAGAGAGCAAAGGCTGACGGTGAAAAGAAAGTTGATTCAAATGGTGAATACGAATCTAAAAAATTGACACTTGCAATATTTTCAACTGTAAAATTTTGAATACCAATGGTAAATATGTAAAAGATGATCGATAAAATCAAATAAAATTGCATGATATCATAGATTTGACGCTGACTTAAAGTGTTAAGCATGATATAGGCAATAAATACTGGTAAAAACAATTTGACTAAACCTAAGACTGTTTCGATATAAAAACCTTGATTTTTAACGATAAAATAGATGGATAAGGCAGCAAAGGTAACACAGATTTTTAAATTATCAGATAATTGTTCTTTTAGTAAAATTCTTTCTTTATTTTGCTTCCTAATAGAAAAAAATTGAATGAAAGAAACTCCTAACAAAATCATCAATATGATATTCTTTAAATGAGGAAGATTAGCTCCTACTTCTCGCACATAATTATCTAATGTTTCTACAGAAAATAATAAAAATACCAAAATGATATTTAATTGATTGTAAAATGAATGTTTACGTGTTTTATTTTTCTCTCTATCAACCATATATGCTCCTTAATTGATTGATACAGCCTTCCATGTCAAAACCAGCTTCTTTTGTTTTTGAAGCATATAGCTGTCTGTTTTCATTTGATTTAAAATTAGTTAATTGTTTAAACCATTGTTCTGTCGACAAGGGTAAGTAAGTACACAAATCCCCACTGATACTAGCATCACTTGTAATCTTATCTGAGATCAGACATGGAAGTCCTGCTGTCTGTGCTTCAATTAAAATGAGTGGTAGCCCCTCCCATTTCGAAGGCATGACCAAGGCATCAAAAGCCTGTAAACAAGCTGGAATGTCATCTCGATAAGGAAAGATTTTGACTTCATTTTGTAAATTGTTTTGCTTGATTAAGCTTTTTAAGTGTTCTTCCTTATCCCCTTGTCCGATAATCATCAATTTAACTTTTCTTTGTGATTTTAGTTCCTTAATAAGTGGAATTAAAAATTCTTGGTTTTTCTGCTCAACTAAATTTCCAACGTTTCCTAATAATAGTGTTTCATCACTACAGTTAAATAATTGACGATAGTATTGACGTTGAGAGTCATTATATTGATAGTTAGCTGCTTGGATTCCATTTTTTAAAATCGTGTAATTATTAGGACCAAAAATCCAATCGCCAGCTTGTTGAGAACAAGCAATAGTTAAGGTGTAAGATTGCTTAAACAATGGATTTAACAACATGTGTAGAAATTTATGAGAGCATAGACTATTGTGACAATGAGCGATTCTCGAAGGGATACCAAATTTTTTTGCTAATTGTAATTCGATAAACATAGTAGCACTATTACCATGAACATGAATAATATCAAACTGTTTAGAAGCCATCAGTTGCTTCAATTCGTTATAATACTTTAATAATTGTTTTTTGCGATTGGCCATAGAGATAATCTGACAACCTAAAGATTTCAAACTATCAATAACCTGTTGTTCATGGAAGATAGTCGCAACTACTGTAAATTCATATTCTGTATTAATATTTGAAATATAGTTAATCATATGACTTGTTATACCTCCGACACCTAAGCCGGAGGTATTGACAATTAATACCTGTTTTTTGTGAGTCATTATAAAAAACCTCTTATTTATATTTGGATAGATAATTGTAAATAGTTTGATAAGGAAGTTTAATCTTTAATAATCGCTTTAAAAATCCAATTTTCCAACGACACATTAAAAAATCTTTTTTCAATTGTTTAATATGTAGCAAGTAGGTTAATAAATGCTGAGGTTTGGCAAGATAATTGATTTCTCCATCATCAAAAAATTGAAAGTCCGCAAATAATTTAATATCTTGTTTTTTAGGAAAAAGACCCGTTTGCTCCAGACCATAAAATAATTGATCTGCAGAGATTTCAATTGATGGATTACCAAAATTTTTGACAAAATCCAAAGCTCCTCTTTGTAATTTTTTAATAGCTTGAAATTCCTCAGTTGGTTTCCCATTTTCAAAATATTCATATGAGAACCTTTTTGCTTTTATCACACCATTATCGTCAATATATTTTTCAACAGAACCATCTTGCTCTAGAAAAAGAGATTCAAATAAGCCGACAAAGGGCTTACGTTTATCAATTTCTGTTGTGTGCTTGGAAAAATCAAACAAATAACCATTTAAATTTAAAGAAGGAACTGCTTTTATATTTCGTTTATAATAATCAGCAATACCAATATAGTACCCTGTAATATTATTGCTTATTTTTAACGTATCCAAGGTTTCTTTTAAGTAGCGTTGCATGCCACCTGACCATCCAATATCTACAATTGCAAACTTTCCTTTGATATTATGTTGATCAAGGTATTTCACTAATAAGTCATACTCATTACGAGAGTTACTTTCAATATCTGCTGATAGTTCTTGATAAAACTCTGCGAATTTTTTATTATTGACCAATTCTTTACGATCAAAATAAGTCTCAAAAGAGTAGTTATACGTAGTCAATAAACCTGTGTAGTCATGCATATTTAAACCCAGACCATCAAACACTGAAGATAAGGATACCATCTTAGAGGGAGATATCATATCAATAACCTGATCAAGAGAATAATTTTTCCATAAAATTGGAACCCTCAAAGCCCTTCTAGATACTTCTAAATAGTGGGTTTCAATGTCATCAAAAAGCATATCAAAGGCTTGTTTCATGATTAAACCATCTCGTGAAAAAAAATAAACCTTTTGAATATTTTCATTTAGTAACGATTCATGCAACCACTTAGAAAATCCCCATAAAAACATTCCAAATTTTTCATAACCAAATCTATAATAAGAATCCGCAGTGCTAGATATAGAATTATTAATAAAACTATTGATAATATTAATCTCAATAGTATCACCGGGGAGGCGATAGTGTGATTTCTTAATAGTAGTTGGTAAATGCTTTGCGGCTATTCCTTTTTTTCTAGGAATATTGTAGTCTGAATGAAATGAATCTCCAATATGGATGATATCTGTACGATTAATACATAAATCTTCAATAATTAAATCAAAAATTTTACCATTATTTTTTGTAACACCCACAGTTGATGATAAATATAATTTATGATAGCCAGTAATACCCTCTCGATTTAAAATATCTACAATGAATGTCTCAGGTAAATACATGTCTGATGTCAGAATGACTGTTTTATTTTTTACTGCTTCTTGGAAAACTAAAAACATGTCTTGGTTTAAGGTTAACAGTTCTGATTCTGCCTGCAGTTCTACATTTGAATAATCTATTCCATACTGATTATAGATGTCCATCAATGAAATTTCTGAATCAAATGACTGGCTTCGAGCTATTCTCTCAGCTTCAATTCTTTTTTGCTTAAAATTTTCTATGCCAAATTTTTGCTCTATATAACCAAATACATCTGTCGGTTTTGAAACATTACGCTTTAGCAAGGTATCAAAGATATCAAAAGATACCACCTTATAATCTTGGAAAGATAAGAAAAATTTTTGTGAATCAATAGGCTTGCCAGTATTTAGTGTATGTTTTATCTTATTAACTATCTTCATCATTCTCCTCGTCTCTACACAAACTTTGAATTTCCTGAGTAAATTTAGCCATAAATTGGTGATTATTATTAAAAGCATCTCTGTTTTTAGTTTCAGCAATAGTATTAAAGTTTAAGATAGCTTCTTTTAGTTGTTTGATATCTTCAATAAGAATAATATTGTTAAATTTACGATCAACGGCAGAAGAGAACTCTAGCTGGTGATTGTTGACGTGTTCGTTAAATTTTTTAAATCTCGGAACAACGATAGGTACTTTTTTTCTGGTAACGACAGGTAGGAATGAAGCTGGTGCTCCATGAGTAATGACAATATCTGCTTTTTCGATGAATTCAGTCATTTCCTGAGGAGAAATGAATTTTTTCCACTCACAATTTTTAGGAAAATAGGTAGCGTAGCCAATTTGCATAAAGACCACTTGCTGAATGACTCCCTCTTCAACAAATTCATCAATAGCCTTGATAAGACGATCAAAGGGTTGTTCATGAGTCCCGACGGTAAGAAAAATCATAAAACCTCCTTAGAAAATACTTCCGATACAAATAGCCTTAGGATAGACCTTGGTCATCTCCTCCCATTGGACAAAAAACTTATCCGTCACGGGGTAAACTAATTTACCTGTAAGCGTTGGTTTGTCAATCCTATCAAAAACTTCAATATATACTGTTTTAGCCCCGAATAATTTACCAATATAAAAGAAAGGAACAGCAACAGCAGCCCCCGATGAAATGATAATATCAGGCTTTTCTTTTTTGAGAATTTTCCAAGCCAAGAAAGTATTTTTACAGAGGTTAATCAAATTTCTATTAGTAGGAAAAAAACAGTGAAAAATTTTTTCGTCTTTTAGGAGTAGATTAGCATCGTCTTTATCAAAAGTGACCCAAAATCGATCTTGATTCTTCCAAAAATCCTGTAATAAATATAAATGTGTCAAGTGTCCACCACTTGAACCAACTAAACAAATTTTCATAAAATATTCCTTATGTTGACCTTTTTATCCAAAATATCCTAATCATCTGAGTTTTTACCTAAATTTAGAATATTGTCCATTACCGACTACCTTTTTTAGATAATACAACTCCAAATGTTTTCGCAATAATCTTAATATCTTCACCAATGCTCCAATTTTGGATATACTTCATATCAAGCGCTACGACTTCTTCAAAATTAGTAATATCACTACGCCCACTAACCTGCCAAAGTCCTGTAATACCTGGTTTAATTGTTAAACGTTTGAAATGGTGCAATTCATAGTGATGATATTCATCAAGTGTTGGTGGACGTGTTCCCACCACTGACATTTCACCTTTTAGCACATTGATAAACTGTGGCAGCTCATCAAGGGACCAATCACGTAACTTATGTCCAAATGGGAAGATACGAGGGTCATCTTCCATTTTAAACATTAAGTCAGTATCCAAATCATTTTGCGCTAGTAATTCTTTTTTGCGTTCCTCGGCATCGGTGTACATGCTTCTAAATTTGTAAATTTCAAAAACTTTACCGTTTTTACCAACACGTTTTTGTTTGAAGATTAGAGGTCCTGGTGATTGTTTCTTGACTATCGGTGTGATAATAATAGCTACAATCCCAGTAATCACTAAGCCAACTAAAGCCATTGCAATATCCATAAGACGTTTTAAAGCAATCTGACGGAATTTTACAATATTGAAGGCTGTCGTTATGAAGGTCGTATCACCTAATTTTTTTAGAACACTATTTCCAACATAGAAGTCCGAATAATTCCCAATAGCTACTGTCGTTGGAATTCCTAACAATTTTAAGCAATGAGCAAATTCTATAAAATCATCTTGGTGATTTTTGGCAACAAATATCTCGTCAACTTGGTGATTTGCCACAAAATCTCTAATTTCTTTAGTACTTTTTAAGATAGGCTGTGAAATGTCAGGATTATCACGACGACTAATATAAGCAGCGATATGGTAATTGGAATGATTAAGTTCTTTAATGACTTCCTTACCATTCGTAAAATCCGTGACAAACAATACCTGTTTAATATCCGTTGCATAACTTTTGAAAAGATTCTTAACTAAAATACGTCCAATGAAGACAAAAAGGCTTACTAAAATAAAAATTTGCCCCAAGAAGAAGTAAGACATCTGTGAAATGTCATGGATAAAACGAATTTTTCCAAGTATCAGTACAAAAGTAAATAAAACTAAAACTTTCATACCATAAATCACAGATGCTTTCAATTCTTTTAAATAACCACGACTTGTAATTGAAGAGTATTCATCGCTCAAAACACTAACAATCACAACTAGAATCCCAAAAACAACTGCAAAGAACTTACTATCAAAAAGAGCATACGGATAAAATTGTGCTAAGATGAGGTAACTTACCACTAAAGCTATAATATCTGACAAAAGGTAATAAACTTTCTTTTTCGAACCTTCGCTATACATATAACTCCCTGTTCCCTATTCTAAGGTAAAGGTATCAGCTATTTTTTTCGTTTACCTCTACCAATTTTTGTTTTTTCTTCACTTTTTCCGTAATTACCATAAGTACCGTACCCACTGTAACTACCATATGAGCCATACTTATCTAAGTGAATATCATATTTATTCAAAATAACACCAAGGAAAATAGAGCCACTTTGTTCTAGTTGTTCTTTTAGTTTCGTAATCGTACGGCGTCTATCAACTCCTGCTTTTGCCACAACTAGACTAGCATCTGAACTGTGAGCGATGATGGCCGCATCAACAACACGGCCAAGTGGTGGTGTATCGATAATGACATAATCGTAAAGACCACGTACAATCTCAATCATTCTTTCATAATTATCATTTTGGATAAGAGACGTTGGATTTGGTGGAATCTTCCCTGCTGGGATGACCATAAGATTATCAACTGTCGTATCACAGATAACATCAGATAGCTCAGCATTACCTGATAGGTAACTTGTCAAACCATCATAACGTTCTTGTGATTTGAAAGTCCCTGACATGACAGAGTTACGTGTATCGGCATCAATCAAAAGGGTGCGAAAACCAGCTCGTGCAAATGAGATAGCTAGGTTAACTGATGTTGTTGATTTTCCTTCACCCGGTTGAGCAGAAGTTAATGCAATTACTTTAAGATTACGACCACTAAATTGGATATTGGTACGGATAGAATTGTAGTATTCTTCCAATGATTTAATCATTTGAGCTTTAGCTCTAACTAATTCTAATTGTGGCATGAGTTATACAATTCCTTTCTTTATAATTTATCGACGTCTGGTACCACACCAAGAAGGGTCATACCAAGGGCTTCTTCGATATCTTCTGGACGACGCACACGATCATCAAGCACTTCTGCTACTAAGATACCAACAACAGCTAAGAATACCCCAGCAAGAGCACCTATAGCAGCATTTTTCTTAACATTTGGTGATGATGGGTGGCTTGGTTTTGTCGCAGATTCAAGGGTTGTCACGTCATCAACTTTTGTGACGGCTTTAATCTTTTCAGCAGCTACTTGGCGAACAGTATTTGCAATATCACAAGCTCTTTGCGCATCTGTATCTGTAACAGCAATTGAAATGACACGAGTATCTGTTGGGATAGTTACCGCAATGTCTTTAGAAAGTTCACCAACAGACATTGAGAGTTTTTCTTGGTCGATAACTGATGACAAGACTTCACTTGATGTGATAACTTCCTTGTAGTCGTTAACCAAGTAAGACCCTGCTTGAAGGTCTTGGTTAGTAAGACTTGTATCGCTGCTACGGCTAACGACGTAGATACGTGTCGTAGAGGTATACTTAGGTTTCATGAAGAAAACACTACCTAGTAAAGCAATTGTCCCAACAAGAAGACCAACAAATACGATAAAGAATTTTTTACTCCATAACTTTCTTAGCAAGTAGAGAACATCGATTTCGATACTTGCATTGTCATTTGTGTTCATACATACTCCTATAAATCTTTATTTCCTAATAAGGTTTTAGCATTTTCTTCAAAGAGTCGATAAGCACGGCTTGTGCCAAACTCTTGGGTAATGATGTCACGCGCCACATCCATATATGGCGGACGAGCATCTAGATTATGCATATCGCTAGCAACGATATGAACCACGTTCTTTTCTAAGAAATAACGTGCGCGCTTTTTGAACTTACGGTATTTATCACCAAAGAGTTTTGCTTTTAAGACATGAGCACTATTAATCTGTGTGTAACAACCCATGTTAATCAATTCACGTACGCGGTCTTCTTGATTTTCAAGGGCATTGTAACGTTCGATATGAGCGATGATAGGTGTCACACCAAGCATGAGGACTTTATTGACCGCCTCATGAATCTCTTTCCATGGTGTTGTCATGCTAAACTCAATCAAAGCAAACTGGGTACCTGCCATTCGAGGAACTTTATGATGTTCTAACTTATCAAGCAGAGCATTATTATAGTAGAGTTCTCCACCATACAAGATAGTTAAGTCGTCAAACTTTGCTTCTGCTGCTTCCTTGACTTGCTTGAAGTTTTCCCAGATCTTTTCCTCTGGTGTTTTAAACAAATCGCGTCGTCTGTGTGACGTTGAGACGATGGTGCGTACGCCCTGACGGTAACTTTCCCCAATCAAAGCTAAACTTTCTTCAATAGTAGATGGTCCATCATCCACGTCAAAAACGATATGCGAGTGAATATCTATCATCTAACTTATTTACCTTCCATAACATCTTTAATGGCTTGCGAAGCTTTAGCAACACTAGCATCATCCAACTGAATCATATAAAGACTTGCAGTTGGCATGGCATACGAAGTCAACTCACCAGTAGAACCTGTACCTGTTACTTCTTGTGATGTAATAGTAAATTTCTCACCTGAATCCAATTGACTGTTGACCAATTTCATCACAGTGTCAAGTTTCATATCTGTCTGAATTGAATCTTGTACATTTGAAATAATCGTTGAATAATTAGAAACTGATTTTAACGAAGTCATTTTATTAAGGATTGCTTGAATGACTTTCATTTGGTTATTACCGCGGTCATAATCACCATGTTCGAGGCTATAACGTTCACGAACAAAACCGAGAGCTTTATCAGAATCAAGAGTCACATTTCCAACTGGAAAATCATAGTTACCATGAAGACTTGTAAACGCCTGACTATTATAAACCGTTACACCACCTAGTACATCAATCAACTTCAAGAATGAATCGAAGTTAAGACGAGCATAGTAGTCAATGGTGATGCCATAGAGGTTTTCAAGAGTCTTCTCTGAGGTTTCAACACCATAGATACCAGCGTGGGTTAATTTATCATATTGATCAGCGCCACCATCTGGAATCTTAACATAAGCATCTCGAGGCGTCTCCGTCATCAAAATCTTATGAGTATTCATATTGACTGTTAAGATTAAGTTGACATCTGAACGTGAAACCGTTGAAATTGAACCATAGGTATCAATACCACTGATGTAAATATTAAAGACATTTGAATCATGTGCTTTGGCTTCATCTTTAATACTTGTCTTAATCTTATAAGAATAAATGGTCTTAAGATTTGATTGGTAGTTCTCATAAGACATTTCAAGCAAGCTTGAATAAGCACTGTTAAAGACCATAGCTTGACTTGATCCGTTAACTAAGTTCTCATAAGCAGCTTGATAAGAATCAACTTTTTCTGTCGCTAAATCTACTCCCTTTTCTGACTTAATATGAGACAACAGTTCATTGATATTGCTACCGTCAGCATCTGTCGGTGCTTGAACACTTGTGAGGTCAGATACATCATTAACTGAGCTATTGCTTGGAACAACCACACTCATCTCAATCTCTGAGTAAGAGGCTGTTTCATTCATATTATGTGCTACATCGACCAATGACTTAAAGGCAAAGAGGGAAACTGCAGCAATGATAGAAAAGACAACCAAAAGCACTGTTGTTAGAACCCTGCTCTTTTTAAGAATACTCAATGTTAAACACAAAGCAAAAATAGCTACTAATATAATACTATAAACAACGTTAAGATGCCTAAATGCCAAGATATGATGAGCATACATCATATATGTGGTAAGACCAGCAAGTACAGCATACAGGACTAAAAGCGCCGCATTCACAATCTTCAAATCAGCAAACCGAGAGCGCCGCCGTGAGCTCTTATGGTGCTTATGATGATTACTGTGATGGTGACCATGGTAACTATTATGATGATGTGAGTGAGTCGGCATTTTAATAAATCTCCGCTTCCTAATTAATTGTTAACGTTCTTATTTTACCACTTTATAAGGCTTATTGCAATTTCTAAAAAACTGTAACTTTACATGATAATTCTTATACTTTTTTATAAATATTAGTTTTGATAACGTTTTACTTCTTTTAAAAATACTGTTTTTATGTGTTTGTTACGTTTTTTGTTATATTTTCGAAAAGAAAGATACCATAATGTAATCATTCGCTTTTTAGCGTAAGTTTTTGTACATTTTTCAAATTTTATCCATTTTTAGATATAACTTCCAAACAAAATAATCTTTTAAGCATTAAAAATTGGAAACGCTATTATTAGAAAAACTTCTTCCATTTATTTTTAGACTTTTAATCCAAAAGTTTGTCTTTTTATCGCTTTCACATCAATAGTATTTCCACTACTTGCGGGATTTACGATTTTGAGCTAAACTAAGGCTATGAGAATACAACAATTACACTATATCGTTAAAATAGTAGAAACAGGGAGCATGAACGAGGCTGCTAAGCAGCTTTTTATCACTCAGCCAAGTTTGTCAAATGCCGTTCGTGACCTGGAACACGAGATGGGGATTGAGATTTTTATTCGTAATCCTAAGGGAATCACTCTGACAAAAGACGGGGTTGAGTTTCTTTCTTATGCGCGCCAAATACTTGAACAAACAGCGCTTTTAGAGGAACGTTACAAGAGCAAAAACACCAACCGTGAGCTCTTTAGCGTCTCTGCGCAGCACTATGCTTTTGTGGTGAATGCTTTTGTTTCACTTCTGAAAAAGACAGACATGACACGCTATGAGCTTTTCCTTCGTGAAACCCGAACATACGAAATCATTGATGACGTCAAAAATTTTCGTTCTGAAATCGGGGTGCTTTTTCTAAATAGCTACAACCGTGATGTCTTGACAAAGATGTTTGATGACAATCATTTGACTTATACCAGTCTTTTCAAAACTCGTCCGCACATTTTTGTCAGCAAAAATAATCCGCTAGCTGAAAAGACACTGGTAACTATGGAAGATTTGGAAGAATTTCCTTATCTTAGCTACGATCAAGGAATTCACAACTCTTTTTACTTCTCTGAAGAAATCTTGTCACAAATCCCACACAAAAAATCAATCGTTGTCAGTGACCGTGCGACGCTTTTCAATCTCTTGATTGGTCTTGACGGCTACACTATTGCAACAGGTATCTTAAATAGCAACCTTAATGGCGATGACATCGTATCAATTCCGCTTGACGTTGAAGATATGATCGATATTGTCTACATTCGCCACGAAAAGGCTAATCTTTCAAAAATGGGTGAACGTTTTATCGATTATCTACTTGAAGAAGTACAATTTGATAAATAAAAAGTTCTTGGACAGAGTCCAAGAACTTTTTATGTTCTATCCATTTCTCTTCAACTCACTTTTGATAATGTCATTAACTTGGTCTAAATAGAATTTTTCTTTGTTATATTTGACACCTGCATAGGTAGCAAGGGCAATGATTTTATCTAGAAAGGATTGGGATGAGAAATTCGTTGTGCGATGAAGTTCTTCTTCATCAAATGGTTTAATCAGATGAGCAAGAGGATTCCGAACGGATTTTTCAAAATTACGAAGTTCGCTGATTAACTGTTTAATTTCCTGAGGAAATTGTCCGTATTGTAAGAGTTCTGCCAAAGCTTTTGAAGTCACTTTGCCATCACGACGAATCTCAAGGTATCTATGAAAAATAGCATAGTCGCTCTGCTTCATTTTTGTAAACAGCCAAGTATCATACTGGTCGTTTTTAGCATCGTGGATATAGTTTTCCAAATTTGGAATTTCGCGTTTGGCAAGACGTTGAAAGAGCCGATATAGAATTGGACTAACAGAGCGGACAAAATCAATGATATTGCCATTTTTCACCTTAGCTTCCAAATCCATAATATAATTTGCTAATTGTTCTTCTTCATACGCATTGGTAATGAGTGAAACGCCATAATTGACTAAAATCGCTCGATTTTCTGCTGTATGTGAAAAAGCAAAGTCAACGTTAAGTTCCCTACGCTCTTTTAACATTTCTAAAAGATAACGGCTTTGCGCTGGAAAATCACTGTGCTGCTCTGCTATTTTCCAAGCGTGATTATAAGCATAGACATCCAAAAGGATGTCTATCGTCTCGTATATTTCTTGCATTAATCAGCAATAAGAGTCTCAAGACCAACTTTCATCATGTCTGTGAAAGTGGTTTGGCGTTCTTGAGCGGTTGTGTCTTCGTCAGCAACAAGGCTATCAGAAATCGTCATGATACCGAGTGCTTGAACGCCGTGTTTTGCTGCGAGATAGTAAAGTGCAGCGGCTTCCATCTCAACAGCTTTCACACCAAGTTGCCCGAGTTTGACATTGTTTTCAGCAAAATCTGAATAAAAAGCGTCAACAGATAACACGCTACCAACGTGTGTTGTCATTCCAAGGTCTTGCGCAATATGGTAGGCTTTGTCAAGCAAGGTGAAATCAGCAATTTGTGGAAAATCATACTGTGGCCATTCATTTTTTATCATGCTTGATGTTGTTGCTGCTGCTTGTGCCAAAACAAGTTCGCGAACGTGAACATCTTTATTAAGTGAACCAGCTGTTCCGACACGGATTAATTTTTTAACGCCGTAAGATTGGATTAATTCAGTCGCGTAGATAGAGATTGATGGCATTCCCATACCAGTTCCCATAACGCTGACACGTTCACCTTTGTAAGTACCTGTGAAACCAAGCATGCCACGGACATTGTTAAAGCAAACAGCATCTTCTAGGAAGTTTTCAGCAATGAATTTTGCACGGAGTGGGTCTCCCGGAAGTAAGATTTTATCTGCGATTTCGCCTTGTTTGGCTTCGATATGGATTGACATAAATTTTCCTTTCAATATATTCAATAAGTTTTTTGATGACAATAGCTAGCGCTACTGCGATTAATAAGACTGGCAGGGCTTGAAGCTTTTGTCCTGTAAATGAGACAACTAAGCCTACCGCTGTCAGCGGTGCATTCATTGTGATTGCTAAGAATACACTTGAGCCGATGAGCATAGCTGAGGCTAGTGAAATAGTTGGAAAGATTTGGCTACAAAGCACAGCACCAAGAAATCCCAGAACTGCTCCCATTGAAAATGAGGGAGTCAAGGTTCCACCGTATGCGCCATTTTTTAGCGTCAGCAAGACCACAAACGCCTTAACGACAACAATCACAGCAGCATACTGAACAGTCATACCATCAAATACACCTTGCGCCAAAGCTCCGCCATTTCCCAAAATCTCAGGAAAAATAAGCGATAAACTAGCTAATAGTAGAAAAGTCAGTGGTAAGCGCCATAAAATGGTGTGGTCAGTCGTTTTTTGGGCTTGTGCTTTTTGGGTAAGTCTGCGAAATAGCTGCGCTATTGGTGAGATGAGAACCACAAGAAACATTGCTAAAAGAGTAGTCTTTACATCCAGCGTTACTTGAGCAGTCTCATAAAGTGGCGCATCTGAGATGACCACTCCTGCTACGATGCTTGCTAAAATCGTCGTTACTGAGACGGAAATCAGATTAAGAACTGAAATTTCCAACCCAAGCGTTTCAAAGGCGAAAAAGATACTGGCAACTGGTACTTGATAAACTGCCGCTAGACCAGCCGAAGCCCCACAAGCAATTGCGAGCTTTCTATCTTGTAAGGTTAGTTTCAAGTAGTCAGATACACGTCCAGCTCCCAAGGCACCAAGTTCGCGAGGCGCTCCTTCTTTTCCGATTGGTGAGCCTGCACCAACAGAGGCTACTTGCAAGAAAATATTGGTCAAATGAATCCAAAGTTTTGGCATTTTCGATGCTGGATTTTCAGCTTGCATCTGAGATTTGACAGAAATAATCTGACGATTTTTTCGTTGTAGAAAATACCAGAGAATCGCTGAGATAATCCCTGCAAGGACAATCAAAATGAACTGCTTAGTCGAAACTGCTTGAGTGGTCGATGTCTCGCCGTGACCAAAAACCAGGTACTCAATTAAGTCTAAAAATTCATGAAGTAAGATGCCACCTAAACCAGCTATCAAAGCTGTTAAAATCAGCACTCCTCCAAAACGTAAACAGTAGCTAAAATGTTTAAATCGATTATTTTGTAAATGCATCTAAAAAATACTTTTTAAATACGTTTTAAGGTAAATTTCCTAAATTATAGTTCTGCCAAAACTGATTTGACAAGTGTTTTGAAGTCTTCTTTAATTTGTTGTGTAACAGCAACAACTTCTTCGTGGTTAAGTGAGCTTTGGAAACCTGCAGCATGATTTGTAATAGCTGAGATTCCAAGAACTTTCAAGCCTGAGTGAGCGGCAACGATAACTTCTGGAACAGTTGACATACCTACAGCATCCGCACCAAGAGTTTGGAAGGCACGAATTTCAGCAGGTGTTTCGTAACATGGACCTGACACACCAAGGTAAACACCTTCGTCAAGTTTAATACCGATTTTTTCAGCAACTTTGTGAGTGATTGCGCGGTATTCAGCAGTGTAAGCATCCGACATATCTGGGAAACGAGGTCCGAAGTCATCAAGGTTAGCACCAATCAATGGATTTTGACCAGTCATGTTGATGTGGTCAGAAATTGCCATCAATGTACCAGGACCAAAGCCGATACCACCAGCAGCATTTGTTACGATAAGACCTTTACAACCAAGAGCTTTCATCACGCGCACTGGGAAAGTCACCAATTCCATTGGATTTCCTTCGTAAAAATGGAAACGTCCTTGAAGAGCAAGAACTTTGTGACCACCAAGGTCACCATAAACCAATTGACCTGCATGACCTGCTACTGTTGATTTACCCCAGTTTGGGATTTTTTCGTAAGGAATAACAACAGCATTTTCGATTTCTTCGGCAAGTTCACCAAGACCTGAACCAAGAATAAGTCCAAATTCTGGGGCGTCACACGCTTGTGACACTAAAAACTGACGTGCTTCTTCAATTTTTTCAATAATTGTAGACATAATTACCTCTTATACTAATTTATCTAAGAATGATTCACCAATCATGGCTTTTTCAACACCAAAGTTTTCAGCAATTGTTGCTGAGATATCTGCAAAATGACCAACTGGCAAGACACCGTTTCCTTTAAATGCTGGGCTATATGCCAACAATGGAATGTATTCACGAGTGTGGTCTGTACCAGTGTAAGTTGGGTCATTACCGTGGTCAGCAGTGATTAGAAGAAGGTCATCTTCTTTCATACTTTCCAAGATTTCAGGCACACGTTTGTCGAAATCTTCAAGGCAATCACGGTAACCTTGAGCGTTACGACGGTGACCGTACATGGCATCAAAGTCAACTAAGTTTGTAAATGACAAGCCTTTTGTGAATTCAGGCAATTGCATTGTTTTAAGAAGGGTATCAACACCGTGCATGTTTGATTTGTTGTGTCCCATGTCGTTTGTGATACCTGAACCGTTGAAGATATCATTGATTTTACCAACACCGTATGTTGGAATACCAGCGTCAGCCAATTTATTCAAAACTGTTGGAGCAAATGGTGACAAGGCATAGTCACGACGGTTTGCTGTACGTGTGAAGTTACCAGGTTCACCAACGTATGGACGTGCAATGATACGACCAAGAAGAGCTGGACGTTCTAGTGTGATTGAACGAGCGTATTCACAGATTTTGTAAAGCTCTTCTACTGGGATGACATCTTCGTGAGCAGCGATTTGAAGTACTGGGTCAGCTGATGTGTAGATGATTAACTCGCCAGTTTCCATTTGACGTGGACCAAAGTCATCGATAACTGCTGTACCTGAGTAAGGTTTGTTAGCTTCACGAATGACTTTACGTCCTGAAAACTCTTCGATTTTAGTTAAAATTTCTTCTGGAAATCCACCAAGGAATGTATCAAATGGTTCTGTAATGTTAAGACCCATGATTTCCCAGTGACCAGTCATTGTGTCTTTACCAAGAGAAACTTCCTCAAGTTTAGTTGCATAACCTGTTGGTAGAGCTTCAGCTGGAACTGTTTTTAGAGGAGTTTCACGAGGAATATTTCCAAGACCAACTTTAGCCATGTTTGGAACATTAAGTCCTACAGTTTTTGAAATGTGACCAAGTGTATCTGATGCACCGTCTGGCACACCAGCATTGACAAAGTTATTGGCATCTGGTGCTGCACCAATTCCGACTGAATCAAGTACGACAAGATGGATACGATTAAATGTTGACATAGTTTTCCTACTCTAGGGTGGTTACGGTTGGCACCCAAAACCTCCTAATCAAATCGATTAGAAATCATAATGACGATAACATGCAAACAGGAGACTATCGGCTGAACCAGTCAAACCATCTCCTGTAAACTTTCTTTATTTAGCTTCTAAAATTTTAACGCCGTCTTTGCCAGCAACGATAACTTTGTTAACCATACCGTTGAAAAGACCGTGCTCAACGACACCAACCATAGCTTTCAATTCTTTACCAAATTCAACTGGATTTTCAATCACGCCAAGGTCAAGGTCAATGATGTAGTTTTTCATATCAGTCACAAAGCGTTCGCCATCCGCCATACGGTATGATGGTTTGTAACCTTTTTTCTCAAATTCACGGAAAATGCGGTCAGCACCATATTGTACGACTTCTACAGGCAATTTGAAAGCACCGAGTGTGTCGACCATTTTAGATTCGTCAACAACCCAGATGTATTCTTTACTTGGTGTAGCAACGATTTTTTCCATAAGAAGAGCACCGCCGCCACCTTTGATGCCGTTGAAGTTTTTATCCACTTCATCAGCACCGTCGACAGTTACATCGATATCATCGATATCATCAACGGCTTTCAAAGGAATACCAAGACCTTCTGCTTGAGCTGTTGTTTGGCTTGAAGTTGTCACACCGACAACTTTAAGACCTTCTTCTTTCATACGACGACCGATTTCTTCAACGAAGAAATATGCTGTTGAACCAGTTCCAAGTCCAACAACCATGCCGTCTTTCACATACTGAGCAGCTGTAACACCAGCCATTTTTTTAAGTTTTTCCATAACAACCTCACCTAAATTTATATGTAAAACAAAAATTACCTATTTCCAACTAACTATTATATCATGATTTAGGGTGTTTTCGCTACAATGGATTACTCAAAAGTAGCTTTTCTGCTCCTTTACTTTCAGCCCTCTTCTATTGCTTGAAAAAATTTTTTGCGTTACAATTAAATAAGATATTTTTTTGAAAATAACAGATTGGAATGACATAAATGATTACAAAAGAATTCGACACTATTGCTGCGATTTCAACACCTCTAGGGGAAGGGGCTATCGGAATTGTCCGACTTTCTGGGACTGACGCGCTAGCTATTGCTCAAAAAGTTTATCGTGGTAAAGATTTGTCAAAAGTTGCCTCACATACGATTAATTACGGGCACATTGTTGATCCTGATAATGATGAAATTCTCGATGAGGTTATGGTCTCTGTCATGTTGGCACCAAAAACGTTCACACGTGAAAATGTCATTGAGATTAATACGCACGGTGGGGTTGCCGTTACTAACGAAATCTTGCAACTCCTTCTTCGTCAAGGTGCTCGTCTGGCTGAACCTGGTGAATTTACCAAACGTGCTTTTTTGAATGGTCGTGTGGACTTGACTCAAGCGGAAGCCGTTATGGATATCATCCGTGCTAAGACTGACAAAGCTATGAATATTGCTGTCAAACAGCTAGATGGTTCACTTTCAAAACTTATCAATGATACCCGTCAAGAAATTCTAAATACCCTTGCTCAAGTTGAGGTAAACATCGATTATCCTGAGTACGACGACGTGGAAGAAATGACAACAGCTCTTATTCGTGAAAAAACACAAGAATTCCAAAGCCTTTTAGAAAATCTCTTGGCTACTGCAAAACGTGGTAAAATCCTTCGCGAAGGTTTGTCAACTGCTATCATCGGTCGTCCAAACGTTGGGAAATCAAGTCTTTTGAACAATCTGCTCCGTGAAGACAAAGCCATTGTTACTGACATCGAAGGAACAACCCGTGACGTAATTGAAGAATACGTCAACATCAAAGGTGTGCCTTTGAAATTGGTTGATACCGCTGGTATTCGTGAAACAGATGACGTGGTTGAAAAAATCGGTGTGGAACGTTCTAAAAAAGCTCTTGAGGAAGCTGATTTGGTCCTTCTTGTCCTTAACAGCTCTGAAGCGCTAACTGACCAAGACCGTGCTCTTCTTGAACTCAGTAAGGATAGCAACCGCATTATCTTGCTTAATAAAACTGATTTACCTGAAAAAATTGAAGCTGATGAATTGCCTGTTGATGTGATTCGCATTTCAGTTCTTAACAATCAAAACATTGATTTGATTGAAGAACGTATCAACCAACTCTTCTTTGACAACGCTGGTATCGTTGAAAAAGATGCAACATACCTTTCAAACGCTCGCCATATTTCATTGATTGAAAAAGCGGTGCAAAGTTTGCAAGCCATCAATGAAGGGCTTGAACTAGGAATGCCTGTTGATCTGCTTCAAATTGATTTAACACGTTGCTGGGAAATTCTCGGTGAAGTCACAGGTGATGCAGCACCTGATGAATTAATCACAAAACTCTTCACACAATTCTGTCTTGGGAAATAAGAAAAACTCGCCAGACGATGGCGAGTTTTTTAATACCTATTTTTCTAAAATAGCTTTGACACGCTTTTGAAGGTCTGGGATGACTTCTTCTTCAAACCATGGATTCTTGCACTGCCAAATGTTATTTCGTGGCGATGGGTGTACCAATGGGAAAAATTCTGGCAAATAGTCTTTATAGTGTTTGACGGTATCCGTAAGCTTAGCTGAGGATTTTTGATGAAGATAATAACGCTGCGCATAAGAACCAACTAAAATATGTAACTCTATATTGGGTGCCAAAGCTAGGGTGCGCTTATGCCATTTATCCGCAAAACCTTTTCGAGGCGCTAAATCACCTGATTTTCCCTTACCTGGGAAATAATAATCCATGGGTACCACCGCAAAAAGTCCAGAGTTATAAAATGTCTCACGGTCAACGCCTAACCATTTTCGTAAATTATCCCCACTCGGGTCATTCCAATAAAGTCCCGATTCTTGCGCTCGAATACCTGGAGCTTGGCCAACAATATTGATACGAGCATTTTTTGGAACAGTAAAAAGTGGCTTAATACCTTGCTCGGTGTATGAAGCATTTTGCTCATCAGCCATAATATCAGCCACTAATTGTTCAAGGCTATCCATACAATCACTTCTTTCTAAAAATAAAGAAGAGTCTTTTGCTAACGCAAAAATCCTCTTCTTTTTTCTGTATTATTTGATCAATTCGTAAAGTGCTTCAGCGTAGATAGCAGCTGCACGGTAAAGATCTTCAACATCTGCGAATTCGTTTGCTTGGTGCATTGTGTTTACGTAATCTGGGAACATAGCACCGAAGGCAACACCACGTTTAAGAAGACGACCGAATGTACCACCACCGATAACTTGTTCGTAACCTTTCAAACCAGTTTGCTTTTCGTAAACTGAAAGAAGTGTTGATACCAATGGATCATTAGCTGGAACATAGTGAGGTGTGTGTTCGTGATCTGAAAGAGTCACTTTAGTTACACCGTTAAGTTTTTCAAGCTCAGCTTTGATTGTTTGAGAATCAGTACCTTGTGGGTAACGGAAGTTAAGTGTGATTGTGTTGTCATCTGAGTTGCGGTCAAATTTGAAGACACCAGCGTTCATGCTAAGTGCACCCATTTTCGCATCAGTGTAAGCAACACCAAGGTTTTCACCAGCGAAATCTTTGTGAAGAACGTTAGCTGTTACATCAAGGTAAACTTTAGCTGCGCCATCAAAAGCAAATTGATCCAAGAATTTAGCAAGGTAAGTTGCTGCGTTAAGACCAAGTTCTGGAGTTGAACCGTGAGCTGATTTACCGATTACTGTAGCACGGAAAGCGTCACCTTCTTGAACAAGCTCAGCTTTAAGATTTTCAGCAGCCGTAAAAGCAGCAAGTTTTTCTTGGAGTTCAGCTAAAGTGCTGTCTGCTGTAAATACTGCTGTTGCTGATTCTGGAACCATGTTGTCACGAAGACCAGCTTCAAAAGTATTCAAAGTGAAAGCACCGTTATTTTCACCTGCGAAGTGAAGGTATTCAGTAATGTTACCTTTTTCACCGTTGATGATTGGGAATTCAGCATCTGGAGAGAATCCAAAATCAGGATCTTTCAAACCGTTATGTGCGAAATAGTATTCCATATCGCCCCAACCTGATTCTTCGTCAGTACCAACGATGAAACGAACACGTTTAGATACTGGAAGACCAAGATCTTTGATGATTTTTAGGGCATAGTAACATGCCATTGTAGGACCTTTATCATCTGATGATCCACGCGCATAAAGACGTCCGTCTTTGATAACTGGTTCGTAAGGATCTGTATCCCAACCGCTACCTGCTGGCACAACGTCCAAGTGAGCAAAGATACCAAGTACTTCGTCACCTTCACCAAATTCAAAGTCACCAGCATAGTTATCGATATTACGAGTTTTGTAGCCATCGCGTTCAGCCATTGCAAGAAAGTGTTCCAAAGCTTTTGCTGGACCAGGTCCAAATGGGTGTTCTTTGTCAGCTTTGCTGTCATCACGTTCAGAGTTGATACGCAAAAGTGCAAAGAGGTCTTCCATCATGGCATCTTTACGTTTTTCAACTTCTGCTTTAAAGTCTACTGTCATTTCTTATAACTCCTCCATAAATGTAGCTCTTCCTTACCAGAAAAACTACTATATTGTTTATCATTTGAGTCAACTAACCCATAGTAACTCATATTTTAAGATTTGTAAACCTAGTTTTGCGAAAATTCTTAACTAGATTTGGTGCATAAACGTTAAAAATCTCTTAGCGGCGCTCAATGATTTCGTCGACTGGTAAACGATAACTTGGTTCAGATTTATCATCACTGTAGCCAACAGTAATCAAGAGCTCTGGACGAAAACGTTTATCAATATCTAGAATATCATTTGTCAAAGACTTGTCAAATCCAAGAAGAATATTTGATGAAATATCTTGATCAGTCAAAGCTAGCACAAGGTTCATTGCAACAAGTCCTGCGTTTAAAGCAAGATATTCACCTTTACTCTTGTCGTCGTATTCTGCATATCTAGCAGGCAATGTTTCCATATAGTAACCAAGTTTTGAATTATCCAATGATTTAACCCCAATACGAGCGATCTTACGAGAGCGTTGCACTAAATCAGTATCTGTAAAGAGTGCCACAACATATTGAGCTTCTTCAACTTGTTTTTTGTTCAAACTTGGAAGATCTTCAGCAAGTTCCGCTTTTTTATCTTCGACGATGACAAATTTCCATGGTTGAATATTGTTAGCACTAGGTGCTAAGGTAGCAATTTCAATTGCAGTGCGTAAATCTTTATATTCTACAGGTTTACTATTGAATGTTTTAACGGCATGGCGCTTTTTGTTCAATTCTAGAAACTTCATTAAGCGACCCTCCTTTTTAATTTTTTTATGCTCTTTTATTTTATCATTTTTAAAAAGACTTTACAGCTTTTTGCTACGGAAGCGCATACACAAATACAAAAAAAGAAAAACTAGGATTTTTCCTAGCCTTTCTTACTTAAAGTTATTTTTTTAATACCGAGATAAATCACAACTGAAAGCCAAGATAAAATATTAACCACTATCAAAGCTTTAAACCATGTACGAATGCGGTAAGTAATCTTCAAGGTATTTTTTCCAGCTTTTTGTTGAACAGTAGGCGTGCCAATTCCTGACAAAGTGTAGTCCTTATGACTAAGCCTTTTACCATTAAGCATGAGCTCAGTGTCAGCGTATTTTGCAACTGGAATGATTGCCCAACCACTCGCATCAGCTGTCCAAGTAAATACCAGCTCATTGTCGCCTTGCGTCTTTTTGTAAGCATCCGTATGTCCAAGGACAAACTCTTCATATAGGACGTACTTGTTATCTTTATTTGATTTATCAGCTGGCAGATAATCCGGGGTTGATTTTGAAACGATATCTAGTAGCTTGAATTTATCTGAATCATAAAAACTTGCTCTGACATCTGCAGGGTTACCCCAGATAAAAGTATGTTTTTTACGTTGAATAGGGTGCTTCGTATTGTAATAATCATCAATCTTTTCTTCTTGCAATTGCGACAACTGCACAAAGCTCAAGATATTCACCAAGATTAGCCCAATAGCTACAAATTTTGACCATTTTTTATCGAAGTATTTGTCTAAAATCATAGCTGCCGCTAACAACAATAATACCGTTGCGGGCACAAAGAATCTAAATGGAAATTGAATTAGATTTACCAAAGGAAGATTCAATTTATTGACCGTGTACCATGGGAAAATGCTACTTGATAAAACCAAGAAAATAAAGAATGCCCCTGTCACTACTCGCAAGAGTGTGTCGTAATGACGCCAGTGTCTAAATGAGAAGTACAATTGATACAAGACCACAAAAACCAATGCTTTTGGTGTTAGTAGCCATTCAATGCTACGCTGGTTAACTGTCATAATATAGAGTTTTGAATTGACGAAAGGTTCAACCAGGTTATTACTTTGACCGACAACAACCAAAGCTGCCCAGACGTTTGCTGTTAATAAAAGGCTTAGCAAGACTGATTGGACACCCTTGAAAAAGACTTCTTTTTTCTTGTCAGATTTGAAAAAGCCGTACAAGTAAAATGGCAAATAAGCCAAGATTAACAAGAAACAGCTAAGCATGTGGACTTGCATCATAACAGCAACCGATACTGCTAGACGAAGCACTTCAACTCTTTTTGTTCTGACAAAATCAACTGCTGGAATCAAGCACCACGGCATAAAAGCGGCACCCCAGCTTGAAAAACCTTGTCTAAACGTCCAGTATTGAACCGAGAAGGTCATCATGTAAAAGACTGCTACACCAAGGGCTATTTTCGTTTTGACAGAAGCTCTGCGATTCAAACGATACATCGAAAAACCAGCAATCACACTCAACAAGAAACGTGACAAAAGTTGATAGGTATACCAGTTCTTGCTAATGAGTACCAAAATTCCTTGAAAATAAGCAAAATACGGGCCATATAAAGCATTAACAATTCGACCTGAACTGTAAAAGCCATACAGTGACATAAAATAACTAAAGTTACCCGTCTTAATTTGCATAGCCGTCTCATAAAAACGATTGTAGTGAAATAGGAAATCACTACCCGCAATCACTCCACGAGACGTTAATTGGGGAAGCAATAGTAACACGGCGACCAAAACAATCACAATGCTTGGAAGCCAAGTGCTCTTTTGACTTAACTGAGAGAGGCCTTGCTTCATTTTTTTAAACATGCGTATCTCCTTAAAAATCCCTATCCATGTTAGCACAGTTTAAAATAGATTACAATCAGAAAAAGAAAGTTTCATGAATGTTTTCAGATGGTATTAACTTCAACTACAAAAGTTCTCTTTCCATTCTTTGGACATCATCACATTTTACAAATGCAGCTTTTTGTTCAGCTGTTAATGATATCATTCTTTCTTTTCCTAAAATTATAGTTAAATTCTTAACAATCTCTCTTTTAGCTTTTTCATCATAATAGTTAAATATAAACTTATACTTTCCGCCTCTTTTTTGGGCTAAATCAAAACAGTTAATAAAAATTTCCTTATCTAAAGGGTCGACCGAGTGTCCAAAAATAATAATATTCATATTATTAACAGTTTCACCTGAATTTTTAGGTTTTTCAAAGAATTTTCTATAGTCACTTCCTGTCTCTTTTATTATTCTTTGATAAAATTTTTGATAGGAAATTAAATCAGGGTTAATATTTTCAGATTTCTCCTCTTTATCCTCAATACCAAAAACCATAGTATTAATTGATTTTTGATCACGAGCAAAATCAATTCTTCCATGAATAAAATGAGTATTTTCTTCAGGAATACCAAATAATCTATTTGCAGTATCTGTGTAGTTGAATGTTAACACTTTTGCATTTTCAAGCCCTCCAACAACATTTAAACTACTGTCTTGTTTAACTATTCTTTGTTCAGAATCAAAATCTAATTTATCAAGATAAGTTAAGTAAAACTCTAGATAATCAGTCAACTCTTCAAGTACTTGAATACATTCTTCATTGCATACATCAACGATTTGTTGCCAACCACTATCCGTATATATAAATCTATAGCCACTTAGACGTGCTATCACAACTTTAAATGCAGTATAGTTTGACTTAGTGATGAATTTCTTTTTCAACTTAGTTAAATCATGAGTAGACTTCCATTCAATAATTTGACTATTCTCTTCTAAATGCTTTTTAACATAAGCAATAGCTTCTGCTATATCAGAAATAATAAGCTCAATACTTGACCATTTTTCACCAAGTTTATCTTTAATTTCATTTATAAAATCAAAAAAAGATTGCTTCTAATTTTTAACAACCATTCGTAATTTTTAGTACCAGCCATTTGAATTAAGTCGTCAATAACGTCAGCATCTAAAAAATACTTTGATTCAATATCACCTTTTTCTTCTCTGATACTTTTCAGATTCGACAATAAATCTCTTCTAAAATTTCCACCCTCAGATTCACTATAAGCTTTAAAATTTCTATTTTTTTCAAAAAAAGGTACTAGTCGGATTTTCTTGTCATTAAAATAATTTGAAAGACAGTCTAATAGAATACCTAATTTAACTTTATCAGATTTTACTGTATCAGAGCTTGAGTTATAAAACTCAAGTTCATTCTGAAAGTCTTCCTCTGAATCACTTTCACTATCTCCCAAAATATCATCAAAATCTTTTAAGAAAAAATCATAATTTTTAACATCAATTTGTTGATTATAAGCTTTTTGACAATATAGCAAAAAAGATAATGAATTTAAAAACCTTAAAAAATCTCCATAACTGGTTTTTCGTCCCATCGCTAGATCAAAGCCATTCCCTAGTATTAAAATATTTTCTACCACGATTATCTCCTTACTATTTCTTCTCCTCAGCCAATTTTTCCTTAACAGCTATGGCAACGTTTCGTGGGACACCACAGTTGATGATGTCGTCCACATCTGCTTTTTGAATGCTTGGCAAGCTCTTGAAGTGTTTCATGAGTAATTGCTTGCGCTTTGGACCAAGCCCAGCAATGCCATCGAGTTTTGATGAGAATGAATTTTTAGAACGGAGTTGACGGTGGAAAGTAATGGCAAATCGGTGAACTTCGTCTTGGATACGCTGTAAGAGGAAAAACTCTTCAGAATTTCGTGGCAATTTGACCACTTCTAATGGGTCACCAAAGAGTAGTTCGTGCGTTTGGTGCTTGTCATTTTTTTGCAGACCAGCGATTGGAATATCGAGTCCAAGTTTATTTTCAATGACATCGCGCGCCACATTGACCTGACCTTGTCCACCATCGATGATGATCAAATCTGGCGGAGTCAATCCGTCTTTCATCACGCGACTGTACCTTCGATAAATGACTTCACGCATGCTGGCATAGTCATCTGGGCCGACAACGGTTTTAATTTTAAATTTACGGTAATCTTTCTTACTTGGTTTCCCATTTACAAAGACAACCATCCCCGCAACTGGGCTTGTTCCTTGAATATTTGAGTTATCAAAGGCTTCAATGCGCACTGGTTTTGGAATATTGAGTAATTCACCGATATTTTCAATAGCGCCATGTGTTTTGCGGATATCTTTTTCTAGCAGGTCAAATTTTTGTTGCAAACTGACACGCGCATTTTTTGTCGCAAGATTTACCAGCTGCTTCTTCTCACCACGTTGTGGTTTGATGACTTTGGTATCAACAACTGCTTTAACTAATTCTTCGTCAATGTCCTGAGGAATGAAGACTTCTTTTGGAATAAAATGCTTGCTGTCGCGGTAAAATTGTCCGACGTAAGTCAAGAAATCCTCTTCTGGGTCATTATAGTAAGGAAACATGTTGACATCACGCTGAATGAGTTTTCCTTGGCGAACAAAGAAAACCTGCACACACATCCAGCCTTTATCGACATAATACCCAAAAATATCACGATCCATCATGTCTTGATTCATGACACGTTGTTTAGTACGAAGAGTTGAGATGGCTTGCAGCAAATCACGGTATTCTGCTGCGCGTTCAAACTCCAGCATGTCAGAAGCTTTTTGCATCTTCTCTTTTAAGCCATCAACAATTTTGTTATCTTGACCATTCAAGAAATTCTTCACATCTTGCGCCATGGCAACAAAATAATCATGGTCCACATGACAGATGGTATGAGCTTTACACTGACCTAAATGGTAATAAAAGCAAACTTTATTAGCTGGATTGGTACATTTTTTAAATGGGAAAATGCGGTCTAGCAGACGTTTGATTTCTGTCGCTGCCCCTGAATCAGGGTAGGGACCAAAATACATGGCACCGTCTTTTTTGATTTGGCGAGTAATCATCAAGCGTGGGTACTGTTCATTCACCGTGATTTTGATAAATGGGTAAGATTTGTCATCTTTTAGCTTGATGTTGTACTTGGGCATGTTTTCTTGAATCAGGTTGATTTCAAGAAGCAGAGCTTCGGTATTTGACCCAGTAACTATGTATTCAAAATCTTCAATCTCAGAAACCAAGAGTTCGGTCTTGGTATTATGGCTACCATGAAAATAGCTGCGCACACGATTCTTGAGATTCTTGGCTTTTCCGACATAGATAATCTTGCCGTTTTTATCTTTATGGATATAACAACCAGGGCTATCTGGCAGCAACTCCAATTTATGTTTAATCAGTTCATTCATGATTTTATTATAGCAAAAAGGCTGTTGCATTGCTTGCTAGGACGTTTAGGAAAAGAAAAACCACTCCCGAGGCTCAGGAAGTGGTTTTCGTGTATGGGATTTAATAAAAGGAGAGCTGGTTAATCATTTGGGACAAAAATCAGGTGTTCGTTGACAAAAGCGTCAAAGCCGAGTTCGCTTAATTCGCGACCGTAACCTGAATTTTTAACGCCTCCAAATGGGATTTCTGGGTGTGATGTCCAACCAGAATTGATAAATGACATCCCTGTCTCAATCTTGGCAGCTACTTCTTTGGCATGATCAAGGTTTTTTGAAAAGACGGTACCACCAAGACCATAGCTAGAATCATTGGCAAGCGCGATAGCTTCTTCTTCAGTATCAACTTTATAGATAGAAGCAACTGGACCAAAGATTTCTTGATTGTAGATTGGATTTTCTTTGGTGACATTTATCAAAACAGTTGGCATGACAAAGTTTCCTGGGTGGTCAATTGGTTCATCACCATAAACCACAGTTGCACCATTTTCCTTAGCTAATTTGATTTGACCAAGCACTTCTTCTTTTGCGGCTGCTGATGACAACGGTGCTAAAGTTGTCGCTTGGTCCATTGGGTCACCCCATTTGGCTGATTTGAAATGTTTGACCACCATATCAACGAATTTGTCATAGTTTTCTTGACCAACAACGACAAAACGTTTTGATGAGGTACAAACTTGACCAGTATTGTAGAGACGAGCAAAGAAAACGGTCTTATCAAGCAAATCAAAATCGGCATCTTCTAGGATAATAAAGGCATCGTTACCACCAAGTTCCATAGATGATTTTTTCAAATTTGCTCCCGCTTCTGCTGCAATAGAAGCACCACCACGTTCAGAACCAGTCAAGCAAACCCCAACAACACGTGGGTCTGCGATAGCCTTGGAAACTTGGTCATAAGAAAGGAAGAGATTTTTGAATGCGCCAATTGGTGCACCTGCTTCCAAAACCAAATCATCAAATGCTTGTGCTGATGCTGGACAGATTGAAGCATGTTTCAAAATCATCGGATTTCCAATCATAAAGTTTGGCGCAAAGACGCGCATGACTTGATAGAATGGGAAATTCCATGGTTCAACGGCTACCAAAACACCTGTCGCTTGCTTGATGTAATAAGCATCACCATTAATGTTTTCAAGTGGACGTGGTTTCAAAAATTCTTCTGCCTTATCAGCATAGTAATCAGCAATTTCTGCACAGAGGTCCACTTCGCCTTTAGCTTCCACGAACAATTTTCCCATGTCTTTTGTCATGACTTCAGCGTATTTGTCAACGTCACGACGTAGCAGCTCAGCAATCTTACGCAATTGAGCTTTTCGCTCTGCTAAGCCACCTTCAGCACGCCACTTTTTATAAAGCGCATGCCCATTTGCCAAAGCTTCCTCTAACGCTTCATCCGTTGCATTGTCAAAAGTCGCAAGAATCTCGTTTGTATAAGGATAAGTTGTTTTATATGCCATCGTACCTTTTCCTCCTTTATCGTTGCTAAATTCCATGCCTTACAACTGTTAACCATTAGATTAATAGTCTTTATTTATAAAATTTAACTAAGGTTTTCAAGGTCATTATAGCACTTAAGGAAACGATTTCAAGTAAACGCTATCATTTTTTAAAAAAGAAAAACAATGCTTGAATAGTCACAAACATTGTTCCTACATTTTCATTACCAAATCCCTAGAAGATGTTGCATCCAGAGAGTGACACAGGTGATAGCTATCCAACACGTAGCTCCCAATCCAATAGCTTGTCCACCAGTCTTAATAAGTTTAATAGGATTCGTGTTAAGACCAATAGCTCCCATTGCCATGACAATAAAGAATTTTGAAAGTGTCTTAAGATTATCAAAAATAACCGTATCAATTCCTAAACCGCTGACAATTGTCGTGACAATCGAAGCCAATAAGAAATAAAGAATAAACATTGGAAAAGCTTTTTTCAATTGGAAAGTCGTTTGGTTAGCTCTGCCATTTTTTGAATCTTGATAGGCTTTATAGATTGACAGTCCTAAAGTAATCGGAATAATGGCCAATGTGCGCGTTAATTTCACAATTGTTGCACCGTCTAAGGTATTTGACCCGTGAACAGCATCCCAAGCTGTCGCGGTCGCCGTAACGGATGACGTATCATTGACAGCTGTTCCCGCAAAAAGCGCAAAACCTTGGTTAGATAGGTGAAGTAATTCTCCCAACGTTGGAAAAATTAGTGCCGCTAAGATATTGAAAAGAAAGATAACCGAAATACTCTTTGCGACTTCTTCATCTTTTGCTTTAATAACTGGTGCTGTTGCGGCAATAGCTGAGCCACCACAAATAGATGACCCAACACCAACCAAGATTGCTATATTACTATCCAATTTTAGCCATTTTTGCAATAAAAACGCTACAACCAACGAGACTGCAATGGTTGAAATAATAATTGGCAATGACTGTGTCCCAACTTTAAAAACTTGTGTTAAGTTTAAACCAAAACCTAATAAAACAACCGCCGCTTGTAAAATATATTTTGATGTAAAAGCAATACCATCAGTGGTTTGGGTGCGATTATTATGAAAATTCCCCATAACCATCCCAAGTAGAATTGCAAATACTGGCGCTCCTACAAGTGGAAATAAATTCCCTAAAAACCAGGCTGGTAAAGCTAGAATCACACAAAACATAATTCCCGGCAATTTTTTCTCAATTGTCATCATAATAAAAACTCCTTTTCACAAAATATTATAACCTGGACAAGTTATAATGTAAAATTATGATTTATTATGATATAATAAAAAAAAATAATAGGAGATTATTATGCTTGATTACCGTGTTTTTACCTTTATGAAAGTCTGCGAAACGCTTAATTTTACCCAAGCTGCTAAAGAATTGCATATCACTCAACCTGCAGTCACTAAGCATGTCAAAACTTTAGAGACAGAGTATCAAACTAAGCTTTTTACCTTTTCTGGCAAGCAATGTCAGCTGACACAAAGTGGCAAAGAATTGCTTGATTTGCTGACGACTATGGACACAGATATTAAGCATTTCAAGACACAGCTCAAGCAAGATTTACAGCCGCTAAATTTTGGGGCTACTTTAACCATTGGCGAGTATGTTTTGACCGATTCTTTAGTGGATATTTTGGCAAATCACCCGAATTTCCAAGTCAAAATGCTGGTGGATAATACCGAGACACTGTTAAAAGCTATTGATAATGGACAGATTGATTTTGCCTTGATCGAAGGTTTCTTTTCAAAAGAAAAATACGATTTTCTGCCTTATTGCACAGAATCTTTCATCGCGGTCGCTTCTCCCGGCTCACCCCTAGCAAGCGGAAGCTATTCTTTAGAAGACCTACTAGCCTATCCTATCATCGTACGCGAGCAAGGGTCAGGTACCCGTGAAATACTTGAAATCATGCTCAAAGAGGCCAATCTAACCATTTCTGATTTCCATAAAATCACTGAAATTGGTAATCTAAATACCATTTGCGAGCTAGTCCAAAAAAATCTGGGAATTAGTTTTGTTTATCAAAGCGTGGTTCAAAAAGAAATTTCTGCAGGTAAACTCCAAAAAATTAATTTGGATATTCCTGCCATAAGTCATGATTTTACCTTTATTTGGCGCAAAAATAGTCATTTTAAAAATCATTATCAAGATATTTTTAAGCTCTTTTTCTAATTTTTTGGCTTGATAAAAACGCTTTTTTAACGTAAACTATATAGTTATATAGCCTATGTTAATTTTAGAAAGGGTAATTATGCACTCTACACTAGATATTACAGAACTTTATCAATACGGCGAACGTGTGACCTTTAAAAAGGGAGATAATCTCGCACAGTCCGTCACTGGCGAAACAAGCGGTGATATTTATATTCTATCTTCAGGCATCTGTGCTCTTTCATCTATTTCTTGTGATGGCAAAGAAACAACTTATCTATACTTTAAAAAGCGACAATTTGTCGGCTTTGTTCCATTGATGAACAATCTGCATTTGAACTATTACGGGAAAAAATCATTTTCAATTGTTGCCAAAACGCCTTGCGTGGCTTACCGCATTTCTAATCGTCAATTTCAAGACTTGCTAGGATTTCCATCAGTTGTTAGCTTGATGTTAAATACATTGACCGAAAATCATATTTATCTCATGGAACATTTTCACAGCAGTAAAAATGAACCTGCTTTGGTCCAATTCTGCCGCTTCTTACTTGACCAAGCTGAGCCATGTGAATCAGGTCATTTAGCTTTAAATACCTTCTTTACCTATCAAGAAATCGCCTGCTACCTAGGCATGCACTCAGTGACTATTGCACGAATGGTAAAAGCACTTCGCGCTGAAGAAATGATTGAAAAAACTGGCCATCAGATTCAAATTATTAACCCCGAACAAATGGCTAAACTTATCACAGAAGAACGTAAAATCGATTATTAAAGATAAAAGCTAGAAGTTAAAACTTCTAGCTTTGGTTTTTATCGTAATAATTTTAGCAATTCTTGATAGTTATGGACGGTGTAGGTTGGGTTAGCTACGGTGTGATTGATTTTTTTATCTGGGTTATACCAGACAGTATCGATGCCAGCATTATTGCCACCTTGAATATCCGCCAGCAAATTATCACCAATCATCAAAGCTTTTTCCTGATTAAATCGTGAAATGGCTCCAGAAATGGCGTCATAAAAGCCTTTATCTGGCTTTTGATAACCAACTTCGTCAGAGATAAAGACGTGTTCAAAATAATCTTTAATCCCTGAATTAGCCATGCGACCAGTTTGAATCTTGGTAATGCCATTTGTTGCACCAAAAATGCGGTAACCTTCTTGATTTAGCTGGTCTAACAACTGATCTGCCCCAGGAAGAGTCTGACCTTGTTGGCTAAGAAAATCTTGATAGCGCATAGCAAAGGCATGTCCATCAACCTCATGTCCAAAATGCGCAAATAAACGAGAAAAACGGGTGTCAACCAATTCTTTTTTGGTAATCTTTTTCAAACTTAAATCATTCCAAAGTTTACGATTCATGGGAATATAAACTTCTTTGTAAGTTTCAACATCATCCACGTGCGCCTCTGTCAAAAGTTCTGTCAGAGCAACATCTTCTGCCGCGTTAAAATCAAGCAAAGTATGGTCCAAATCAAACAATAAATCACGATAAATCACAGGTCTTCTCTCACTTTTTTTTATCCAATTGACCCAATTTTTTAACCACAACAGCTAGAAAACTCCCCATAACCCCTAATCCGACAACTGAATACATCATGGTAAAAATCTTTCCAGCTGCTGTAACGGGATAAATATCCCCGTAGCCAATCGTTGTTAAAGTTGTAAATGAAAAATAAAGGGCATCCAAATAAGTAAAATGTTCTACATTTGCATAAAAAAGTGTCCCACTGAGCAATAAAACAGCAGTGACACCAGCAATCCCTCTGGTTTCATCATCCTTAAAGATTGACCACAAGACACGCAATGTCCGACGCATTTGTAAGAAAAAAGTAATCATGACGTCTCCTTTACTAACGACCCTTTTTTGAATCGGTAAGATTTGACCTCATTATATCACACATCGCATCTCAAGACAAATTACTACTGATAAGCAGCAATCTCTTCTTCTCGTAAAACGCCGTCTTCCATGACCAACAATCGGTCACAATAAGAGACTAAACGTCTGTCGTGCGTAACCATTAAGACTGCTTTATTCTTTTCTTTGGCCTCGTCGGCTAGAATTTTGACAACTTCCATGGCTTTTTCAGTGTCCAAACTCGCTGTTGGCTCATCAGCCAAGATAATCGTTGGGTCATTATACAAGGCTCTGGCTATCGCCACTCGTTGCCTTTGCCCGCCAGAAATTTCCTCAGGATATTTGTCTGCGATACTGGCAATACCCAGCTGGTCAAAAAGGCTGTCAATCGATTCGCGCTGTTTTTTCTTATCAACCTTGTCAACCAAGCGTAGCTGATCTTTGATTTTTAAAAAGGGTACTAGGTTGGAAGCTTGCAAGATAAAGCCAATCTGGTCAAAACGCATCTTAGCACGCGCTTTTTCTTTTTTCTGGCTAAAAGCTTGGCCGTTCAATCTCACTTCACCTTGTGACGGTGATTGCAGGCCACCAATAATGGTCAAAAAAGTACTTTTTCCAGAACCTGACGGGCCAATAACGGCAACAAATTCACCTTTGTTAATCGTCAAATTTGTCTCTTTCAGAGCTTCAATTTGATCTGGACCATCTTTGAAATATTTTTTGATATTGATTAATTCAATTGCTGTCATAATTATCTCCTAACCGATTGCCTTTAAAGGGTCAACTTTGACAATGCTTACCACTGAGAAAAGTGCACCAAAAACGGCAATAAGAACCATCAGCACACTAATTCCTGCAAAAAAGAGTGGATTTACCTGAAACGGAACTGATGTTGGTAGAAAAACGGCACTGAGCAGGGTTAACGCTAAGCCGAGACTAACCGCTAATATGGCTAAAATAAAGGTCTGTGCGAAAACCATCCGTGATAGATAGCCGTTAGAAATGCCTTGCGCTTTTAAAACACCAAAGATTGCTTTTTTCTGCAGTGTCAAAATATAGATGAATATTCCAATGACAATCGCTGCTATCACAATCAAAAAGCCAATCATAAAGGAAAAAGTCAGATTCTGAGCTTTATAACCTGGAAGATTTTCAATAAACGTTGATGTGGTCATGCTCTCAAGCTCTTTAGGAACCTGATTTACCTTGCCACGAATCACTAGAGCACTGATTGTATTTACTTGAGCATTATCCGCAAGGACGCTTGCCAGTGTTTCTTTTGTCATGTAAAGGACTGGCTGAACATTAAAGCTCGCATTATCTGTAAAACCAGTAATAGTTAGCTTTTTAGTACTATCTCCAAGAGTAATTTTGTCACCAATTTTTAATTGATATGATTTTTTTAAGCTACTATCAGCGACGACTTCTCCTGTTTTTGAGAAAAGCTTTCCTTCACTCAACTTCGGACGTAGAAATTCATCCTGCTTAATCGCGAATAAATTGACATTAATTTTATTTTTTTCCTTGTCTTTAATTGTCGTAGAAGCTTGTGTCAATTCTGCCATTTTATCAGCGTTAACATCATTTTTTAAGTCGACTGAAAAGCGTGACATGCGCAGATTTTTATTAGCTTGCTCATTTAAAATGACATAATCAGATTTCCAAGAATCAACCGCCGAGCGATTGGTCTGGGCTAAACCATTAGCCAAACCCGTCAGGAAAAAGACCAAGTAAGCAATCAAGAAAATCACTCCAACCACTAATCCATAACGCAGCTTCGAGTGTTTCATTTCATTCCATGCTAAAAACATAACTGCCCTCCTCTATTTCGAATACTGTAAGCTTACTATGATTTTCAAATAAAGTACATTAATTTGATTGTAAATTTTACCGCTTTCATGAAAAACCAGACGTAGTAAGGGATAGGAAAAAAGCACCTCAAAATGAGATACTTTCTAAATCTTTATTTCCCTTCCAATCGTTCTTTGAGTTTTTCAACAAAGAGGTAGGCTGCGGGGCAGAAAAGGGTGTTTTTGATGGTTAGGTTATTAATTTGATAGATTTTTTTGCGGTCTGTGTGCGGAAATTCACGGCATGCTTTTGGTCGGACGTCGTAAATGGTACAAAGGTTGTCATCGCCTAAAAATGGACAAGGCATTGATTGAAAGACTTTGTCGCCGTCTTCATCGACACGAAGGTACATGTCTTCAAATACGCTAAGTTTCATGCGAAAGACTTTTGAAATGCGTGTGATATCTGCTTCTGTAAACAGAGGACCTAAGCTTTTGCAGCAGTTAGCACATTTTGTGCAATCAATCTCGTTAAAAACTTCTGTGTGAATTTCTTGAGTAATTTTATCAAGATTTTTAGGAGCTTTTTTCTTGAGTGTTGCTAAAAATTTGCGGTGTTCTTTTTGTTTTTGTTGAGCTAGTTCATGATAACGTTCAATGTCAATATCTGTCATTTTCATACTTTCTAATATTGTTTTCAGTCAGAAAATATTATAGCACAAATAAAAAGCGGACTCAAAAACCTCTTTGATTGTCAGCGCAGCTTTAGCAAAGCCTCGCGCTCTTGTTCTTTTATCTCTTGAATAAATCTGTCAAACTCTGCTTTTGCTGCTCTGCTATTTTTCAAATCACAATCAAATAAAAGATTCTCTAAAAAGACGGGGTCAGTTCCTTTTTCTTGATAAATATTTCCTTGAAAAAAATAACGGCGAGTCTTTCGGTCAATCGCTACAACCGACGAGCGCCAGCGTGCATTGTGCTGATTGTCGGGTTTCCAACTGATTTTGAGCTGCTGCCCATGATAATACCAGCCCATCAATTGCAGAGCAATTTGCTTGTTTTTTTTCGGGTCTTGGTAAAAACATGGAGTAGCAACGGCTTGATTATCTAAAAGTGAAAAAGGATGGAAATCCTGAATACCCTGATAATCATCATAAGATATGGCATTGTCAGAATCATCTGAGTGAAAAAGCGCCGAGTGCGCATCACGAAAGGGATCATAAACATCGCCTAGGTTAGCTTTCTTGCCAAAGCACAACCAATCAATGCTTGCCTTATCGTAATAGGTCACGTAAGCCTTCAGCAACTTTTTATCACTTGGTACCTGCAAAATCTGAATCGTCTCACGCGCCTTAATTGGGACAGACATCATGGCATTGTAAAGCATCGATGTTGCAAACACCTTAATACGTTTTAAATCCTTGCTATAACCTTTTTCAGAGCGATTAAGGACATAAAAATCATCATCTTCTAACTTGAAGACAATGACAAATTGTAAATTTTTTCGTTTCTGGTCTATTCTAAAAATCGGTGTGGTGTATTGAGTGTCGTTTTTGAAGAGTTTTAAAAACTTGCCAGTCTGCACCAATCTCGTGTGTTTCATTTGCATCATGATTTCTAGTTTAACATGGTCAAAAGAAATTGTCACGATAAGTAATATCAAAAAACGCCCAAGCTGTTTCTTGGACGTTATTACTAGATGGATTGGTTTTTGCTTTTAGGAGTAAAAGGTTAATTAGATTTTATAGGTTGCTATAATCTTCTTCGCTTACTGCTTCTAACCAAGTGTTTGAGGTATTTTCACCTGGGACTTCTAGCGAAATATGGCTAAACCATGAGTCTTTCTTAGCACCGTGCCAGTGTTTTGTATTGGCTGGAATCACAATGACTTTACCCGGTTCAAGACTGACAGCTTTCTTACCTTCTTCTTGATACCAACCTTGACCTGCGGTACAAATCAGAATTTGACCACCGCCTTTGTCAGCCTTGTGAATATGCCAGTGATTTCTACAACCCGGTTCAAAGGTCACATTTGCTAGAAAAAGTGGTGAATCCGCATCAACTAAGGGATTGAGGAAAGAATTGCCATCAAAATATGGTGCGTATGCGTCATTTGCTTGACCTTTTCCAAAGATATTTTCTCTATCAAAAAGTTCTTTATCTGTCATCGATTTCTCCCTCACTTAATCTTCGTTCCAAACTTCTTTTGCAAGGTTGAAGACTGCCCAAGCTTTTGGCCAACCTGCGTAGAAAGCTACATGTGTGATAACAGCAGCAATCTCAATTTTACTGACACCATTGTTCTTAGCATTTTGTAAATGATAAACAAGAGAACTGTCAGTGATACCAGATGACATAAGTGCTACAACCGTGATGATACAACGTGTTTTAAGGTCAATATCGCTACTATTCCAGTTCTCACCAAAAAGCACGTCATCATTAAAATGCGCAAAATCTGGTGCAAATTCACCCAATCGGTCACGTCCTGCGGTTTGTTTAATTGTCATGTCGAATCCTCTTTTCTAAACGCTTAATCAGCTGTTCCTTCTTCAAAAAGACTCTCTTCTTTTTTCAAAATGATATTTTTATAATTCTCAATTTTATAATCTAGTCGTTCTTTGGCAGCTTGGAGTTCAGCAATGCGGGAAATCAATTTTTCACGTTCTTCTTCTAAAATTTTCATCCGTGCTTTTTCCGTGCCTTCACCTTCTTCAACCAAACTCATGTATTCAATCAAAGATTCTACGCTCATGCCAGCACTTCTAAAACAACGAATAAATTCAAGAGCAGCAATATCTTGTTCAGAAAAATCCCTGACACCAGATTTATTTCGGCGCACTCGTGGCAACAAGCCAATACGCTCATAATAGCGGATAGTATCTGCTGAAACGCCCGTTTGCTCACTGACTTTTTTGATATTCATAACTCATCTCCTCTCATCTTTCTAACACAGTATATACCTTAGAGTGAACTCCAAGTCAAGTAAATCGCACAAAAAAACTTGGGAAAACCCAAGTTTTTTTACTCTTATTTCTTCTTATCTAAACGTGACAAAAGACTATTGAAATCAGGTAACGACAAATTTATCTTATCTCTACTAAAGTTACCCAAGCGACTGTGTCCAACAAAAGCTTGCAAAAATAATTTAGCTGATTTAGCTAGCAAGAGCTTTTTCTCTGTTCCGATAGAATAAAAGGAAGCAATGCTTGTAGCTAATTTGGCACCAAATTCTCGGTCGATTGTGACGTCATTGATGCTATGAATACCGCTTGACATCAAGGTATCAAAGAGAATGTCAAAAAGTATTTTCAATTCTTGACTAGACAATTCCTTCATCCATTGCTTGAAAGTCTTCTCAAGATTTTGGCTTAAATCAGTTTGGCGCTCAGCTAAGATTAGCTCACCCGTTTCTTCATTAAATTGCCACGACGTAACGGCATGCTGCATGATGCCTGAAGCATTACTCTTAACCACAATCGGGTCAATGTCGTTGTAAAGCATAATGCCAACGATAGACTCTTCTGGTCGAATCACCGTCACGCGCCCGCGAATCGCCTTATAGCTATCACTTTCAAGGCCTTTTTCTTGCAAACCGGGTGCATCAAGCATATAGACTTTTTCGATTTGTTCACGAAGCAGGTCATTAACATGGGCTACGGCATAAAGGGCCAAATTTCCACCTTTAGAATGCCCGCTAACGGTCACCTTACCAGCGTATTTTTCAAGGTAAGCTTCAAGATAAGCCACAGCCGCACGATGAGCAGGAATTTCTTGAACATAGGTCAGTTTAAAATCCTCTTTCCAGCCAATCATGGTATCATCTGTCCCGCGAAAAACCAGCTGATGATGATTAATTTCAGGTAAAGTAAAGACCATAGCTGAAAACTGTCTTTCGTATTCCGCATCAACGTCATTGACATAATCAGACAAATTCAAATTTACAAAACGTTTTGAAGCCACAACTTTCTGCAAAAGCTTAACACGCTCTTCAGTCACTAAAAAACTATGATTAAAGAGTTTTTCACCTGTTACGTAAGGCATTAAGACCTCGTGAAGATTCACTTCTTTTGAAAAATCAATCGATGCATCTAACTCCTCAAAACAGAAATAACCAAGCTCATTCAAGCATAGAATATCTGCTTCATTAAAGGCAAAATCTTCAAAAGAACGATTTTTGTTGTGATCTAAATAGTCATTAATTGTCGCCATTATTCTCCCCTAACTCTCTTGAATTTTACAGAGATTTTCAGAAAGTGTCAAGGAAAAGACAGACACCCCAAATAAGCTTACTTTCGCATAAGTCTCTTACGCCATTCTTCAAGTCCTACGATGACGAATGGGCAGAGCATAAGGTAAAGCCAGTGCCAAACACCAAGACTTGCTGTGTTGAACAAATCATGAAAAACAGGCAAATATACCAGAGTCACAAAAATAATCAATTCAACAACTAAACCGATATTAATCAAAGGATTACCAAATAATTGCAACTTGCGAATGGATTGGTCAGAGGTTCTGCTGTTCATGACCATACCGATTTGACAGAAGATAATAGCACCCAAGGTCATGGTTGTCGCTTCTTGGTACAATTGACCTGAACCTGCAAGCACCGCTAAGTTTCCATTATGAAGTAGATAAGTGATAAAGAATGCACCCATAGCAAGAGATGATTCAATCAAACCATACCATAGAAAAGCTTTTATCAGCAATTTCTTATCCAGCAAACGGTCAGTCAATTTGCGAGGTGGTTGGTTCATCACACCTGGTTCTGGTGGTTCAACTCCCAAGCCAAGTGCTGGAATCATGTCAGTCCCCAAATCGACAGCTAGAATTTGCATAACAGTCAAAGGAAGTGGGACAAAGCCACGTGATAATAGGAAGAATGCTGACGGGACGGCTTCTGGAGTATTTGAGTTAAAGATATAAGTCAAGAATTTCTTGATATTGTGGAAAACCGCACGCCCTTCTTCAACCGCTTTAACGATGGATGCAAAATGGTCATCCGTCAAAATCATATCTGCCGATTCTTTTGCGACATCTGTACCTGTAATCCCCATAGCGACACCAATATCTGCTTTTTTAAGGGCAGGAGCATCGTTAACTCCATCTCCTGTCACAGCGACAACTTCACCCAATTCTTGAAGAGCTGATACAACTCGATATTTTTGCTCCGGTGCCACACGCGCAAAGACAATTTCGCCTTTGAGCGCTTCTTTTAAGGCTTCATCAGACATCTTTTCCAACTCTAAGCCAGTCACAACACGCGCATCGTCACCACGAACAATACCGATTTTCTTAGCGATACTGAGCGCTGTCAAACCGTAGTCACCTGTCACCATGATAATACGAATACTTGCGCGGTGACACTTTTCAACCGCCTCACGCACACCTTCCCGAGGAGGATCACTCATAGCAATCAAGCCAAGAAAGATCATATTGTGTTCTAGAGTTTCTTTCGTCCATTGTTCTTCTTGAGTCAATCGTTCACTTTCCAAGGTCCGATAAGCAAGTGCCAAAACCCGCAAACCATCCTTAGCAAAATCATCATTGGCAGCTAAGATTCTCGCTTGAACGTCTGCCGTCATTTCATGAATACCTTTTTGGTCTTTGTAAAAATGGCAGAGCTCTACCATTTCTTTTGGAGAACCTTTGGTGATGGACACCAAAGAACTGCCATCGACTAAGCTGTCAACTTGGTTAACAGTCGTCATGCGCTTGCGCACTGAATCAAAAGGCAATTCTTTCAAGCGTGGTCCCCAAGACTTGTTTTTTTCAAGGGTTAAGCCAGCTTTTTCAGCCAAGACATTCAGACAAGCTTCGGTTGGGTCACCAAGGACAGTGTACGAAGCATTTTCGTCATTAGGTGGCAAAACTTGTGCATTACTGCAGAGGTGAGCAAAGCGGATAAGGTGTTCAAGCGGTTGACTTTCGATAAGCGCAGCTTTCTTACCTCCACTTTTGCGGATATCTCCTTCAGCAGCATAGCCTAGTCCTGTCACATCATACTGATCAGATACTTGCCAGAGGTGATTAACCGTCATGGCATTTTGGGTCAATGTCCCTGTCTTATCCGAACAAATAACCGAAGTTGCTCCCAAAGTTTCAACTGATGATAATTTTTTAACCAAGGCGTTTGATTTTGCCATGCGTTGCACAGCCATTGCCAAAGAAAGAGTAACTGTCGGAAGCAATCCTTCTGGGATAAAGGCGACGATCATACCAAGTGCAAAAATAAAGGCTTTTGCAAATGGTTGGTGAACAAAAAGTGCCGCTGCGATAAAGAAAATAACCCCAACAGTAATTGCAATAACTGAAATTTGTTTGGTCAAATGGTCTAATTCTTTTTGAAGCGGGCTTTTATCATCAGCCATATTTTCTGTCAAGTGAGCGATTTGTCCAAATTGGGTTGCCATACCAGTCGCTGAGACAATCATCTTGGCTGAACCCAATGAAACAGTTGTACCTGCAAAGACCATATTGTCGTATTCAAGAGCTGTTTTTTGAGCATCTGTGTCAGCATCACTATTTTTATAGACAGGATTTGATTCACCTGTTAGGGCAGATTGATTGACCTGCAAATCTGTAGCAAAAATAACACGACCATCTGCAGAGATACGGTCACCTTCTTCAATCAAAACAAGGTCACCAGGCACCAACTCTTCAGCAAGTACCTTGTCTTCTTGCCCTTCACGAATGACACGTGCATAAGAAGGAAGCATCTTTTTTAGAGCTTCGGTTGCTTGGCTCGCACGGTATTCTTGAACAAAACTGAAAACACCATTGATGATATTGACAAACCAAATGGCAAGACCGAGTTCAACGCTATGAGATAAAATCGCCACAGCACCTCCTACCCAGAGAAGGATTGCCATAAGACTTGTAAAATTCCTAATAAAAGTTACAATGACTGGTTCTTTTTCGACTTCTTTTAGTCGATTTGGACCATATTGTTTTTGACGTTCTTTGACTTGTTTATGACTTAGGCCTGAGCTTTGCGTAGCAGCGGCTTTGTAAACGTCGTTAGCTGCGTAAGTTTCAAGGTCAAGTTGAACAGTTTTTTCATTTGTTCGATTACTCATAACTTGTTCCTCAATTTCTAAAAACGGTTTCACATCCTTAAAGCCATTATACTACTTTTCAAAATCATTGAGGTAAATCAAGCAAGCCTTTCACACCATTTTCAACAGAATTTCCAAGTTTGTACAAAAACATTTTAGACTGATATATCTAAGATGTCTTTTTATTTTAGAAGTATAGTCTAAATTATTAACGTACCATTTAAAATATCAAATAAATTATCTTCTAAATATAACTCAATAATATGAAAATAAACTTCACCATTATGAATAAATTGGTACTCTTTTACTGGATACTTTGTAGCTGTTAGATTAAAAAAATCACAGTATTTGCTTAAATATGCCGGCTTTCTTAAATCAGAAAAAATTTTACCAATAGGTATTAAACAATTCTGAACACAAAAATCATCTAATTGCTTTACTTTATCAGCATCATAAATAACAATATTATTTGAGATGTCAATACCTCCAGCTTTTAATGTTGTAGCTCGCATAACCAAAGAATCTCCCTAATTATACTGAGTAGAATAGTCACTATCGCAAATAATACGTTCTTGAATTATTTCTACTTCAACTGTTTTATTCATTATCGCTTCTAAAATTGAAGTAGTTGATCCAGTATTTTGAAACAAAATATCACTAAGAACCTTTTTCAAATTTCTTTTCATTTGCCCACCTTGTTACAACAAAGAACCATTAATTATCAACCTTCTTAAAAGCTCCTATAATACAATAGCAACGAAAGAGCGATCATTACTGCTGCAAAAACAGCAATGCCAAAAAATCCTGCAAATTGTTCAAATAAAACACCACCAACGATACTCGCAATAGTTTCTCCTAAATACATCACGGCATTTGATAATGATGAAATCGTACTTCGAGCATTTTCTACAGTACTTTGCAATGTTGTCATAAATAATGGGAAAATAAATCCATTGTTCACATAAATAATGGTCAATAACACCTCTGCTACCCAAAAATGGTGAACAAGTAATAAAACCAAGTAAAGAATAACAATTGTCGTCAATTCTGTTTTAAATGTTTTTTGTAAACCAAAACGCTTAACAATATGACTACCAAAAAGCGAACCTGCAAGATTAACTGCCCCAATAGCAATAATCGCTGTGCTAATATTAGCTAAAGACAAACCAAAACTATGATTATACCAAGTCGCAATAAACGTGATTGCTGTAAATGACCCTGTCTGAAAGACAAAACAAGCTAAAAGATAAGATACAGATTTTTTATTAGTCAAAATATTTTTATAAGCACTTGTAAAGGAGATTTTATGACCCTTTCCAATTTCCAATTTTGGCATATAAAAATTAATAAGAAGCAATAAAACCAAGGAAGCCGCTGAAATGGTAAAGAATGGGGAACGCCATGAAATTCCAGCAAGGTAACCACCAATCGGAACACCTGCCATCTGAGAAACAGATAAACCAGCCGTTGCATATCCCATTACCTGAACAATATTCTTTTTCTCAACCACCACTGGAATTGATGCCCAAACTTGAGAAGTCACAAAAGAAGCACTGATTCCGGCTAAAAAACGAAACAAAAACATCAAAGCAAATGAATTTGCAAAACCACATAAAAAGGTTGAAATCGTAAAGGCTAGCCAACCATATACCATCACTTTCTTGTGGTCCCTTCCATCTGAAATTGGCCCTGAAACCAAAGCGAATAAGGCATAGCCTATAGTATAAGCACTAACCATCCAACCAGAAATTGACGTATCAATATGGTAAAGACTAGATAAAGTCGTTAGCAATGGGGAAATCAGAAACGTATCTGTTCCAATAATAAACATGGTTAAAAAGAATTTGGACCAACGATTAAAGGATCTAAAATGAAAGCAACGATAAATCCTGGAATGAATCCTAAAAAGACATGTTTCCAAGAAAAAGCTCCTGCAACGAATAAGTTCCACATACTCATTCCGAAAACCATCATTTCACACATCAAATACGTAAATACCATTGCTTCTTTAAAATTACGAGGTGTTTTATTCTCCATTCATTTTATTTTTTATCAACCCTCAACCTAGGTCGGCGTACAACAACATGTCCTCCGCTAGGATAGTATCTGAATGGACTTTTTACTCCAACACTTCTCCAATCAACTCCAGTTTACAGTCAACAGGATTCAGTCTACCATAAAAAATTTTCTTCGTAAGTGATTGTTGCCAAAAAATAACAGTAAACGTTTTACATGGAAAATCACTCTGAAAAGCTAACAAAAAACAACCCTTGAAAAACAGCTCTGCTATTTTCCAAAGATTGTCTAAATCTGTTATTCACTAATGGCGTTACCTGTGTAGAGTTGGTAATAACGGGCTTTTTGAGCGATTAATTCATCGTGGTTACCACGTTCAATGATGCGTCCTTGTTCAAGAACCATAATGCAATCAGCGTTGCGAACCGTTGATAAGCGGTGGGCAATGACAAAGGTTGTACGATCCTTCATAAGAGCATCCATACCTTCTTGAACGTGAACTTCGGTACGTGTATCAATTGATGAAGTTGCTTCATCAAGGATCAAGGCTGGTGGATTAGCCACTGCCGCACGCGCAATCGCAAGTAATTGACGTTGTCCTTGAGAAAGATTGCTTCCGTCACCTGTCAAAATGGTATTATAACCTTCTGGCAAGCGTTTAATAAAATCATGTGCATTAGCTAATTTGGCAGCTTCGATACATTCTTCATCACTAGCATTCAAACGTCCGTAGCGGATGTTATCCATAACAGTTCCTGTAAAGAGGTGTGTGTCTTGCAATACAATTCCTAAACTACGACGAAGGTCAGCTTTTTTGATTTTACGAATGTTAATACCATCGTAATGAATCTTACCTTCTTGGATATCGTAGAAACGGTTAATCAAGTTTGTAATGGTTGTTTTACCCGCACCGGTTGAACCTACAAAAGCGATTTTTTGACCAGGTTCCGCAAATAAATTAATATCATGTAAAACCATCTTATCATCGTTATAACCAAAAGTTACATCTGTGAAAGTTACACGACCTTCTTGTTTATGATAAGTCACTGTACCATCTTCGTGTGGATGTTTCCAAGCCCAAGTACCAGTTGATTCTTTCACTTCTTGCAGATTTCCAGCAGCGTCTTCTTTGGCATTAACCAATTCAACGTAACCTTCATCCAATTCAGATTCTGCATCTAGCAGTTGGAAGACACGGTCAGCACCTGCCATCGCCATAACAACAGAGTTGATTTGTTGGCTAATTTGAGTAATCGGATTAGTAAAACCACGGTTTAATGCTAGGAAAGAAACCAAAGTCCCCAAAGTCAAACCAGCATAACCATTAAGAGCAAGAACTGCTCCAAGCATGGCGCAAAGAACATATGAAAAGTGACCGATATTAGCAGAAACTGGCATCAAGATATTCGCAAAGATATTGGCATTTGTAGCTGATTCACGAAGTTCTTGGTTAAGTTTTCGGAAATCTTCCTTAGCACGTTCTTCATGGTTAAAAACTTTAACAACTTTTTGACCATCCATCATTTCTTCGATGAAACCATTAACACGACCGAGGTCATTTTGTTGGTCATGGAAATATTTTGAAGATTGCGCAGCGATTTTACGAGCCACATAAAGCAAAACAATAACCATGAAGACTGACATGGCTGACAATGGCACATTTAGAACTAACATGCTGACAAAAGTTGTCAAAATCGAAAAGCTTGAGTTGACCACTTGCGGGATACTTTGTCCAATCAATTGACGAAGGGTATCAACGTCGTTGGTATAGATTGACATGATGTCCCCGTGAGCATGCGTATCAAAGTACTTGATTGGCAAGCTTTCCATGTGCGTAAAGAGGTTAATACGAATATGACGCATTGTTCCTTGCCCCACATAAACCATCAAACGGTTATAAGTGTAAGTACTTGCTACCCCAATAATCCCAATAATGATTAGTTGGAAAATAGCATGTGCTAAACCAGAAAAGTCAGGATTTTTAGCAGCCAAAAGAGGTGTGACATAACTATCAATCAAGGTTTGCATGAACAAACTAAAACGAACCATACAAAGCGCAGCAATCAAAATCAAGACGAAAACAGCCATGAAACGCCATTTATAATTCTTAATCATATAAGCCAAAACACGTTTTAGTGTGGCTTGTTTGTTCACTTCTTTTTTAGGTTGAGACATTAGTTATTACCTCCTTCCTCATCAAAATCACCGCTACCTTGTTGTTGAACCTCATTGATTTCACGGTAGATAGCGTTTGTTTGTAGTAACTCATCGTGGCTAGCAAAGCCTGAGATTTTACCATCATCAAGAACCAAAATTTTATCAGCGTGTTGCACACTTGAAATACGTTGAGCAATGATGATTTTTGTTGTTCCTGGAATTGTTTCTTCAAATGAACGACGGATATTGGCATCTGTGGCAGTATCAACGGCACTTGTTGAATCATCCAAAATCAAAACTTTTGGTTTTTTAAGCAATGCACGGGCGATACAAAGACGTTGTTTTTGACCACCAGAGACATTGCTTCCGCCTTGTTCAATCCATGTATTGTATTTGTCAGGGAAACGTTCGATAAATTCGTCTGCACAAGCTTGGCGACAAGCTTCCATACATTCTTCGTCAGTCGCATTTTCATTCCCCCAACGAAGGTTATCAAGAATAGTTCCTGAGAAAAGGACATTTTTTTGAAGCACTACAGCTACTTGGTCACGAAGAACTTCCAAATCGTATTCGCGAACATCGTGTCCACCAACTTTGACTGACCCTGCATCCACATCATAAAGACGAGAAATCAAATTAGCAAAAGATGTCTTACCTGAACCAGTACCACCGATAACACCGATGATTTCACCAGATTTAACACTAAGGTCGATATCAGATAGCACTTCTTCTCCATCACCGTGTTTGTATGAAAAATGCACGTGGTTAAACTCGATGTTTCCATTTGGAACTTCCATCAATGGATTTTTAGGGTTCACGATATCAGCTTTTTCATTAAGCACTTCTGCAATACGTTCGGCACTGGCTGTACTCATTGAAACCATAACCATAATCATTGACAACATCATAAGAGACATCATCATGGCAAAGATGTAAGACATTAGGGATGTCAATTCACCCGTTGTCAGTGTACCACCAACGATGAATTGTGCTCCAAACCATGATAAGCAGATAATACAACCAAAGATGATAAACATCATAACTGGCACGTTGAAAATGATGATTTTCTCAGCTTTAACAAATAAACGGTAAATATTTTCAGCAGCCTTCGTGAATTTTTTATTTTCATATTTTTCACGTACAAATGCTTTAACCACACGAATGGCAGAAATATTTTCCTGAACACTAGCATTCAAATCATCGTATTTACGGAAAACGTAATTGAAAGTTGTCATAGCCTTACGCATGATAAATAGAAGCGATGCTCCCAAAATCAAGACAGCCGCAAGGAAAATCAAACTCAAACGTTGGTCTACCACAAAACACATAGTCATACTAACAACGATTGTCAGTGGTGCACGCACAACGATACGAATAATCATTTGATAAGCATTTTGCACATTTGTAACGTCTGTTGTCATACGAGTGACAAGACCAGCTGTACTGTATTTATCAATATTTGAAAAGGCAAAGGTTTGAATATTATCATACATTCCTTCACGCAAATTAGCGGCAAATCCTGCTGAGGCTTGCGCAGCGAATTTACCAGCCAAGAAACCAGTTGTTAAACCACATGTGGCAAGAACCAACATCAAGATACCATACTTCATGGCAACAGCCAAGTTCCCAGCTTGTACCCCTTGGTCAATTAACTTAGCAATAACAAAAGGGACTGACATATCGAAGAAAACCTCTAAAGCTGCACACAAAGGAGCAAGTAAAGATGGCGTCTTATACTCCTTGACTTGAGCTAAAAGGGTTTTTATCATTCTCGTCACCTCTTTCTACAACATTATAATAAGCTCTCTCGAGCAAAGAGTGAAATGTTTCTTGATCTTTATCAGAAAAGCCTCTGATAATATCGTCTTCGGATTCCTGCAAATGATCACATACAAGTACAATTAAATCAAGCCCCTTATCAGAAATGCGCACTTTCTTGACACGCTTGTCCTTGTCATCCTGAACCTTAGTAACCAACTCTTTTTGTTCCAAACGCGAAATAATTCCCGCCATAGTTGGTTGTGACACTTCGAATTCTTTTTCCAATTCCTTATAAGTACAGCATTCCTTGGTGTCTTTTAAATACAGCAAAACCCAAGATTGCATAATCGTAATGTTATAAGGTTTTAAAAAATTGTTCATATTTTGTTCCAAACGATGCGCGATTCGCTTAACAAGCCAACCGTATGGAGCATTTTTAGGATTCATAGTAACCTCCAACAATAAAAAAGTAATTTCAAAAAATGCCACTCAAAACCAGCAGGCACTCTTTAAGATTTGCTAAACATTTCATTTTATTTCCAAGACTATTATAAAACTTTAAAGACAAAAATCAATAGCCTGCTATTGATTTTTTAAAACAAAAAATCCCGACATTTCTGCCGAGATTACTAGTATTTTAACCCTCAACCTTTTCGCTGAGTTCTTCCCATTCAAGCATGATATTTTCCTGTTGTTCAGTTAGTTCATCGAGTTCTTTTTGCAAATCAATCAACTCACTTGCTTCGTTTGTAGCAAGCATGGCTTGGTTGAGTTCTTCTTCTCGCGCTTCAATTTCTTCTAATTGATTTTCAATTTCAGTGATTCGGCGTGTGAGTTTACGAAGTTCTTTTTGATTGGCTTTTTGAGCTTGATAATCATTAGCTGGCGCTTTTTCAACGACAACTGTTGTTTTTTCTTGTGCTTCTTCAGCTTTCAAGCGTGCTAATTCTTCCAGCTCTGCTTTTTTCTCAAGGTAATAATCGTAATCACCAAGGTAAAGTGTTGAGCCTTCTTCGGAGATTTCAAGCACTTTTGTCGCTACACGGTTAATGAAATAACGGTCGTGGCTGACAAATAAAAGCGTGCCGTCAAAATCAATCAAGGCATCTTCCAGAACTTCCTTACTGTCAATATCCAAGTGGTTGGTTGGTTCGTCAAGGATAAGGAAATTGTTGTTTTGCATTGACAATTTTGCTAACAAAAGACGAGCTCGTTCGCCACCTGAAAGCATGCTGACAGATTTTTTAACGTCATCACCTGAGAATAAGAAAGCACCAAGACGATTTCTAATTTCAACTTCTGGTGTTGTTGAGAAATCATTCCAAAGCTCATCAAGTACAGTATTGGTATGAGTCAAGTTTGATTGTGTTTGGTCATAGTAACCCACTTCTACGTTGGCACCGTAAGTTGATGTTCCTTTGATAAATGGAATCTGACCAACGATTGATTTAATCAAAGTTGATTTTCCAATACCATTTGGTCCAACTATGGCAATGGCATCAAATTTCTTGACATCAATATTGATTGGTTCAGACAAAATTTGGTCATCATAACCAATTGCCGCATCAGCAACTGTCAAGACGACATTTCCTGACACCTTGTCAGCGTGGAAAGTCATGTTGGCAGATTTTTGTCCAGCCGATGGCTTGTCCAAGCGCTCCATTTTTTCTAATTGTTTGCGGCGGGCTTGGGCACGTTTTGTCGTTGAAGCACGAACAAGGTTACGTTGCACAAAGTCTTCCAACTTAGCAATTTCCTTAGCTTGTTTTTCGTAATTTTTAGCTTCAAGAGCTAATTTCTCAGCCTTCAAGTCCATGAATTTTGAGTAATTACCGACATAACGGTCAAGCGAATGTTTTGTCAAATCAAGCGTCACTGTTGCAACTTTATCAAGGAAATAACGGTCGTGACTGACAATAATCAAAGCGCCTTGATAGTTGACCAAGTAATTTTCAAGCCAAGCAATGGTTTCAATGTCCAAGTGGTTAGTTGGTTCGTCAAGTACAAGAAGTTCAGGCTTTTCAAGCAACATTTTAGCAAGTGCCAAGCGAGTATTTTGCCCACCAGACAACTCAGAAATTTTCATTTGCCACATCGATTCATCAAATTTGAACCCGTTTAAAATGGCTTTGATTTCTGCCTCGTAAGTAAATCCACCTTTAACACGAAATTCTTCTGATAAGTGGTCATAATCTGACATCAATTTATCAAAGGCATCGCCTGTTAGCTCAGCCATTTGCATTTCCATCTTACGAAGACGAGATTCCATGCCACGCACATCATCAAAAACGTGCAACATTTCATCAAAAATGGTATTTTCTGACTCAAAACGGCTATCTTGCGCCAAATATGACAAACTTAAGTCACGTTTTGTATTGATTTCACCTGATGTTGGTGCTTCTTCACCGACTAAAATTTTTAACAACGTTGATTTACCAGCACCATTTCGCCCAACAAGCGCGATGCGGTCTTTTTCATCAACTTGAATATTAATATTGTCAAATAAGACATCGCCCGAAAATGAGCGTTCAATTTTGTTTCCTTGTAAAATAATCATATGTCTATTTTAACAAATCCTCACTCGTTAAACTAGGATAATATCAAAAAATCTGCTCAAATGAGCAGATTTCATTACTATTGATTATAAATCGATTGCACTTTTTGGATATCAACCATTTGAATGCCGTAGTATGATCCTGAAGACTGCATGACAGATTCTTCATTGTCATCGTGGTTAAGCCCAATCGCATGCCCCAATTCGTGCTCTGCTGTGTAGACGATACGATTGTGTGTGTAGCCATAATCATTGTCAAGCAAATAATAGGTATTTAACTTAACATCCACATGTGTAATCTGATTAGTCAGAGCATTGGTTTCTGTCTCAGCAAGTCCAGCCGCCTTGGAACTAGCATCAGAATACTCCGTCGCCACAATATTAGCAGAACTTTCATCACTCACAAGCGTAAAGGTAAAAGCACCCGTCGCATTCCAAGCATTGATAGCTTCTTCATAAGCATTGACCAAAGTTTTATTGGTCGTTTTAATATAAACCGTTGCTGAATTACTTGACCAGCGCGCACCAGAATAATGCGTGAAATCATCGGTCGATAAATCTTTTAAATTCTTAGCAATATCATCTTTATTATCCTGAAAATAAGCTGTCGCACTATTAGCAGCATCTAAAATGGAATTTGCTAACTGTGAGCTACTGTTATTGGCATAATAAAGCAGACCAAAACACACAATCGCAATCAAAATGATTGTCTTGATAATAGCCCAGAAAAAATTCCAGATAATATTAATAATGAGGCTTGGAATGAAAAAGATAATCTTAAATAGTGTTCTCATACCTATCCTCTCTTTCTAGAATTCTAAGCATTAACAAATTACCTCGGGCTATAGTATAACAAGCTAAGCTTAAAAAAACAAGAAAAAATAATCATTTTAATCCCAGTCAACCACTACGATTCATCATAATAAAAAAAAAGAAGTTGAGAACTTCTGTCTCAACTTCAATAATCTTCTTATCTCACTTCCATAACGACTGGTAAGATAGCTGGGCGACGTTTGGTTTGGTCGAAGAGGAATTTAGCCACTTCATCGCGGACAGCTCCCTTTAATTCACCCCAGTCAAAACTATCTTGTTCCAAGTAGTTTTCAACGGTTTGGTTAACCAATTCAGCTGATTCGCGAAGAATATCACGGCTCTTCTTAACGTAAACAAATCCACGTGTGTGAATTTTTGCTTTTGATACAATTTTCTTTTCGCGTTTATTAACAGTCAAGGCAACGATGAAGATACCATCTTCTGACAAGACTTTACGGTCACGAAGAACGATGTTTCCGACATCACCGATAGCATTACCATCAATCATGACATCCCCTGCTGGTACACTACCTTCATGGTTGAAACCATTTTTACCAAGAACCATAACATCGCCGCGTTTGACGATGTAGATGTTTTCAGGGTACATTCCCACTTCTTGTGCCAATTCAGCATGAGCTGCCAAATTACGGTACTCACCTTGAACTGGAAAAAGGTATTTCGGTTGAAGAAGGTTAAGCATCAACTGCAAATCACGTCCATTGGCATGACCTGAGACATTAAGTGTCTTCGTAATAAGATTAACCGTACCACCAGCTTTGTAAATTAGGTTTTCAACACGCGCAACTGCTGCTTCTTTTGAAAGACTTGGTGTTGTAACGATGTAAACCAAATCGCCATCTTTAATTTGAATATAACGGTGACGACCAAGTGCCATCCTGTGTAGACCATTAATTGGTTCACCCATACGACCAGCTTCAAGAATAATCAATTCATGGTCTTCGTATTTGTGCATGTCTTTTGGTTTAATGATTAATTTTTCATCAACCAAACGAAGACGTTTCATGCGAATCGCTGTGCGAACAATGTTTTCAGCGTCAAAACCAGTCAAGACTACACGACGACCATATTCAGCAGCTGAGTCAAAGACTTGTTGGATACGCACAAGGTTTGAAGCAACCGCAGCAATGATAACGCGACCTTCAGCGTCAGCAATAGCGCTATACATTTCAGCAGCAACTTCTGCTTCGCTTGCTGTCATGACGTGACTTGTAGCATTAGCAGAATCAGAAAGAAGGGCAAGTACACCTTCGCGTCCAATTTCAGTCAAACGTCCCAAGTCAGTACGGTAATATTTACGCGCCGCTTGGTCAAACTTAAAGTCACCTGTATAGACGATGTTTCCTTCATCGGTACCAACTACAATCCCTAAACTTTCAGGAACTGAGTGAGTTGTTTTGAAGAATGAAATTGTCGCATCGGCAAATTCGATTTCAGTTTCAGCGTCGATAACGTGGAAATTATTGAATTTCTTAACGTTGTTATTTTTCTTAACAAAGAGCTTCGCTAACTCAATAGTAAGTGGTGAACCAAAGACTGGCGCTTTGAATTCTTGCAAAATATAAGGCAAAGCTCCAATAGCATCGGCGTGCCCGTGTGTCAAGAAAATCCCTTGCACACGTTTTTTGTTTTCAATTAGGTAATCAAGGTTCGGAATGACTTCATCCACACCAAGTTGCTCATTTTCAGGATACTTCAGTCCAGCATCCAAAACGAAAATTGAGTCATTAACTTCTACCACATAGAGGTTTTTTGCATTTTCACGAACCCCACCTAGGGCAATAATTTTAATATCGCTCATGACGATGTTTTCTCCTCATTTTATTTTTTTATACGTGCAAACCAAGTTTGCTTATTTCTTTTACTAACGGTCCTCGCCTCCAAAAAGGTTAGCAAGTCGAATTACAGCAATTTAATTGTAACATATTTTCAGCAGTTTTTCTTCTTTATGATTTGGAAAAGTCACTCAAGGTACAAAAAAACGCCCGAGGGCGTTTCATTTTATTCAAATAATTGATAGTAATCAGCGATTGCCATTTTGGCTTTTTCGTCTTGATTGAGGTCTTTGATGATTTTTCCGTCTTTCATGACAATCAAGCGATTACCGTATTTCAGAGCATCTTCCATGTGGTGTGTAATCATGAGCGCTGTCAACTGATCTCCCGTCACAAATTCATCTGTCAGGTTCATTAATGACACACTTGTTTTGGGATCAAGAGCTGCTGTGTGTTCATCAAGTAAAAGTAGCTCTGGACGTTTTAGCGTTGCCATCAAAAGACTAAGGGCTTGACGTTGCCCACCTGATAAAAGGCCAGTCGGCGTATCCAAATGTTTTTCAAGACCATTGCCAGTTCGTGCCACCAATTTCTTAAATTCATCTGTAAAACTGTGAATTTTTCGTGGCAAAAGCCCACGTTTTTCACCACGGTATTTGGCAATTAAGATATTTTCAGCCACTGTCATACGAGGTGCTGTTCCCATTTTAGGGTCTTGAAAGACACGCGCAAGGTAATTAGCACGTTTTTCAGCAGGCAGATGCGTCACATCTTTTCCAAGGATTGAAATGCTTCCGCTAGTTAACATCAAAGTCCCAGCAATCACATTGAAAAGAGTTGATTTACCAGCACCATTTCCACCTAAAATCGTTAAAAAGTCATGTTCATAAATGGTCAAATTCACATCGTCAAGGATTGTTTTGACCTCATCAAGTCCGTTATTAACTTGAACTGTTGCATTTTTTAATTCGACAATTTTTTTCATCGTGATAAGGTCACTCCTTTAAAGAATTTATTTTTAAGAACAGGAACCATAAGACAAATGGCTAGGATAATGGCACTGAATAATTTGAGGTAGTTGGTATTGAAGCCAAGAGCAATCACACCTGTGATTAAGAATTGGTACAAAATTGACCCGACCACAATGGCAATCAAACGTTCAAGTAGTGTCAAACCAGTTGAGTAAAGCACCTCTCCGATAATAATACTTGCAAGACCGATTACAATAACACCAATCCCTTTTGACACATCAGCGTAGCCATCTTGTTGGCTGACAAGAGCCCCTGACAAAGCAATCAAACCATTTGAAATGGTAAGTCCCATAACTTCCATGCGGTCAGTATTGATTCCAAAGCTCTTTGCCATATCTCGGTTATCACCAGTGGCGATATAAGCCTGACCAAGACGTGTATAAAGGAAGAAAATCAACGCTGAAATGACGATTACCACTGCCAAAAGACCAATTACCAAAAGATTTGTACTATCAGCAAATGGAAGCAAGGCTTGCAAAGGCTTGATGTTAAGCAAACCAAGATTGGCACGTTTCATAACCATAAGCATAACTGAGTTACATGACGTCATTACCAAAATCCCTGCTAAAAGCGTCGGAATTTTTCCTTTGGTGTAAAGAAGACCAGTAACAAGACCTGCTAAACAACCCGCAAGCATACCTGTCAAAGTAGCTAACAAAGGGTGTGTCCCGTGATTCATCAAAGTAACAGCCACTGCTCCACCAAGAGGGAAAGACCCTTCAGTCGTCATATCTGGAAAATTAAGAATTCGGAAAGTCAGGTAAATTCCTAAACCAAGAATCCCCCACAAAAGTCCTTGTGAAACTGACGAAATAATCATATGATGTTTTCTCCTTCTCTCCTAATTTTCATCTGCTTTGACAGCTACTGTTGCTTTTGACAGCATGCTATCTGGAATTGTAATGCCAAGTTCTTGAGCTTCTTTTAAGTTAAGGGTTGGGGTACCAGTATTAACGATGTTAACTGGGACGTCTGATACTTTTTTACCAGCAAGTAATTTGATAGCAATTTTTGCTGTTTCAACCCCTAAATCATATTGACTTTGAGCGACTGAAGCGATGCTTCCTTGTTCAACCATGGTGTCCACACATGAATAAACTGGAATCTTAGCAGCGTTTGCTGAGTTAACAACAGTTGAAAAAGCTGAGGCAATGGTATTATCTTGTGGGACAAAAACAGCATCGACTTTACCAGTCATGACAGACATGGTTGTTTTAATTTCGTTGGTTGATGGGACGGCGTATTCAATCACGTTGATACCTGCCGCTTTAGCGTACTTTTTAAAGTCAGCCACTTGAGATACGGAATTATCTTCGCTGCTAGCATACAAGACTCCGATTGTCTTAGCGTTTGGTGTAATTTCTTGAATCATCTCAACCGTTTGTTTAATCGGCACTTTGTTAGAAACTCCTGTTACGTTTCCTTCTGGTTTTTTCAAATTCTTAACCAATTTTGCTCCGACTGGGTCTGAAATAGCTCCCATCACAACCGGAATGTCTTTGGTTGCTGAGGCTAGACCTTGGGCAGCTGGTGTTGCAATACCAATGACCACATCATTTTTAGCATGAACCAATTGTTTACTCATGGTTTGGATTTTACTTTGGTCACCTTCGGCATTCAAAACGGTAATCTTCGCATTTGCTTTGTCATAACCAGCATCAGCTAAGCCATCTTCAATCCCTCTTTCAATTTCATCAAGAGCATCGTGGGTAACATATTGTAAAATACCGATTTTGATGTCTCCATTTTTCGCTGACTCATTTTTAGTCTGGTCATAAATCATTGAACCAGCTACTAACATGACAAGGGCAATAAGTGTTCCAATAAGTGCTTTATTTTTCATTTGTTATCTCCGTTGAACAATCTATTTTCTTAATAGCATATTTTCATCCTAAAGAGTCAACTAAAAAGAAAAGCGTCTAGTAATTGCTTACTACACGCTTTTTTATCTTGTAACTAAGATTAGCGCATAAATACTTTTTAGAAGTACTCCAAAAGTCGTATCTATGCAACAACATAAACACAACTTTTACATACGCCAACTTTGCCAACTTGTAAGAGTTTGTGTCATGTTCATATCTTAGCTTCCTCCTGTGTTTTTTAATAATTATAACCTAAATTCTGAAAATTTCAAGTTCTTTTCGAAATTTTCTTATTTTTATTCAAAACACTTATTTGCCAAGCTCAAACTTTAGCTTAAATGCTGGATAAAACTTCTAATAACCTTTGGAAGAGTGCGATAAAAATAGGGTTTATAGAGTCTCTCTTTCCAAGTATGAGCTCCAATACCATAAACGCTCAAGTCAAGAGCTGGAATATCAAGACTTCTAATCGTCTCAACTGGCAAAGGATAAATCGCATCCATCAGAGGAAAATTTGCTTTTAGTTTTTCAATGTCTTCTGGACTTTCTCGCATCGCAAGATAACTAGAATCACTTAAAAATGGGGAAAAACGACGTTTCACAAAATGTTCTTCAGGAAATTCTGTCATCATTTTTTCAAGCGCTTGGTCAACATCGCTGTCACGGTCAGTATAATTGCGAGGACAAAATGGCGGCGCTAAAAAGATAATCACTTTTACTTCATCAGACTGTGTTTTTGCCTCAAGGTAGTCAATTAAATCAAAGCCAACTTCTCGTTTGTCATAATATTCGATAGTTTCAAAGCACTTCCTAATCAAGGCTTGGCTATCAAAACTTTTTTCTCCAAAACATCTAGATACTGCGAAAAAGTCATCACAGTAATATCATGTGAAATCTATCTATGAATATGACTTCTTTCCGAATAAATCTTAAATCATTCTTTATAACGTCTTGAAGCCTCATGGACAGCCTCACGACTAGCTTCCATTAAGGTGTCCAAAATGGTATCTGCACTTTTTTCATATAAGAAAGTATTGAAATAAAGATTGGCACGCTTGTTTGTGTGGATATTATAAAAATCCTTGCAACCTCGTTGTAAAAGCACAGAACTTGGCAATACATCTTCATTGTCAATTTTTTCAACTAAATCAAGGTTGGTATTGATTTTAAGATTAATCTCACTAGAAATCATTGTGTCATCAATGCCCATTAGGCAACTGCCAACATGCGTTTCTCTCCCTTTGATGTAAAAACATGTCAACATTTTTCTAGCTGCGCCTGTGTAGATATATTTCTTATCATCACCGTCATATGATGGCGAAATAAAATCTGTATTGATAGCCACTTTAAAATCATAGCCAGCTAGCTTTACGCAAACGTAAAAGTTCACTTGAGACTTGAATAGCACCCGTATGGTCATTTTCCTCAACACAATTGGTCACCACAAGTAAATTACAGGAAAGTTCATCCATGTGTTCCATGTAATAGAAAAGTGTTGCAATATTGACCGCATCGCCCGATTTCATGTCAAGAATACCTCGTCCAAAGAGCCAATCATCTGATTTAGCATGCTCTTGAACGACAGGGTCATTGTCATAATCTTTTAAAAAATCTATCAGAGTATCTGGATCATTTGCGATTGTCTTTAGCGGACCATAATCCTCTATGCCTACGGTGTCCATATGCGAGTGTAAAATGACAGTCTTAGTTGTTCCTGATTTTTTGAGCAGTGCAAAATTATTTTTTCGTTTCAAGGAGTCATTTTCTAAAACTTACTGCCAGAGGTCTTCTGAGTGAGCTTTAAAATACGGTGCTGCAATAAGTTATAGATGGCATCTGCCAGCTTAACTTCACCTTCTATGCCATTTACCGAAAGAATGGACACCAAATATTTAGTAATTGCTTCGATGCGCTCTGGCAAACTGTAGGCTTCAATCGTTTCAAATTTCATGATGATACTCCTTTAAAATGGCAACTGCATTTTTAACCGTTTGAACTTGCAAGGTGTTCAGACTTTCTTGACTATAAAAGGCTGAATGCGGCGTTAGAATAACATTCTCACGTCCAAGCAAAGGATTGTTAATCAGGTCTGGATTTTCACTCTCTAAAACGTCCAAACCAGCACCAATCACTTCACCTTCATCAAGTGCTTCTACCAAGGCTGCTTCATCAATCAGACTCCCACGTGCCACATTGATAAACAACACTGGCTTTTTCAATTTCTTAAAGAAATCACGATTAAAGAAATGCTCATTTGCCGAATTAGCAAATAAATGCAAGCTAATCACATCAGCTTCTGCTTGGATAGTCTCAACCGAGACCAATTTGACCCCGATTTCTTATGCCATCTCTTCTGGCAAAAAAGGATCGTAGTCAATCACTGACATGCCAAAACTTTTCGCACGTTTTGCTACTGCTTGACCAATTCGACCAAGACTAAAAATTGCCAAAGTTTGCGAAGATAAACGCTTTACTTCACCAGCTTTTTGATAACTCCAAAAACCAGCTTCAATGTATTTACGATGAATAAAGAGTTTTTGATTTAGTGCTAGTAATAGAGCAATCGTGTGGTTGGCAACATCTTCTGTCGAATGCGCTCCTAAATTCCGAATAGCAATGCCTAACTTCTCTGCATACTCACAATCAATGGTATTTATTCCCGTAGCATTAACCGCAATTCCTTTTAAATCTGGAAATTTTGCCAGAATATTTTCCTTCATCGGGCAAAGAGAGCTCATCGAAAAAATTGACAAGGGTGAAGAATCGCTTTTCTTACTCTATCACACGACCAGCAGTTATCACAATTTCTTAAAAGAATTTATCAAGATTAACCAGCTGCCAACCCAACATCATATTTCTATCGATAACCTCTCACTGATTGAGCACGAGGTCCTGGTCCTTAAAGGTACTGGCATTACCATTGTTAGTCAAGATACCGCAGAACGTCTGCTTGAAAATTCCAATATCATTTCAAGCTCTAAAAAGCTAAAAGACATTTTCATCAAAACCTACGCCATCGTCAAAATGGAAAATAAGCATTACCTAGACCTTCTAACAATCATTCAAAAATTAAAAAAATCGTAAGGGACAGACTTTCCCATATCGCAGAGCCCATATTTTGCAAGGGTTATGGTATAATAGAAGAATTGAAAACATGAGATTAGAAAGGAGACGTCGTAAGCTTCTTATCGCTCTCGGTTAGCTAGCATTACGACAACTTTAATCATGTCATTTGATGGTTTTTTCCTACACCATTTAACCAAAGAATTACAAGATGAGCTTCTCTACGGACGCATTCAAAAAGTTAATCAGCCCTTTGAGCACGAGCTTGTTTTAACCATTCGTAATAACCGTAAAAACTATAAACTGTTACTTTCTGCCCACCCTGTTTTTGGGCGTCTGCAAATTACTAAAACAGACTTTCAAAACCCTCAAACACCTAATACCTTTACCATGATTATGCGTAAATACCTTCAAGGTGCGGTTATTGAAAACATCACACAAATTGAAAATGACCGTGTTTTAGAAATCGCCTTTTCAAATAAAAATGAAATCGGTGACAACATCAAGGTCACCTTGGTTGTTGAAATCATGGGCAAACACAGTAACATCATCTTGATTGATAAGGCTGAAAGTAAGATTATCGAATCTATCAAGCATATCGGTTTCTCACAAAACAGCTACCGAACAATCTTGCCTGGTTCAACTTACATTGCACCACCAAAAACTGATGCTAAAAATCCTTTTACCGTTTCAGATGAAAAATTATTTGAAATCTTACAAACCGAGGATTTGGCACCACGTCATCTTCAAAAACTTTTCCAAGGTTTGGGACGTGATACCGCTGAAAATTTGGCAGCTCAGCTTAGTGATGACAAACTCAAACAGTTCCGTGCTTTCTTTGCTCGACCTGTCCAGCCAAATATGACTGACAAATCATTTGCAGCGGTGCCATTTAATAATAGCGGTCAAACTTTTGACAGCCTTTCAGAGTTGCTAGATGTTTTCTATCAAGATAAAGCTGAACGCGATCGCGTCAACCAACAATCAAGCGACTTGATTCACCGTGTTCAAACTGAACTCGATAAAAATATCAAAAAGCTAGCAAAACAAGAAAAAGAATTGGCAGCTACTGAAAACGCCGAAGAATTCCGCCAAAAAGGCGAACTCTTAACCACTTATCTCTCAATGGTGCCAAACAATCAAGACCAAGTGGAACTTGATAACTACTACACTAATAAAAAAATCACTATTGCTCTTGATAAAAGTTTGACCCCTAACCAAAATGCTCAGCGTTATTTCAAAAAATACCAAAAACTAAAAGAAGCTGTCAAACACTTAACAGGGCTTATCGAAGAAACAAAACACACAATCACTTATCTTGAAAGTGTTGAAACTTCTCTTAGTCACGCTTCTATCTCTGATATCGAAGACATTCGTGAAGAGTTGGTGGAAACTGGTTTTGTCAAACGCCGCACGCGCGATAAACATCACAAACGTAAAAAACCAGAGCAATACCTTGCTTCAGATGGTAAGACAATCATCATGGTTGGACGCAACAACCTGCAAAATGATGAATTAACCTTCAAAATGGCGAAAAAAGGTGAACTCTGGTTCCACGCTAAGGATATTCCAGGTAGTCACGTACTCATCAAGGACAATCTTAACCCAAGCGATGAAGTCAAGACTGATGCCGCTGAATTAGCAGCTTATTACTCAAAAGCTCGCCTATCAAATCTTATCCAAGTCGATATGATTGAAGCTAAAAAACTCAACAAACCTACTGGTGCCAAACCTGGTTTTGTCACATACACTGGTCAAAAAACACTTCGCGTTACACCAACCGAAGAAAAAATCAATAGCATGCGCATTGAAAATAAGAAATAACTTGCTATTAAGATTGCAAAAAAGCATCGGCTAAAAGCCAATGCTTTTTGTTTATTCTTCAGTTTTATCGATTAATTTTGAGTGACGGTAACCATAAGCAAAGTAAATGATTGTTCCAATCACAAAGGCAACGATAAAGCAATACCATGTCTCAAGCTTACATTGTGTCATCAAAGCCAAGCAAACCACAATTGATAATATTGGCAAAAATGGCACCCAAGGTGCTCTGAATTCCCCTTCTTTTGGCTCACCAAAATCTTTACGAAGTTTGATAACCCCAAAAGCAAGCAAGATAAGGTATGCAAGTGTCACAATATTAACTAACAAAGCTAGAATTTCCAAAGGAAAAACTCCCGAGAAGAACATTGTGACAATCCCAACAAATATAGTTGCTTTCTTAGGAACCTTGCTCTTCGGTGTTAATTCTTGGAATTGCTCAGGCAAAAGCCCATCACAACTGACATTGTAAATCACACGTGACAAGGCAAACATCATAGAAATACATACCGTTACCAATGTAAAAATAACCACAACAGAAACAATATTACCTACTAATGAAAAACCAATGCTACGTAAAACAAATGGTACCACGTCAGCTGTATTTAATTTAGTATAGTGAACAGTTCCAGTTAAAACCAAAGTAACCAAAACATACAATAAAGTTGTCAATCCAATTGAAAAGAAGATACCTTGCGGAATTTTCTTTTGAGGTTCTTTGGTCTCATCAGCCGCCATAGAAATTGATTCAAATCCAAGAAAAGCAAAGAACATCAATGACGCACCAGCCATGATACCAACTTTTCCACCATAAATTTGACCAAATCCGAACGGTGTGAAATCACTCCAGTTTTGCGTATTAATTGCTGTCAAACCAAGAGCAATAAATATAAGCAAAACCGCTAATTTAAAGATAACCAAAATAGAATTAAATCTCAATACCGTTTGAACCCCTAGTACAACAAGGGCTGTCACACAAAGTAATAAGATAACAGGAACAATATCAATATAAGTTCCCTTTGCAGGATTAAAAGGACCACTCAAAGCTGTCGGCAAACTAATGCCAAAAGTTTTCAAGAAAGCTTTTAAATACTCTCCCCAACCAGAGGCTGCCGTTGAAATCGCTCCTGCAAATTCAATCATCATAAACCAACCTGCAATCCAAGCTGGGTACTCTCCAAAAACAGTATACAAATAGCGATACACACCACCTGAATGAGGCAATCTTGAAGAAAATTCTGCAAAGAATAAAGCTGACATGGTTACACAGATAGCAGCAATAATAATTGAAATAGTAATCGCAGGTCCTGCATATTGAGAAGCGCCTACTCCTGTTATCGTGAAAATCCCAGTCCCAACAATCGAACCTACCCCTAAAAAGATAAGTTCAGCAAGCCCCAGGCGTCGTTGCAAATGGCTTGTCTTTTGCGCCATCGGGGTCTTTCGAAAAATATCCATACATTCTCCTGTTATTTGTTTGAAATCGTCATGCAATTCTTATAATTCTATCAATTCTTGATACAAGATTCACATGCACAACGTCTTTTATTTTAGGATAAATATAAGTAAAAATCAACTCTATACCTCATTTTTATCCGTAAAAAAACACATTGCTAAAAAAAGATAAACTCGTTTTTAGAAATGTGCCTTTTTCATATGCGATAACTAGACGATTTATTCGCTTTTTTTGATGTCTTCTTTCAATTCGTCCATGTTAAATTTTGCAAAAAGGTATTTGCGGTCTTGAACTGGGAAACGTTGATCAAGTTGGTCAACAGGTCCTACTTCAACCACACCTTCTGAAATCACAAAATCCATCACATGACCACCAAAGGTTAAATCATCTGAAATAAAGTGTAAATGATAACCAGCAACACTTACTCCGTGGAACATCTTAGGTGTCCAGATACCCACAATAGTCCCTGTGACATTTTCACGTGAATATTCGGGTTGGCGTGTTGCAACTTCTGCAAATTTTGTATTTGGCGCAGATTTGGGAATCATGCGAACATGCATGTTAGAAAAAGTCCCCTTAATTTTAATTGAACGGAACAAGTTCACACCATCATAATACGACTCGATACGTTTTTTCAACTCTGCATCTGTCATTTCAAAACGTTGTTTGAAAATCACTTCAGCTTGATGAGGAACAACTGCAGCGTAAGGAACTTTGACATCATCAGAAACCTCAACAATTTCAGGTTTCCCGTTTGAACCGATAGCTTGATAGGCTTTACCGTCTAGAATAATCAACTCTCCATCAATAGAATCGAGTGTTCCGATTCCCAAATCACCGTGCTCTAGTAACTCACCAATGGTTAAGGTACCACCATAAAGACCAGCCATTAGGGCACTTAAGGTATTATATTGAAAAAGTTTAATTGCTTCTGACATATTCTCCTTCACTTTCGTCATTAAAAATTAACTGTCATTAATATTTTATTGCCAAATTCGTTAAATTGCAAGCTTAATAAAATTCGTCTGGTAAGATTGTTTCACCAAGTTTGATATTATCTTTGTAATCGATTGGAATATCGATAAGAACTGGACCATTGGCTGCTTCAGCAAGAGCTTTTTTGAAGGTCGCTTCAAAACCTTCTTTGCTATCAACACGGTAACCTTTAGCACCAAAACTTTCAGCATATTTCACAAAATCAACAGGACCAAAATCAACGCCTGAAGAACGACCGTATTTCATCTCTTCTTGGAATTCAACCATATTGTATTTACCATCATTCCAGATAATGTGAACAATTGGTAAATTAAGACGTACTGCAGTTTCTAATTCTTGTGCTGAAAAAAGGAACCCACCATCTCCAGACACTGAAACAACTGTCGTATTTGGACGAACAAGTGCTGCTGAAATTGCCCAAGGAAGTGCAACTCCAAGGGTCTGCATGCCGTTTGAAAAGAGCAGATGACGTGCTTCGTATGATTTGAAATAACGTGCCATCCAAATGTAGTGACTACCAACGTCAACAGTGACAGTCATATCATCTGTTGTATTTTCTTGTAAGACATCAATAACATCAAGCGGGTGAACCAAACCTTCCTTGGAATTACGATCAAATTTGACATCTTCGACAACATTTTTCTTCAGATTTTGCAAATAATCTACTGATGCTTTTGTCAAAACATAACCATTAACGGCAGGCAAGAGCAAGTCAATCGTATCCGCAATGTTACCAATCAATTCACGTTCTGGTTGGAAATAAGTATCGATTTCAGCTTGCGCAACGTCGATAACAATAATACGAGCTGAAATTTCAGCATTCCAATTTCGGGCTTCATACTCAATTGGGTCATAACCAATAGCAATAACTAGGTCAGCTTTTTTAAGCAACATGTCACCTGGCTGATTGCGGAAAAGCCCAACACGTCCAAAGAAAGTGTCTTCTTCAAGTTCACGCGATACGATACCTGCCCCTTGGAAAGTTTCAACAACTGGTAATTTTACAGCATCCAATAACTTACGAATAGACTTTGTAACTGCACGCGTTGAAGCACCATTTCCCAGAAGAAGAACTGGTAAGTCGGCATTTCGGATAGCTTGCGCTAAATAGTTGATATCACCAACTGACGCAGAACCCAATTGAGGATCTGTTAATGGCTTGATTGCTTTTACGGAAACCAAACTGTCAGTCACATCTTGTGGAATGGAAACAAAGCTTGCACCACGTTTACCTGACTTTGCCACACGATAGGCATTAGCAATTGTTTCAGAGAGAGTATCTGGCTCATGAACTTCTACAGCATATTTTGTAACTGGTTCCATCATCGCAACGTTTTTCATTGATTGGTGTGAACGTTTCAACAAGTCACAACGTTTTACTTGTCCTGAGATGGCAAGAACTGGGTCACCTTCATCAGTCGCCGTTACAAGCCCAGTTGCTAAGTTTGACACACCAGGACCACTTGTTGTAATTACAACACCTGGATTACCTGTGATACGTCCGATACCTTGCGCCATAAAGGCTGCATTTTGCTCATGACGTGCAACAATCAATTTTGGACCTTTGTCTTCAAGTGTATCGAAAACACGGTCAATTTTTGCGCCCGGAATACCAAAAACGTATTCGACGTCATGGTTAATAAGACTATCTACAACAAGATCAGCCCCATATTGCTTTTGTTCAGTCATTTTATCTCCTATATGTCTTTAGATGACTAATTAAGAACATATTTTAAAGTTCCAATACATCACAATTTCAAGAAAATCTGGCGATAAAATTAGTCAAATCTAAATCACAAATTTTTATTTTTTCACAAATATGAATCAATTATACCATAGTTTTACGAAAAGTTTGTGAAATTTCGCTTGTGAAATTTTTATTTATCTTTCTAAAGTAAGATTGAAAACATTCTTGAAAATTACAAGAAAAAACACGACGAAATTGTCGCGCTTTTTACTCTATTTTTTTCGTCTTGTTCTGACAAAATCATAGATGGTCATCAAGATAAAACCACCAAATACCACAAGAATATTGCGAAGTGGTTCACCACTTTGATCAAAGAATGATAGCAAAACAAAAATGATAATAACCGTTATCAGGTTACTAGCCAAAAGACTCTTAAAATTCATCTTCATTTAAAAATTCCACCATATTGACATCATCTGGAACCATGGTTAAGTAACGTTTAGCCACATCTTTGGCACGATCTGTATAACCAAATTCGCGCAAAATATAAGCATAGTCTTGCAAGAATTCTGGATTATCTGCCAAATTCGTTGCCAAATCATCATAAATCTTGAGGGCTTTTTTATCAGCTTCAAGCGCTTGATAGGCTTTGGCAATGTTCCATTTAGTAAGGACATTATCAATGTTGTCACGATTAAGGGCAACAACATCGTTATAGCGTTCTTCTTCTAAGTACAAGTTAGTCAAACGCATCAAAACATCTTCATCATCAACTGCTACGTCTTTAGCTTTCAAAAGATAGCTTTCGGCTTGTTTTGAATCATGCAACTCATATGAAAATTGAGAAGCTGCTAGCAATAGATTCGTATCAAATTCATTCTTAGCTAAACCTTTTTGAACCAAACGAAGTGCTTCTTCAGTTTTGTTTTCTTCATGAAGAGATTGTGCGTAAACATACTCATACCCTTCAAAGTCAGGATTCATTGTCTCCAATTGTTTGAAGTAAATATTTGCTTTTTGGTATTCATCTTGATCATACAAAATTGTCGCTAATTCAAAGATTGTATTGTCATCGTATTCAATCTCAATAGCTTTTTCAAGAAACTCGATAGCTGCTTCAAATTTTCCGAGACTGGCATAAGCACGACCGATACGTTGATAAGTTGACACACCAGTTAATTCAAGAATATCTCGATTATCTAGTTTAGCGTATTCTTTGATAGCTTGATTGTAATTACCAAGTTCCATTTCGATTTCAGCCAAACCAAAAATAACCAAAGGTTCATCACTAATCTGATTCGCTTGGAGAAGTTTTTCACGCGCAACGTCAGCTAGCCCTTCCATTTCATAGATATCTGCCATAACAAGCAAAGCAGACAAATAAGCATCGCTCTCAGGCGAAATCGCATCAAGATATAAGAAAGCACCTTCGATGTCACCATCTTCTGTCGCAATCTGAGCTAGGTTAATATTAACTTCAGGATAATCTTCACGTTCTTGCAAATAAATTTCTTTTGCTTGTGGCAAGAAACCAATGCTCTCAAGATACTCTGCTAATTCCAAAAGAGTCTCAGCATCGTCTTCTTTCAAAGCTCGTTTAAAATATTTATTGGCATGCTCTAAATCTTGACTCTGAATTGAGGCAACCATTTTTTCACTATTTAACATCTTTTGATTCTTCTTCTCCTTCTTCTACAATTAACTCTTCTTCATATAAACCACTGACAGCTTTGTACCAGTCAAAAATTTCTTTAACAACCACCTTGATAGAGGCATAAACCGGAATTCCAAGGAACACTCCCCAAATACCAAACATTGAGCCAGACGTTAGCAAAATAAACATAATGGTAATCGGATGGATGCTTAGCTTGCTTCCCAAAACCAAAGGTGCTACAAAACGCCCTTCAATCGTTTGTTCAACCACGAAGGTCACAAGAATCTTAATCAGCATAATTGGTCCTTGAACAATCCCCATAATCACAACTGGAACCATAGCTAAGAAACTACCAAGATATGGAATCATATTAAGGAAGCCTGCAATAATACCAAAAGTTGCCGCATAACGCAAACCAATCATATTAAAGAAGATTGTGAACATGATTCCAACAACAATTGCAACGGTTACTTGACCTTGAACATAACCAGCAAGCTGCTTGTTGATATCTCCAAGAATACGTGACGTTGGACGACGCATTCTAGTCGGAAGTGCCTTAATTAACCCCTCTTTCATCTTATGACTATCTCTTAAGAAATAAAAGAGAATGAACGGTGACATAATGATAGCTAAGGTCACGCGAGCAATGGCGCTAGCAAAGCTTGATGCCCAGTCAATAGCATTCTTAGAAAAGCTTTCCGCATAATCAACAGCTTTATCACTGATATTAGCCAACATATCTTGCAATTCTGACTGATAATTAGCCAACCAAGGACTCTTCAAAAGTTTAGAACTTTCAACGTTGACACTTTTAACATAAGCAGGTAAATTCTCAACAAATGAGGTTAATTGCCCTTCAATCATAGGAATAAAACTTGCTACCGCCCAAATAAGCAGAGCCACAATAATAGCATAAACAATGAAAATTGAAGCCGTTCGGTTAACACCACGTCGTTCAATCAAGCCAACCAAAGGCTTAATCAGGTAGTAAAGAATTGCCGAAATTACCAAAGGAAGCATGATGATGGCTAAAAAAGACAAAACAGGTTTAAATAGAAATGAAATCTTAGTGAACAAATAAAGGATCAAAAAGACAAGAAAAGTGACCATAACTACCACAGTAGCTTGACTGTTTAAAACCCATTTAAAAAACCAAGACTCCGTAAATTTCTTTTCTTGATGACGCTCCATAAAAACTCCTCTCTCCAGACAACTTCAATAAGGACTACTTATCGCCATAAAAAGTAACACTCTTATCTACTAAGCGTTGCTTGTCATCATAAGTAAACTTAGCTGAGAAGAATGGCACATCATCTAAAATCCACTTAAAGATTTCATAGTCACCCTCCCAAGTTGGTTTTGATAACACCTTATCATAAGGAACCCACTCAAGAGTACCCTCACGTGATTCTTCGTCAGAGATTAATTGACCTTCAAAATCTGTCACCTTAAAGACGTAGGTATACCAATCGTGACCAGGCGTAAATTCAGGGAAAGTAATCACACCTTTAAAATCCATTTCCTTAACCTTAAAATGCGTTTCTTCAAAAATTTCACGTTTAGCACATTCATCAGGCGTTTCACCTGCTTCAAGTTTACCACCAACCGAAATCCATTTTCCCTCATGAACATCATTAGGCTTTTTATTACGATGCAAAAGCAAAAGTGCCTCACCGTTATCAATATAACAAATTGTCGCTAACTTCGTCATCTTTCTCTTCTTTCTCGTTTTCTTCTATTGTACCAGAAAACCAAACACAATTCTTGAATCAAAGCATAACTTGTAAAATAATTCTAGGTTTTTATAGATATTTTTCAATTAACCCTATCTTAGCTTTACTTTTTTCTCAAAAGATAAAAAAAGCCCCGCAGCAAGCGTGGCTTGATACGATAGGCTTTTTAAATTATTTATCAAGAACTTTTTGTGTTTTAGATGATGATATTTCATTGATATATAATAGTAGAAAACACTGTAAAATAAGCATTTATAAGATAGAAACTATATTGCTTTTTGAAGTTAAAAACACAAAAGTTTCAAACTTATGCCCCAAATTTGCCCCAAAATTTAAATATTTAAGGCACTGCTGTTATAACCACAATTTAGTGATAGGTCCGTTTTAACGAAAACAAAAAAAGGACTAGCTCACGCTAGTCCTGAAAAGAAGTCCTGCTGTGTTTAGTTTAACGTGTGCTCGCCAGCCCACACATGCCTATCTAGTAAGACCTTTACACTCTTACAGCAACTATTATACCATATTAATTATTTTATTGATATACCGCGCTTTCTAGCACTCATCCCCGCCTATTCCCCGCCTTAAGCTTTTATGGACAAGGCTTTTTTTATTGCACTAAAAACACCCGAAAAAAATCGGGTGCAATTTGTAAGATAAAAAAAGTACCTCGAAAGAGGTACTTATAGTATAACATAATTTATTAGATAAGTTCAAGAGCGAGTTTTTCGAGTTCTGGTTCAAGTTCTGGGAAAGCTGTATTGAGACCTGCGATGTCGTTTGCCCAAATCATAATGTTTTGTACTAAATTATCTTGTGCTTGATAAATACCTTCTCAGGAGTACGGATTTATCACAAATTTAAAACAACTAACTAAATGAGCCTTCGCTCTGCTTCAAATATATGCAACTTATTAGCTGATAGTCGTCTTAGGTCTGAGCTATGAGGAGCTACCTTACAACTTCCTAAGAGGTTCAATGACTAGGAAGGAATGGTTACCTCCAACGTTCACCCAACATTCAGAATCATAAGTATGTAACAATATATCCAATATATCCAATTTATCACTTGCGCTTTTGGTTACAGGAACTTTGACAACTTTAAAAAAACGTATTTACATCGCTTTGAACAGCAAAAAAGCGAGAACATCATTTGTTCTCGCTAGAGCTTAACTTTGCCACCCACTACAGTTGACAAAGAGCCACAAAAAAGGGACTGCACACTCTTCTTTTTAATATTTTCTTTTACATATATTGTTCTACATGTTCAATTTCTTTTTGTAGTTCTTTTTCATCGTACTTTTCATACTTACCAGCTTCGTGTACAATCTTTTTAATTTCATGCATGGCTTTTTTCTCAACAAGCCATTTTCTCATACTATGTTTTTTTGCATCTTCATTTAGAGAATCTAATTCTTCTAAATTTGAATCCAGTTTGTTCAAAACATCTGCAATTTTTACTAATGCTTCTGCTTCTTTTTCTTCATAGTTTGACATAATAGATACACTCCTTAAGTATTTGATGCCTTAAGTCTACTCCTCTATTATTTTATTTGCAAATAAAAAGCTCTATAATTTCTTAGCAGGATTTTACCCACTACAGAAATTATAGAGCTAGCATACGTTAGTCAGCCGATAATTATGGTAAAAAATGTGTAATCATTTTTTGTTTTAATTCATTAATTTTCCCACTTTTAGACAAATAATAAGCTTGATTTGCTATGATATCTGCCATTCTTATGTGTACTTTCTTTGCTGAATTACAGTATTCAAGTTTTATTTCTTGTAAATTTTCAAAAATAGGTGGATAAAATTTATTCCAATTATGATTATATGTTCCGTTTTTAAATTCTGCTTCCAAAGCTTCTTTTAACTCATAGCATCCGTTGGTTGCTGTCGTATGCTCATCATTGAAAATATACAATCTCTCAACTTCTTCGGATTTGATAATTTTTGAATCAATTAATTTTTCAAAAGCCCTTTTTAAACCTATTTTATAAGCATAATCCAAAAAGCGTTGCTTGCTCTTTTTATCTTCAAAAATCCTGTTCAAAACATTAGATTGTTTTATAACGATAGAAAAAGTTATCTCTCTGTTTAACGAACGAAACAAACTACTTTTATGTTTATTTGACAGTCTACACGCTTTTAATTCACCTTTTTCATATTTACGATGGTTTCTCCTCAATTTTTTCTCTGCGCCAATATACTTTCGTCCAGCATCATCTTTTGAATTAGCGTCTAAGAAAATTACACCACCAAAAACATAAATATCCTCGTGTTTCTTATCAAAAACACCTGACTCATCTGTATATACAAAAATATTCACTTTATTACTCCAAAAAAATAAGGTCGCCTTATAAAAGCGACCCCCTTGTGACTGACGAAGAATCCACTTCGCTTAAACGTTAATTCAGTTACACAAGTATACAGCGTACTACCTACCTGTAATTTTATTATATCTATGAGTTTTTAAAAAGTCAACAAAAAAATAAAATCATTTATTATTCTATCATTTTATAATTCATTTAGCAATAAACGCAAAACACGCCCCCAGCAAGAGCTGAGGGCATGTTAAAGTGTCTGCTATTTAATTATATCAAATTTACTTGTAGTAATTGACTAAATCGTCCTTGTCTCGACAAGAAAGCCACACAGTACCAAATTGTCCGAATTCAAATTTACGCCAGTAGTAACCACCATAGTAACCACCTTCACCAGTGTCTGCAATATGAGCTTCATCAATTTCAAAGCTGAAATACATTCCTGGTTTGAAGTCTTTATCTGCTCCGTCACGTACGTTATTACCGTTTTCATCAACCCAGTTTACCAATCCAACAGGGACACCGTTGTCATTCCAATCGAAGCCTACTGGCGCAAGGTAATCACATTTGATTTGGTAGATACCATTAACAAACGCAACATCATTTGCAAGATAATATGCTTTTGAATCTGGTTTGCGTGTAGGTGTTTGAGATACAGAAGTATTAGGTTGTTGGTTACCACCTGCACCATTATAACGCCATGCTTCAATGTATCGTGGTCGTTGAGCATTGTAGTATTGATCCCAGTTGTGAGAAGATACAGCTTGTCCAGCAGCACCACCAGTCCAGTAATCAACTGAGATAAATGTGTTAGCGTCTTCCATAACACCAACGTGTCCGCCAGCACCACCTGAAGTAGACATATCTGCACCCCATGACATCAATACGATATCACCACGTCGAGCAGTCCAGTCAGTATTGCGAGATACACGAATAAAGCCATTTTGAGCAAGTTGTGTACCAAGCGTTACAGTTGATGGTAGACCTTTGATAGGAATACCTGCTTCTTTCAAAGCTTGCGAGATTGAACCTGAACAGTCCGCTGTACCGTCTGAACCATTTCGACTTCCGTACATCGAATAAGTGAGTTTTCCTCGACGACTTTCAAACCAGTTGATTAAAACATCTGTATTCATTTATTTTCCTCCTTTGGTTTATCGTATGTTAAAGCTTTTTCGCTATCTTTAAATCCTGCAGTTGTTGGATCGTTAACAACTCCTAACAAAACAAGCAGTGTTAAAACTGTATTGACAACATCCTCAATGTTATCTGGTAGTTTCAAGCCCAATTGTTGTGCTAACAAAATCACTGTACTAGCAATAGCAATAAGTGTAGCTTTGTTTTTAAAACGTAATTTCCAATTAATCATGATAATTCCTCCAATTTAGTATCGATTTTTTCGACTTTTTCACTCAGATTGGTAATTTCGGTAGTTAGTCGAATAAGTGCTTCATTCTGTTTGTCGTGATTATCTAAACGTTTTTTAATTTCAACTAGTTCTTTATCACGCTGTTTTGCATTTTCTTCAAGAATTGTAGTGCGACGTTCGCTATTAGTCATGCGAGATTGAAAAAAAGTAAAGAGCGTCAATACTGAGACTGACGCACTTAAAATCATGCTTAAAAATTCTGGTTTCCACATATCTATCTTACAACCTCGATTCTAAGGTTCTTGCATTTCTTGCTCTTGGTTAGCTAAGTCAACATAATACTGTGTACGTTCCTTAAATTGCGCAGGGACTTCATCAAGTGTAAGCCACCCCATCGAAATTTGACCTGCGTAAAATCTACCAAAAGTATCAATTGCTTTTTCAGACCATTTAATTTTCATTTGATTGTCCTCCATCTTCTTCGACGTCTTCGGTTGGCATTTCTAATAAAGATAATGTTTCCATTAATTGTGTAATGCTGTCAGTTGCGTTTTTAACTAATGCAACATTTTTAGCTGTTTCTTCTTTAGCTTCTTCAACTGCTTTAGTTACCGTTGTGACCATGTTGCTTAAGTTTGAAATTGCAGTTTCAACCTGTTCAAGTTTTTCACTAGCTTGTTCGACTGTCGCAGACATTGCATCAACTTTTTGTACTGCCTCTGGCATAGCTTTATCAGCATATTCGGTTTTGAAATATGCATCACGAGCTAATTCAATAAGTTCATCGTTAGTTTTACCTGTGTGATCACCTGCAATGCGTTCAGTAAATGTGCCGTAACTACCTGACAAAGTAGCTAGTGTGATTTCTGTGTGTGTTACTTTTCCATCAGTGTAAATTGGGTATTTTCCGACAACGTTCCATGCTCTCATTATTCATCACCTCCTTTCAATTCGTTATTTTTAGGCATCAACGTAGCCAACTTATCTTCAAGTTCGCTGTTATGTTGATTAGCCACAATCAATTCAGCGCGTAATTGTACTGCTTCATATTGTGCAGTGGCTAGTTTTTGTAGTAATTCATTAATAATTAATTGATTTTTATCCATATTAAACTCCTGAAATTTCTCTTAAAGAATCTCGTATTGCATTCATAGCACCTGATGTTGTTCCACCGTTGAGATAATGTTGAAAACAGTTTCTTAAAGTCCTTATACATCCTCGCACCCAATAACCAGAGCCATCCCCGTTATCTAAACGAACATCACCAGTGATGATGTCTGATTGACGATAATTAATACCGTACGGTTTCAAGACGACATTTCCTGCATAACTTGAAAAAGGGCTGAACGTTTCCATCTTCCAACCTTGTGCACTTGTTTTTGTCTGAGCGTCGTAGTTGTAACTGTGGGTGAAATAAATATTATCTCCAATCACACGTAAAGTATCAGCTTGACTGTGAGCGTTAGAATCAACACCGTTGATTGTTTCAGCCACAATACCAGTAAACCCACCTTGGTCCCACTTTCCGTCATCTAGTGAAGTTTCACGACGGTCACCGCCTAAAATAACTCGCGACAAGATTCGGCTAGTTCCACTAACTGTGATACTAGTATTTGAAAATTTAAGTCCCATTGTACTAGCGTTTGCTTGAACACGAAAAACACCAGTGTTGTTGTTATTGTAAAAAAGCTTACCAGTGTCAAGTTCAAAATTAGTTGCGTTAGATAGTGATTGTAATTTACCGCCTTTGATAACGTTCGCTGTAATACCACTTGATACAATTTTGCTTGAATTAATAGAATTAGCAGCTATTTTATCTGTGGTAATCGCACCTGCGGCGACATTCGCTGCACTAATTGTTCCTGTTTTGATTTGTGCGCTGGTAATTGTGCCACTTGCAATTTGACTAGCTGTAATGCTACCAGCTTTGATTTTGGCTGCATCTAATGTGCCAGCTGTGATACGGTCGCCATTGATACTGTTCGCTGTCATCTTGTCGGTAGTTACCGCTCCTGCTTTAATGGCATTTGCTGTAATCGCTCCTGTGGCTATCACGTCAGCAGTAATGATTTTACCGTTTAGATGTGCCGTGTTGATTGACTTGCTGGCTATCTTAGTACTTGTGATGGAACCATCAACAATCATATTCGCTTTGACGTTAATCTTGTCAGAAAACAGATTAATAGCGTTCTGATTAACAGCAAAATAAGAACCAATCGCATTCGCAACATCAGTTGTTGACTTACCAGCTTTCATAACAATTCCGTCTGTATTAATAGTCAAGCTAGCGCTCTTAACTGTTGATTTATCCAACGAAGATACGCTGGCTTTGATTGCATCAGTTGTCTGTTTGATTTCGGACTGCGCACTGGCTAGCTTGCTGTCGTAGTCTTCTGGCGCTGGTGAGGGTGCACTTACAACGCTACCAGCTTCAAGTTTTGGTAGTTTAAATTGCACTGTGCCAATATCATTAGTCGCCAAAATCACTCGCCAATAGCTGTGTATATCAGCATTTTTGGTGATATTGCCAGAAACAACATACCGTTTCCATTCGCTCGTGATAGTAAATTCTTTTTTCAAGTAATCTGGATTAGTGCCAGCCGTCTGGTTGGCACGAACAGAGCACCAAATTGACATATTACCGCTTGTTGAACGCGCATAGAAGCTCAATGTGTAATTGCCAGTTTCAATATTATTTAAAGCATTAGCTTTGGCACTTGACACTTGCCAATGATGCCAACCGCTGACAGACGTCGTAAGCTGAACCACTCCATCGCCCAAAATTTGATAGGTGCGGTCGTTACTACTTACTGTGTCGTAGTACCAAATCCCTCGTTCAAACAGATAATCATTGATAAGGTTAGTCCCACCAACTTCCGTCGGTATCTTCCCCTCAACAGCAGTCACAGCGCTTGTGATTTGACCAGGTACTGCTTCAACTTTCGTCTTCAAACTGCTAATATTGCCATTTGTCGTTTGCAAATTACTTTGTAGATTAGCGACTAGTTTATCATTGCTAGCTTGATAGTTAGCAAGATTTGTTTTAGTCGTGTTTGCAGTCGCAGTCGTTGCTGTTAAGTCATTACGAATGCCAGTCACATCACTAGTATATGTTGACTTAGCAACGTAGTCCTTAGCAATCGCTGTACGTTCAGCAGTCAATTGACGAGCTGTTTCAGTCTTAGCGCTCTCAAAGTATTGATTAGCTCGTGTTGATTCACCGCTCTTGTACGTTTCAAGTGATTCAATGCGTGTCTTAAACCCTTGCGCTGTTTGGTCTGCGACAGTCTTGTTCTGCTGCACTGTTCCGTCCAGATTTTGGACGGTCGTTTGCAAACTTGCATAATTTTGGTCTGCGTTCTGTTTGTATTCGGCTACTTTAGATTCGATGTCAGATTCGTTTTGAGAATACGTGCTACGCAGATTTCCTTCTTCAATTTGAACCTCTTCGGCATAATTCGAATTGTCGACTTTGTACGTGTTGACACGCAAACGGTATTTACCAGAAGGGTCGTTCCAAGTGAATTTAGTTCCGGCTGTTCCTGTCGTTGCATTTGAAATAATTCGGTCAACATTAATATTTTCGTCATGCTTAACAAGCCATAAGCATATCTCGTTTTTTTCTTGATCTGTTGCGTGTTTGGAAGTAAAGGGCGCCGTCCCTTTTGCCGATAAAGTGTACTCTTTACCTTTTTCCATGTTTATCCAAGCATTTGAGTACGTAACATAATTATCAATCCTGCTACCTTTTGGTTGGAATGGACCTTTTGAATTGTGTAATAAGTTAACTGCACCAATTTTTAAATTATCAAATCTCGCTGTCAACCCATTCAAACCAGTTTCCAACGTTGCTGTTTTCTGACTAGCACTGTTAGCTGTTGTCTGTACTTGTGATAATGTTGTTTTAGTTCCTGACAAATCATCTTCAACTGTTTTAGTGCGAGTTGTAACAGCAGTTAAATCTTTCTGCACGCTTGACATCGTAGTCTTAAGACCACTTACGCTGTCCTCTACCGTTTTAGTTCGACTGGTTAGACTAGCAATCGTCCTACCGTCACTTGAAACAGTTTGTGTTAACTCACTAAGATTAGTTTTAGTTCCTGTCAAGCCATCTTCAACAGTCTTAGTTCGCTTAGTCAGATTCGTTAAATCAGTTTGAGCTGTTGATACACTTGTTTGTAGTTCACTAATTGACGTTTTAGCGCTAGTTAAACTAGTTTCAACCGTCTTAGTACGGTTCGACACACTTGTGATGTCTTTGCCATTTTGAGTAACTGTTTTACTTAATTCGCTGACTGTCGTCTTAGTGCCGTTAGCAGTAGTCTCAACATTTTCTACTCGTGTAGTTAACGTCTCTTGCGCTTTTGCTTGCTCCGTTAACTGACTAGCTTGTGTCTGTAACTCTTTAGCTTGTTTGGCTAATGTCGTGCCTTGTGTCTGCAACGCTTTAGCTGTGTTAGACAAACTTGTATTGAGATTTGATACATCACTCTGCAAATTCGTAGCTTTTGTGTCAACCGCGCTAACTGCGTTTTGCAAGTCTGTTTTGGCTTTAGACAAATCGTTAGCTACAGTAGTGAGTTGTTGTTTAGCTTCACTCGCTGACGTCTTAGCAGCATTTGCAGTTGACGTTGTGGTAGTCAAATCAGTTTTGACTTTGGCTAAGTCAGATTTTAAACTGTTGGCAGCTGTATTCGCTTGTTCTGCGACTTCTGCTGTTGCCTGGTTGATTTCATCAGCGTAGGCTTTAGCATTTGATTCTGCCTGTGTTTTAGCTGTGTCAATCTGTGTTTTAATTTCAGCTTTTGAAGTAGCAAGTTTTTCTGTAATAGTCGCTTCGAATTCTTCACGATTTGGAACGTCTTTTAGTTCATCAGCAATCTGTTCTTTGAATGCTTCAACATCATTAACAATAGGTAGCTCTTCCCAATCTGCTCCAGTCCAGTAATACATTTTCGTTGTGTCGCCGACTGTCAAATAAAGTGAGTCACCTTTATGTAATGTACCTTTTGGCTCATTTTTTGGAAATTCATTACCAAAATAAACAGTACTTTTACCATCTGCAGAAACTAGCGCTTTATTAGCCATTTCTACAGCTTTACCGACTGAATCCGACGCATTTTGAGCTTGTTCTTTAGTTAAGTTGTAACTTGCTGATAATTTCTTGACTACACCAATGTCATTACAAGTCACTTCATGTTTAACCAACTGACCAGATACATCATATTCACTAGTAAATGAAACAATCCTAATTTTTTCTTGAAAATCTAATGTTTCATTGATAGCCATGATGTAATCACCTGCTCTAGGTTGTGTATAGTCATAACCAGCACGAGTTAAATCTTCCATGTCAAGAGTAATCGAGATGCTGTAAGAATTATCAACGTTAGCTTTCAAAGCAGCAACCATGTTGTCTGCTTGTGTATAACGTTCATCAACTAAAGGTTCAGCTTCAAGTTTTCCGTATACGCTAGCCAATGGACTAGTGTATTCAGTAACTAAACGCCCCTTTGAGTGGTCATTTTCATCAGCCCACGCACCGAAACCTTTTTGGTAAGTGACAAAATCACCAATATGCTTTTCAATGCCGAGCTCATTCATGTTGAAATTCTTACGAACGACTGTAGATAAGTCTGTTCCTGTTTTTTCTAGGATTCTGACAACTTTGCCATTTACTTGAAATTCAACACCTGATGAAGTGATGATATCGTTAAATAATTTTAGACGGCTCTTATAACCAAATGATTGTTTTTCAAAAGCATAGACCTTCAATAGAGGGTCAATTGTATACGTGTAATCACTGCCAGTGAATATGAAATCAAGGTAAGTCAAGAACGTATGCGAACCATCATTTAATTGTTCATGCACTGATGACTTATCAAAGTCCCAAAAAAATTGATGAACAGCGTCAAAAGTAACATGCGTACCTTTACCATCATCAATTGGCTTTGCGTAAGTTACTACATAAAACTCATCATCAAAACGTAAACGCCAGCCACGTTCGATATTTGTTAGGACATAATCGCCTGATTCAATTTCACCAGTCAGTGAGCGTTCACCGTTAACAGCATTTGTAACTTTAATAGTGGCAAGTGCACCATGCTCAACATCTCTTTCATCTAAAAATGTAATCAAACTATCACCTCCTATTTATATAGTTCTTTAAAGTTTAAAATTTTTATTGTGCCCTTAAAGTCAGTTTTGTAACTAACCTTTTTTGTTGGACTAGGTTTAATAACAAAGTACGCATAATTAGTACGTGCATTAACATTTTCTAAATTCTTTGTTGTTTCAATGCCAGAAATTTTAAAAATATCACCTGCAGAAATATTGCCTGATTGTGAGTAAGTAAAACGATTATCTCCAATTTCAAGATAAAAGTTTGATTGATTACCTGTTGCTGTTAATTCAACGACAAACGGAACTTCTAACTGCGATAACTTAGCAGTTCCAGCATAAGCAATCTGGTTGTTAGCTAGCGTTACTGTCTTCGGCATTGTTTCACCATATGGCAATTCAGCAGTAATAAAACTAATTGAAAAATCATATTTTAATCCTTGACCATAATTGCCAACAAAAGTGAAATCAGCTTCGCCTTCTGCAGTGACTTTCCAACGATAATGCCAAGCCGTGTGTGGTTGATTTACAAAATCTAAATCCCCAGCCGTTTGACCCGGGACTTGATAATTGTAAAAATCAGAATTGGTTGGGTACATTTTAGTGATATAAAAAGGCTCGTTATCTAGTAACAAGCCAAATACATCATCTTTTAGACTCAAGAACTCTTGGACATTCGTAACAGCTACACGTCCAGTCACTTTAATGACTTTAGCATTAAATGTTGCACCACCAAATACTGTACCATTACGACCAGTGACAGAACGCTTATCAAGAGAGATTCCAGGTGCGTTGTCGTCAATATTAATATTATAAAAGCCGTAGTCAGACAACTTGACTGATGCCGTTCCTTTCGTAATTAATAAATCCATATTTCACCTTTCTAATAATTAAAATAATCATTTTTAGTATCTTCTCTCGCTTCGCGTTCTTTTACTGTTGTATAAATCTTGTCGCCAATCAATTCATTATGGACATCAAAGACTGATTGTGACAATTCACTGTTTTTCACTTCGTCTGACAAGCTATCAAGTGAAGATGATAGACCAGATGTGCTAACACTACCAGCAATTGCCATAGTGCCGTTGACACCCCAGCTTTGGTCTGTAACAGCTAACGCATACTCTTTGCTGATGTCGTTGATTCTACCTATCCAGTCAGACATGCCAATAGCGAAGCCTTCGCCAGTATAGCCACCGAGTGATTTCATCACACGAGATGGTGAGTGAATATCTAATGCTCTACGAATTGTTGCTGTTACTCGTGCTGCGATTCCAGCTGCAACAGCATAGATATAGCCTGCTGAGCCTGCAAGACCACTTGCAAAACCAGCACCAGCATAATAACCAGCCGATTGCATACCACCAGCCGTGCTATACATGATTGATACCATGTGACTACCTGCGCTACTTGCTACTGCAACAGCACCATTCATACCATTTTGAACAGCTGAACGGACACCATTCATACCAGATTGTGCAGCACTTTTCGCTTTATTAAATGAATTAGTAAATGTAGAATTCATCTTATTTCCGGAAGATTGAACACTGCTAGTCACTTTGTTCATACCACTTTTAACTGCATTTGCAATGCCATTCATTGATGATGTTGCAGATGACTTAGCCTTATTGAAGTTGTTAGTGATGTTTGACGCCATTTGTGATGATGCTGAGTTAGCAGATGAAGCGGCTGAATTAAGCTCAGATGTGATATTGCTTGATAATCCACTAGCTGAACCACTTGCGTTAGCTTGCATTGATGCCATGTTTGCACTAACACCGCTATTCATAACAGCTGCTGAATTGTTTGCATTTGCTTGTGCATTTTGCATATTACTTGATACACCAGCTGATAAATTCAATGCTTGATTGACAGTACCAAGGTTCATGCTTGATGCGGCTGTATTAACACCGTTTGCCATAGCTTGCGCTTGAGTTGTTGCATTAGTACTTGCTGTAGTCATTCCGGTAGCAACGCCATTTGCCATATTATTAACATCATTGATTGTCTGGAAGCTCATTTCACCACTCATGCGGTTAACTTCACTCTTCATATTTTGAGCATTAGTTGTTGCATTCGTACTTGCTTGTGCTGTACCAGCATTAATACCATTTGCCATAGCAATTGAATCATTAAGTGCTTGAACACTCATGATACCAGTCTGCGCATTGACGTTTGACGCCATTTGAGTTGCGTTGCTAGTCGCATTCAAATTTGCAAGACCAGTATTCTGACTAATACTATTTAGTGTTGCCATTGTGTCAGCGCTAGTCTGTGCACTCATTTGGCCTGTTCCTGCAGCAATTGCATTAGTCATTTGAGTGACATCGCTGCTAACTTTCGCAGTAGTTTCAGAACTTTTACCAGTGATTGTGTCCCACAACGAACCAAAGCCGTTTTTAATACCGTCCCAAACACCTTTCAAAGCGTTAGGGATAGCTTCAAGCATTGCTTGACCAAGCCCCATGATTAATTGAGCACCTGCTGCAAGAATCTGTGGGATATTTTGGATAATTGTTACTGCTAATTGACCAACAAGTTGAATGCCTGCAGCAATAATTTGTGGTAAGTTTTGTGTAATTCCTTGAATCAATGATTGAATGATTTGAACAGCTGACTGTACAATCTGTGGTAAGTTCTGAAGAATACCTTGTACCAACATTACAATGATTTGAATACCACCTTGTAAAATTTGTGGTAAATAACTAGCTAAGCCTGTGATGAATCCAGTAATAACCTGCGTAGCGATTGAAATGATTGTTGGCAAATTCTGGATAATTCCCTGAACTAAGTTAGTGATAATCTCAATACCCTTAGAAATGATGTTTGGCATGTTAGCAGATAAACTTTGACCAAAATTATCAACAATCTGTTGCGCATATTGTAAAAGCAAAGGTAAATTTTGAACCAAACCATTGACGACATTTGCAATAAAGTCCATACCTACAGACAATAGTTGTGGTAATGCACTAGCAATCGAACTAACAAATGTACCAATCACTTGAATAGCTGACGCAATCAAACTACCAGCATTAGCTCCCACGCCTTGAACAAGACTAGAGATTAATTGAACACCTGCTTGCACTAAAACTGGGAACATCACAGTAAATGCATTAGCAAATTTAGCAATTAATTCTGTACCTGATGCAATCAAAAGTGGAATTTCACCTGTAATACCATTGACCAGATTCATGATGATTTGTGGTCCCTTGGTTGTAACTGTAGCTAATAATTGGTCAATCTGTGCACCAAATTGACTATTAATCAAACCAAGACCAGCAACAACTAATCCGAGAATTGCTGCAGGACCAATAACCGCTAACGCCATACTAGCAACTGATGTAATACCATTCGCCATAGTAGACATAGCAGATAAACCTGTACTTGCCGCGCCACTGAATGCACTAGCCATTCCAGAACTGCCAGCGCTTAATTTAGCCATACCAGCTGAAGCTACACCAAAGGCATTGCCAATAACAGAACCAGAAGTTTGAGCTTTAACAGCAAGACCGCCCATAACCTTACCAAGGTTACCTAAATGTTTCATAGCAGGGCCGAATGCAAACGAACCGACTAAGCCTGCGATTGCTGGCATTGCATTCATTGCTGCAGCTTTAAGACGTTCAATTGGTTCAATTTTAGTTTCTAGTTTCTTAGCGTCAGCATCTGCACCAGAAAACATTTCATCAATTTTCTTTTTAGTCTCATCTGCACCGAATGCAATTTGATAAAGTGCAAGTGAGACGTCTTGAACTTTCTTGACGAATTGGTCGACAACCTTACTTTTACTAAAACTGTCAATCATTCTATCAAGAATCTTAACCACACCTTGCAAACCAGGAAGCATTGCACTACCGATTTGGATTTGCAAGGTTTCAAACGAACCACTTAAATATTCAACAGCACCTTTTAAGTTGTTAAGTTTTTGAATAGCCACATCTGCTGCAGTAACTTTACTGATTGCTTCCTGCATGGCATCTGCTCCAGCAGCACCCTCTTTCATAGCAATGTTAGCAGCACGAATGGCGTCAGTACCAAACATTGTCTTAAGAGCGTTCTGTTGTTGCTCAGCAGTCAAACCTTTCAAGCTATCTTGTAAGATTTGTGAGATTTCACTAAATGACTTAAGCTTACCTTCTGCTGTATAGAATTGATTGGCTCCATTAGCAGTAATAATGCCCAATTGTTGCATTTGAGCTGCCGCTTTATCAGTTTGTGGCGACAAATTCAAAAGCATTGTTTTAAGAGATGTACCTGCATCAGAGCCTTTAAGGCCGTTTTGTGCAAAGACTGCAAGAGCGTTAGTTGTGTCATTAAATGACATACCAACACCAGAGGCAACCGCTGCAACGGCAGAAAGTCCGTATTTCAATTCGTGGACATCTGTTGCTGAAGCATTCGCTGCACCTGCTAACTGGTTAGCTGCATCGGTAACACTTAAATTATCAGATTTAAAGGCGTTAAGCGCTGTTGAAGCCACTTCCGCGGCTTCCGTCAAACTAAGTTCACCAGCAGTGGCTAAGTTAAGAGCACCAGTCAAACCACCATTTAAAATAGAGGCTGTATCAACCCCTGCTTTACTCAACTCAGCGATAGCGTCTGCTGCTTCACTGGCTGAAAATGCAGTATCCGCACCAGCTTTTTGAGCAGCAGCATTGAATTGCTTCATTGTTTCAGAACTAGCACCAGTAAGAGCCTTGATGTTGCTCATTTTTTCTTCGAATTCTGCTGCTTTTGAAACTGAACCAACAACCGCAGCCTTAAACCCTTGGAAAACTGCAAATGCCGCACCAAGAGCTGTAACTGTCAAAGTAGTTTTAGTAATGCTACTTCCCAGCTCGCTCATTTTTGAACTAACACCATTAAGTGCATTAGTCGCTCTGCTCGATAAATTCGAAAAGCCAGAACCAAGTGAACTAGCCATTTTAGTCGCAACACTTGCAGCTTTACTACTTAAGCTAGTAAGACTACTTCCTACTTTCCCAACAAAAGAATTGCTGATTGTATTTGAAGCACTGCTTACTTTTGAACTAATCGTGTTAAATGCTGAGCTAACCTTGCTAGTCGCCGATGTAGCAAAGCTAGAAACTGAGCTAGTTGCTTTTGTAAAAGCGTTTTGAATAGGCTGAGGGATTTTATTAGCTATTGAGTTGACACCACTCTGTATAGCTGTTAAAGCGGTATTAAACCCATTTTTTATGGGCTGAGGAATCTTTTCGCCAATTGATGAAGCTATACGCTGAATTTCGCCAATAGACAGATTTAAGCCTGTGCTAAATGCTGTTCCTAAACGTTTACCAAGTGATTCGCCATTGTTTGCCAACTGTGCCATAATTTGACCAACACGTTGAACTAAACGATTAGAATTATTCACAGCTGCATCCTGTGCTTTCTCAAAAGCACGCTGTGTTGCAGCTGTAATCTTATTCATTGCCGCTTGATAATCAGCAATATCAGCACCGACATAGGCATAAATTGAGCCATCAAATTCTGCCATATAACTCCCCCTTTCTGTGTTATCTGTTCATGAAATGGTCATTGACTTTTTGCAGACGTTCAGCAAGAGCAAGACTACTATTAGTCGTTTGCTTATTGTTATTTGCATGAAAGGCTTGTTTAACTTTATTTCTGTCTTTTTTCTTGCTAAGTTTATTTGCACTAGCACGTTTAGCATTCATAGTGTAGCGCATTTCCATAGCAAGCTCTGATAGATTTTCGCGAAAATCAATCTGTCTGTAATGAAGCCCCTCTAAAATTGCGTCAAGTTCCCATTTGTTGCAAGAGTAGATTGTTTCTAAGTCTGTTAAACCAAGACGTGCACATTCAGTTAAGATAGTGCACTTTTCATCTTGCCAATAAGTTTTTCGGTAATTTCGACTTGAAGCGCTTCGCTGTCCTCTTGCGCTTTCATGTATTCTACTGCTGTTTCCAAGTTTTCGATATATTTCAAAATCTTGTTCTTGAAAAAACCAGAGTCAACCATTTCTTGTTGAATTTCTTCAAACAAGCTTTCCGTGTCATCAGCGTCATTATCCACTAGCCAGGTTTCAATCGCTGTGATAGCGTCATCTTCTGAAATAGCTTTACTAAACGCTTTGTTAGCTGACAAAAGAATTAAATCAACAAGTCCCTCATCATTACGATTTAGAATGTTGTTAAACAATGTACCGACACCGTCGTTGTTACTTGCACCAGTGTCTTTATTTTTAGTGGCAAGTTGTTTGTCAACTTTGAACATTGTGCGGTAATCAAACTTAATTTCAATGATTTTATTTTTAACTTTAAATTCCATAAAGTGAGTTATCTCCTAACTAAAAAATAAAGGCTGGATTTAATATCCAACCTTTGACGTGTTATCTGCTTGTTTTGATATTATCGTAATCGCCAGTTGTTTCACCTGGGTTTTGATAGTTATAAACCTCATCAAGCAAAGCAATTTCTTCGGCAGTCAATGGAAATTTACCATTTTTCAGCTTACCGACAATACTTGCTGTGTAGCTAGTTTCGATAATATCTTCAATACCTTCATTATATTCAATATCACCAATCTTAGCATAGCCAAATTTGGCAGGATAAAAATCTTTTTTAGGTTCACCATCTTGTGTTTTCAATGTTTCATCAACAAGCACACGCCAAATTTTGACTGATTCACCAGTGTCATTTGCTTGTTCAAGTACATCAACTGATGGGTCCTTCGGTGCAAATTTAGTCGTCAACTCAATTTCGTGGCTGGTACTTGTTTTATCAAGTAAAAGCCCTTGTTGTGTTTGTTCGTCTGAATATTCAGCACCAAGTGTCAAACTGCCGTCTGTACGATAAGCTGGTAAGATAGCATTGCTGCCAAGTGCAGCATGAATAGACTGAATGAAATAAAAGACTTTTTTACCTGCTAACGGCTTAGCAGTCGTTACTGTAATTTGTCCTGTCATGTAGTAACTTCTCCTTTAATTAATAAATAGTATCAGATACAGTAATAGAGACGTGGTATACTTCACGTCCTATGCTGTTATCTGGAATAATGTTAGCTGTTGCGTTTCTACGCCCTAACGCTCTTAAAACCTTAGATTTAATTTCTTCTGCATCAGTCCTACTTGAGCCATCTAAAAAGATGTCAATATTTACCGTAATATCTTCAATAACAGCCCCTGTTTGCGCTGTTCGTGAAGTATCCGATGAATTTGACCCAATCACGATAAAAGGCTCTAAAACGTCTGAATTGGGCAATTTAAAATAGATTGGAATAGCTAACACTTCCAATCTATCGTGTAGTTCTTTTAAAAATAAAGTTGATGGTGAATAAGTCGTCATATATCACCTATCTTTCGTATAATTTGCGTAAATTGCTGATTAATTTTGGTCGTTCAGCATCAAGTGCTGGTTTCAAGTACGGTTGTGCTCGCATTTTACGGGTTCCTTTTTCCACATATATTGCATAATGTTGCGGTGCAGTAACTTTATAAGTTAGATTGCCTGCTTTTGCTGAAAAAATTGAATTTTTCAGTGCACCAGTATCAACTGGTGCCTTTACCTTAGCCATGCGTTCGATACGTTTGCTAGATAAATCTAATTCACAATTAGTAGCTATACGCGCCTTTTTGCCTTTATTAGCAATCAATCTAACCATCTGGTCAACACCACGAACTTTGAATTTAATGCTCAAATGTATATTACCGTCGAATTTTTGTGATGTTTTTTACCCTGTATTTTGCGTTTTTTACCATCATAGATAATTTCAGAAAAACCATCATAGTGTCCTTGCAAGTGCAATTTAAAGCTATCAAGATTGTATTTCCCGAAGATGCCCATCTGTTCTGCATTGGTCAAATTATCTTCCTGGCAAGGGATTGGTTCAGACTGCTTCTTAACGACTTTATCACCTAAAAAATCAGCTTCAGTCGTTTCAGTGATTAAAATAACACGTTTGTTATAAATCATATAAACCTAGTAATCCCTTTCGCTTGATAATTTCGACCAACTGCAGCACTTTTTAATGTAGTTTCGTATTCATCTAAATACTTATCCCAGTTAAATGAACGACCTTCTTCGCTATCAGCACTAGCGCCCTCTGAATTCAAACGATTGTAGCGTTTAATAGCTACATCTCGAATGATGAAAGTTAAACGATTTGGAACTTCTGTTAACTCGCCTTCGCTAAATTCATTGAGCTTAGCCAGAACACGGTCAACACTTTCATTAATTGCTAGTTCAATCAACTTATCCTGCGTTGTATCTTTATCAGAAATTCCTTTAAATAATTTAACTTCCTCTAAAATCAACGCTTTGTCCATAATCTAGGTTATCCTCCTACCGATGGTGTCGAAACAGCTGGTACCTCGATTGTAGCCTCAATAACACCTTTAGGGATTTCAGCGAATAATTTAAGAGCGCCGAAGAATACTGACTCATATGTAAGGTTATTAAGACTACGGTCACGACCTGAAGCAATCAAACCAGTTTCGTCAGTATAATCGGCAAACATTCCACCTAAATCGGAGCTGTTCACATCAAGGTAAGCAAGTACAAGGTTTTCAACTGCAGTTGAGTAAACTTTCCCTTGTGGCACGTTTGGCAACACAATGACATTTTGCATGCCTAAAAAGTTCTTAAGTAATGTCATCCCAAAGACGTTAGAACCGTCTGCACCGACCGCTTTATCGCCAAGATAGTCAGCTACGTCAAGTGAGCTTACGAATGATACAATTGGGGCACCGTCAAATTCTGAAAATGTTTGTAGTTTACCCCAAGATTGAGCTAATGCACCTTGAAGGCCTGTTCCTTTAACTTTCGTGGGTTCTGTTTTAAGGAAAGTAAAGAAATCAGTTTTGATATTGTTTTGAATTTCGCGCATAACACGTTGGTCTGCTTGGTCAATTGCCAAGGAAGCACCATGACGCGCAATAGCTTCAGCAGAAACAGCTCGACGTTTTTTAAACCACTCAACTTGATATTCTTTGTTAAGTGCACGAGTCACTTTAGAAAGTGGAATTGTTTCACCTTCGCCAGGATTGGTTGTGTCAATATCAGTTGTCCATTTGTAAGTGCGAATTTTCATGTCGGCTGACAACGGTTCTTTGCGTGTCACACCGAGTAGTTTCAAGAGTTCAGAAATGTTAGTACTAAATTTGTTAACAAAATCAATTGTTTTAATTTCGCCCAAATCGTTCATAACAGTTAATTTTTCTTCAGCCATAAATTAGCCCTTCCTAAATAATTCTAAGTTTTCTGCAATGAGTTTCTGACGCTTGCTTGCATCCTGAACAGCCATAATTTCAGCTTTAGTCATTGCACCTGCCGTTGTTCCACGACGTGGTTTATCTTGCGTTAGACGCTCATTCACACGCTTTTCAACAGCTTCATCAAATACCTTTCGAACACTTGCAATGTTGGCTTTGACAGCTTCTGCCGTATCTGCCATGACCACATCAAGGAATTCAATTGGTAAACCTTCATCTGCCAAAAGACTTTGTGTTTCAATACGCAGTTCTTTGACTGCGATTGCTTTTTCACGAGCTTCAAGGTCTGCTAAGCGCTTAGCCTCTTCCTCTTTAGCACGTTCATCTTTTGTCAGTTTTGCTAAACGTTCACCTTCAGACTGTGCTTGTTTAATTTTGTCTTCAGCGTCTTTTTCAGCATTAGCCACGGCCCGTTGAACACGTTCTTGTACAATGTGGTTAAGCTCAGCTTGAGTGAATGTTTTGTCTGCTTCGGTAGTTTCTGGATTGTCGACCGTTTCCGTTTCAACTACTTCAGTGTTAGTTTCTTCTGCCATGTTGGCTACCTCCGTTTTAAGTCTGTAGTTAGACTAATAACCTTCACCTTTTAACGTCATGAGTAGTTTTGGACAAAATAAAAAGCTGTATTCCTACGACTTTTTGATATATTTTGCGATTGTTTCAAACAATGCAACAAAAAACGTTCCAATAATGAATAACAGCCACCCTACCACCATCATACCAATTAAAAAGGCAACAAATTGCCAAACTAATGAAACCATGTATCTCTCCTTTTTAAACACAAAAAAAGCGCCTAGATTAACTCTAATCCTTTGCTTTTTTCGTAAAGTATTACGTTGTTTTTCCTATTTTTCTTAACCATTGTTCATCTAATTCCTCTTCATCAGGAATAACAGCAGAACGGCAATTATAGTGGAAAGGCGGTGCAGTGACACCAGTTTCAAACTCATCAATTCTGTAACGCTTATCTTCACTGTGGATTCTCTTACAAATCTGTGATGTCCTATTGTCCATCTGTACAGATATGCGATAGAATTCCAAACCAGACTCTTCATAGCGTTTGATAGCTGAACGATTGACAATCGCTGTGCCATCAGTCCTAATAAGTGTTTGCGCTCGCGAACGTGCTACATTGTACTTCTTAGCAAGTTCCCCAGCCATGCTACGAGCATCATCACCACGAATAAAACCACGCTTCAGAACGTCTCTTAAATCTCTGGCTAAATCATCTGTATTGCCCCAAACTTGCTGCGAATAGTTCCGACCATTGAAAGGCGTATTGATAAGTTCTTTTAATGCTGGTTCATTCAATGCGCCACTATTACCACCCATCACTTTCCTATAAGCATACTTAGCAGTTGACTTCAGATAGTTTTCAAACGACTTCTCAATAATGCCTTGCATAACACCAATTTTATAAGTCATTTCAAGGTTTAATGCGTCGAATCGTGTTACTTTTGAACTAGCATATTGTTCATTAAGTCGTTTTAGCAAATCTGGGTTATTTTTGGCCTGCTCACGATACTTCTTAGCGTTCGCTTGATAATCTGATAGGTCGACACCTCTAAGGCGTTGTAGAGCGTCAGAATAGCTCATTTTGTTATCATCAGCATATTTCGTTACAAACGCAAATAAATCACGTTGAATTTGCGCTGACTCGTCTGCGTAAATCTTTTGCAATTTAGCAAACATGTCAATATCTGTACCATCAACATAACGCATAATGTCATTACTACGTTTATGCCAATAATCATTGTGCTTCTTCTTGGTCATCAGCAGTCACCTCGCCAATTCGTGGCTCTGGTTCTTGTGGCTCTTCAGCTTTCAGACGTTTCAATTCATCTTCCGCATCAATCCCAGTCACCTGTTCTAACAACTCGTAAACTGTTTGATCACTTACCACGCCAAACAATGACTTAGCAATATTTGCAAGTTCAGTATCATTTTGTGGCAAATTAGGACTGAAGATAACAGCAGTTTGATTGATAGCTTGATAATTCGTTGCTTCATTGCCTTTAACTTCCCAGATGTTGACCGCTAAACGCAAACGTCGCATAAGTCCTTTTTTGAACAAGCGTTCTTGCTTGCTGCGATAGTTATCAGACGCCATCAGCTTATATTTCATGGATTCACCAGACTGGATGCCGCTAAAGTTATTGTCAAGAATATCAGGCGTGAATGTGAAACGTAAAATATCGTTAACTAGACGTTGCTTGTATGCCTCAGCACCAGCTGAGTCGTACTGCTTAACCAAGTATTTAGCATCTGGCTGTGAACCACCAGGATTAGGATTGTCATCAAGCACGGCAATCTGTGCTTTTTTAAAGCCAAGTGCCACACCTAAACGACCGTTAGGATTAACACTACCATCTTCAAGATAATCGTTATCATCCGAACCAGTATAAGGATTACCAGTGATTAGTAAAATAGCGTCATTACTATTTTGTTGGAAATTAGCTAGCTCGGATTGTGACAAGTCGTATGCGTCAATATCATCAAGAACCGATTCATAAGCACCTGTGCGGTCCTCATTATTTTTGAATTCATTAATCGGAACACCTTTTAGATAATGTTCTATTTCATCAACTAGATGAAGGCCAAACGTGTCTTGATTGTCGTCAATATACGTATAGATTGTACTATCAGAATACACGCGCACTACTGTTTTACGATGACCACCGCCATAATCGACTTCGTAATAGTTGACACCCAACAACGATTTTTGTTGGTATGTATCGTCGTAGATTACAAACGTTTGTTCAGGTGCTAAATGATACAGTTTTAAAATAACACCGTCGTTTTCATCCTCTTCAGGATTTAGCAGTTCGTAAGCGCGTCCATAAATAGACAAGTCAGTCTTAATCAAGATATTATGATAAGCTTCGTTTGTCTGTTCAGAAAATGTATCAATCAATTCTTGCAGTGTTTTATCCTCGTTTGTATACTTAACAGGATTGCCAAGCATGTAGCCTTGTTCAAACACTGTAATGTACTTAGCAAAGTCACTTGAAATACGATTATCAGCCGCAAATTCATCTGTTTTATCAGGACGATATTTGATGTTATTATCACCTAGATAATAACGTTTAAGCTCTTCCAAACGCGCAATCTGTAACTTATGTGTGTTGATGTATTGTTTTAATTGTTCAATCCATTTTTGAGACGCAAAATAAATAGCTTCATAGTCTTCCGTCAGCATGATAATTTGGTCGTTACTGTGTGGATTGAACCTGGTTTTAGATAAGAATTTTGCCATGTTTTACCTCAAAATAAATAACTTGCTTTCTTCGTTTTCTCTCTCGTGTTGTTGTTTGCTCTCATATCATCAGCAAATGCATACCTTGTTGCGTCAATCGTGTGGTTATCCTTATCCTCTAGTCGTGGTTTAGGATTACCGTCACGGTCAACTTGATAGTCAATATTTTCAAATTCTCGTGCAATGTTCGGTGTACGCTTTGGATCAATGCAAATGAAATCTAAATCATCAAGCCAACGTTCACCAAATTCAACCGAGTCAGGACCTTTTTTAACACCGTACACATTAGGTAGGTTGAAATCACCATGAAGTTCAGCAATAGACTTAGGTTCAGCGCTATCTGCGCCGATACGATCTGATTGATAACCTCGCGATTTAATCCAATTAGCTGCCTGACGGTTGCTGATTTTCTGACCATAGAATTCATCAATTGCGTAAATGCCATTGTGTTTCTTGTCATAATGCCAACGAACGAATGCCAGCGGGTCAGTAGCATAACCAAAGTCAAGACCGTTTCGGATATTATCAAAGTTGGTTATCAAATCATCTGGTATTGTTTCAAAACGTAAGTTATCAAACGGAACAACTCCAGAACCGATTGCCTCACCAAGATATTCCCAGCGATAACGCCGCTCATCCCTAGCTTTTGTA